>WNFY01000923.1_pt2 | contig 27321 bp, 24 predicted proteins | sample 5400091 | NCBI WGS metagenome assembly WNFY01 (sample SAMN13153364, study PRJNA577476) | soil metagenome | isolation source: 60 cm soil or saprolite under grassland replicate 1 | place: USA:California | collected 2016-06-15 | reverse complement strand
CCTCGACCTCCCGGCCGAAGCCATCTTCGTGACGGTCCCCTCCACTCGGCGGATCAGCGCACCGGGGCTGGTGGTCCGCACGTCCTCGCGCATAGACGAGGCCACCCAGCCCGGCCGCCAGCCGCCGCGGACAAGCGTGGAGGAGACCGTGCTCGACCTGGCCCAGCTCGCCTGGACCTTCGACGACGCCTGCGGCTGGCTGACCCAGGCCTGCGGCAGGCGGCTGACCACCGCGGCCAAGCTGGAGCGAGCGCAGCAGCTGCGCAAGAAAATACGCTGGCGGCACGAGCTCGAAGACGTCCTGGCGGCCGCCGCCGACGGCATCCACTCGGCGCTCGAGTACCGCTACCTGCGCGACGTGGAGCGGGCCCACGGCCTGCCCCGGTCACGGCACCAGGTGCGCGTAGTCATCGAGGGCAAGACCGTCTACCGTGACGCCTACTACGAGAAGTACAAGCTGGCCACCGAGCTCGACGGCAAGCTCGCACACCCGGACCAGGAGCGCTGGCGCGACAACCACCGCGACAACCAGGCAGGCGCGCGCGGCATCCTGACCACTCGCTACGACTGGCGCGACGTCTACGGCCGCCCCTGTAAGACCGCCCTGCTCCAGGCCCGGATCCTGCAGGAGCGAGGCTGGACCGGCAGGCCCCGGCCGTGCTCGCCAGCCTGCCCGGTGGGACGGGCATGATCCTCGTGATCGACTTGCGGAGTTTACGCCGATCGCGTCAACCACTACGGGAGGCTCCGCGTCTCACCTAATGAGGCTCGGCGAAAGCGGGACGCCGAGCCTCGTTTAATGCCCGGAAACCCCGGAACCCCGGAAACCCCGGAACCCCGGACGCCGCGGGGGCGGCCTCATCGACTGATGGACGACATCGACGCGCGCATCGTCGCCTTCCTGGTGCGGGATGCCCGGGCCAGCTACGCCATCATCGGCGGTGAGGTCGGCCTGTCCGCGCCGGCGGTCAAGCGCCGGGTGGACCGGCTCCGGGCCGCGGGCGCGATCACCGGCTTCTCGGCCCGGGTCGACCCGGCCGCGATGGGCTGGACCACCGAGGCGTACGTGGAGCTGTACTGTGGCGGCCGGACCTCGCCCGAGGAGATCGGCGTGGCGGTCCGGCGGTACCCCGAGGTGGTGGACGCGTGCACGATCACCGGGGAGGCCGACGCCCTGGTCCACATCAGGGCCACCGATGTGCGGCACTTCGAGGACGTCATGGAGCGCATCCGGGCCGAATCCTTCGTGGTCAGGACAAAGAGCGTGATCGTCTTGTCGCGGCTGGTCGACCGGGCCGACGCGCTGGCCCCCGATGCCCTGAAGTTGCGCCGAATCCCGCATCGGGCCCGCCGCTGACCAGCTAAAGTCGTCCACATGTCGGAGTATGAGCAAGATCCGAGCGCGAGCACCGGACGGTTCCGGGCCTTCGTCGAGCGCGGCGACCAAGACACCTCGCGGGCCCGGCGCTCGCCGGTGCCTACTCCCATGCTGATCGCCGGGGTGGTGGTGGTGATCGCGGTGATCGTCGCCATTATCATCGCCGTGGCGTAGCGCGCCGCAGCCCCAGAGCACCTTAAAGCGCCCTAACCTGGAACGATGAGTTTCACCGCCACGTCGCGGGTCGCGACGGAACGCGGCGAGCGCTACCGCAAGCAGCTCGCCAGCCATTTCGGCAACAAGATCGAGGTCGCCGAGGAGCCGACGGGCACGGTGCTCCGCTGGGGGTTCGGCGGCAGCACGACGCTCACCGTCGAGGCGGAGGCGCTGGTCATGCGGGCCGATGCCGAGGACGCCGAAACGCTCGACCGGGTGAAGGACGTGACCGGCCGGCATCTGGAACGCTTCGGCGAGAAGGACGGCCTGGCCGTTACCTGGCAGTAAGCCTGCGGCTTCCCGCTGCCCTGCGCTTAGATGACGATTTGGCTTGCGAGGGTCAGGGCGGTGAGCGGCGGGTGGCAAGATGACTGGCATGAGAAACGTCGCGGTCGCGGCCGGCGCTGGTGATGCGTGTGAACGCTGACCAGCCGGTCGCTGTGGTGACTGGCGGCAACCGCGGCGTGGGCCGTGAAGTGTGCCGGCAGCTGGCCCTGCTCGGCTTTTCGGTAGTGCTGTGCTCCCGGGATCTGCGCCGGGGGGAGCTGGCCGCCAAGGAACTCGATCCCGAGGGGATGCGGATCGTCGCCTGCCAGCTCGAGGTGGACAACTCGGTCAGCGTCGCCAGCATGGCCGAATGGGTGAAGAACCGGTTCGGCCGCACCGACGTGCTCGTGAACAACGCGTCGACCATGTACGACCGGTGGGCCACGGCGAGCAACGCGGACCTGGGCACCGTGGCCGAGGCGATCGACGTCAACCTGTTCGGCCCCTGGCGGGTGATCGACGCGCTGCTGCCGATGCTGCGCTCCAGCACCCGGCCCAGGATCGTCAACGTGAGCAGCGAGGGCGGCTCGATCTCCGTGATGACCGGCGGCTCACCCGCGTACAGCGTGTCCAAGGCCGCGCTCAACGCGCTCACCCGGCTGCTCGCCGCGGAACTGGCCCGGGACGGCATCCTGGTCAACGCGGTCTGCCCCGGCTGGCCCGCCAGCGAGAACCACCCCGACGGCCGCTCGATCACCCAAGCCGCGGCCAGCGTCATCTGGGCGATCACCATCCCCAACGGCGGCCCGACCGGCACCCTCACCCGGGACGGCCAGCCCTACCCCTGGTAGCGGAGCCTCAGCTAGGTTCCGGGTACGGATCCGGCTGGTAGCGGTAGCCCATGCCCGGCTCGGTGATCAGCCAGCGCGGCCTGGCCGGGTCCGGCTCGAGCTTGCGCCGCAGCTGGGCCATGTACAGCCGCAGGTTGCCGGTGGCGTCGGCGTAGCCGGGGCCCCACACCTCGGTCAGCAGATGATTCCGGCTGAGCAGCTTGCCGGGGTTCCGCAGCAGCACCTCGAGCAGGTGCCATTCGGTCGGCGTCAGCCGGATGTCCTCCGCCGGAGCTCCGCCCTCCGCATCACCCTCAGCCGGGTCCAGGCCAGCCGGCCCCGGAGCCTGGCGCACGACCCGCTTGGCGGCCAGGTCGACGACCAGCTCGCCGAGCCGGATCCGGGGGAGGTCGTCGGGGATACCGGTGCGCCGGACCGCGGCCCGCATCCGGGCGAGCAGCTCCTCGACCCCGAACGGCTTGGTCACGTAGTCATCCGCGCCGGCGTCGAGCGCCTCCACCTTGTCCAGGCTGTCGGCCCGCCCGGACAGCACGATGATCGGGGCCTTGGTCCAGCCGCGCAGGCCCTGGATCACCTCCACGCCGTCCAGATCGGGCAGGCCGAGGTCGAGGATCACCAGGTCGGGCGGGTACCGTCCGGCGACCTCCAATGCCTCGGCTCCGGTCGCCGCGACGTGCACCTCGTAGTCGCGCACGCGCAGGTTGATCCGCAGCGCCCGCAGGATCTGCGGCTCGTCGTCGACCACCAGCACCCTGGTCACTGGCTGCCCCCCGCCGACTCCCGCTCTCGCTGTCCCGGCTCGGGTTCGAAACCGGGCCCGGTGACGGCCGGCACCGACACCGTCATGGTCAGCCCGCCGCCGGGGGTGTCGTCGGCGATGAGGGTGCCGCCCATCGCCTCGGTCAGGCCACGCGACAGGGCCAGCCCGAGCCCGACCCCGGTGGTGTTGTCGGTGTCGCCGAGCCGCTGGAACGGCACGAACATCCGGTCCCTGTCCTTTTCCGCGATGCCCGGGCCGCGGTCGACCACGCGCAGCTCGACCTGGTCGCCGAGCGCGCTGGCGGCCAGCATCGGCGGCTTGCCCGGCGGGGAGTAGCGAAGCGCGTTCTCGGTCAGGTTCACGATGACGCGCTCGAGGATGGCCGGGTCGACGCTGATCTCGGGCAGTGAGTCCGGTATGTCGACGGTGATGCGCCGGCCCGCCGGGTCCAGGTTGCCCAGCGCGCGGGAAACGATCTCCTCGAGCCCGGACGGACGCGGGAACAGCGACAGCGCCCCGGCCTGCAGCCTGCTCATGTCCAGCAGGTTCCCGACCAGGTGCGTCAGCTTGTCCAGTGACTCGTCCGCCGTCGCGAGCAGCTCGTCGTGGTCTTCGGCCGTCCAGTTCACGTCCGGCGAGCGCAGGCTGGTCACCGCGGCCTTGGCCGACGCCAGCGGGGTGCGCAGGTCGTGGCTGACCGCGGCGAGCAGCGCGGTCCGCATCCGGTCGGCGGCCGCGATCGGCTTGGCCGCCTTGGCCTCGGCGGCCAGCCGCTGCTGGTCCAGGGCGACGGCCGCGTAGGAGGCGAACGCGCCGAGCACGCGACGGTCCGCCGCGGGCAGCGGCCGGCCGCGCAGCGCCAGCGACAGCGAGTCGGTCACCGGCACCTCGACGTCGGCTTCCCCCGGCTGGGGCACCGCGGGCTCGCCGCGGCTGGCCACGACGTGCCAGCCGCCCGGCGTGCCCCGGAGCCGGTCCGCCGACGCGTCGGCGGCCTGCTGGCCGTCCGGAGTCGTGCACTCCAGCAGCGTGACCGAGTCCATGCCGAACGCCTCGCGGATCCGGTCCAGCAGCGCACTCAGCCCCTGCTGGCCGCGGAGCACGCTGCCGGCCGTGGTGGTGAGCAGCTCGGACTCCGCGTTGGCCCGCGCCGCCTGCGTGGTCCGCCGGGCCGCGATGTCGACCACCGAGCTGACCAGGACCGCGACGGCGACGAACACGCCGAGCGCGAACCAGTTGTTCGCCTCCGCGATCGTCCACAGATGGATGGGCGGGGTGAAGTAGTAGTTGAGGAGCAGCGAGCCGACGATGGCGGCGAGCACGGCCGGGGCGAATCCGCCCACCAGGGCGACCAGGACCACCACGACCAGGAACATCAGCATGTCACTGGTGAGGTTGACACCGCTCCGCAGGGCCGCGAGCAGCACGGTAAGCAAAGGCAGCAGCGCCGCCGCCAGCACGCACCCGGCGATCTTCCGCCGCAGCGTGATCGCGCCGCGCGGTCGCGGCAGGCCCCGGCCGCGGCCCATCTCCGCGTGGGTCACGATGTGCACGTCGATGTCGCCGGAGCCGCGGATGGTCCGGGCGCCGATGCCGGGGCCGGTGAGCATGGCGGTCAGCCACGACCGGCGGCTGGCCCCCAGGACCAGCTGGGTGGCGTTCTCCGCCCGGGCGAAGGCCAGCAGGGCCTCGGGGATGTCGTCGCCGACGACCTGGTGGTAAGTGCCGCCCACCGACTCGGCCAGCCGCCGCTGGCTGGCCAGCGCGGCCGGATCGGCGCCGGTCAGGCCGTCGGACTTGGTGATGTGCACGGCCAGCAGGTCGCCGCCCGCGGACCGGGCGGCGATCCTGGCCGCCCGCCTGATCAGCGTCTTGCCCTCGGGGCCGCCGGTCAGCGCGACCACCACGCGCTCCCTGGCCTCCCACGCGCCCGGGATCTTGTGCTCGACGCGGTACCGCTGCAGGCCCTCGTCCACCTTGTCGGCCAGCCACAGCAGCGCGAGCTCGCGCAGCGCGGCGAGGTTCCCGGAGCGGAAATAGTTGGTCAGCGCCGCGTCGATCTTCTCCGGCGCGTAGATGTTGCCGTGCGCCATCCGGCGGCGCAGCGCCTCGGGTGTCATGTCGACCATCTCGACCTGGTCGGCGGCGCGGACGATGGCGTCGGGCACGGTCTCCCGCTGCGGCACCCCGGTGATCTTCTCGACCACGTCGTTGAGGGATTCCAGGTGCTGGATGTTGACCGCGGAGATCACGTCGATCCCGGCGTCGAGCAGTTCCTCCACGTCCTGCCAGCGCTTCTCGTTACGCGATCCGGGCACGTTGGTGTGCGCGAACTCGTCCACCAGGGCGATCTCGGGACGCCGGGCGAGCACCGCGTCCACGTCCATCTCTTCGAACGTAGCGCCGCGGTACTCCAGCGTGGCCCGGGGCACCACTTCCAGGCCGTCCAGCAGCGCGCTGGTCTGCGGCCGCCCGTGCGCCTCGGCGAACCCCACCACGACGTCGGCACCGCGTTCGGCGCGCCGGTGCCCCTCGCCGAGCATGGCGTAGGTCTTGCCCACGCCCGCCGCGGAACCCAGGTAGATCCGCAGCCGCCCGCGTTCCGGCCGGGACGTGGGGCCGCCCGCGCCGTCGTTGTCAGCCATGTTCTTCTTCGCGCACCTCGCCAGCTCGAGCTCGCCGCTGACCTCCATTGTGAAGCACGGCAATCAGGCCAGTAATTCCGCATGTCAGGGCGGTCACCCGGGTCCTAACGGGATTCATGCGCCGCTCATCCGCGATCCATGCGCCGGGCACGGCTAACGGTTCAGTGACGCCTGCGCGGTGAAGAAGGCGCTGGACGGGGGCTGCCACAGGGCCACCACCGCGCCCAGGGCGATCAGCCAGCCGATCAGGGTCAGCACCTTGGCCGGGCCGAGGCCCGCCTGGCCGCTGGTCACGACGCCGAGCACGCCCACCGTGTGCACCGCGAACAGTACCGTGCCCGCCACCCGGGCGCCGCCGCTGCCCCGCCGGCAGGCGCGCGCGATGGCGAGCCACAGCGCGATGTCCGCGGCGCACAGCAAGATGGCCAGGGTCACCGCCCCGGCCAGGCGGTGATCGCCGGACTCGCTGACCAGCGGGTAGTGCTTCGCGATGCTGGCCGAGACCGCGATGACGCCGATCGCCCAGATCAGCGCGAAGGCTGCCCCGGCGTACATCAGCCGGATCGCGGTCACCATGCTGGCGGGCAGCGGCACCGTCGCACCGGGCGATCCCGCCCGGTGCGGCTGCGGGTAACCGGCCGGCTGGGCCACCGGGACGCCGTTGCCGGACAGGTAACCGCGCGGCTCCGGGTACTGCACCCCCACGGCGCCCTGCGGTATCGCCTGCGAGCCCGGCACCGCCTGGGCGCCCAGGCTGGCCTGCGCCCCGCCCGGCCCGGAGTACGGCCAGCGCGGCGCGGGCGCCCGCGGCCCGGGAGGCTGGGGCCCGGGAGGCTGGGGCCCCGCAGGCTGGGGCCCGGGCGGCCGGTCGCGACCCGGGTCCGACGGCGTGGTCGGCCGGTGCGCGGTCGTGGCCCAGGAGAACCCCTCCGCCGGCCTGCTGCGCGTCTGCTCCTCCAGCCGGGCCTGGTGGGCGCCGATCAGCCGGGCCACCGAGGACGGCCAGAACGCCACCGCGGACGGGCCGGTGGCGTCCATCCCGCCGGCGATCATGCCGGACAGCGCGCGCAGCGAGGGCCGGGCGGCCGGGTCCTTGGCCAGGCACGCGGCGATCACCTGGCGGAGCCGGGGCGGTACCCCGTCCAGGACCGGCTGGGCGTGCACCACCCGGTACAAGATGGCCGCCGCCGTCCCGGTGCCGAACGGTCCCATCCCCGCCGCCGCGTAGGCCACCACGCAGCCCAGCGCGAACACGTCGCTCGCGGGCCCCGCGCCCCGGCCCTCGGCCTGCTCCGGCGACATGTAGCCCGGCGTGCCGAACACCACCCCGGCGGCCGTCAGCGAGGTACCGTCGGTGGCGCGCGCGATGCCGAAGTCGATCACCCGCGGCCCGTCGGTGGCCAGCAGCACGTTGGCGGGCTTGAGGTCGCGGTGCACCACGCCGCAGGCGTGGATCGCCTGAAGCGCCTCGACCAGCCCGGCCAGCAGCGGCCACAGCGCCTGCTCGGGCAAAGGCCCGTTTTCCGCCACGACCTGGTCCAGGGGCGGCCCTGGCACGAACGCGGTGGCCAGCCACGGCGGCCGCTCGTTCAGCCCGCTGGCCACCACCGGCGCGGTGTAGATGCCGCTGACCGCGCGGGCCGCGGCGACCTCCTGGCCGAACCGGCGCAGGAAGTCGGCGTCGCTGGCCAGGTCCGGGTGCACGACCTTGATCGCCACCGCCCGTCCGGCCGGAGAGAGGCCGAGGTAGACCCGGCCCATGCCGCCCGCGCCGAGCTGCGCGCGCAACCGGTACTCACCGATCACGCGCGGATCGTCCGCGGCCAGTGGCTTCATCAGCTCCCCCAGGGTAGGTCCCGCGCTTCACATTCTGCGCTATACCTGGCGAGGCGTGTATGGCCGATGAGCGGGAAAGTCGTCGTCAGCCCCGGGTCATGGCTGGTAGCGGTAACCCATGCCGGGTTCGGTCAGCAGATGGCGGGGCCGCGCCGGGTTGTCCTCCAGCTTGCGACGCAGCCGTGCCATGTGGAAGCGGAGGTAGTTGGTGCGCTGCTGGAACCCGGGTCCCCATACCGCGGTCAGCAGCCGCGCCGACCCGACCAGCTGACCGGGCCGCTGGAGCAGGACCTCCAGGAGCCGCCATTCGGTCGGCGTGAGCCGGAGAGTGTCCCTCGCGTCGTCGCTGGCCGCCGATGATCGGCGCGTGGTACCACTCGCGCAGCGCCACGATCACCTCGGTGCCGTCGATGTCGGGCAGGCCGAGGTCCAAGATGATCGCGTCCGGCGGGTGGCTCGCCGCCACCGCCAGCGCCTCCCGGCCGGTGCCCGCGGTCCGCACGTGGTACTTGCCGGGCGCGCAGGTTGATCCGCAGCGCGCGGACCAGCTCGGGCTCGTCCTCGACGATGAGGATGCCGGCGCCCCCAGGCCCCGGCCGGGGAGGGTCCGGCCGGGGCGCTGGGGTGCTTGACGCCATCGCGCCCTCAGCCGGCGGACTTCGCCGACAGCTGGTCCAGCGCGATGTTCAGCTTGAGCACGTTGACCGCGGGCTCGCCAAGGAAGCCCAGTGACCGGCCCTGCGTGTACTTGGCCACCAGCGCCTTGACCTCGGAGACCGGCAGGTTCCTGGCCTCGGCCACGCGGTTGACCTGGATGGCCGCGTTCTGCGGTGAGATGCCCGGGTCGAGACCCGATGCCGACGCGGTGACCGCGTCCGCCGGGATCTCCGACACCGGCACGTGGTTGAACGCCGCGATGGCCTGCTGCCGCTCCTTGATCAGCTGGATCTCGTCCGGGTTGTTCGGGCCGAGGTTGGACGCCGCGGAGAACAGCGGGTTGCAGCCGTAGTCGGTCTTGGACGTGGCGTCAACCGCGTTCGACGGCCGGGGCTGGAAGTACTTCGGCAGCGGGTTGCCCTTGGCGTCCGCGAACTCCTGGCAGAGCAGGCTCGAGCCCACCACGCGGCCGTTGTAGCTGACCATCGAGCCGTTGGCCTGGTTGTGGAAGGCCAGCTGTGAGAAGCCGACCATGACGGCGGGGTAGATGAGCCCGCACAGCACGGTGAATACCAGCAGTGCGCGGAACCCCGCGATGTGCTGCCGGACGATAACGGGGAGGCGATTCATGTCGCGGTCACCCACCGAATCCTGGAATGTTCATGATGATGAGGTCGATGATCTTGATCCCGATGAACGGGATGATCAGTCCGCCGATGCCGTAGATCCATAGGTTCCTGCGCAGCAGCGACTGCGCCGAGGCGGGCCGGTAGCGCACGCCGCGCAGCGCCAGCGGGATCAGCGCGACGATGATCAGTGCGTTGAAGATGATCGCCGAGGTGATCGCCGACTGCGGGCTGTGCAGGTGCAGGATGTTGAGCTTGTTCAGGACGGGGAAGGCCACCGAGAACATGGCCGGCAGCATCGCGAAATACTTCGCGACGTCGTTGGCGATGGAGAAGGTGGTCAGCGCCCCGCGGGTGATCAGCAACTGCTTGCCGATCTCCACGATCTCGATGAGCTTGGTCGGGTTGGAGTCCAGGTCCACCATGTTCCCGGCCTCCTTGGCGGCCGAGGTCCCGGTGTTCATGGCCACGCCGACGTCGGCCTGGGCCAGGGCGGGCGCGTCGTTGGTGCCGTCGCCGGTCATCACGACCAGCTTGCCGCCCTCCTGCTCCTTGGAGATCAGCGCCATCTTGTCTTCCGGCGTGGCCTCGGCCAGAAAGTCGTCCACCCCGGACTCGTCCGCGATGGCCTTGGCCGTCAGCGGGTTGTCGCCGGTGATCATCACGGTCCTGATGCCCATCTTGCGCATCTCGGCGAACCGTTCGGAGATGCCCTCCTTGACGATGTCCTTGAGGTGGATGACGCCGAGTGCGCGGGCCGTCCCGTTGGACCGTTCGGCCACGACCAGCGGAGTACCGCCGGCCGCCGAGATGCCGTCGACCATCGGACCGAGGTCGTCCGGCGGCGTGCCGCCGTTGGCCCGGATCCACTCCCTGACCGCGCTGGAGGCGCCCTTGCGGACCTCACGCCCGTCGGCCAGGTTGACCCCGCTCATCCGGGTCTGCGCGGTGAACTCGACGAACTCGGCCCCGGCCAGCTCGCCTTCGGCCCGCTCACGCAGGCCGTACTGGTTCTTAGCGAGCACGACGATGGACCGGCCTTCCGGCGTGTAGTCCGCCATCGAGGACAGCTGGGCCGCGTCCGCGAGCTCGGCCGCGGTGACCCCGCGAACCGGGAGGAACTCGCTGGCCTGCCGGTTCCCGATGGTGATCGTGCCGGTCTTGTCCAGCAGCAGCGTGTTGACGTCGCCGGCCGCCTCGACCGCGCGGCCGGACATGGCCAGCACGTTGCGCTGCACCAGCCGGTCCATGCCGGCGATGCCGATGGCCGACAGCAGCGCGCCGATCGTAGTCGGGATCAGCGCGACCAGCAGCGCGACCAGGATCACCAGTGTCTGCGGGGCCTTGGAGTAAAACGCCATCGGCTGCAGCGAGATGACCGCGAGCATGAAGATGATGGTCAGCGAGGCCAGCAGGATGTTCAGCGCGATCTCGTTCGGCGTCTTCTGCCGCTTGGCCCCCTCGACCAGGGCGATCATCCGGTCGATGAACGTCTCACCGGGCTTGGAGGTGATCTTGACCACGATCCGGTCGGACAGCACGGTGGTGCCGCCGGTGACCGCGGACCGGTCGCCGCCGGACTCGCGGATGACCGGGGCGGACTCGCCGGTGATGGCCGACTCGTCCACCGACGCGACGCCCTCGACCACGTCTCCGTCGCCGGGGATGACCTGGCCGGCCTCCACCACCACGTAGTCACCGAGCTGCAGCGCGGTCCCGGCCACGGATTCCTCCCGCAGCGAGGCGGGGTCTGCCCCGGACTGCCAGGACACCAGCCGGCGGGCCATGGTCTCGCGCTTGGCCCGGCGCAGCGTCTCGGCCTGGGCCTTGCCGCGCCCCTCGGCCACCGCCTCGGCCAGGTTGGCGAACACCACCGTCAGCCATAGCCAGACCACGATGGTCCAGTTGAACACCGACGGCGACTTGATCGCCGTGTACAGGGTCAGCACGGAGCCGACCTCGACCACGAACATGACCGGGTTCTTGATCTGCACCCGGGGATCCAGCTTCTTGAAGGCGTCCGGGGTCGACTTCCAGAGCATCTTCGGGTCGAGCAGCCCACCGCCGATCCGGTTCGGCTGGCTGCCCTGCTTCGGGGTGGCCGGAACCGGGACTCCGGGCCTCTCAGTTGTCACAGACATGTCAGTGCAGTCCTTCTGCGAACGGGCCAAGCGCGAGCGGCGGGAAGTAGGTCAGGCCGACGAGGATGAGGATCACCCCGACGAGCATGCCGACGAACAGCGGTGTCCTGGTGTCCAGCGTCCCGGCGCTCTGCGGCACCGGGGCCTGTCTGGCCAGCGAGCCGGCCAGGCCGAGGGCGAAGATCTCCGGCGCGAACCGGCCGAGCAGCATCACGATGCCGCCCACGACCTGGTACCAGGTGGCCGCAGTACCCAGGCCGGCGAACGCCGACCCGTTGTTGTTGGCCTCGGAGGCGAACGCGTACATCACCTCGGTCAGCCCGTGCGGTCCCGGGTTGAAGATCGGCGTCTGGCCCTGCTTGGTGCCGATCGACAGCGCCGCCGCGGTCAGGATGAGCACCGGCAGGGTCAGGAAGTACAGCGACGCGTACTTCATCTCGGTGGGCCGGATCTTCTTGCCGATGTACTCCGGTGTCCGGCCGACCATCAGCCCCGCCACGAACACGGTGACGATGGCCAGGACCAAGATGCCGTACATGCCGGCCCCGATGCCGCCGGGTGCGATCTCACCCAGCGCCATGTTCATCAGCGTGATCGCGCCGCCGAACGGCGTCAGCGAATCGTGGAAGCAGTTCACCGCGCCCGTCGAGGTCACCGTGGTCGACGCCGCGAACAGCGAGCAGGCGTGCGGGCCGAACCTGGTCTCCACTCCCTCGTACGTGCCGTGCGCGAGCTGCGGCCCGAGTCCCGCGGTGCCCAGGTGGCTCTGGAAGAAGGTGAGCCCGCCGACGGCCGCGGCCCAGATGATCACCATCACGGCCAGCAGCGCGAAGCCCTGCCTGTTGTCGCGGACCATCTTGCCGAACGTGCGCGGCAGGCTGAACGGGATGAGCAGGAGCAGGAAGATCTCGAAGATGTTAGTGAACGAGTTCGGGCTCTCGAACGGATAGGACGAGTTGGCGTTGAAGAAGCCACCGCCGTTGTTGCCCAGGTCCTTGATGACCTCCTGCGAGGCCACCGCCCCGCCGGGGATGGTCTGGTGACCGCCGGCCAGCGTGGTGATCGTGTGGTAGGCGGCCCAGTTCTCGATCACGCCGCTGGCCACCAGGATGATGGCGCCGATGACCGAGATCGGCAGCAGCACCCGGATCGTCCCCCGGGTCATGTCGACCCAGAAGTTGCCGAGCTTGTCAGTCCGGGACCGGGTGAACCCGCGGATCATCGCGATCGCCACCGCCAGGCCGACCGCGGCGGACACGAAGTTCTGCACCGCGAGCCCTGACATCTGGGTCAGGTAGCTCATGGTGGATTCGCCGGAGTAGTTCTGCCAGTTGGTGTTCGTGGTGAACGAGGCGGCGGTGTTCCACGCGGTCACCGGCGTGACGTTGGCCATCCCGACCGACAGGAACAGCCAGTGCTGCGTCCGCTCGATCAGGTACAGGAACAGCACGCTGACGAGCGAGAACGCGAGAATGGAGCGGACGTAGACGCTCCACCGCATGTCCGCTTCCGGGTCGATCCCGCAGAGCTTGTAGATGCCGCGCTCCACCCGCCAGTGCTTGGTGTCGGTGAAGACGCGCGCGATGTAGTTGCCGAGCGGCACGTAGCATGCCGCCAGCGCCACGACCAGCAGCGCGAACTGCAGCCAGCCTGCGGCTGTGCTACTCATCAGAACCTCTCAGGCAGAATCAGGGCCACGAACAGGTAGATCGTCAGCAGCACGCCGCCGATCAGGCCGATCCAGTTCTCAGCGCTCAAAGCGCTCGACCCCCTTCAGGATGAGGAGGAGCACGGCGAAGACGACGATCGTCAGCGCGACATACACCACGTCCGACACGATGACTCCTAGCGATGTGCCGTCAGGAATTGGGCCAGCCCGGTCAGTCCGGGCTCAGGCACATCCGAAGTTAACGTTCAGGAATCACCAGCTAGGAGGCCCCATGCGTGACCCATGCGGCCGCTCGCAGCTTCCTAACAGAACCCATGCAGCCCGCGCCGCCGAGGCCCCAGGCGCGCTACATGTCCGGGGTGTCGGGGATGAGCTCGTGCCGGCGGACGTGCCAGGAGTGCAGCGGACGGCTCATCTCGTCCATCAGCGCCGACGGCGGCACGGCCAGCACCGGGCAGCGCGCGTGCGCCAGGCAGTACCGGCTCACCGAGCGCCGCATCATCCGGCCGAACCCGGCTCGCCGGCCCGTCCCGATGATGAGCAGGTCGTCCGGCTGGTCGGCGACCTCGACCAGCACCGGGCCGGTCTCGCCGCGGACCGCCTGGGTCTCGACCCGCAGGTCGGCGGGCACGCCGCCGAGCCCCGCGTCGAACGCGGCCCACAGCCGCTCCCAGGCCGCCTCACGCCAGATCTTGCGCAGGTAAGGGGAAGAATGTCGTCGTTCCGCCAGGTCGCCCCCTGGGGGAATCCAGGCGGTGACGGCCAGCAGCGGTACATTCCGCTGCCGGGCCTCGTCCGCCGCGAACCGCAGCGCTTGCAGGCTCCCTAGAGACCCATGCACGCCAATGATGATCCGACGCACCGTGGGCACGGCAACTCGCCTCCCGAACAACACCGGGCGCCATGACCTAGAGCGGCACCCGGCCACCGCTTACCCATATATTCAACCTCTATCCGCGCCCTCCGGCACCCTTCCTAGCGGGACTCTTGCGGAAACCAGGACAACGCATACGGTTCGCCGCCAGTCACCATCCGGCTAGTCGGCGCGGACGCCGAGTTCGTCGATGCGGCCGAGCATCTCGGCCGGGTCGGCGTAGACCCGGTACGCCCCGGCCCGCTCGAGTTCCTCCCGGCCGTACCCGCCGGACAGCAGCCCGACCCCCAATGCCCCGGCTCGCCGCGCCGCGAGCAGGTCCCACACGCTGTCGCCGACCACCATCGCGTACCGGGGGTCCACGCCGAGTTCGGCCGCCGCGGCCAGGAACAGGTCGGGGTCGGGCTTGGCGTGCCGGACCAGGTCCCTGGTGATCATCGGGGTGTCCTCGGGCAGCCCGAGCAGGGCCAGCGCGGGCCGCGCCGTGGCCGCGTACCCGCTGGTCGCGATCGCCCAGCGGACGCCGGCGTCGGTGAGCGCGGCGAGCAGTTCGCGCGCCCCGGGCAGCGCGGTCACCGAGTCCATCTGGGCCCGGTACTCGGCCGCGTGCGCCTGCTGCAGCGCGTCGATGTCCTCCTTGGACAGCGACCGGCCGGTCTCCCGCAGCAGCGCGGTCACGAACAGCCCGCCGCTCATCCCGATGCGCCGGTGGATCCGCCACACCGACAGCTCGACGCCGATCCGCATCAGCGCCGTCCGCCACGCGATGACGTGCTGGTAGACGCTGTCGATCAGCGTCCCGTCCAGGTCGAAGAGGAAGGAGGGGGTGGGTGACTCGAGGTACGACGCTGCTGAGGCCATGGCCCCAGTTTCCTTCATACCTAACGGGCCGGGTATCCGCCCCGTCCCGGCCCCCCGCCCCGCCCGGGTCAGGCGCCGCCGACGGCGATCACGCCTTCCATGGTGCCGAGGAAGGCGTGGCTGCCGGTCATCGACATCGAGGAGAAGTGCGGCAGCGTGGCGCCCAGGCTGAGCGAACCCCTGGTCGCGCCGGTGGCCTGGTCGAGCTCGTACAGCGTGCCGCCCTGATAGTCGGTGACCCAGACCCGTCCCCCGCCGATGACGGGGGAGCCCTGCGCCTGGGACGGGCCGCGCCACCGCACCCGGATCTTGTGCCCCGCCGTGCTGACCGCGGCCAGCCCGCCCTGCGCGCACGGCTCGTACACGACGCTGCCCTGGACCGCGGCGCCGCCGTACGCCTCGCACACGTCCGCCTGGGCGACCTGGCCGCCGACGCCGCCCAGGTGAGCCGCCTTGACCAGGTACGCGGTGCCGCGCTTGCCGTCCGCCAGCAGCATCCCGCCGGGCAGCAACGCGGGCTGGGTGGAGCCGAGGTCCAGGTCGTTCGCGTTGTCATCGGCCCAGGTGGACGGCGCGAAGACGCCGGTCCGGCGCAGTCCGGGGGACAGCGCGGTCACCGAGTCGCTGCCGTCGAAGCGGCTGCCGGTCTCCTCGCCGTTGCCCACGCTGACGTACATGGTGCCGTCCGGGCCGGTGACCGGGCCCGCGGTGCCCCACACGGCCCCCTCGCGCGGGGTCGGCACCACGTAGGAGATCATCGGCCCGCTGCCGCTGAGCGGGATGCCCACCACCGAGCCGCGGTACGGACCGCAGTCTCCGTACAGCCCGCCGAACGCCACGTACACCCGCCCGCCCGCGATGGCGAGCGCGGGTCGCTGCTGGTTGTACCGCGGCTGCCCGTCCGGGGTCGGAATGTCGCGCTCCACCCGCACCGCGCCGTCGCGCACCGAGATGCCCACCAGCACGTGGTGGTATCCCGTGGTCTCGGCCACCGCGTAGACCAGCCCGCTGGCCGGGTCGTAGACCGGGGTGCCGGTGATGCCGAGCGGGTCGATGTTGCCGCAGGGCAGGTCCGACAGCGGCACCGGGGTGCCGACGTGCGTCCGCCAGGTGACCTTGCCGGTCGCCTGGTCGAGTCCGTAGACGGAGTCGTTCTCGGTTGCCGCGATCACCAGGGTGCCGACCAGCAGCGGCTGGCCGTAGACCGCGCCGTCCAGGTGCGCCCGCCAGCTCACCGCCAGCCGGCCCGGCGTGGCCACCCCAGCGGCCACGCCGGAGCGGGCGAAGTCGCGTCCGTAGGTGGGCCAGGCCGCGGCCGGATGCGGCCCGCTGCCGCCGCTGTCACTTCCGCTGGCCGGAGCCTGCGTCAGCGTCCTGGTCGGAGGCGCCGAGCCCGCCGGCGTCCCGCCCCCGGCCGAACCGCTGCAGGCCGCCGCCGCGGCCAGGACGGCGCCGGTGAGCACTGCCATCGCGAGCCTCATCTTCATCCCCCGTCGTCAGACGCCGCCGACCGCGATCACGCCCTCCATGGTGCCAAGGAAGGCGTGGCTGCCCGTCATCGACATCGACGAGAAGTGCGGCAGCGTGGTGCCCAGGTCCAGCGAGTCCCTGGCCGCGCCGGTCGCCTGGTCCAGCTCGTACAGGGTCCCCGCCTTCCAGTCGGTGACCCAGACCCGCCCGCCGCCGATGACCGGGGAGCCCCAGGCACTAGCCGGCCCGCGCCATAGCACGCGGATCTTGTTCCCGGTGGTGTCGACCGCGGTCAGGCCGCCCCGCTCGCACGGCTCGTACACGACGCTGCCCTGGACCGCGGCCTGGCCGTAGGCGGGGCAGACCTCCGCCTGCACCACCTGGCCGCCGACGCCGCCCAGGTGAGCCGCCTTGACCAGGTACGCGGTGCCGCTCTTGCCGTCCGCGAGCAGCATCCCGCCGGGCAGCAAGGCCGGCTGGGTGGAGCCGAGGTCGTTGTCGTTGTCGTTGTCGTGGCGCCAGGTCGACGGCGCGAAGACACCGGTCCGGTGCAGCCCGGGGGACAGCGCGGTCACCGAGTCGCTGTCGTCGAAGCTGGTGCTGGTCTCCGAGCCGTTGCCGACGCTGACGTACAGGGTGCCGTCCGGGCCGGTGACCGGGCCGCCGGTGGCCCAGACCGCTCCCTCCCGCGGGGTCGGCACCACGTAGGAGATCATCGGCCCGGCCCCGCCGAGCGGGATGCCCACCACGGAGCCGCGGTAAGGACCGCAGTCTCCGGCCAGCCCGCCGAACGCCACGTACACCCGCCCGGCCCCGATGGCAAGCGCGGGCCGCTGCTGGTCGTACCGCGGCTGCCCGTCCGGGGTGCGGATGTCGCGCTCCACCCGGATGCCGCCGTCGCGGGCCGAGACGCCGACCAGCATGTGGTGGTAGCCGGAGGTTTCCGCCACGGCGTACACGAGGCCGTTGGCGGTGTCGTAGACCGGGGTGCCGGTGATGCCGAGCGGGTCGATGTTGCCGCACGGCAGGTCGGACAGCGGCACCGGGGTGCCGACGTGCGTCCGCCAGGCCACCTTGCCGGTCGCCTGGTCGAGTCCGTAGATCGAGTCGCCCTCGGTCGCCGCGATCACCAGGTTGCCGACCAGCAGCGGCTGGCCGTAGACCGCGCCGTCCAGGTGTACCCGCCAGCTCACCGTCAACGGGCCTGGCGCCGCCACGCCCGCGGCCACGCCGCTGCGGGCGAGGTCGCGTCCGTAGGTCGGCCAGACCGCGGCGGGATGCCCCCCGCCGCCTGGGTCCGGGCTCAGCGTCCTGGCCGGAGGCGCCGAGCCCGTCGACGTCCCCCCGCCGGAGCAGCCCGCCGCGGCGGCCAGGACGCCGCCCGTCAGTGCCGCTGCCGCGAGCCTGGCCGTGCGCCCGAGTCTCATCAGCATCCGTCCAGTTTGCTCCGCCCTCCCATCCGTTACCCACGGTTCGGGATGGCATCATGGTTCAGATGCCTGGAAGTAGCGTGCCGCCCGCCATCGACGCGTTCGTGGCGATCGGTGACAGCTTCACCGAGGGGCTCAACGACCCGGATCCCGGCGGCGGGTTCCGCGGCTGGGCCGACCTGGTGGCCGCCGCCCTGGCCGCGCAGCGTCCCGGCTTCCGCTACGCCAACCTGGCCATCCGCGGCAAGCTTGTCGGCCAGGTCGTCGCCGAGCAGGTGCCGCGGGCCATCGAGCTGGCGCCGGACCTGGTCAGCCTGGCCGCGGGCGGGAACGACATCCTGCGCGGCGACGACGTGGACGAGCTGGCGGCCACCTTCGAGCCGGCCGTGGCCAAGCTGCAGGCGGCGGGCTGCCGGGTGCTCATCTTCACCGGCTTCGATCCGCGCATGTTCCCGGTGATCCGGCTGCTGCGGGGCCGCATCGCCGCCTACAACATGCACCTGCGCGGCATCGCCGACTCCCGCGGCTGCGACCTGGTCGACCTATGGTCCATGCGGGCGCTCAAGGACACCCGGGCCTGGAGCCCGGACCGGCTGCACCTGACCACCGAAGGCCACCGCCAGGTGGCCCGGCGCGCCTGCGAGGTGCTGGGCATCCCGGTCGGCGAAGACTGGCGGGTACCGCCGCCGGCCGCCCGGCACCCCGCCGCCCGGAACGGGCGCGCGCCGTGGCTGTCCGCGCGCCGCCAGGACGCCCGCTGGATCAGGGAGTACGCGGGTCCCTGGCTGCGGCGGCGCGTGGGCGGCACGTCCAGCGGCGACGGAGTGCTGCCCAAGCGCCCCGACCTGCTCCCGGTCTGAGCAGCGCCGCGCGGATGGGCTTTCGCGTTTCCGCGGAAACGCCGTCCGGCCTGCCGAGGCCCGAGGCTAGAGCTCGATGCGCGAGCCCACGATGAGGGTCTGCTCACGGGGGAGCTGGAAAACCTCGGCGGCGTCGGCGGTGATCTGTGACGTCGCTATGAACAGCCGCTTGCGCCACCGGCTCATGCCCGGTGTATCGCCCAGGATTATCTCGATGCGCGACAGGAAGTACGACAGCTCGCCGCTTTCCAGGGGCCTTTCGATGTCGGCCTCACGGATGAGCGGCAGCAGGGCCGGAACGTTCTGCGGGTCCATGTAGCCGAAGCGGGCCGTGACGTGGGTGATCCGGTCGTCTTTGTAGCCGAGGGCGTCGACCGCGATCCGCTCGGCGCCCGGGACGTGCGGCGCGGGCTTGGTCTCGACCGTCAGGATGAGGACGTGCTTGTGCAGGACGTGGTTGTGTTCGACGTTCGCTCGCATCGCCAGCGGGGCGGTGTCCTTGCCGCGGTTGAGGAAGACGGCTGTGCCGGGTACCCGGGGCAGCGGGGGCTTCCTGGCGTGGAGTTGCTCGATGAACGCCGGGAGCGGCCCCTCGTCGCGTATCCGCTGCTCGGTGACGAGCTCGCGGCCCCGCTGCCAGGTGGTGAGGATGGTGAACGTGATGATGCCGATCAGCAGCGGAAGCCAGGCGCCGTGCAGCAGCTTGGTCAGGTTGGAGGCGAGGAAGAGCAGGTCGATGGCGAGCAGGACGCCGCCGCCCGTCAGCACGATCCACAGCGGCCAGCGCCACTGATGACGGGCGTAGTAGAAGAACAGCAGGGTCGTGCAGGTGATCGTGCCGGTCACGGCCGTGCCGTAGGCGTAGGCCAGCGCGGCCGAGCTCCGGAACGTGAGCACGAGCGTGAGCACCGCGACCAGCAGCAGCCAGTTGATGAACGGGATGTAGATCTGGCCCACCACCTCTTCCGAGGTGTACTTGATGCGCAGCCGGGGCAGGTAGCCGAGCCGGGCCGCCTGCTGCGCGACCGAGTAGGCGCCGGTGATGACGGCCTGGGAGGCGATGACCGTGGCCACCGCGGCGAGGAAGACCATCGGGAGCCGGGCCCAGCCCGGAGCCAGCAGGAAGAACGGGCCGCTGGTGTTGCCCTCGTTGCCCAGGATGAGGGCGCCCTGGCCCATGTAGTTCAGGATGAGGGCGGGGAAGACGACCAGCAGCCAGGCCCGCCTGATCGGTGAGCGGCCGAAGTGGCCCATGTCCGCGTACAGCGCCTCAGCCCCGGTGACGGCCAGGACGACGGCGGTCAGCGCGAAGAACGCGGTCTCGAAATGGCCGACCAGGAAGCCGACGGCATAGGTGGGCGACAGCGCCTTCAGGATCTCGGGGTGATCGACGATGCCACGCACGCCGAGCACGCCGAGCACGGTGAACCAGACGCCCATGACCGGGCCGAACAGCCGCCCCACCGCGCCCGTGCCCAGCCGCTGCACCAGGAAAAGGGCGATGATGATCGCCACGGTGATCGGGATGACCAGGCCGGACACTGACGGTGCCGACACCTTGACGCCCTCGATCGCGGACAGGACCGAGATCGCCGGCGTGATCATGCTGTCGCCGAAGAACAGCGAAGCACCGAAGATCCCCAGCACGGCCAGGCCGACCTTCGTCCGGCGCCCGCCGGGCAGGGCGCGCCTGCGGATCAGGGCGATCAACGCCATGATCCCGCCCTCGCCGTCGTTGTCGGCCCGCATCACGAGCAGGACGTACGTGATGGTGACGATGATCGTCACCGACCAGAAGATCAGCGAGATGATCCCGAAGATGCTGTCCTCGGTCACCTTGACCGGGTGAGGATCGCCCGGATTGAAAACCGTCTGGACGGCGTACAGCGGGCTGGTGCCGATGTCCCCGAAGACAACTCCGAGAGCACCGAGCGCAAGAGCCCCCTGGGTGGCAGCGCGTCGGTTCACCCTCACAGTATTCTCCTCCTGGTGTGCCCGCCGTCCCCTGGTTGTCAGCCCGGCGCGCCGGCGAGGAGAACCCGATGAACCCGCAGGAACCAGCCAGCTCGTCCGGTGGCGTACTGAAGGCCCGCCCGCTGCTGGCTCAGACATTCCACGGCCGTGATCCGGAAACAGTGGCCGCCGCCACCATCTGCGAGGTCACCCCGACCAGATGCCAGGCACGCACCCGGCTGTACCGGGACGGCAGGCTCGAGCTCGAGGGTTTCCCCGTGGCCGAGATCAGCGATCACCTGCTCGATGAGGCGGTCACCATCTGGCTGGACCTGCGGGACCCGGACCACGGCGACCTGTCCGTGCTGAGCGAGGAGTTCGGGCTGCACCCGCTGGCCGTCGAGGACGCCGTGCAGGAGCATCAGCGCCCGAAGCTTGACCGCTACCAGACCCACCTGTTCCTGAACGCGTACGGGGCACGGCTGGATGCCGAGACGGGTCAACTGGCCACCAGCGAGCTCGCCGCCTTCGTCACCGCCCGGGCGCTGATCACGGTCCGCAAGGACGACGGGCTGGATATCGGCGCCGTCGCCGAACGCTGGGACGCCAGCCCCGATCTTTCCGGATCAGGCGTCGGCGGCCTGCTGTACGGGCTGCTCGACTACGTCGTGGACGGCCACTTCGAGGCGGTGCAGAGCCTGGACGACGCCGTCGAGACGCTGGAGGACCAGCTGTTCGCCGACGTCCCGCAGGACATGCAGGTCCAGCGGCGCAGCTTCGAACTGCGCAAGAGCCTGGTCCTGCTCCGCCGGATCGTGATCCCCATGCGCGAAGTGGTGAACACCTTGATGCGCCGCGACCTGCACGTGGTCACCGACAATCTCATGCCCTACTACCAGGACGTCTACGATCACGTGCTCCGCGCCGCCGAATGGACCGAGAGCCTGCGGGACCTGGTGAACAGCATCCTGGAGTCCAACCTGACCATCCAGGGCAACCGGCTGAACGTCATCACCAAGAAGGTCACCAGCTGGGCCGCGATCATCGCGGTGCCGACGTTCATTACCGGCTTCTACGGGATGAACGTGCCCTACCCCGGCTTCAGCCGGCAGGCAGGCTTCGCCGCCGCCATCGCCGTCATGGTCATCGCCGGGCTCGTGCTCTATGTCGTCTTCAGGCGCAAGGGCTGGCTTTGAGGCCCCCGCGCGGGGTCAGCCGGTGAGGTCGGCCAGGACCTCCTCCAGCCGGTCCAGCGCGCCGGCGATCCACGGCAATGAGCACGGGTCGGCTGAGTTCAGCGCGGCGTGCCGCTTCTCGTCGGTGTCGCCGTAGAGCATGGCCGTGGCCACTCGCAGCCGCAGCCGCCCGCCGTCCTCGCCGAACGCGCTGCCCGGCAGCACCCCCACGCCGTACTCGTGCAGCAGCACCGCCGCCAGGCTCTCGTCGCTGGTGATACCGTGCCGCCCGAGCAGCACGTCGGCCAGCGGGGAGAAGTCCGGGTAGAGGTAGAAGGCCGCCTGCGGCGCGGGCACCCCGGCGCCGGCCCCGGCGAACCTGAGCGCCACCGCGCGGGCCACCGACCCGTGCAGGCGGCGGCTGAGCGCGACCCGTTCGGCCAGCTCCGGCGGCTCGCTGAAGGCCAATGCGGCGGCCTGTTGCACCGGCCCGGCCGGGGCGGACCAGATCTCGCTGCCGATGCCGAGCAGCCGGTCGCGCAGGTCGCGCCCGAACCCTCCTGCGGGCAGCCGGGCCACGCCGAGGCGCCAGCCCCCGAGGGCGAGGTTCTTGCTCAGGCCGGCGGTGACCACCGTCCGTTCGGGACTGATGACGGCGGGGCTGGTGAACGGCGCGTCCGGATCGTGGACCAGGTCCCGGTAGATCTCGTCCGAGATGATCACCAGGTCGTGCGCCTCGGCCACCGAACAGAGGTCCCGGACGGCCGCGGCCGGGGCCAGCCGGCCGGTCGGGTTGTCGGGTAGCGTCACGATGACCGAACGGACCGGGTTGCCCGCCGCCCGCGCCGCCGTCACCGCCTGGGCGAGGTGGTCCGCGTCCGGGACGCCGCCCGCACCCGGCACGAAGTGTGCCTTCCGGCCGGACAGGGCGGCCTGCGCGGCGTAGCTGACCCAGCTGGGCCGGGTCACGGCGATGTCGCCGCCGATGGCGGCCATCAGGCCAAACAGCAGGGCCTTGCTGCCCGGCCCGCAGACCACCGCGTCCGCGTCGGTGAGCAGGCCGCGCCGGGCCCAGTAGCCGGCCGCCGCCGCACGCAGCGGGGCGTGCCCGGCGACCGGGCCGTAAGAGTTGCACCCGGCGGCGCGGGCCAGCGCGGCGCGCAGCGCCCGGTGCGCGGGCAGGCCCGCCTCGCCGAAGGCCAGCGGCAGCACCGGCTCGCCGCGGCGGCGCCGTGCGTCCAGGGTCTCGTTGGCGGCGAGCGTGGCGGAGACCGGGATGCGGGCCAGGCTCAGCCGGGGACGGGCTGGGTGGGGAAGGGGACGGGCTGACGGGGGCGTGATGGTGAGAGCCACGGGGGCTGGCACTTCCTAGCTGCGGGGATCGGCGGACAAGGCTGCGGGATGATCGTGGCAACCCTGCGCTCCTTGACAGTTTGCCCGCGCCTAAACCATAAGTACAAGCGCTGATCTCTATGGCTGAGAGTAAGGTTCTCTTATGCTCGATCTGCACCGGCTCCGTTTGCTCCGGGAGTTCGCCGCGCGCGGCAGCATCGCCAGGACCGCCGCGGTCCTCGGCTACACCCCGTCCGCGGTCTCCCAGCAACTGGCCACGCTCGAACGCGAGGCGGGCACCGCGCTGCTCGACCGGTCGGCGCGCCGGGCCGAGCTGACCGACGCGGGCCGGCGCCTGGCCGGCCACGCCGAGCGCATCCTGGCCATGGTCGAGGAGGCCGAGACCGACCTGTCCGCCGAGGCCCACGAGCCGGTCGGGCGGATAGTGGCGACCGCCTTCCCCTCCGCGGCCGTCGCGTTCGCGCCCGCGCTCGCCCGCAGCCTGCGCGCCCACCCGCGGCTGACCCTCGTGCTGCGGCAGACGCCGGCCCGTGAGGGCCTGCGCCAGGTGCGGTCCGGTGACGTCGACGTCGCGATCGTGGACGACTGGACCAGCCGCCTGGCCGAGGAGATCGAGCCGGGCGGGTCGATCCTGACCTGGTACCACCTGATCAGGGACCAGCTCGTGCTGGTGCTGCCGCGGACCCACCCGGCGGCCGCCGACGACCAGCCGGTCGACCTGCGGGCGCTGCGGCACGATCCCTGGCTGGCCGCGCCGGCCGGCGAGCCGTCCCGGCAGGCCGTGGACCGGCTGCTGGCCGCGGTCGGCGTGACGCCGCCGGTGCTGTCCGAGTTCGAGGGCATGACGACGATCGTCAGCCTGGTCGCGCGCGGCATCGGGATCGCCATCCTGCCCCGGCTGGCCGTGGCCGCGGCGGACCGCAGGATCGCCGTCCGGGACCTGCCGCACGGCCTCGACCTGGCCAGGGACGTGTACGCGGTGGCCCGGACCGCGAGCGTGCGCCGTCCCTCGGTGGCGGTGATCGTGACCGCGCTGCGCGCGGCCGGGCCGAGCAGGCAGCGGGCATAAGCCCTGTCCCCTAGGCTGGCCGGGTGGATCTCCGGCTGGACGGGGCGGCGCTGACCGCCTGGCTCGTGGACACCCCGTCGGTCAGCGGCGACGAGGGCCCGCTCGCCGACGCCATCGAGGCCGCGCTGCGGCCGCTGGCGCACCTGACCGTGCACCGGGACGGCAACACGATCGTGGCCAGGACCACGCTCGGGCGGCCGGAGCGGGTGATCCTGGCCGGGCACGTCGACACCGTGCCGGTCGCGGGCAACCTGCCGTCCCGCGTCGTGGGCCCCCGGCTGTACGGCTGCGGCACCTCGGACATGAAGGCGGGCGTGGCGGTGCAGCTCAGGCTGGCCGCCGGCCTGACCTCGCCGCGCCGGGACGTCACCTACGTCTTCTACGACTGCGAGGAGGTCGCGGCCGACCGCAACGGGCTGCTGCGGCTGAGCGGCAACAGCCCCGAGCTCCTGGCCGGCGACTTCGCCGTGCTGATGGAGCCGAGTTCGGCCGAGATCGAGGGCGGCTGCCAGGGCACGCTGCGGGCCGAGATCGTGGTGCCGGGCCAGCGGGCGCACACCGCGCGGTCCTGGATGGGCCGCAACGCCATCCACGAGGCCGCCGCCGTCCTCGACGTGCTGCGCGGGTACACCCCCCGGGAGCCCGAGGTCGACGGGCTGCGCTACCACGAGGGCCTCAACGCCGTCGGCATCAGCGGCGGGGTGGCGGGCAACGTCGTGCCCGACGAGTGCGTGGTCACCGTCAACTACCGGTTCGCGCCGGACCGGTCGGGAGAGCAAGCCGCCGAGTTCGTTCGGTCCCTATTTTCTGCGTGGCCGGTGACGGTCCTCGACGTGGCCAACGGTGCCCGCCCGGGCCTCGGCCAGCCGGCCGCGGCCGAGTTCGCCGCGGCGGTCGGCGGGACGCCGCGGCCCAAGCTCGGCTGGACCGACGTGGCCAGGTTCTCCGCTCTCGGCATCCCGGCGGTGAACTACGGGCCCGGCATCTCGGAGATCGCGCACACCCCCGGCGAGTACGTGGAGATCGGCAAGATCGCCGAGTGCGAGGCCCGCCTCCGGTCCTGGCTGGACGGCTCCGGCTCCTAGCGGGCCGGGCCCTCGCCCAGCCGCATCTTGGTGGTGTGCTCGATCCCGTCCTTGCTCACCCACAGCACCGAGACCACGTCGCCCGGGTGGTACCTGCCGGTGATGGCGGTCAGCGAGCCCGGCGTGGTGACGGGCTGGCCGTTGACCGACGTGATCACGTCGCCCGGCACCATGCCCGCCGACTGGGCGGCCGAGTCGCACACCACGCCGACGATGAGCGCGCCCGCCGCGATCGGTGCGACGTGCACCGGGACGCCGGTCCGCTGGCCGCCGGTGGAGCAGGAGTTGATCCCCGCGCCCGTCCGGCCGTTACGGCCGTCGGCGGCCTGCTGCTGCGGATCGGAACTATCGCTCTGCGCGACCTGCACGCCGAGGAAGCCGGGCAGGCCGATATGTACGGTGGCGCTCGGCTGGCGCGACGCGATCTGCCTGGCGATGGCCAGCGCGCTGTTGATCGGGATGGCGAAGCCGAGCGAGCCGCCGCTGCCGGACGAGGAGGACGTGCCGGGGGTACCGGTGTTCGCGGCGGTGATCATGCCGATGACCTGGCCCGCGTTGTTCGCCAGCGCACCGCCCGAGTCACCCTGCTCGATCTTGGCGTTGGTCTGCAGCATGTGCTTGAGGTTCTCGGTGCTGTTCGAGCCCTCGTCGCTGGCCTGGATCGAGCGGTCCAGGGCGTTGATGATGCCCTGAGCGGGCTTGGCCCCGCCGTGGCCCTCGGCGTTGCCGAGCGCGAGCACCGGGGTGCCCAGGCGGACCTGCGAGGAGTTGCCGAAGGTCACCGGGGTCAGCCGGGACCCGCCCTGGAGCTGGAGCAGCGCCACGTCGTCGGCGGCGTCATAGCCGAGGACCCGGACCGTGAAGGACTGGTCCGAGGAGGTCGCCAGGTTGGCGCGCACGATGGTGGCCCCGTCGATCACGTGGTTGTTGGTCAGGACAAGACCCGAGGTAGAGATGATCATCCCGGTGCCCTCGGCCGTCTCGCCGTTGAACTTGAGGGTCGACATGATGTCGACCAGGCCCGGATCCACCTTCTTCCGCACCGCCTCCACGTTGAGCGGAGCCGCGGAAGCGCCGCTGCCGGACGCGTTGTCGTGCGGCCCCGGGACGTCGCTGGAGGAGACCCCGGCCGCCGGGGCCGGGCTGTGGCCGCCGAACGCGACCGTCGCGCCCGCACCGACGCCCGCCGCCAGCGCGGCTACGGCCAGGTAGACCAGCAGCCGCCCGCCCCGCGGGGAGCGCCGCCCGGGCGGGGGCTCTGGCATCGTCCAGCCGGGTGCGGCTCCGCCGCCCTGGTTCCCGTAGCCGCCCTGGCCCGGGTACCCATCCTGGTTCCCGTAGCCGGGAGCGCCTGGCGGCGTGCCGAAAGCGATGGTGTCCGGGTAGTCGCTGTCCGGCGGGGGAGCCGCGCCCGGGCCGGGACGGCGGGTCCCCGCGTCCTGTTCAGGCGACTGCCACCAGCCGCCAGCGCCATCGCTCTCGTTCTCTCGCATTATCCTCGCCCTCGACCAGACCAGGTTACGTCGCGGCCGATCATGCCGCCCGCCAAGTCCTCCAGCGACAGCTGCCTTCTAGTTAGCCTGGTCAAGCTGAGCGTAGCCTGGCCTTTCCTTGTGATTGCCCTGTTCCGGGCGGGTTCCGCGCGGTTCCGGGCCGGTTCCGGGCTGGTTCTGGGCCGGTTCTGCGCGGTCACCCCGCCGGGCCCCCGGCGAGCGTCACCACCGCGGTGTGCAGGCTGCCGCCCGGGGCGACCCAGGCCAGCGCGACCTGGCTGCCCGGCCGGAAGCGGCCGAGGATGGCGGTCAGCGAGCGGGGCGAGGTCACGGCGTGCCCGCCGGCCGAGGTAATGACGTCCCCGGCGAACAGGCCGGCCTGGGCGGCCGGTGTCCCGCACAGCACCCCGTTTACCAGCGCGCCGGTCCCGGCCGGGGCAATGCTGGCCGGGGCCGCGGTGGTGTCGCTGCTGGTACAGCCGCTGCCGCTGCCGCTCACGGCACCGGTCTGATGCGGGTCCCGGCGGGCCTGCCGCTGCGGGCTGGTACTGCTGCTGTCCGGGAGGAGCACGCCGAGGAAAGCCGGCAGGCCGATCTGGACCCGGGCGCCCGGCCGGGCGGCCGCGATCTGCCGGGCGATGGGCATGGCCAG
>WNFY01000918.1_pt1 | contig 27362 bp, 22 predicted proteins | sample 5400091 | NCBI WGS metagenome assembly WNFY01 (sample SAMN13153364, study PRJNA577476) | soil metagenome | isolation source: 60 cm soil or saprolite under grassland replicate 1 | place: USA:California | collected 2016-06-15 | reverse complement strand
CAATTGCATCGATGGGGTATGATTCATCACAGGGAACTCCTTTTGAGCCGAATTGGGTTCAGAAACACTCGTTCTCAAAAGAGTTTCCTCTTTTTTTCCTCTGTTGGCAAGTCGATTCTCAATTTAATTGAGACCAATGGGCTTGCCCCCGCCCTGGGAGCCGATGCATCACACCTCTCCCAGGGCCCACGCAAGGCAGGTCCCTACGGATTATTCCAGGCCTCGCTCATAGATGTAGAAGACGTTCCCATTCCATTCGTACTCTACCCCATTAAGGGCATCACGTAGTAGGATACTATCTGGTGCATAGGCACGAATGCACCCGGCACCCAGAGTAGGTAGGCGATGGCGTAGATCGTAGGCGAGCAAACTAATCGGCTCTATTGCTGTCCCATCGATATAGCCAAGTGATAGCTGCTTGCCCTGTCTTTCTTCCCGCACCTCCGCAATAGCCAGTCCATCCAGGCGTTCCCAGCGCCGCAAGAGATAAACTTGTTGCGCAGCTATCTTCTCCTCTAACAGTTCAGCAGTGATAGGATAAGCCATAAAGCCCACATAGTACAGGCCACCGGTGAGAGGAAAGATATTTGAAACATTCAAGTAATCAATAATCTCGTCCAGGTCGGCCAATGTTGCCAGCCGTACCTGTTCCTGAACAGGTCGTTTGGAGCTTGCTTGAGGAGAGGCCGCGCAGAGCGAGAAGCCTGCAACCCGACGCATAAAAGAGCGCTGCCAGAGGCGAATGGAACTGGTATTCTCAGCTTCGACGGCCAGCCGTATGTATCTCGCTCCGCGCTGCATTGCTTCAACAAATACCGCCTGATTTAATTCTCCGGCGAGGCCCTGGTGCCGAAACTGCGGAGCAACGCGCAATCCTTGCAGCCAGGCATCGATCCTGGTCAACATTTGCATATACACAACTCCAGCATGTTGTCCATCGACCGTAGCAACGAACAGTCGACCATCTGGATTACGTAGCCAATCATCCCATACGTACTCGATATAATCGCCCCATGACCATGTACCTTTGCAGAATGCCAGGACGGGTGTGCGGTCTTCCGGGCGCGCGGCACGAATTTCTACCTGCGACATTGATGAGTTCCTCCTATTTCTATAGCTACTATAGCGATAAGGCAGATTAGCAGTCAATATGCTACTTGTCACCAGTAGGGGTGGGGCTGGCCCCCACCCGGCCCATCGAGAAGAATGCTCGCAGTTCACCTGTCGCGCCGGGTGGGGGCCAGCCCCACCCCTACTGGAAACATTTTTGCGCTCGCATACGTACTAATACTATCCCCGGAATACTAATTGTGAAACTATGTCTTAAGAGATGCGTGGCATTTGAGAGAGAGCAGACTATGGAGCAGAAAACTAATAAAGAACCAATGAAAGAAAAAGTCCAGGAAAATGTGCAAAATGTGGTGGAGCGGGCGCAAAAAGAGGTCGCAGGTAGTCGTGAACCATGGTATCGTTCATCGCGCCGTGCTCAGATACTGGCTATCATTTATGTTGTAGAGTTTGTGTTCTTTACATTGCTGGCATGGTATGTCCACTTTAATCCAGTGCTTTCTGTTGATGTAGCTATTACACGTGAGTTTCAGGAGAGCCAGACACCTTTTATAAAATGGACGATGATTGCAGTAAGCTACCTGGGAAACCAGAGCATCATCTTTACAGCGCTTATTGCCCTCACTGCTCTGGCATTCTGGCTGGTGAGGCTACGACTGGAAGCGCTATTAATCGTTGGTCTTTCGAGTGTTAGTGCTCTTACGAATCTATTGATAAAGCTAGTAGTAAGTCGTCCACGCCCGTCGGCACAGTTCGTGGAAATTTTGCAGGCGGCACCAGGGCAGAGTTTTCCCAGCGGACATGTTATGTCCTATGTTGCTTTCTGGGGATTGTTATTCTCGCTGGGTCTGGTACTGTTCAATAGGAAGCGCTGGTGGAATTATGTCCTACTGATTATCCCCGCTCTCTTTGTGGTACTTGTTGGTCCTTCGCGTATCTACCTGGGAGATCATTGGGCCAGCGATGTGCTTGGAGGCTACCTGTTTGGTGGTTTGTTGCTTGGCATCGCACTATGGATCTATATTAAGTTGAAGGAACGCGGGATACTTACATCTAAGTTAGATACGAACAAGACACTGTTTGATCTATTTAAATTGTAGCACTAATAGAAAAAAGAGGGTGGGCGCCCACCCTCTTTTTTCGCTGAATGGCGTAAATGATGTTTATTGCTTCTCTTCATCTTTGGGTTCAGCCGTGGCATGGGCATGACGCGAGTTTCTCTTTCTCTGCGTCCCGGTAGTCGTCGTTTCTTCCTCTGTTGAAGCAGTAGTATTACCCATATCATCAGCGGATGTATCTCCCTCCGTCAGTCGGATATCGCGAGCGGCATGCTGAGCCTGATCGTCGGCAGGCGTGTTCCCCTCTGAGAGAGCTATATCGTCAGGAGCAGGCGCATCGGTCTGTGCTATAACAGCGGGCGACTCGCTTAACGGCGACGATGTTGTGTCACTTTCTGCCTGGGTTAAAGGCTGGTCCTCGTTTGTAGAGGAATACCCGGTCGCCTGTATTTTTTCCCCATTGACAGAGATATCCTCGGAGGAAGCGCCGTTATTTCGCGCATGCTGAGCTTCTGGCGACCGTGTTTGCAGCTCTTGAATAGTCTGGGTCTCAGGTTGTTCTGATGCGCGCGCCTCGTTCAATTTCTGCTCAAGATCGTGCAGCTGAGTACGGCTCCCTTCAAGGGTTGCCTGGGCTCTGGCAACCCTCTGCTCGGCCTTCTGCACATCTTTTTTTGCCTGCTCTATTTTGAGCATCAACTTTGCTTCTCGTTTAGCTTGCTTTTTACGCCCTTGTCTGTCCGTCTTTTGCTGTGTAGTATTGGGCTCTGCTGTCTGTTTTTTTGCCATAATTTTTCCCTCTTGTCTCTACTATAAATGAACTGAGCTGGAGATATTACGTTCTACACCAACGTAAGAAGATAGGTGTTGGTACGGATACCACGAACCTTTCGCATCATGAATTGTAAGGTAGTATATTATACCACCAAATAGTAATACGTATAAGATACGGACAAGGGCTACACCTGTTCCGTTAGAGACATCCTCGTGGGTCAGAGGAGTTTTTAGGGACCCGACCCAAAAAACGGGTCCCTATTTTTTACTGGTTCTCTGTGGTACCAGGCAATGTTGACGGAGGGGTTGGTGCCAGTGTAATGGCAGGCTGATTTGGATTAGAAGAGAACTGGGTTGATGCTATCGGCGCTCCGGTCTCTTCCATAATCGCTAACATCTGTTTAGAGTCAATCGTCTCCTTACGACGTAGCTCCTGCGCGATACGATCCAGCGTTGGGCGATACGTCGTAAGCAATGCAACGGCATTTACATAACTGGAACGCACAATACGATCAACTTCCTCGTCAATCAACTCGGCTGTTTCCTCACTATAATTGGAAGGTGCACCCGTCTCACCACCACTCGAAAATGGGCTCTGGCGGTCACTGAACGAGATGGTACCCAGGCGTTCACTCATCCCCCAGCGTGTGACCATCTGGCGTGCGATTGCTGTAACACGTTGTAGATCGTTCTCCGCACCTGTTGTTACTCTGCCAAACACCACCTGCTCAGAGGCTCGACCACCAAGTGCGGTGAGGATCTGAACCAGCAGATATTCTTTAGAGTAGTTGTAGCGATCATCCAATGGCGTTGACATGGTAACACCCAGTGCCTGACCGCGCGGCACAATGGTAACCTTCGTTACGGGATCTGCGCCCTCAGAGAGCAGACCCAGCAGAGCGTGTCCACCTTCGTGATAGGCTGTCACATTCAGGTCATCATCGCTGAGTACCAGCGGGCGCTCCGCACCGAGCAAGATTTTGTCCAGCGCCTCATCAAAATTGTTCTGTGTGATACGATCCTGGTTACGCCGGGCAGCCAGGAGAGCTGCTTCGTTAACCAGGTTTGCCAGGTCTGCTCCTACCATACCGGTGGTGCTACGAGCGACGCGGGTCAGGTCTACATCGGGAGCCAGTGGCACGTCACGTGAATGAATCTTCAAGATGGCGAGGCGCCCATTCCAGTCGGGACGATCAACCGTCACGCGGCGGTCGAAGCGGCCCGGGCGCAAGAGCGCTATATCAAGACCATCGGGACGGTTCGTCGCGGCAATTACCACTACCGCCTGACGGTTATCGAAGCCATCCATCTCCACCAGCAGCTGGTTGAGCGTTTGTTCGCGCTCATCATTGGTATTAATACTGGAGCCACGCTGTCGACCGACGGCATCAATTTCGTCGATAAAGATGATGCTCGGGGAAGCTTTCTTTGCCTGCTCAAACAGGTCGCGGACGCGGCTGGCACCAACACCAACCAGCACTTCCACAAATTCAGAACCAGACATCGAGAAGAAAGGTACTCCAGCCTCGCCAGCAACTGCACGTGCCAGCAGTGTTTTGCCAGTTCCCGGAGGTCCAACCAGCAGCACGCCGCGTGGAATCTTGCCACCCAGACGCTGGAACTTCTGCGGCGTCTTCAGAAACTCAACTACTTCTTGCAGCTCGTACTTCGACTCATCCACACCTGCCACATCAGCAAAAGTGGTACTCGGACGGTCTTCCAGTATCAGCTTGGCGCGACTCTTGCCGAAACTAAAGATGCCTTGTTGTCCTTGCGTCGCACGGCGACTGAAGAAAAAGATAGCACCTATCAAGAAGATCCAGGGCAGGAAATTGATCAGCAGGCTCAGCCAGAATGTGTTGTCGGGTGGTGCCTGGTAGTTGACCGTTGCGCCGCTGGCAATAAGCTTTTGTGGTAGTTCCGCATCACCATCGGGCAACTGGTAAACATGGTACTGGGTATGGCCTCCTACAGCAGTCTTCAGAGTGCCGGTAATATCAGTCTGCCCCACAAGAGTCGCAGATTTAACATTTTCATTATTAATCTGATTATAAAATTGTGTGTAAGAGAGTTCGGTCTGCTGTGGTGCATTGTTACTCTGATTGGCGCTATTGAACCAGTTGACAACGTAGACTACCAGTAGGATGCCCACAATCAGCAATAGCCAGCGATTCAGGCTACTCGACGGACGTTGCTGGGGTGTCTGTCCTCCTGGTCGACCGGGGCGCATCTGCTGTTGCTGCCTATCATTATTATTTTGTAGCCAGTACATATTATCCGGCTGTTTCCTCATAGTGAAGTACCTGCTTTCTGGACTTCCGACATGCATTATCCTGCTATACCAGTGCAATAGGAAGGAGTGAGCCATCCCACGGCGTAGGCCATACAACGGCAACACACCTATTATATCTTACGGATGTTGGAAATGCACGTATAGGGTAGTTCTCTAAACATTTTTTATCTTTTCGTAACTATTCAGGTCATCTCTTCCTGACTCCTCAGCGCTTGCGAAGCGCCGCAGGTGGCGAGGGGTCCTGAATAGTTACATCTTTTCAGGAATATACACTTGTATCGAGCATGTGTAGATAAATACAGCATGCGTGGCTCTGTTGAACCAGGACAAGGTGTACTGTAATTTATACGTTAGTAGAGAGTAGAATGTTGGATAATATGGCTGCACGAGGAGGGCCGTTACAGAGACACAGTAACAGCCCTGCTGTGGCGGTCAGGCGGGTCGCGCCGTTAATTGTAAAATGATCTGTTGCGAGCTATGGGGTGGAATATTTAATCTATCGTTCGGGCGGTTGAGACCGTCTTCTGCGGTAACGATGGGCTCGAAACAGACAAAGGCATGGTCAGGGGTTGTCACAGGTTCTGACCAGACCTGCATGGTTGTGAGTGAGTAATTTCCTTTGCTCGGCTGCTCAGCAATGATCAGGGTACCATATCCAGGGATTTGTATCGGGACATGATGTGGGAATGGATAGGGATTGTCTGGTGGAGTGGTATCCCACTGAAATGCTGCAACGTCAAAGCCTGTGGGACCGTCAGCCACAAGGCGAGCTTTGGCAGATTGGTCTACGCTGAAATAAGGATGAAAGCCGGGCGCGATAGGCATAACTTCAGCACCGCGGTTCTCCATTATCAATGTATAGGTAAGCGTTCCCTCGCCAGCTACGATGTGAGCTGTGAAGGCAAACTCGTAGGGATAGTTTGGGCGCGTTGCATCACTACTGAGCAATTGTATACTGATGCTGGTAGTGTCCTGCTCAATGATGGTCCAGGGTAGAGTGCGGCCAAAGCCGTGAATGGGCAAGGTTGTCCCTTTCTCCTTAAAGATACCATCCTTGAGTCTAGAGAAGTTAGGAATCATCAACGGTAGGCCCCAGCGCTTGACGTTGCCTGTTTCGGCTGGTCGGTAGAGCACCGGCCAGGAGCCAACCTGGAAATGCGAAACCAGGCTCAATTCGGGGATCACACCTATCTTTGTGTCGCCATATGTGAGTACATGCTCACGCGGGGTTGGAAAATTCATAAAATTAGCCATGCTTTTCTCTGTGCCAGATCTTTAGCAGACGAGGCACATCCTCCTCTTATTCTATATCATGTATCCCATTATGTTACGTAGCAACAGGATCAGCAAGTTCACCTTCGTGTTCCAGTATTCCGATCAGGCTATAAGCCTGCCGATTCTATTGCGTTTTGATGGTTCGATGCTTATACTGTATGATATTAAGGTGCATATGTACGCATATGCATTGCATTTGAAACTACAAACGTATCGTTTTCTACATCCTGCTTCCAGTAGCGAATAGGGAACTTTGTGTATGGAGGACAACTCGGGTAGAGAAGAGTCAGGGGCACGAAAGCAACTAGGCAGGCTGGAAAGGGAGGACGCACGATCTGTGCAAGGATATATTGCCATTAAAGGAACACGCAGTGGCTTGCTTTTGACTTTGGAGCCAGAGACACCTTTCATCGATTTATTGAATGCATTAGCCGACCGGCTGGCTGAAGCACCAGCTTTTTTTCGTGGTGCCGCGCTCACTGTAGATACCAGTCGGCGGCATTTACGTGTAAGTGAGCGTATCCAGCTTGAAGACCTTCTTGCACATTATCAGATGTCGGTCAGGCCACTCGAAAAGGTCGCTGAGGCCGTCAAGGAAGCAAAGACGATCACACTGCCGCTTGAGGAGCCACAATACGAAGCCGATGCTGAAGCTGGGCAGCAAACTCAACGCGATCCACGCGAATCAGAAGATACACTTTTTTTAAGGCGTACTGTCCGTTCTGGACAGGCTATTCACCATAAAAGTAATGTAGTGGTCCTCGGTGATGTGAATCCTGGCGCGGAGATTGTAGCAGGGGGAGACATTCTGATATGGGGCGTTCTGCGTGGAATGGTACACGCTGGTTATCCCGATAACGAGCAGGCTATGGTATGTTCGCTCCAGTTGTCTCCTGTGCAGTTGCGTATTGCACATCTTCTTTCGCGTCCTCCGGAAGGTTTCGCAGCGCAACCACGTCCCGAGGTAGCTGTGATCAGGCAAGGTCAGATTGTTGTGGAGACCTGGGTTAGCGGACGCTCCCCACGTAAATAGTTGTGGGAACAGCATCCTGACTCTCCAGAGATGCAATGCTTCCCGAGTCTATGCGGCTCAGGTATACTGAAAAAGTAAGTGGAAAACCAGTTTATCTAGATTAGTACGCTCTGATACAGAGAGTCTTTCGTGGTATACTAGATAAAATAGAAATTTGGGAAAAATGTTCGCTTACAACAGTCTGAACAGTTCTTCTATGTTATAGGGAGTGTCGTATGGACAGCCGGGTAATCACCATTACGTCGGGTAAGGGCGGGGTTGGTAAAACAACCACGACGGCAAATCTTGGCACTGCTCTTGCAATGCAGGGCAAAAAAGTTGTTGTCGTAGATTCCGATATCGGCCTGAGAAATCTAGATGCCATCCTGGGTCTGGAGAATCGTATCGTCTACGACCTGGTAGATGTCGTTGAAGGCCAATGCCGTTTGCGCCAGGCTCTTATTAAGGACAAACGTTTACCCGAACTGTATTTACTGCCTGCTGCGCAAACGCGTGACAAAAACGCCGTCAATAGTGTACAAATGGAGCAATTGTGTCAGCAACTGCGCAAGGAGTTTGATTTTGTGGTGATTGACTCACCAGCTGGGATCGAACAAGGATTTCGTAATGCCATTGTGGGTGCGGACGAGATTGTGATCGTGGCGAATCCAGAGATGGCTTCGGTACGTGATGCGGACAGGATTATTGGTCTGGTTGAGGCGGCGGGGAAGCCAGAACCACGCCTGATCCTCAATCGATTGCGGCCAGAAATGGTCAAGCGAGGCGATATGATGGACGTAGCAGATGTGCTGGAAGTGCTGGGCATCGATCTTTTAGGAATTATCCCTGAAGATGAGATCATTATTGTTGCAACCAATAGAGGCGAACCAGCCGTCTATGAAAAACGGTCTCGTGCCGGACGTGCCTTCCTGAATGCCGCACAACGTGTCCTGGGTGAAGAGGTTCCTCTCGACGAAGTCGAAGATTCTCCATCGCTTCTGGAACGGTTACGCCGCCTGGTTGGAATTGGTCCGGCGTTGCCTGAAAAGCGTGTACGCTCGCAGTCATCATAAAGGGAGAAGAAATGGGTGTTTTTGAGTTCATTGTCGGTCGGAAAAAGCCAACCCCAGGTGAGCTGGCGAAGGAACGTTTGAAGGTTGTGCTTGTCCACGATCGTTTGAAAGTGAATCCTGAGGTACTTGAAATGATCAGGGCCGAAGTGCTCTCCGTCATATCCAGACGTCTGGATGTGGATGAGCAGCAAATGCAGGTGATTCTGACGCGTGAAGGTGGTGCAGATAAATTGCAAACGGATGTCCCGATCAAGCGTCAGAAAGTGACATTTGAATGGGACCCACCCGCTTATACGCCCTCTTCCAACGTTGTGCGCGGTAGAATCCATGTTGAAGAAAATGACGTCGCGCAATAATTAGAGTATTGCAAGTATAGTAAAGTAACATCAGACGGCGGTTAGAACTGACTGACCAGGCTGATATTCCTCTTGTCGCTATCTTCCAGGCACGAAACGAAGGGATAGCGCATTTGTCTTCTGTACTCAGTATCTTTCTAGAACCATCCTTTCTTACACCTCCATTCTCGATCTCCTACAATCGTTTTGCCTTCACTGTTTTGTTTCCAACAAACCCCGGATTGTTGCTGCAAAGGCGGACCAGGCGAGTAATACCTTTGCAACTTACACGGACTAAGAATAATATATGTCTATCTATAAAATGTATGAATATAAAATAGATAAATATATCTATAAAAAGGTTAAGAACTCGATAAAAAGAATAAGCAATCTTAACTTGATCTCTACACTTTCACAACCGGGAACAGACCGTCACATTGTAATATTCCTACGTGATCGGTAAGAAGCGCATTATACTAACCGCGTAGATAGAAAGGTCTTTGGAGTCGGTTCAAGGACTATCAAGCCTTACACTATTTAGTATACAGCCGTTGCAATGTGTTTGGATCGATATTACTTCGGCCTGTGTGGTAGTAAATGCGCTCTCTGTGGCGATAGTGAAGTGCCGGTGTGTGAACATTGCAAGGCATATTGTGCAATATGCCTGGGGGTATGTCGGGATGCACAGAAGACTATTCTGTGAGTGTAAGTGTGACAGAGAGGATCTGGTGGGGTGGCAAAGTGGAGCGCGAAGCAGCTCGTTCCGTGGAGGGGTGTTGGGGGATGTGGGGAGAGAGCAGATGACGCGGGGGCGTCGGGGTGTCTGGAATGTGCCGTCTGCTGGGATGATTTGTCTTTGCGTTTCAGAAAGTGTTTGGGGCGGTAGGGGAAAAGGGAAGCGGTTTGTCACTATGTATACATGCAGGATGGCTGGGGGTGCTGTGTGGTCGCGGTGCATTTCACGCCTGGTGCTGAAGTCAGTCGGTAGTATACCGGCACTTCAGTGTCGCTATGGAGATAGATGTTTATTCTATTGGGGGGTGCGGTGAGTAGGGCAAGTGGAGATAGAAGAATATTACAGGTGATCAGGCCTCGCGCAAGCAGTATTAGTAGTGCGTTGTGGCCTGCCAGTGCGCGACGATGTGTCGCGACAGGTAGGGTTGCGCAACAGCGCAGGTCTTTCATTCTGCGGGGGATGAGGTGGTCCAGCGTGAATCGTTATATAATGCAGCGCATACATTTCTTGTATCCTTTGTTAATGATCATTCTTCCGATAGGTGGGATAATTCTGGCCGCACTCGTGTTACAGTATTGGATGATTCTGCTGACTCTGGCTGCTGCCTGGTCTGTGATGGTCATGATTATGACTCGCCTCTTATTTAATAGAATCTATAGCGCAACAGTAGTCAGGTGGCGTCAGGATCAGCATTCCAATGTACGCGCACTCCATTTACCGACGCGCTTTCCAGTGACGCCGATGCCTGCCACACCACTTATTCGCGTGCTGGAGACGATAGATCTCTCCAGGACCAACATGGAAAATTTTATGGATGATACAGGTGAGCCGCAAACTGCGCCAGATGTTCCTATACAGGAGCAGAACCGATGCACTAATCGTGTGGATACACATCAAATACCGTAGTTACTATGTGAGCATACATGACCTTCGGGTAATTTCGTTGACCCTCCCACTCAAGCTCTGTATGATTACTGATAATACAGAATAGGTTAGTGTCAGGTACCCCACGCCTGGATGCGGGGACTTGTATTAGGAGGCAGTCATGAGCAATCAGCAGATTCAGAAGGTCAAAGTCAAAAAACTGGCACATGTAGGGTTGTGGGCAACAGATGTACCGGCACAGGCACGCTTTTACCGGCATGTGCTGGGACTTGATCTGCGTTTGCCATCTGACGCTGAGCAGGATATTGAACTGGAAGAGGCAAATGTATTTCTTGCACTGGGGGAGGAGCATCACTCTCTTGGCCTGTTCAATGATACCCGCCCTACTACTGGCAATGGACGTAGACCCACGGTACGCACACCACTTCATCACCTCTCTTTCGAGCTAGATACTGATGCCGAACTGGCGGCTCTGGCAGCTCGTCTCAAAATGGCGGGTATTGATCTGACCCTGGGTTCACGCGACGGTGACCCCGACCTGGGTGATACGCTCTGGTTTAATGACCCGGATGGTAATCGCATTGAAATCTCTGTTACGCCTGATGATTATCTGCTGTCTACTTCTTATACTACACGTGTGCATCGTACGTTGTTGCGGCCATGTGCTTTACAACACATTGCGCTCTACACCCAGCGCCTGGAAGAGATGGTTGAGTTCTACACAGAAGCATTGGGGTTCGACATTTCGGACTGGTTGCTGCGTGAATCTGCCTGGCTACGCTGCAATAATAACCACCACACTATCATGTTTACGCAGGGTAAACAGGGGGTAGATCATGTGGGCTATACTATTGGCGATGGACTGGAATTGCTACGCTGGGCAGACCAACTGAGCAACCTGCAAGTGCAGGTACTGTGGGGGCCCGGACGCCACGGAGCTGGTAATGATCTGTTCCTGCGCTTTGCTGATGCCGAAGGAGTGCACATCGAACTTTCTACAGAAGTACAGCAATATTATGATCGTGATGTCACGACGCCGCCTCGCCTCTGGCACACACGGGCAATGGCCCTAAATCTATGGGGATCTATGCCATCCTGGTTGCGCGAAGAAGTGCAGGTGTAAGCTAGAGTCTAAGTTGGATGTAGAGGGATGTTCAGGCGTTTTCCGTATGCTAACACCCCTCTAAGGTTAATATTTATACACCCACCACGGTGTTCTTGATGATGCCAATACTCTCGACTTCAGCCTCGACTACGTCACCGGGTTTGAGGAACTCGGGAGGGACACGCGAGAAACCGACACCGCTGGGTGTACCGGTCGCAATGATGTCTCCAGGCTCTAGCGTCAGGCCGGCTGAGAGCACAGAGATAGCTTGATTGATAGAGAAGATCATCAGGCCAGTGTTCGAGTCTTGTTTGGTCTGACCGTTGACGCGCAGGTGCAGCGCGAGATTGTGCGGGTCAGCGATTTCGTCGGCTGTGACGATCCAGGGACCCATGGGACAGGAACCGTCGAGGCTTTTGCCTTTGAAGTACTGTTTGTGGCGGGCCTGGAGATCGCGTGCAGTGACATCGTTCAGGACGGCATAGCCAAAGACATAAGAGAGTGCGTCCTCTGCGCGAATATTTTTGCCTGCCCTGCCGATGATCACAGCTAACTCAACCTCCCAGTCGATCTCGCTTGAGACGGCGGGATCGACGACGATCTCTCCGTAGGGACCGTTGATAGTGGTCGGAGCCTTGGTGAAAAATATCGGGACCTGTGACGGTTCTCCGCTACGACCGCGTGCGCGTGCTGTCTCCTCCGCATGCTCTTTGTAGTTGACAGCCAGGCAAAAAACATTTTTGCGTGGACGTGGAATGGGAGCGGCAAGCTGAACCTCGCTCAATGCGTGTGCGGCTCCTATGTCGGCGAAAGTTCTGACCTCGGTAAAGCGGCGACTGCCTGCCTTGTTCACGATAGCTTGCAGAGCATCTTTGTATTGAGCATAGTGATCGATCAGGTCAAGCATTTGATCGGGAACGGACAATTTTAGCGCCTGTCCTGCCAGGTCGACGTCAACAACCTCTTCATCGCGTACAATGCCCAGGTGCGGTCCGGGAATCTCGCTGGTAGAAAAGCTGACAAGCCTCATGGATAATCTCCTTTACAACATGTTACATCACTTTATTCTACAACATTGGCTAGATTTTGATCCAAGCGCGTTCCATTTGCTATTTGAAGAGAACTAATCTCCAGAGGCAACGGTTAGCGATCAATGGGCAACAAGGGAGTATTTACAGCTATATTATTATGTAGTACACTGACAAATATATATAAAACTATTTATACTACCTGTGTAGGTCAGATTTTGAGGCGCGTGGTCGAAAGTAATTGCAAAAGAGGTTAAGCATGGAATCCGATAGAAGCTTTATTGGAAAGCAGATAGGCAACTACCATATTGTTGCTGAAATCGCCGCTGGCTCATTTGGTAGTGTATACAAAGCTCAGCATCATATTCTCTCTGAGCGTTTTGTTGCGGTCAAAGTATTACATGCTTATATAGGATCTACTAAAGAACGCGAACAATTTATTCAGGAGGCGCAGTTTCTTGAAAAACTACGACACCGTTATATTTTGCCTCTTCTTGATGTCGGCTTCTCCGAGGGATTTCCTTACTTACTGACGGAGTATGCCGCTTTGGGGTCTTTGCGTGAGCGCCTTAACGGACTTTTTCCACGTCTCTTACCTCCAGAGCCCGCTTTGACTATCATCACGCAACTGGGGCAGGCGCTTCATCATGCTCATCAACAAAATATTATTCACCGTGATCTCAAGCCCGAAAATATACTCTTTAATGCGGAAAATGATGCACTGCTGGCAGATTTTGGCATTGCAACTGTTCTATCAACTGCTAGTGTAAAGCATCTCACTACAATTGGGGGAACTCCTCCCTATATGGCTCCAGAACAGTTTCAGGGCACTATCAGTAAAGAAAGTGATCAATATGCCCTGGGTTGTATTTCTTACGAATTATTCACTGGGCGTAAGCCTTTCACGGCTCCTGATTTTATATCCATGGCCTTCAAGCATGCCACAGAGCAACCTGCGCTTCCTACTAGCATCAATCCCAATATCCCATCCTATATTGAGCTTGCGATTTTGAAAGCAATGGCGAAGCAACGGGCTGAACGTTACCGTGATATACCCTCCTTCATTATGGCATTATCTGCACCTGTGCAAGAAACAAATGCGCCTGCAGTTTACGCTACACCGTTTTTGCAATCTATTAAGGCAGAAACGCTGTTGATACGGAAGTCGAAAGAAGATTTGATAAGTGAAGGTACAACGTTTTATGAGCAAGGTCAATACGAAAAAGCTTTGGTTGCTTATGAGCAAGCCTTACTTTTAGATCCCAATGATGCGGAGGCTTACAATGGGTTAGGGAATGTCTTTGATGGCCTCGAACGCTTCGATGAGGCTCTAGCTGCTTATGATCATGCATTGAAGTTGAAGCCTAATGATAGCGATCTTTATTATAATAAAGGTTGTACTCTTCATATACTTGATCGATGTGAAGAGGCATTAGAGGTTTATGAATACGCTTTGCGCCTAAATCCTGATGATGCGATGTCTTATAATGGGAAAGGTAATGCTCTCTATGGCCTCAAAAGGTTCCATAACGCGTTATTAGCTTATGAGAGGGCTTTGAGCATCGATCCTAATTATGCTGTTGCTTATAACAACAAAGGGGATGCTCTTAGAGAGTTGGGAAGATCAAGGGAGGCGCAACAAGCGTATACCAGGGCAAAACAGCCTGGCTATAGAGATTCAGGATGAGGACAAAGTTCTAGATCTTTTACAAAAAATATGTGACTCTGTGATTACAGCAGTTGTATTGCTTCTTATCCATTTTTATTCTTTCCCTTCAAATCAACGCTGCTCGCATTATATCCAGTGGAGCAGGCTCGCCTGTCCAGAGAGTAAAAGCGAGGGCACCCTGGTGCAGAAGCATGGAGAGGCCATTAGCGTTGCGCAGGCCCATGATACGGGCCTGACAGAGGAGATATGTCTGGGCCGGGTTGTAGATCATGTCGTAGACAAAGGTGTCGCTGTCGAAGTGGGCGAGTACTTCGGGTGGCAAGGGGCTGATATCTTCGTGCATGCCAACAGGTGTGGCGTTGACGATAATGGACGAAGAGTGGGGAATGAGAAAACTGGGATCGTTGAGGCTGAAGATAGGGCCGTCATAGCTGTGCTGTACGTCTGCTGCCAGGAGCTGGGCACGTTCCAGGTGACGATTGAGGATGATGAGACGCTCAACTCCTGCCGAGGCCAGAGCAAAGGCGGCACCACGGGCTGCATCTCCAACACCCAGCAAGATGGCGGTGTACCCTTTGAGGGAGACCTGCCCATCTTGCCGGAGAGTGCCGATGCCTTGCTCTTCTAATGCACGCAGGAGGCCCGGTGCATCAGTGTTGTAGCCATACAGATAGTCATCTTGTTGCACGATAGTGTTAATTGCTCCAATACGCACTGCCAGCGGATCGATTTTGTCCAGGAATGGGATGACGGCCTGCTTGTATGGAATGGTAACATTAGCCCCCAGGCAGTTTTTCTCACAAAGCGAGTGTATGCGCTCCAGTAGTTTTGAGGCCGGAGTATGCCAGAGTTCGTAGCGAGCTGCGATACCTGAGGCATCAAAGGCGGCCTGTTGCAGACGAGGAGAAAAAGAGTGTGCGACAGGGTCGCCAATCAGTCCGACACGCATATTTGTAATCGCTTCGGATGGAGCTTGCAGAGCTTGTAATAGATGTTCATTGCGAGACATACCAGCACCGTCATTTTCTATGATGTTTATGCGAGAGACCTTATGATCTTCCCACCAACCATTCGCATTATGTGACACTCTCCGCTGGGCTACAGTCCAGCGGTTTCTTGTGGGTACCGTTTCTCCCCACAAGCGACACGAGCATGAGGATAGTACCTCATACCCATGGGGGCGGCCATAACCCCAACTACAGCAGGGCGTGCGAATTCTTGCCGATACTTTGCGCGAATGTTGAAGGCTCCCACGAAATCTCGATGACCACGCCATCGACACCGCTTGTTCGTACAGTGGAACTTGCGTCCCGTGGGGGCGCTTTTCCGCTTCTTCCCACAGGTGGGGCAGGTCTTGCTCGTGTAACTCTCTTCTTGCAGCATAACGAGCATCCCGAGCCGCTGCGCCTTGTACGTCAGCTTGTGGCGCACACTGCCAAAACTCCACTGATGAAGCTTCTGATTATTCTTGGAGCCAACATACAATTGTTGCCTGATATCCCTCACATCGCCGATTGCCACAGTCTGGACCCCCTCTTGATACAGGGTCGAGATCAGTCGTGTCGTTTGCTTGTGCTCGATATCCTTGATCTGGTTCTTAAGTCTCTTGAGTTGTTTCTGTTTGGAGCGAATCAGCTTTTTCTGCTGCCTGGAGCCTTTCTTCTTCCCGCTGATCATCGCGTCCATCTTCGCAATCAGTTTGTTCCGATACTGCTTTTTGGCACGCAACAGGCGACCAACCACAAGATGGGTGTGCTCTCCATCGTGAGACGCCGCCATGTGGATCTCGCCCAAATCGATTCCCGCGACCCTCGTCCCTATGGGTTGGATCGCTGGTTTGAGGATGTAGGTTGCAATGGCTTCGTACTGTGTGCCTGTCCAGTGAATAACCACCGTTTTGGGTTGCTCCCACGACCAGGGTATCAGCAGTGGAGCATTCTTGCGACCGTTCGAGAGGCTGAGCATGCCATCCTTCAAGTGAACGGCGTTGCTCTTGTACTCAATCCGGTAATACCATTTGCGTCTGCGTGGGGGATGTGTGTTTGGATCATCCTTGCGCCTTTCTCGCCAGGAATTGAGACCACTAAAGAACGCTTCCACACATGCATCGCTGGTATGGGCGTGCAACTGATCGGACGTAAAGAGCTTTTGCAGATGCTTTGGACCCAGCCATATGCCCTTGCGGCGAACGGTCCGCCAGAAAAAAACCAGCGTTTTCGTGTACAGTTCACCACAGGCATGCGCCAATGCGTCAAGTTGAGGAGTCTTCCCGATATGGACACGTCGGACCTGATAGAGCTGCTCAGGCTGTTTTGGCTGCTTCTTTTGCGTAAGATCTCGCGGCTTTTTGGGAGTGGACGTCTCCTTCTTGCGACGCATCGGTGGACCCTTTCTTTCCTGTGATAGATACACTCATCCCCGCTTCTATCAGCACAGAATGATTATACTATAATATACAATAAGAGCAACTCTTCAGGACTCCCCGCCGCACACAGACAAAACGGCTTGCGAAGCGCCGGAGGCACTGAGGAGTCAAAAAGAGGGCACCTGAAGAGTTACGAGAGGAGATACTATGGCAGTTCAGCCTCGATTGGCTTCAACCGTGATGTTGCTGCGTGATGTGGCGAGTGGGCAGGGTGGGATAGAGGTGTTTATGGTGCGGCGCGTGGTGCAGAGCGAGTTTATGCCGGATGTATATGTGTTTCCTGGGGGCTCGGTTATGCCAGATGATCGCCAGTTGGAGCAGAGTATGGGAGTGAATGTAGCAGTTGTTCGGTCGGCAGGGGACCCGGAAGGACGTACTATGCCTGGAAGTGGACTGAGGGCCGCAGCGATTCGTGAACTCTTTGAGGAAGGAAATGTGTTGCTGGCGTATCGCGGTGGACAGATACTGGCAGTCGATGAAGAGGCTGTACCACGCTTTGCTGCATATCGCCGATCGCTGTATGACGGTGAGAGCTCTCTTAATGCAGTAGTCCAGGCTGAACGACTGGTGCTGGCAATCGACCACCTTGCTTACTTTGCTCACTGGATTACGCCGGAGATGATGCCTAAACGCTTTGATACGCATTTCTTCCTGGCGGCAGCCCCACCAGAGCAGGAAGCGCTGTATGACAGCCTGGAGACTAGCGAGGGAATGTGGTTTCAACCTGCCGAGGTGATTGCACGTTTTCAGCATGGGGAGATGCCAATCGCATTTCCCACCTTTCACCAGTTACGCGATCTGGCGGTCTTTAGAAGTACTCAGGAAGCCCTGGATGCTACCACTGCACGCTATGTTCCGACCCATCAGCCCATACTGGTGCAGGCGGAAGGTGGATCTTACGTATATCTACCAGAAGATCCCGATAACCATTGGCGCATCTAAACGCATTTTTTACACAAAGGATGCAGATGTATGGCAAAGACTTATACGCTTATTCTGGCCCCTAATCCTTCGTTGATGACGGGTCCCGGTACGAACACGATTGTTCTGGGCGAGGGTCCAGATGGCGCGACGGTGATTGATCCGGCTGATGAGAGCCCGGCACACCTTGAAGCAATTGTACAAGAAGGAACGAAGCGAGGCGGTATCCGCCGTATCCTGATTACACATGGGCATCCTGACCATTTGGGAGGAGCCGGAGCGTTGCGTGAGCGACTGGCTGCGCCTATCTATGCATTCAATCGAGAGGGAACGCCCATTGCTGATCAAGAGGTGTCAGATGGTACCATATTGTCGGTGGGAGGTGATACGCTACGTGCTATCTATACGCCCGGCCATCGTTTTGATCATCTTTGCTACCTGTTGGAGGGCGAACGTACTCTCTTTGCGGGTGATCTCATTTCGGGCATTACGACCAATGTAATTATTCCTCCCGAAGGGGATATGCTCGATTACCTGAATTCACTTAAACGCCTGCAGAGCATGGATATTGCTGAAATTGTGCCAGCTCATGGGCCAAACATTCTGGATGCACAGGCAAAACTGGCAGAGTATATTACACATCGTTTGCAGAGAGAACAACAGGTGATCGATGCCCTACAAACGTTGCCTCCTGGTACGATAATACCTGCAATGGTAGAGCATATCTATGTGGATGTGGACCCGCGTCTGCACCCGGTTGCGGCCTGGACAGTTGAATCTCATCTATTAAAGCTTGAGCGTGAGGGACGCGTGAAGCGTGATGAGCAGGGTGGATGGGAGCAGCTTAAATGAGGCTCGCCAATACCTCATAGCTGTAGCGCGACTTTCTACTCATCAAGCCAGAAATGATGGTTGAGAAGTCTTAACTTATCTCAGTACTTTACAGCCATTTCAGACATAGTTGGCGACCAGTTCCATAGCTTCCAGATCGGGATCAAGCTGTCGAGTGATGCCATCGAGCAAGCCGAGGGCCCGTCCAACCAGTAGCAGGTCCAGGGGGATGCTACCCATGCTCGCACTCAGATTTGTTCCAACTTTCATAAAATTCGTACTGTGTTCTTCACCCAGGAGGACGCCAACGAGTTGGAGCAGTGTCGCAACGTCTACTTGTTTGTTAAATTTAAGTCCAGCTTCTGCCAGCGCGGCAGTAATGGCATCCATATCACCAGCAACAATGCCTTGTACCAACTTGCTGAGTGCCTGAACAAGCGAATCTTTCAAGGGGACGCTGAGACCGTGGTCGAGCAGTACGATACGCGGACCGGGCTGCACAAGTAAGTTGCCGGGATGGGGATCACCGTGCAGAAATTTGAGGTGTAGCATCTGCTCAGCATAGAGATCGTTAAGCAGCTTCGCCACCTCGTTGGGAGAGATGCCTGCGTTCACGAGAGCGTCACGATTAGTAATTTTGATGCCTGCGACATACTCCATAATGATCATGCGTTCGGTATTCCACTCTGTGAACACCTCCGGAATGAGTATATCTGTGCGGTGTTGAAATGCGGTACGTAGAGCCATCATGGAACTTGCCTCATGCTTGAAGTCTAGTTCCAGTGGGAGCGTTCCTTTGAGGTAGTCGACGATTGGTTGCAACTGAACTGTAGGAGCGACGCGAGCGATGGCAGCCGAGATGCGCTCTAACACTGTCAGATCAGCACTTATGAGACCAGCAACTTCCGGGTATTGAACTTTGATCGCAACCTCGCGACCATCGCGTAATTGTGCATGGTGCACCTGGGCAATAGAAGCAGCTGCAATCGGTTCTTGATCGATGCTAGCGAATACTTCGTAGGGATTCCGACCAAGTTCGCGTATGATCGCAGCTTCGATCTCTGGCCATGGATGTGGTGGCAGACGATCCTGTAGCCTGGAGAGCGAACGGATATAGACAGGAGGCAGCAGATCGGGTCGTGTCGAGGCAAACTGGCAGGCTTTGATCAATGCTCCACCAAGCGAAGACGCTGTATCAAGTATGCGGTTTGCACCACGTTGATGCTGTAGATTCCAATCACGCGCGCGGACAAAATCAGGCCACCAGCGTGCTCGTTCGCGTAGAGTAGTATAACCTGCAAAGATATCCGCTGCAACGGTGCCCAGGACTAGCGTACGCGATAAAGCCTGGCCGCGCTGAGTATTGCGACTGCGGCGTTCCTGGACCTTAAGACCAGCCTCTGCCCAGAGAAAAGAGTTTGAGCGCGCCAGGTCGCCCATGCGGGCAAAGAATATTATGGGCGACGGTGCTTCGTTTTTGAGGGAGATAGTATCCCATGTTTCCTCAATGGCGCGTCTGATTGTGTTGCCAGAAAACGACATATTGACTGACCTTTTCCTCTCTCTGTTTAGCTGCCACATTCTGAATGTATCGTTTTATCACTACCGTGAAAAACTGCAAAGCACAACTGTAACTACCCTCAATATTATAAGTCCTACCAACAACCTTCACAAATCAGAGCACCTCCCTTTATATGCCTGAAAGATTGCTATAACTTGACATATCAAAAATTCATCCCTATTTTATATAGTAGAGGTTATAGATATGGAAGGGCTTATGAACCATGCAGCCTTACTCCCCATACTGGCCTCTATCTTTCTTACTTGCAAGGAGCCAGCGAGTCTATCTTCTAATTACCATGCCCAGTGCAGTCAGCGCGGCAAGGATCAGACAGAACCAGCCTCCTACGAGGTTATGCGCGGCAGAGAGGAGATAGATGCCTCCAGCTATGGATAGTGTGAATACGAAGACAAACGATAAACCACCACCGCTACTACTGCCATTCATTGGTAGCGAGTCATCGCCTCTTCTTCTGCTGCGCCTGCGGGAGCGACCACTAAATGAACCGACGCCGCCAAGCCTGACTTCAAGCTGCCCCGCATCAATTTTGGAGATGAGTTGCTCCACAGAATGGGGGAGAGTCAGGAGCGTTCTGCCAGCATCAACCACCTGATTGAAGATCTGCTGAGCGGTCTGACCGATGCCCGAGGCATCCAGGCCCAGGAATTTGCGGGCATAGGGAGTGGCTACGTCGACGAAGTTGAAATCGGGAGCGAGTCCGGTTGAGACGCCGACGAGTGTACTGACTGCGCGCCCGGTGAAAGCGAATTGAGCCGGTATATGGAAGGGCTGACCATAGAGGAGGCGCTCGATATCGTTGGCTACTTCTGAGTAGTCCATATCGCGTACCTGGCCCAGCGTCATACCGTAGTATTCTTCCATCATCATCGCCATACCGCGTTCAATCGCCACCATGTCAGCGCCCTCTCCAATGAAACCGAGGCGTACCAGTGCATTCACGATCAGTCGTGAGTCGCGCAAGATGAAGCCCAGAAAAGTATCTTTGAAGGCGCGTTTCATGCTTTTGGATACAGTGCCGACCATGCCAAAATCGACGAATGTGATGATGGGATTATCGGGCGGCGATCCTTTTTTAACGAAAATATTGCCCGGGTGTGGGTCTGCGTGGAAGAAACCCTCGTCAAAGAACTGGTGGAAGTAGGCTTCAACGGTGCGTTTAGCGACCTCAAGGCGGTTAACTCCTGCAGCGTCAAGAGCAGGATAGTCGTTGATTTTGGTACCCTCGATCCACTCTAAAACAAGCACGCGACGCGACACATACTCCTCGTGTACGCGAGGAATGTAGACCGTGGGATCATTGCCGAACATCTCCTTAAAGCGTTTAGCATTAGCAAGCTCGGTCACATAATCGATCTCTTCATAGGTGGTACGTCTGAACTCGCGATAGATGCCCATCAGGTCCACGAAATTACTGGTATCTACCAGGCGGTTAATAAGCTGGATCACAAATCTCAGCGTGCTCAAATCCATGCGTACAAGGTCATCGATATGGGGACGCTGGACTTTAACGGCTACAGTCTCCCCTGTCGAGGCCAGGATGCCTTTATGTACCTGGCCCAGCGAGGCCGCGGCAATACATTTGCGTTCCAGGACGCTGAAGATCTCCTCTACTGGCTTGCCCAGTTCGGTCTCTATGACATAGACGACGTGTTCAAAAGACTCTGCCGGTACTTCGTCCTGTAAGGAACTGAGTACAAGCAGGGCCTTCTCGGGTAAAAGATCCGCACGTGAACTAAGAAATTGTCCAAGTTTGATCATCAACACGCCAAGCTCAACTGCCGTTTTGCGAAAGGCTATCAACACATCGATTAATACATCGACATCAGGCTGAACATCGTAGTTGCCACGCGCATGCGCACGCACCACCCTGCGTCTTTCATGATATATTACCCATATTGTCCACAGAAGTAAACGGGATACGCGAAAAAAACGTACTGACTGTGAAAATCTATTGATACGACGGGGTTTCGTATGCATAAAACAGCTGTGCCTTTCTGCTTATCAGTGTGTGCTTTCTCCTAACATAATACACACATGCAAGGTGAATGTGGGGCTTAAAATGATATATGTAAATATATTACGATAGAGGGTGAAGCTAGTTAGAGTTTCAGGTAGAGATAAAAGGCACTCTACGCCGGTCCTGATCTTCTTCGAGAAGTCTCCTGACTACATAAAAAACCATGCCGTTAGCAGAAAACGGCATGGACTTTTACAAAATCTGTTATGTAAAACTAGCTCTCCACGATCTCTACGGAGAGTAGTGTGTCACCAGGCTGGCGGTCACGCTGTGGATCGCGCTCGCGGATCGACTTAAGCACATTCAAGCTCTGGGCATCGGCAATCTGGCCGAACACGCCATGCTTACCATTCAGATGTGGTTGCGGTCCATAGGTGATAAAGAACTGTGATCCGTTGGTATCGCGCCCGGCATTTGCCATTGAGAGGATGCCAACTTTGTCGTGCTTGAGCGCCAGTGCACCAGGCTCATCTTTAAACTTATAGCCAGGGCCACCGGTCCCGGTTCCAGTCGGATCGCCACCCTGGGCCATAAAACCGCCGATGACGCGATGGAACGTCGTATTATCATAAAAACCCTCACGTGCCAGGAACACAAAATTGTTCACTGTCACAGGTGCCTGGGCTGCAAATAACTCGATGTTTATGTCACCTTTCGCAGTATGGAAGATCGCCGTATATTTCTTCTTTGGATCGATCTGCAGTGCAGGTGCTTCTCTATATTGTTTTGCCACAAATTCCTCCTACATTGATGACACAGTCTGTGTGCCCTCAAGCTCCTTGACCTAAGATGCCGGAACCACTATGACATGATCCATGACATCTGGCTTGATATTCTTCGAGTTCGGGTCATCGCCAGGACCTTGAATCTGCAATGCGACATTCAGTCCTTTCACAACAAGCCCAAACAGATTATACGACTTCTGCAAATTCTTCGTATTGTTATCCAGGTTGATAAAAAACTGGCTACCATTCGTATTTGCCCCGGAGTTTGCCATCGCTAATGTGCCAGCATTGTACTCATATTTAACTGGCTCATCGTTAAACTTGTAACCAGGGCCACCACTTCCAGTACCTTGTGGATCGCCTGTCTGCACGATTTTCAATGAACCCGTCTGATTGACACGATGGAAAACAATCCCATCGTAGAATTTGTTCTGCGCCAGGAACACAAAATTATTGACTGTGTGCGGCGCCCAATACGGCCTCAGTTCAACGACGATCAAGCCCCGGTTGGTATTGATACCGGCACAATAGATCTTTTTGGTATCGATTGACATTGCTGGGGCTTTGCTATAGGTGTGGTTGATACTCTTAAACTGAGCAGCGGTGGGAGCAGGCGCAGTATCGGTCACTTTGCTGATAATACTTGAAGCAAGGCAGGGTGAAGCTGCAATAAGCGACTTCTGCGCGGCTGGCATTGCTGCCGTCACGGCTGTTGCGGTTGGCGCAGCGTTCTTAGCAATCACCGTAGCTGTCTTCTCTGCACTCGCAGTAGCAGTCTGCTTAGCAGAGGGAGATTGCGCCGCCGGAGTTGGTTTAGGCAGTGCAAATGGTCCCACATGGTTTGCGTAAAGTGCAAATATACCAGCGGCTAATAAAATTACGACTAGAGCAGTCGCCCAGGGATAACGTGCGATACCACGGGCCGGGGGTTTATAGCCAGGTGCCCTCCGACGCTCAGGCTCTTTCACCTCTAGCTTCGGTAGCTCTGTGGCATGCGCTTTTGCAATTTTTGCTGCACGCCTGCTAGCGGCGCGCTTTGTTGTCTTCGGCATGAATTCCTACTATTGCTCCTTCTAAAATTACACGTCCCTTATAACCCGTGTATGTCTTTGTGTTATAATAGCGTGCTCACTCAGTTGGGTCAAGTCCTCTCTGCTGTAGCCACAGGGTGATTGAAAAGTCCACGCACTCGGCAGACGCAAGGCCTGCCACTACGGGTCAAGGCGGCGACTTTTCAATTGTCCTGCTCTCTAGCCCATCATTCCCCCCCATTTACCATAATTCTACTCTTTACAAACGAATTTTGGTGGATAAACTGGTGGATAACATTGTGGATAAGTGTGGATAACTCAACTACGACGGTGGATAAGTGGGGGATAACTCGGAATTATGTCTTGTTCCAATCTGGTTTACGCTCAGGTAATAAGTAAAGTTATCCACTTATCCACAAGGCACAGCCATTGCTACCATTTGATTTCGCACGCGAGATTCGTTACACTTTGGGAACACGAGATTTGGGAGAGCGAATTACCAACCACGCCAGTCCGTAGAGGCATGCCTTGCGTGTGCTGGGGCTGCTGTGTATGTGCCGGGCTGCCTTGTATATGCCGAGTATCGAACGTATGTGCGAAGATGTGTTATAATCATTTTGCCGCAATACGAATTGCACTGTAAAAGTAAGTGGGCTTTATCTATTGCAGCGACATTCCGCGACTCGTGGTTGGGTTCTGGTGCTCTCTGGTATTACAGAGAGCAGGCACTGTACTGATCGTGTGATGTAAAAAGCATCACCGTATCTTTATGCAATCAAACAAAAAAAGACCCTTTAGAAGCTGGAGCCGGAGACGTGGAAAAACAATTACCACAAAACATAGAAGCAGAATGTGGTGTACTCGGGAGCATCATTATTGACCCTGAAGCCATCGTACAGGTAGCGGATTTTCTCCAGGGGGAGGATTTCTACCGCGATGCCAATCGCACTATTTATGAGACTATTCTCCAGCTTTACGAACAGCGTATTCCTGCCGACTTTATTACCATCTGTGATGTCCTGGAACGTCAAAACAAGCTCAATGAAGTTGGCGGTCCCGGTTATATTACTGCCCTGATCAACCAGGTTCCAACCAGCGGCAACGTCGAATACTACGGACGCATCGTTGAGCGTAACGCCGTCATGCGCCGCCTCGCCCACGCCGCTGGAGAGATTGCAGCAGTCGCCTATTCAGACGATGAAGCCGGGGAAGCCCTCGATAAAGCCGAGCAGGCCGTCTTTGCCATTAGCCAGCGTCACACTCACAGCGACTTCTCGGCCCTCAAAGACCTCATGTCCGACTACATGGAAAAGCTGAATCAGCTCCACCAGCATCGTGGCTCCATCGTCGGTGTCCCCACAGGCTTCACCGACCTGGATCGCCTTACAGGTGGCTTGCAGCGCTCCGACCTGATTATTCTGGCTGCGAGACCTGCAATTGGGAAAACGAGCTTAGCTCTCAGCCTTGCTCATAATTCAGCACTGAAGCACCAGCAGTCGGTCGCTATCTTTAGTCTGGAGATGAGTAAAGAACAACTGGTACAGCGCCTGCTCTCAATGGATGCGTCCATTGATCAGCAGCGCCTGCGCACAGGCTGGATCGAGGACGACGAGTGGGATCGCGTCATTGTTGCAATGGAGAACCTGAGCCAGGGCAATGTCTGGATCGACGATACAGCCAGTATCTCCACAACCGAGATGCGCAGTAAGGCCAGGCGCCTGCAGGCCGAACACGGCGTCGATCTCATCATCGTCGACTATCTACAGCTTATGCAATCAACCGTGGGCGGCAAACGTAACGAGAACCGCGTCCAGGAAGTCTCTGAGATTAGCCGCAACCTGAAAGGTCTGGCCCGTGAACTCAATGTACCAGTACTGGCGCTGGCACAGTTATCTCGTACGGTTGAGAGCCGCCAGTCGAAGGTACCGCAGTTATCAGACCTGAGAGAAAGCGGCTGCTTAACCGGAGATACACCTGTATACTTGCCCGACGAGGGCATTTACCGACCAATTGAGCAACTGGTGGGAAAGAGTGGATTTAATGTCCTGGCGCTGAATACAGAGACATGGCGACTCGAACCACGAGCAGTGACGAATGCCTTCTCTACTGGTCGCAAGCCTGTATATCGCATGACAACACGACTGGGACGCACTATTCGTGCCACAGCAAACCATAAGTTCCTGACCATTCACGGCTGGAAGCGGCTCGACGAGATCGGAGCAAATGAACGTATTGCCCTGCCACGGCGTCTTACTGGTCCGACACAAGCAACGATGAGCGAGCATGAGCTAGCCTTGCTGGGTCACCTCATCGGTGACGGTTGCACCCTGCCACGACATGCTATCCAGTACACAACTAACGATGAGACACTGGCAGATGTCGTGGCTTCCCTGGCGGTCAGTGTGTTTGGTGCCGCAATCGTACCGCGCATACAAAAAGAGCGTGGGTGGTATCAGGTCTACCTGGCCGCAAATGAATACCTGACACATAATAAGCGCAATCCCATTACTGACTGGCTTACAGACCTGGGCGTCTTCGGTTTACGATCCCATGAGAAGTGGATACCAGATATGGTGTTTAAGCAGCCCGAAGCAAGTATTGCCAAATTTTTAAGACATCTGTGGTCAACCGATGGCTGTATTCACTTAAGTCATGGAAAAAACCACTATACTAACGTCTATTATGCAACAAGTAGTATGAGACTGGCCCGCAATGTGCAATCACTATTGCTCCGCTTAGGAATCAATGCGACATTATCGCAACATGCACAAGGAAGCAAAGGGCGTGATCAGTACCATATAAAAGTAAGCGGAAAACCTGACATTGAGTTGTTCCTCAAATTAGTTGGCGGGCTAGGACAAAATAAGACAATACATCAAAAGGCAATGATTGAACATTTAACACAACGCATTGCTAAAACAAACCGCGATGTAATACCTTATGGAGTCTGGGAATATCTTGATATCCCAGCAAAAAAAACTATGGCGTTAGCAAGCGACAAGATCGCTACCACAATAGCCAATGAGGTATTAATCACCAAAGTTACTGCTTATCTCAAACCTAATGAATACAAACGAAATCTCAGCCGTGAACGCGCAATAAGAGTTGCTAGTATGCTTCAATCTGAGCAATTAGCAATGCTAGCACAAAGTGATGTTTACTGGGACGAGGTTACATTCATCGAATCCGCCGGGGAAGCAGAGGTTTACGATCTGACCGTAGATGTACATCATAATTTTATTGCAAGTGAAATAATAGTGAATAATTCGATAGAGCAGGACGCCGATATCGTTATGTTTATTTATAGAGACGATGTATATAATCCCGATTCTGAACGCAAAAATATTGCCGATATTATTGTGGCCAAACATCGTAACGGGCCAGTTGGTGAAGTCAGTCTGTATTTCCAGGCCAGCCAGACGCGCTTCCGCGATCTGGAAGTCTCGCCGCCGGTAGAAGAATAATGTGGGGGGAGAACTATGGCAAACTTTACTGGATTCCCAACGGGTAGAAATCCAT
>WNFY01002271.1_pt1 | contig 27367 bp, 26 predicted proteins | sample 5400091 | NCBI WGS metagenome assembly WNFY01 (sample SAMN13153364, study PRJNA577476) | soil metagenome | isolation source: 60 cm soil or saprolite under grassland replicate 1 | place: USA:California | collected 2016-06-15 | reverse complement strand
CCTGCTCCCGGCGCCTTCGGCCCTCGGCGGTTAACCCGCCACCTTGCCCATACCGCATACACCCTGCATACCGCCAGGAACAGCACCTGTCACTACACCGGACATCACTAATTAAAGGTCTGTAAGAGCCTGTCGGGAAGCTCTAGACCCGGGGCCGCTACCCGGCCCGGGCGGGCGGTCCGTGGCTGTGCAGGACCTTCGTTTTGTCCTTGTTCCACGCGGTGGTGGTGCCGTCGGGGTTCAGGACCAGGGTCCAGCCCCACCGGTGGATCGCGACCCAATGCCGTTGCTTGTCAGCTGCGAACTATCGTTCCGTGAGCTGACATCTGTCGTGCATGATGCCGGGTATGCATCCGTGGATTGGGTTATCTGATGACGTGCGGCTGGGTGTGCTCACCGAGTGGGTGAGTGCCGAGCTGGTGGATGAGGTCCTGGCTGAGTGCGGCATCCGGGATCAGGGGCCCGGGGCGCTTCCGGCCCGGTTCATGGTCTATTACGTGCTCGCCCTTGCCCTGTTCCAGCAGGACTCCTATGACGATGTCGCGGAGAACCTGGTGGGGGCGCTGGAGGGGATGGGCGAGGCGATCCCGGCCCGGTCCTCGTTCACCCGGGCCCGGCAGCGGCTGGGTGCCGGGGTGATCGAGGCGGTGTTCCGCCGGCTGGCCGGGCCGGTGGCCCCGGCCGGCCTGGACGGCGCGTTCTGGCGGGGGATGCGGGTGGCCGCGGTGGACGGGTTCCTGCCCGGCGTGCCGGACACGCCGGCGAACCGGGCCGCGTTCGGCGGGCCGGTTGCCGCCCGGGGCCAGCCGTCGGGGTTTCCCCAGGCCAGGGTGGTGACGCTGACCGAGACCGGGACGCACTCCCCGGTCGATGCCCGGGTGGGCGGGTACTGCGCCGGGGAACAGGAACTGGCGGTCGCGATGGCCGGCAGCGCGGCCGGGATGCTGGTGATCATGGACCGGGGCTTTCCCGGGGTGGCGCTGTGGAAGGCGTATACGCAGGCCCGGGCGCACCTGCTGATCCGGGCGCGGTCGAGCGTGGCCGCCCGCCCGGTGCGGGTCCTGGAGGACGGGACGTACCTGGCGCGGATGAACCTGGCCGGGCAGAAGGGCGCGCATCCCGGCGGGGTCCTGGTGCGGGTGATCGAGTACCGCGTCGACGGGGGCGAGGTCGTCAGGCTGCTGACCGACCTGATGGACCCTGCGGCGTTCCCCGCCGGCGAGCTCGCCGCCCTCTACCATGAGCGGTGGGAAAGCGAATCTTCATTCCGGCAGGTCAAGACGTTCCAGCGCGGCCCGCAGGAGATCTTGCGGTCCGCGGACCCGGAGCTGGTGCGCCAGGAGATATGGGCGCATCTGGCGGTGCACCACTGCCTGACCCGGATCATCATGCGGCTGGCCGGCCAGGAGCGGATCGACCCGGACCGCATCTCCTTCATCAAGGTCCTCAAGCACGTGCGGCGCAGCGTCATCCGCCAGTCTGCAGAGACATCCGTGCAGATCAAGCAGGTCATGGCGACGATGGCCGCGAAGGTCCGCCGCAAGCCCGGCAACGGCGTCAGGCGCCTGCGGGAAGCCGGCCGGCGCCTCAAGCGCCCGGCCTCGAAGTACTCCTTCCGGCCCATCACCCAGTAGTGCAGTCGCTCGCCACCCCGGCCCAGGCCGTATTCCGGCCCGTCGTCGGGACCGGTGACGTAGCCGTCAACCGACGTGGTGATGGATGCGATGACCTTGCCCATGGTTCCTCCTCCGTCAAGTGTCGCAAGGACAGACTCCGCAGGGGCCCCCGACTCATCGCGTCAGCCGGCGAGCGCGCACAAACTCGTTGCCCTTGTGGCCCGGTGCCCCCGAAGGGCGACGTCCAGCGAGTCAGGTTCATCGACCGGGGTCACACGTCATCTTCCAAGCGAGGTCTCCTCATCGCATCATCCGGACCTCGGCATGACAGACGCTCCAACGTTCCGGCCCCGTTCACCGTTCTCGCCTTCAGTAGCGACCGCCCCGCCTACTGACAGCGCCCGGCGCGCGACATGATGGGCAGGTGACCTCGGACGCAGGCGCGGATTGGGCCGGGTATTACGCGTGGTCCCCGGGCCGCCAGCCGCGGCCCATGCTGCTGGCGGCGTGCCAGCGGATCGGCGCCGGCGCAGGCCGCACGGCGGTCGACCTGGGCTGCGGTGGCGGCACTGACGCGCTGGCGCTGCTGGAGCGTGGCTGGTCGGTCCTGGCCATCGACATCGAACAGGCCGGGCTTGCCTTGCTCAGGGCTCGGATCCCAGCCGCTTGCGGCGAGCGGATCCGCCTAGTGTGCGCCTCCTTCGCCGATGTCGCCCTGCCGCCCGCGCACCTGGTCCATGCCGGGTTCAGCCTGCCGTTCCGTCCTCCGCCCCAGTTTCCGGACGTGTGGGAGCAGATACGCCGCGCGCTGGCGCCCGGCGGGATCTTCGCCGGGCAGCTGTTCGGCACCCGCGACAGCTGGGCGGGCGATCCCGGGATGACCTTCCAGGACCGCTCCGAGGTCACCAGGCTGCTCGACCGCCTGGAGATCGTCGAACTGCACGAAACCGAACGAGACGGCGAGGCATACAGCGGCCCCAAGCACTACGCCCACCCCGCGGGGTAACCCTCAACCATCGGCGAAAGCGCACCTGGCGGCAGAACCGGACGTTCACGCGGATGGCGCCGATGCATGAACATACGGTCCGTCAATCGCGCGCTGGACCACATCAGGGGCGGCCAGCTGCGCCAAGCTCGCTGGATAACTGCACGCGGAGCCGCCGTTATCCGCCTTTACGCCATCAGTTGACTGCTATCTGGTGGCAATACCGAACTGGCCGATCTGGATGTGCTAGGGGTGTTACCATCTGTCGGCCAGGATTTCATGGCCAGGGTCAGCGGCGGGCAAGAATCGTCTCCGTGGAACGGGGCTCGCATGGGTCGTGTCGGCGTCATCATCCCGGTGCTGATGATGTGCGGGCTGCTGGTATCGGCGTGCAGCTCGGAGAGTTCGGCTACTCCGAAGAAAACCAGTCCCGCGCGCGTCACCACGGAGACGGTTCGCATCGGTCGCTATACGCAGATATTCGATACGTCGCTTCCCGCGGATCCGGCGCAGGCGAGCGTCGTCGAGGGGTTCCGTACAGCCATGATCCTGTGGGACAAGTCGCAGGAGAACCTGATGCTGGTATCCCCCGTCACGGCCTATGTCACCGGCAGCGCGCTGCGCGGTCTTAAGGCTTCCCTCGTCAGGACGAAGGCCGACGAGGTGGTCCCCGGCGGGGCGGATCGCTTCTTCAAGACCCGTGTCGCCGTGATCTCCGGCACCAGCACGACGATCACCACATGCGACGACGGGAGCAAACTCGAGGAAGTGAACCCAAGCACGGGGGTGCCCGATCCGGCCTACAGCGCGGCTGCGAACCAGCAGTACCTCTTCGAGACGTGGCAGATGATCCGGCTGGGCGGCCACTGGGCCATCTCTGTCGTCTCCCCGGTGACGCTTCCCGACTCCCGCGCGAAACCGTGCCAGCCCTTACCGGCCCTTGACTACCGGCCGGCGACTTCGCGGGTGCCGCAGGAGAGCGTGATACCACCGCCGCCGTGTCCTTAGTAGCGCCACCGCATTCGGTTGCCGGGCAAGCGGCCGGACTTCAGCCGGACACCACACCAATAGACCGGCGTACGCCACATCCACTCAGAGTGGAGTGATCTGCGCGGAACGGTCCGGCGGGCGAAGCGAGCTTGTCTCGTGCTCAAAATCGGCGTTATACGGGTGATCGAAGACCAAATCACTGCCCTTTCGGCCGTATAACGCTAGATACACGGGTGATCCTCGCTCAATTTTTCGGAAGAGATATACGGAGATGATCACCCGTGTATCACTCGCTCGGTTCGCTTACGCCTTGGAACGCCGGTCGCGCTGCGTGATGACCGCTGGCTGCGGCCGTCGGGCGAGATCCGCCGATATGGACGATTTTCGAGGGCGATTCCTCACGGCAGCGAGCGCACATAAAAGGTAGTTCTGGCCCGCCGGACCGATGGCCGCAGAGGACTGGCATGGCAGCGCGTGCCGGGCATGGCCGGATCACACAGGCATGCCCGGTCGACCAACCGGCTTATCACCGGGCCGAGCCCGGAACTGTCAAGGAGTCATGCCCTGGCGTAGGTGAAATTGAGCACGCCGTTCTCGAAGGCCGCCGAGGCGGCGGACCTGCAGCGGCACCTCGTGGCCGGGCCCGGCGCGCAGCCGCCTGCCGCAGCTGTGCACGACCGGGAAGACGGGTAGGTGCGGTTCGTTCGGCAGGCCTTCCCGGAACAGCCAGCTGAGCGGGGTCCCGCAGGACCGGACCGTGTCATGATGCTGGCCAAGCCGGGCTGGGGCGGCCCCAGCAGGGAGGCCGTATGACCGGGCCAGCGTCGGTGTCCGGTACCGATACCGGCGGCCGACCGGGGGAAGGATGCTCGCTGGGTGTCCCTGGTACGCCGGGCACCGGCATGCATCCCGTGCACGGTGGCGGGTGCTCGATCCAGCAGGACCACGGCCCCGCCGCTGGGGCAGACCAAGCAGCAGAAGGAGGCGCTTGATATGTACGTGGAGAACATCTTGGCGAAGGCCTCGGAGCATCTGTCCGTGCGTCGCGCGTTCGGCACCGCGTATGAGAAGGACGGCATGCTCATCATCCCGGTCGCGCTGGTGGCCGGCGGAGGCGGCGGGGGCACGGGCACAGCACGTACCCTCAGCGGTGACTCAGCCGCCAGTCCCGATGGCCCGCCGGGGGTAGGCCCCGCAGGGCACGACGCAGCGTTGCAGGACTCAGGGCACCCGGACGCCGGCGGGGGCTTCGGCGGGCTGGTGCTGCCCTCAGGCGCCTATGTCGTGAAGGGCGACCAGGTCCGCTGGGTACCAGCAGTGGACGCGACGATCGTGGTCCTGGCTTCGCTGAGCCTGGTCCGGGTGCTCGCCCGCACCTGGACCCGCCGGCGCAGGCGCCGCAGTCGGCCCTGACATTCAGTTCCGGGCCGATCAGGGGACGGCCGGGCTGCGCTCTGCGGGTTCCGGGCCAGCGCCGGTTGTAGCGCGAGGCACCGGCGGCGAGTTCACTGCGCGCGAAAGCAGCTCATGAACTCCCGTGAGCCGTCCGGCGGCACCGGCACTGGCCAGGCTGTGCAGCGCGGGGTGCTGCCAGCGGCCAGCAACGCTCAGCCAGCGGCGCTGGCGAGCGCATTGTCGACCCAGGTCCGCAGGACGGCCAAGGGGGCGGCGCCGGTCTGCCGGGCGGTCACCTGCCCGCGGCGCAGGACCAGCAGGGTCGGGATGGCCTGGGCCCCGAACCGCTGCGAGATCTGCGGCGAGGTGTCGACGTTTACCTTGACCAGCTTGACCTTGCCTGCCAGGTCGCGGGCGAGTTGCTCGAGCGCGGGGCTGACCATGCGGCAGGGCCCGCACCAGGGCGCCCACAAGTCGACGATGACAGGAATCTTGGCGGCCTCGGCGACCTCGCCGAAGGTCGTGTCGTCGGCGTCAGCGATCCACGGCAGCGGCTGATGGCACTTGCCGCAGCGAGGCGTCCCGGCCGCTGCGGCCGGCACCCGGTTTGCCTGGCCGCAGTGCCCACACCGGATCAGCCCGCTAGCCATGGCTTCATTATCCGCGTCGGCGCAGGGGTAGCGGCATGCCGGCGGCGATCTGCCGGTACGCCACGGACGATGCAGCCTGTCGCGTCCAGCGCCTGCGCATGCAGCTCAGCGATGCCGGTCATGACGGTCCCGTGTGCTAGCCCCCCATGGGGTTGCGCATGGTGCGCAGCAAGATCTGCGGGCCAAGTTTCACGTTGTCGCCAGTGTGCAGCAGGTAGCGGGCCATGTCGACCACCTCGTCCACCGTCAGGAAGTTGGCGGGGTTGGCGCCGGGGACGACGTAGCCCATGGCGGTGTCGACGAACCCGGGGCAGATGACCCAGGCCTTGATGCCGTTGTCGTGGTTGCCGTCCTGGATGACTTCGGTCAGGGCCACCAAGGCATGCTTGCTGACGCAGTAGGCGGCCAGGCCAGGGACGATGGCCACCCCGGCCTCGCTGCCGATGTTGATGATCCGGCCGAACCGCCGGGCCTGCATTCCGGGCAGCACCCCCGCGCTGAGGCAGGCGGCCGCCCGGACGTTGACGGCGAAGGCATGGTCCCATTCGGCCAGCGCGGTTTCCTCTAGCGGCTTCCACACCGCGTAGCCGGCGTTGTTGACCAGCACGTCGACCGGGCCGGCCTCGGCCTGGGCCATTTCCAGCAGGCGGCCGATCGACTCGTCGCTGGTCAGGTCGGTGAGGACCGGAATGGCCACGCCGCCCCGCTGGCGGATACCGTCCGCTACCCCGGCCAGTTCCCTTTCCCGTCGGGCAGCCAGCACCACCTTCGCGCCCTCGGCCGCCAGCATCGCCGCCAGCCCCGCGCCGATCCCGACCGACGCACCGGTCACCACCGCCACCCGGCCAGCCAGCACCGCCATCGCGACCCCCTTTGAGATCTTGGACCGCCATTATGCCGGTTGGCCCAAGGTACCGGCCGGGCCGATTCAGATCCGCGGCTGACGAACGCCTCTTCGGAGATCACTGAGGCGTCATGCCCTCGGATCCGTGCCATCCGAGGGCAGTCGCGCAGGGTCACTTGACGCCCGGCCGGCTGCGGAACGCAACAGGTGACCAGACGCGCTCGGAGCCGCCGTTATGGGACGCTAGCCCAGCAGGCCAGTCGGTTGTGATCGTCACACCCGAATGGTTGTTATGGTCTTGGCGAAGGTGTGACCGGAGACACTCGGGCGATAGCCGTATGAGGACGCGCGTGGGGGCACTGCGGCACCATACCGCCAGATGGGATGGGTTTGCGCTCGGCTTGATGCGTGGGGAGTACGCTGCTGGGAACGCGCAAGCAGGGTCGAAATGGGCCGCCGGGCTGAGTGAGGTGCGGCCTTACTCGCCAGGCGTTGCGGGTGGCGGGACAGGCGCCGGCGCTAGGGCGGGGATCCATGAGGTACTGGACTGATTTCGGGCTCCGGCAGATGCCGTCCTTGTCGGCGCGCCGGCCTGCCGACTTCCCGCCGGCGATGCAGGCCATGATCGAACAGCGGGCCATGCCGCTGCGTGAGCCGTTCCGGGGTCTCACCACCGGCGGTGTGGCCAGGCCGGGTTTGTTTCCGCTGCGGGCGACCGGCGTGAGCACCGCGCCGGTCACCGAGGCCGCGGCCGCGTTTGTGGGTGCGCTCAGCGGCGAGCAGCGCCAGCGGGCCGTGTTCCCGCTCGGCGCGGACGAGCGCCGCAAGTGGCTGTACCCCCACCCCTTCGTCTTCCGTCACGGCGTGATGCTGGAAGACCTCCCGCCGGCGACCCGCCGGCTTGGCCTTGGCCTGGTGCAGGCCACCTTGTCGGCTAGGGGCTTTGCCCAGGCGCGCGACATCATGCGGTTGAACGGGCTGCTCGCCGGGGTGACGGGCCGGGATGATGAATACGGTGAGTGGCTGTACTTCCTGTCGTTCTTCGGGGAACCCGGCGAGCAGCGGCCCTGGGCCTGGCAGCTCGACGGCCACCACCTGTGCCTCAACTGCACCATCATCGGCGATCAGCTGGTGTTCACCCCGGCCTTCATGGGCTCCGAACCGTGCCAGGTCTTCAGCGGCCCGCTGGCGGGCACGATGGTTTTCACCGCCGAGGAGCGGATGGGCCTTGGCCTTATCCGCTCCCTCGACGACCAGCAGGCTAAGCGGGCGATCCTGCAACCGTCGATCCATCCCGGCGATCTTCCACCCGGCCTGCAGGATCCTTTCGAGGGGCAGATGGTGGCCGGCGCCTTCCGCGACAACGCGGTGATCCCGTACGCGGGCGTGTGCGCGGCCGACCTGTCCGAGGGCCAGCGGCGCCGGCTGCGGGCCCTGGTGGCCACCTACGCGGGCTGGGCCGGCGAGGGTCACTGCGGGGTGACGATGTCTGAGGTCGACCGTCATCTCGACGAAACCTACTTCGCCTGGATGGGTGCCACCGGGGAGGACGGGCCCTTCTACTACCGGGCCCACAGCCCCGTGGTGCTCATCGAGTTCGATCACCACCCCGGCGTGGCGTTCGACAACCCCGTCCCCTCGCCCAATCACATCCACACCGTGGTGCGCACCCCCAACGGGGGCGACTACGGGCTGGACCTGCTGCGTCAGCACCACGAACGCTTCGATCACACCAACGGCACGCACGCACGTCCGCGTTGATGAGCCGCGTGCGGCGGCGAGGCAGCCCCCGGCAGCACCCGAACCCTCCGCCCGCCGCATTCGCCTCCGCCGATGTGGATAATCTGCGCGCCGTCACCCATGGACCTGAGCAACTCCTCACCCACCCGGAATCGGCGGTCTGGAACGTATTTCCTGGTGGTCGGTATCTCCCTGATTCCGGTGGGCTGTTACATGGCGTGACCGGCAGTCGCGGCTCACGTTGAGTTTCCGCTCAATCGCTGGGACCTGGCAGCTGGCCCAGCCTCCCGGGTCTCAGCCCGGCCGGGAGGTGCCCGATGACCACTGCCGCCCCATCCGCTGCGCTCGCCACGATCCAGCCCGCCTTCACCGACGCCGGACGGGTCGCCCTCGCTGGGTTCCTGGCCGGATACCGCGGCCTGACTCGCTAGGCCTACGCACTCGATCTGCGCCAGTTCACCACCTGGTGCCGCGCCTGCTCGCTGGCCCTGTTCGCCGTCCGCCGCGCCGACGTCGAAGGCTTCGCCCGTTACCTAGGGCACCTTCGGTGCCACGTCTTTGACGTTAATCCTGAGTGTGACAGCAGGTAATGGTACGGGCTTCCTTTGAGGCAGGCCGGAAGGGAGGCTTGGCCGCGGGCGGCGCGCTGTGACGCGACGTCAGGCTGCGGTGGGGACGTGGGCGTTGGCGATGTTGCTGGCGACGAGCTGGTCGAGGGTGGCCAGCGCCGCGGCCAGTTCCGGGGGTGCGTTGGGCCGGTCCGGTGCCATCAGCGGCCGGAGGACGTGGTTGGCCTGGTTCATGCTGTAGGGGCGGTGCAGCAGGCCGGTCATCAGGGCGCGCAGGCTCCTGTTGGTGATGCCGGTGACCGTGAACAGCATGGCGGCGATCGCGCCGGCCAGGGCCTGCACTCGAAGGTCGCCGAACCGCAGCGCGGGCGCCTTCCTGCCCTCCCCGGTAAGGGTGGGCCTGGTGATCCGCTCGATGACTGGACTCACAAGTGCCGTGCCCTGGCCGACCGTTTCAGTCTCCAGCAGCCGGGCGTTGATTGCACGCGCCTTGGCCTGCAGCTCGGGGAGATTGTGCAGCTGGCGGTTGCAGCGCAGGTCCTTCGGGCTGTTGATGACCGTTTCGATGCGCAGCGCGACGCCGTCCTTGAGGTACTGCTTCAGCCGGGAATTCTTGTAGAACACGTTGATGGTGACCAGATCGCAGTACCGGTCGATCTTGGTCTTGAACCCGCCGCCCGGCGGCGGGCTGCTGTGCCCTCCGGCCCGCTGGCCGCGGCGGAACAACAGCTCCACGTTCTCCGGCCGGCCCAGGTCCATGTTCTCGCACAGCAGCGCCTCGAAGAACGCGCGGGCGTGGACATCGTCGTCGAACACCAGGGTGCGGGAGGTCTCCACCTGCCGCATCGACAGCTCCCACCAGTACCCGGCGTCCCGGTCGGCATCGGTGAGCGGCAGCGGGAGCCGGGCCATCCACCGCTCGAACCACACCTGCACGGCGCCGGGACCGAACCGGTCACAGATGGCCTGCAGCGCGGCCGGGTCCTCGCAGGAGGCGAACCCGTTGGACAGCGCGGTGAAGCCTATCCCGGCGGCGGCTGCCTGCCGCTTGGCCCACTCGTGCCCGTTGACCCACGCCTTGACCGGATAGGGGAAGTAGGTGCAGATCTTGATGAACCCGCTGCCCATCGTGGTGTCCCAGATGTAGACGTAGAACACCGACACCCGCCGCTGCTCCTTGGTGAAGGAGAACTGCGGGCACGCCCCCGGATCGGTGTCCCGCTTGCGCGCCGTCCACACCAGCTGGAACTCCTGGGCGCACCCGATCGCCGCCACCTGCGAGCGCCCCGCCGCCGCGGCGGCTTGCAGGTACGGGGCCATCACGTCCGCCTTGCGTTCCCCGGCGCTGAAACGGATTACCGGGATGCCGTTGGCCTGCGCCCAGTCCCTGATGTCGCGGCGGAACTTCTCCCCGATCGGCTCGAACAGCGCTGGCGACGCGATCGGCTTGCCCCGGTGATCGTGGAAGAAGTAGATGACCCCGCCCGGAGTCTGCAGCTTGGCGACATAGCCATTCAGGTACACCCTGTCCAGGCAGGAGATGTCCAGCCGGACATGCCCGGCCACCATGTCGGCAGCCGTTACCACTGCCGACCCGGCCGCGGCCTGTTCATGACGGTCCACTGTGATCACCCTCAGCACGCTCCCCTTGCGGTCTGAGGATGAAGCCCCGGTCAGCTCCGCGCGACCGGAACCACGAAACTAGGCGGTCCGAGGCGAAGCCTCTTTAGAAGACCGGGGCAGGGCCCGCGCGACCGTCACCCGGCGGCTGTGCACCATCGCCGGGTTCTACAAGTACGCGGTCGAAGAGGAGCTCCTGGGCCACTCCCCAGCCGCGCACGTCCGGCGGCCGCGCGTGGACTATGAGTCCCATGCGACCGCGCTGGACCACAGCGAGCTCGGCGCGCTGCTGGTCGCCGCTGGGCTCGGCACTCCGGGCGAGCATGCGCTGATCTCCTTGCTTGCGTTGAACGGGTTGCGGGTCTCGGAGGCCACAGGGACCGATATCGAGCATCTGGGCCTGGAGCGCGGGCACCGGACTCTCACGATCACGCGCAAGGGCGGGAAGGTGGTGACTATTCCGCTGGCGCCGCGGACGGCCCGGGCGATCGACCTGGCCATCGGGGAACAGACGGACGGGCCAGTGTTCCTGGCCGCGGACCGGCGGTGGCTGGACCGGCACGGCGCCGGGCCGATCGTCCGCAAGACCGCCCGCCGCGCCCGGATCGCCAAGGCCGTCACGCCCCACACGCTCAGGCACGCGTTCATCACCGCCGCGCTAGATGCCGGGGTGCCGCTGCGCTATGTGCAAGAGGCGGCGTCGCACGCGGATCCGCGGACCACGATGCGCTGTGACCGTGCCCGCGGCAGCCTGGACCGGCACGCGACCTACATCGTCGCCGCTACGTCGCGGGCGCCGCCCGGTAATCCGAGGGCTGAGAAGTCTTCCGCCTGGCGGCTATGGCCGCCAGGCGGAAGGTCACGGTAGCAATGGGTCACAGATCGCAGCCTCAACCTGAGGAGAGCGCTTGAGATAGGTCGTTCGGTATCCCGCGCGGCCCTCATGACGCGGCCGGCCCGGCCACTGCTCGCCAGCATGCGAAGCTGGCAGGCTACAGTACGTCGGCGCGGACGATGTCGAGGTTCCGGAAAGTGGGTGCCGAGGCACACAAGGCCGCCAGCTTCTCGGCGAACGCCGCCGTCTCGGGAAGGGCGGAGTTGGCCATTGCCTCCTCGTAAGAAGGAAACTCCACCACCTGCACATAGGTATCTGGGCGTTCACGGTCCTTGGTCAGAAGGCTGCGGCGTGCGCTGCGGCGCCCTTCGGTCGCTGCCACCCACTCGCTCATCAGCTCCTCGATCTCGGTCACCTTGGTTGTGGTCATCTCGATTACCTGCACGAACGCCATCGTTTCCCCCTTTCGGCCAGGGCCGGTCACATCCCGCGGAAAGCGCCAGCGGGCACAGCTCCGGCGCGGATGGCAGCGGTAGCGGTAAGAACGCGGAACCTGGGCCCGTCAGCGCCTGGCGTAGTCCGCGAAGCCCTGCCAGTCGATCACCACGCACGGCTCGTCGCCGACGACCCACGCGTCGTGCCCGGGAGGGATCACCGAGAAGTCGCCAGGCCCGAACTCTATCTCCTGCCCGTCGTCCATGACCACCTTCATCCGGCCCGAGATGAAGTACCCCATGTGCGGTGCCTGGCAGCTGTCGGTCTGCGCTATCGGCTTGACATGCTGCGACCACCGCCAGCCGGGCTGGAAGGTCGCCCGGCCGACCGGCCCGGCCTCGGTGTTGACGAGCTCGAGTTTGCCCGTGCCGCCCTCGAACGGGCGGATTTCCTCCGGCGCGTCGAGGCTCTTGCGGATCATTCCTGCCATCGCTGCCACCCCCGTGGGCAAGATGTGCATTGGCTGTGTACTCACAGTAACACTACTGGGGCTAGCGAGCCCGGTTGCCTCGCCGGTACGGGATCCCCAGGCGGGCACCGCCCGGGATCAGCGCAGGTGGCTGCCATCTTCACGCCTGGCGCCCGCCCAGCCGCCGCAACCATGGTCGTCACGCCACGTTAGCCATCCGATCTAGACGCATACCGGAACCGCCGATATGCACGGATGCAAGCTCGGTGCCGGTCAGGAAACTGAAGATCCAGAGCTGGTTCATCTGCGTGCCGGGTGAATCCCTGTTTGCCGACCGGGCGGGTCGCCTGCCTGTCGGACGTCAGTACGCGACGGGGCCGCGGGGGATGATGAGCCCGCTGACGTCGATCTGGGTGACGGACATTGCCGGGGTCGGCGGGCCGGCGGTTGCGTCGTCGTCGGTGGTTCCGGCGGGCGGGGCGAGGCCGGCTTGAGCGGTGAGGGGTGCGATGACGGTGTCGTTGAAGTGGTCGTAGCTGGCCTTGGTGTCCCAGACCTCGAGGACCTGGAACCCGTCGGCGGTGGGTCGTGCGAGGTGGACGAGCAGTCCGTCGACCTGACCTCCGGTGCGCTCGAGGAGCTGGGCGTGCAGGGCCTGGTAGGCGGCGGCGGGTGCGTGGACGTCGATGGTCACGGCGTAGGTCACGGCGTCCTCCTGGAGGCTTGGCGGCGTAGCGGCAGGCACCCGGGCGGGTGCGGGGCGGGCGGAGGCCGGCGGGCGGGTGTCGTCGAGCAGGTCGAGGGCGAAGCGGGCGATGGCGGCTCGTCCATGAAAGAGGCTCCGCAGCCGGGGTGTCGGTTCGTCGTGGAGGTGCTCGATGGGGATCGAGGGCAGGGCCGAGAAGACCGTCAGCAGGGCCGCGTGGGTGCGGCGGAGTTGTGCCAGGCTGGCGGTGCCGCCTTCGGCGTGGATGCCGGCGACGTAGGAGGGCAGGCACGCCGCCTCGAGGCCGGGCAGGTCGGCGGGGTGGCGCTGTCCGGTCTGCACCTCGCCGAGGATGAGCTGTCCGAGGTCGGTGCCGAGCGGAGCCTTGCCGCAGAACCCGAGGTCGACCATGACCAGGGCGTCGCGATCGCCGGCGACCAGGAGGTTGGCGGTGCACGCGTCGCCGTGCGCTGTGGCGGCGGGGGCGTCGTCGAGTTCGTCGAGCAGGGCCGGGAGCGCATCGGCCGCAGCGAGCAGGCGGCGGCGGAGCCGTGCGTCGAACACGCCGCGGACCAGGGGGTGCGCCCACGCGCCGTCTTCGGTTAGGGCGGGCAGCACGACGTGCTTGAGCCACGCGTCGGCGTAGACGCGGGGGGTCCGCGCGCCGTGGACCGCGGTAGCCAGCGGCGCCACGGCGCGGCTGGCGGCGAGCCGGCCCAGCAGGTACGCCGCCCGGGCGTGCCGTCCGGCGTCCCAGATGACCCGGCGGGCTGGCACGTGCTCCAGCCACAGCGCGGCCGAATCCTGGCCCAGGTCCCGCACGGCGGCGGCGCGGGGGATCGTGAGGCCGTGCGGCAGCCGGTCGCGCAGGTCCGAGCGGTACAGGTCGGCCTCGGTGTGCCAGGGGATGAGGGCGGCGGCCCGGGCACGCAGGTGCGCGGGGATCGCGAACCGCAGCGGCGACCGCTGGTAAGGGTGGATGACCTTGACGAAGAAGGAGAACGCCCGGACCTCTCCGGTGCCGGTCCGGGCGGACCCGGTGACGAGATAGCGTCCCGCGGTGGTGATCGCCGGCCGGTCGTACGGGAACACCGCGGCCGTCGAGGTCAGGACGGTCGCGTGCGGGACGCCGAGGCTGGCGGCGACGAAGGCGGCGAGCTCGTCGTCCTCCACGTCGGCCGGGCCCAGGAGCACTCTGCGAGGCGCGGGGAGCGTCGATGACAGCGGTTGCATAGATTCACGCCGCCAGTGAGGGCGCGAAGAACTCGCGCAGGCCCGCGACTCCCGGGCCCGATAGCCGCGGCAGCGCGGCCGGGCGGCCGGTGAGGAGCAGCAGCAGCGCGCTGATCGGCCCGCAGATCTCCTGGCCCTGCCCGGCGGCCCACGGGGCGTCGTCGGCCACCAGCCGGTAGCCGGCGAGCTTCTTCCGGGCGCGGAACATCCGGGGGCTGGACCACACCCGGTCCGCGGCGATGACGGCGAGGCCTGGTGGCATCGGCAGGGTCCGGCCGAGCGGGACGGCGATGTCCTGGCCGTGCACCAGATAGTCGATGGCCGTCTCGCGGAAGGTGACGGCCGGCAGCGGCCGCCATACTCCGATCCGGTCGCGGATCTCGCCGATGATGACCTGGACGGGCAGTTCGGCGTAGCGGCACGCCATCGCGTGGATCGCGCCGTTCATGCCGCCGTGGCGGAGGAGGTCGAGCACCGCCCGGGGCATCGCCGACCAGGTCGTGTTCTGCAGCGCCAGGTGCGCCGCCACCTGCCGGACCGTCCAGCCGTCGCACAGCGACGGCTGGCGCCACTCCTGCTCGGACAGGCCGTCGAGCAGGTGCACCAGGGCGCGCCGCTGATCGTCGATCGCGGTCCACGCCTCGCTGCGGTCCACCGGTTCCTCCGTTCCCGGCCCGCAGCCGGTCCCCTTCCTGACGCTGGTCACGAGGTAGTGCTCCGCGCCGGCTCAGTCCCGTCGTGGTGTACGGGTGTACCTGCGGGCTGGACCAGGGACTCGAGCAGGGCGGTGATCTTGTCCGCGGGGTCGAACCCCGGGTCGGGCATGGCGAGCTGGTGCAGCATCAGCCCGGTGAGGTAGTTGCCGAGCACGTGCACGTCACGGTCGGTGTCACCCGACCCGATCAGCCGCAGCCAGTTCGCGAACCAGGCATTGACCCGGCTTCCCGTCTCGGCGAGCTGGTGCCGGATTCTGGGGTTGTGCCCGGCCTCGACGAGGATCGCGTAACGCGACAGGGTCAGGGCCCGGCGGCCGCCGGTGACGTCCTGGGCGAACCCGGCCATGGCACGGCCGAGCTCCGCGGGAGTCGCCGGGCACACCTCGGCGGCGATCTTGTCGAAGTGGCCGCGCTCCATCGCCGAGACTCGCTCGACGATCGCCTCGAGCAGCGACTCGCGGGTCGGGAAATAGTTCGCTGTCGAGCCGGCCGCCACGCCCGCCTCGGCATCGACGGCCCGGTGCGTGAGCGCCCGCATCCCGCGCTCGCCGAGCACCTGGACCGCCGCGTCCAGCAACGTCTCTCTGCGATTCGGCATACCCTCAGACTACATTTGTTGTTTATTATACTGCAAGTGTTGTTTTCATCTGAGCAGCCTCGGGGCTGCTCTCCCAGAGCCAGCTGAAGAAGCGGCCAAGCCGGCGGACCGCGCGATGGCGCACGGACAGGCCGGGCGGCAGCCGTGCGCCACGAACGGGCATCGCCGTGGCCGGTCACGGCGCACTCGCCCGCCGGCCGACGGTCCCGCAAACCGGCCGCCCAGCCACCCGCCGTAACAGACGGATCTGTGCGCAGGCAACCGGACAATCTATCCAGTCGGCGCAGACAATACTCGGCATCGATCTATCGCGTCCCGGTCCTTGGTGCAGATCACGTTGCGTGACCGGTGCCCGTCCTCGGCGAGCGTGTAAGTATTCGCCTTATGTGGTCTTCGGCAGCGGTCGGCCCGTCCCGACGGGCCGTCAAGACTGCAGAGGCAGTTCTTGGTCGTGCCGGTGCTGGTAGCGGTAGAAGACCGAGGCTAGCTGGTCAGTCGTCGAACGGGCCTGCAGCGCTGTCTCGGCATCGACCCAGCCTTGATGCCAGGGCCCATCGCGCCCGGCAGCGATGAGCAGCGCGGCGAGGCCGGCGTCGGGCAAACTCAGGGTCCTCGCCGGGAATCACCAGCGCAGCCGCATCGTAGTCGTGCCCGGCGATCTCCCGCACGAATGCCCCGCCGGCGGGCAGGCCGGCCGCCACGATCGCGGCCGCCGCGACGACCTCGGCCGGGCCGAGCGTCCAGTTCAGGTCCTGCGGGCGCTCCCTGGCCGTGCAGAATATCCGCTCCAGGGTCTCGCGGCGCGAGGCGGCATTCTGTTCTACCAGCGTGTCGAGCAGGTCAAGGGCATCGTCGCTGTCGAACGCCCCTGATCCCCAGGTTCCCACCCAGCGACCTTACCGTGATGTCCCGCGACATCCATCGTTGCAGCAGTGTCGCCAACCCGATCTTTTCGGTCAAAGAGACCGGGCCGCTCGCAAGGACCGGCTGCCCCGAATCAGGGCACGGACTTAATCACCAAACGCAACTGCTGACAGTGACCGCGAACCGCCGTTCGGTACGTCGTCGCATGCTATGCCAGTCAGCATCGGCTACATGCTGAATGGGTGGATCTGTGCATGGTCTTTACAGGTGGTGTCTATGGCGTTCGGCGGTACCGGTGGTGAGGGAGAGGGCCAGGAGCCCGTCGTCGTGCCCGATGACCAGGGCATCGCCGGCAGTGAGCAGGCAGCGCGGCCGGATGCTGAGTGGCAGGAGCGCGGCACTGCCGCGCTGCGGTTCCCAGATCCGCAGGTTGCGGTCGGCTCGACTGGCTGTCACTACGGTGATGCCATCGTCTGCTCCTGGCAGTACGGCGGTCCCGGTGATCTCGCGGTGTGCCGGATCGGGCGGCAGCGGGTCGCTGAGCCGTGTGCCGAAGGTCTCCCACATCGACACCGTGCCGTTCCGGTCGGCGAGCAGGACCGGCTGGCGGTACCCCAGTCGTCTGGGTGATACGCCGACGCCGATGATGCACTGGTGGCCGACTGCGGCGAGCTTGCCCGCGCCGGGCGCCATGGCCGACAGGGTGCCGTTGACGGATCCGGAGTGCCACACGTCCACGAGCAGGTCGTTGTACACCGCGACGAGGTCGGTGCCGCGCCACGGCGGATGGTTTGCGAGATTCACGGCCGTCATCGCTACGACGCGCCGCCCAGGACGCTGGAACAGCGTGGTCACCGGCACGCGGGTCACCGGATCCCACAGCCGGACCACCCCGTCAGCGTCGCCGGCGGCGAGCACTGTACGGCCGTCCCGGAGCCCGGCCAGCCGGCCGGCGAGCCCCCCTGGCGCGCTGGCCGGCGTCAGGACCGGAGCGGGCATCAGGACCGGGGCCAGCGACAGGACCGGCGCCGCGCCGGCAGCCGCCGCGCCGTCAAGCGGGCGGCAGGCCGGGGCATCCCACCATCGCAGGCTGCCGTCATCGCCCGCGGCGGCGATGACAGCGGTACCGTCCGGCAGCGTCAGCGACGCCAGCGCAACGGCAGGGCTGGCCAGCAGCGGCCCCGTTCGCGACCGGAAGCCATGTTCCGCAGCCGCCTTCCGCAGCGCCGCCCGGGATGACCTGACCGGCTAGGAGGTGCCCCGGCCACGGCTCAGGTCCAGCCGGAGCCGTCGCACGCGATAAACCCGGCGACTATCGGTGGTCATCCCGCGATAATGGCTGACGTGGAGGAGGTCGAGGTCGTCGTCGCCCATCACGAGCGCGCGACCCTGCGCGTCGGTGACGTGTTCCTGAAGATCGACGCTGATCAGACGCGCACCGACGTCGAGGTCGAGGCGATGGCCATGGCGCCGATCCCGACTCCGGAGGTCCTGTGGCGGAAGCCGCCCGTGCTCGCGCTCGCCGCCCTCCCGGGGACGGCACTCGGCCGCCTCGGCGAGCCGTCGGCCGCGCCGCCGGCGGCGTGGGCCGCGGCGGGTGCCGCCGCACGGATGCTGCACGACGCGCCGCTGCCGCCGTGGCCCGGCCGGAGCCTCGACGAGATCGCATCGCACCTCGACGGCGAATGCGAGTGGCTCGTCACGAACGGCGTCCTTCCCACCGACCTGGTCACGCGCAACAGCCGGGTTGCCGAGGCTGCGCTCCGGCCGTGGACACCGGTGTTCACGCACGGCGACCTGCAGGTCGCCCATGTGTTCGTCGACGGTGATGAGATCACCGGCGTGGTCGACTGGTCCGAGGCGGGCCAGGGCGATGCCCTGTTCGACCTCGCCAGCTTGACGCTCGGGCACGAGGAGCACCTTGGCGACGTCGTCGCCGGCTACGGCACCGACGTCGACCTCGACGTGATCCGCGCGTGGTGGTCGCTGCGAAGCCTGCGGGCGGTCCGCTGGCTGGTCGAGCACGGCTTCGACCCGTCCTCGCCAGGCTGCGAGGTCGACGTGCTGAGATCCCGGCTGTGAGGCTGCACGAGCCCGACGGCTGCGAGTGCCGTTCTGCCGCATCGAGCGGGCCATCTCCTGAAGCGCGCCGTCTTCCGGACCGGCGAGGTCATGGTCCTCGAAGATCCCGGGCAGCCGGCCGGCGGCATCGGAACCCGGCGCACGACTCGAGTCGAAGATGCGCCTCAGCTGAGGACCAGCAGTGCGTATGGCTCTCATCCGGGCTTGCGGCCGGGACTCGAGCATGCGCCTACCGGTCCCGGACGGCTTAGCACGCTGCTGGCGCCGGCAGAGGTCCCGACGACGAGATGCGTCAACCGGCAACGCTGCGCCTGTGAGTCAAGGCATGACTTCCGGTGAGCTTGCCGCGTCACTTCGTCAGATCGACGGCCAGCGCGACAAGGGAAAGCACCCACCGAACTTCCACTTCAGATCGAAGCCGTTCCCGCACTTCCGCGACGGTCCCAGCCGGACCTACGCCGACGTCCGGTTCGGCGGGGACTTCGAGCCGGTCACCGCATCAACGCCGAAGCAACGAGAGGTTCTGCTGGAGCAGGTGAAGGCGCACGTCACCGCAGAGTTCGCGTCCCGGCAGCGGAAGCGCGGGTAGGGGCGAAAGGACGGACAGAACGGCGGATATTTTGCGCTGCCTGTCGGGCGGTCCCGTCAGGCGGGCGACGGAACCGCGGGCAGGGCAGCCGACTGTTCGAGTGGCATGCCCGCCTGCGTGCCGTTGAGCGCGGCCAGGTATGCGCGTACCCGCTGGGCACGTGGCTGCCCCACATGCAGCCGGGCGCGGATCACGCGCACCGACGGCATGCGCCCGGCCGCAAGCTCGACCGCGAATGCCTGTGCAGCCTGCACCTGCAGCGGACCGGTATCGGGCATGCACTCAGGTGTCCCGCCCAGGGCCGTGCCGGTTCCCGGTAGCCGGGCAGAGCGGATGATCATCATGAGCAGCTCGTACGAGCCGACCAGCGCGACCGCCGGCCACGCGGCCACCGCCGCACCCGTCAGGCCGTGCCCGAGACCGTGAGCGATGTTCGCCGCAAGCGTCGCCGTGATGCCCAGCCCGAGCAGCCAACGCGCCAGCGCCGAAACCGGCACCTTCCGGCGCGCGCAGTCCAGCATCACCATCGAACTCGCGTAGATCAGCCCGTCCACCGTCAGCGGAACCAGCCGGGCCGTCCAGCCCGCCTCACCATGCGCCCGCACGAGATCATAGGCGTGCTCGTAAGATGCGACCTCTGCGACCTCTGCGACCACCGCGACGGCGATGACGGCGACCGCAGTCGTCAACCTGATGACCCGATCGGCCGCCATCACCGGACACCGCCAACGGCAAAAGACCTGGTCAGGGCAATTACGCCACCATGCCCAATTGGTAGGCCTTGCTCCTCGGACACGTGGCGATCATGACCTGACCTGACCCTATGGGGGACCGGGCGGCAGGCCGGGCCCCCTTCCCTGCTCAGCCCGGTGAACGTAGTTTCCGGGTGACATACGAGCTCGGGAAGGAGGCCCTCGATGTCTGTCTACGTCGGAATCGACGTCCACCGCAAGCGTTCCCAGGTGGCGGTGATCAATGAGGGTGGCGAGGTGCTCGCCAACCGCAACGTCCCGAACGGCGCCAAGCCGATCCTGTCGGTGATCGGCGGCCTGCCGGCGGGCACGCCGGCGGCGTACGAGGCCGCGTTCGGCTGGGGATGGCTGCTGGAGCTGCTCGAAGGCTACGGCTTCGAGCCGCACATGGTCCACCCGCTGCAGTGCAAGGCGATCGCCTCGGCGCGGCTGAAGAACGACAAGGTCGATGCTGCGACCCTGGCGCAGCTGCTGCGCGCGGACCTGCTGCCGGAGGCGTGGATCGCCCCTCCGGCGGTGCGGCAGCTGCGCGCCATGCTGCGGCACCGGGCGCAGCTGGTGCGGCTGCGCACGCTGCTGCGCAACCGCGTCCACGCGGTCCTGGCCGACCACGGCCACGGCCGCCCGGCGGGCTGCTGGAGCGGCCCGGGCCGGGCATGGCTGGCCTCGCTCGAGCTGCCGGCGGTCTCCCGCGAGGTCATCGACGACGCCCTGGCGCTGATGGACGCCCTGCAGCAGCCCATCGACCGGCTAGATCAGGAGGTGCGCCAGCGGGCGAAGGCCGGCCCGCGGGTCAAGGTGCTCACCCAGCTCCCGGGCGTGGGCCCGTTCACCGCGCTGGTCCTGCTGGCCGAGATCGGCGACATCACCCGCTTCGGATCGGCCCGCAAGCTCGCGTCCTGGGCGGGACTCACCCCCACCGTCCGCGGCAGCGACCGCACCGTCCACCACGGGCACATCTCCAAGCAGGGGCCCGCCTGGGCCCGGTGGGTGCTGTGCGAAGCCGCCCAGACAGCCAAGCGGCACCCGGACTTCGCTCCAGGCTACGAGGCCCTGGCCCGCCGCCGCGGCAGGAAGATCGCCACCACGGCGGTCGCCCGTAAGCTCATCACCCGCGCCTATCACCTGCTCACCGACGCCAGCGCCGTCGGTGAGCCCGGCTAGCGGGGAGGGTCGCCAGCCCCGGGCGAGCTCGCAAATCCGCATGAGCCGGCCCTGCCGCGCTCGATGACCTGACTGAGCAGCCCGGTCCCCGGATGACACGGTCATGGCGCCCGCCCACCTAGGGCAGGAGCCGAATGGGTGCATGTGAGACCACTCCGACGACCACACGCGACCCGGGGAACCAGCCCAGCGACCTTCGCACCAGACAACCAGCAGGAACCCCGCAAGCAGTCCCGCCCCAACCCGGCGACCAGGTCACCGGGTCAATTCAGCACTGCCTCTTGACAACTAAGGCCCCCATGGGTGCGGATATGCTATGGGGTAAGGCGTAGGCAGAGTTGGGCACGGGTGGTTCCGCAGATCAGGGCGATAGGGGTTCAAGTCGGGCTCAGATCGCGGAACGGTAACAACTCCACGGAGACCGCTCCGAATCAGGACGATCGCTAAGTCACCATCTACTGTACTGCGCGGCGCCACCATACAGCCTGCGCTGGGACGAGCAGTCCCGCAGAACCCGACTGCACGACGCCTAAATTGCCGCCAGATGCAGGGAACCGGTGAGATGTCGGTTCCGACCGCCTACTTGTCGGCGGTCCTTAGCCGTCGCGACGGTCAGCTGTGACTCCCAGCGATAAGTGGCGTTTCCCAGATTTATCTGGCGTTGGCTGCGGGCCCGGGTTTCGCTCCTCGGGAATGAAGCCGCAGCAGCCGCATGTTGATCACCGCCGACCGGTTCTCCTACCCCGGGAAGAAGGCAGGCCCATGACGTCCTCGCCGGCCACCATGCGCGCCGTTCGGCTCTCCGCTCCCGGGCCTGTGGGCAACCTGCGGCTGACCACGCTCCCGCTCCCGCCCGAGCGGGATGGCTGGGTGCGCATCCGCGTCGAGGCGTTCGGCCTCAACCGCTCGGAGCTGAAGCTTCGGCTGGGTCTGAGCGTGGGCGTCAGCTTTCCCCGGGTGCCGGGTATCGAGGCCGCCGGCACCGTGGACGCGGCCCCGGCCGGCAGCGGGCTGGCTCCCGGGCAGAAGGCCGTCGCGATGATGGGGGACATGGGGCGCACCTACGACGGCGGCTATGCCGAGTACACCGCGGTGCCGCTGTCCCAGGTCATCCCCGTCGACACCGACCTGCCCTGGGAGGTGCTGGGCGGCCTGCCGGAGATGGTGCAGACCGCCTACGGCTCGCTCACCATCGGCCTGGACCTGAAGCCCGGTCAGTCCGTGCTGATCCGCGGCGGCACGTCCTCGGTGGGCCTGGCCGCCGCCGCGCTGGCCACATGGCGCGGCGCCACGGTGCTGTCCACCACCCGACGGGCCGGCCGCCTCGCTTTGCTGACCGAGCACGGCGTCGACCACCCCCTGCTCGACACCGGCGAGGTCGCGCCCGCCGTGCGCGAGCTGTACCCGGACGGCGTCGACGCCGCCCTTGATCTGGTCGGCACGCCGACCCTGCCCGATACTTTGCGCGCGGTGCGCGTGCACGGCACGGCCTGCTTCGGCGGCAGCCTCTCCGGCCAGTGGACGGTGCGGGACTTCTCCCCGAACGAGTACCTGCCGAAGGGTGTGCGCCTGGCGGGCTACTTCGGCGACGCCGCCGACCTGCCTCGGGAGGCCTTCCAGGAGATCCTCGACGCGGTCGCGGCCGGCCGGCTGGCCTTCCCCGTGGACCGCGTCTACGACGGCCTGGAGCAGGTGCCGCAGGCCCACGACGACATGGAGCACGACCGCGCCACCGGCAAGCTCGTCGTCCGCGTCCGGCATTAATACGCCAACCAAGACTGGCAGACCACGCCAGGCAGAACTGGGAAGCCGGGCGTGCGTGCCCCGGTCGCACGCCATTTAACGCTGGGAGTCACATCAGCTAAGGACGAGGCCTCGTCGGCTTGCGGCCGACTGGCCCTGCCGGAGATCAACCGCCTTTGTCTTATCCGGGTGCAGCTCCAGCCCCAGCGACGCGAGGATCTCGCGTACCGCGTCCAGGGCCGCCCGGGCCTGCGCCGCGCTGCGGCACAGCACCACGCCGTCGTCGGCGTAGCGCGCCAGCTCACCCAGGCCGCGTGAAACCGTGATGAATCCCGGTGCGTGCACCTTCGACGTGGTCGCGGCCGCCGGGCCGCGGTGATGGCGAAAGGAGCAGCATGACCAGCGCCATCACGGCCACCAGGCTGCGCAAGTCGTTCGGCGGCACGGCGGGTCCTCGACGGCATCGACTTGGAGGTAACGCCTGGCCGGTCCGGGCCGCCGCCTTGCAGCGGTCCGATCGCGATCAGCGCTCCGGGCTACGCGGCAGCTGGAAACAAACCAAGCAGCGCTTCACCGGCTGAGTGCGCTAGCCGCACCGCACGCTTTCCTCACACCGCGTCCCCGGCCTGCGGGGACGCCTCACCAACCCATGATGCGAAGACAACCATGCCAAAATTCCAGACGCGGACGCCCGAACCGATTTCCGTCACGCTCGAACTCGGCGTCGCCGACGTGCGGATCGCCGCGAGCGACCGGACCGACACCGTCGTCGAGGTCCGCCCGAGCAACGAAGCCGACGAGTCCGACGTGAAAACCGCTCAGCAGGTCCGCGTCGACTATGCGGGCGGCATGCTCCGGGTCACCGGTCCGAAGCCGGGCACCTTCGACTTCTCCCGCAAGACCAGGTCGGTCGACGTGTCCATCGAACTGCCCAGCGATTCCCAGGTGTCCCTTGAGACGCAGGCCGGCGACGTCCGCTGCGCCGGCCGGCTCGGGGAGTGCAGGCTCAAGACCTCGGCCGGGAACTTCTGGCTCGAGCAAACCGGCCCGCTGCGCCTGAAGACCGGGTTCGGTGACGTCATCGCCGACGGCATCGCGGGCAGCGCCGAGATCTCCACCGGCTCCGGCAAGGTCCAGATCGGAGAGGTCGAGGGCACCGCCGTGGTCAAGAGTTCCAACGGCGCCATCTCCGTCGACCGGGCGGGTGCGGGTGTTGACGCGAAGACGTCCAACGGCAGCATCCGCCTCGGCGAGGTGGCCTGCGGCTCGGTCGTGCTCGAGACCCCCGCGGGCGACCTGGAGATCGGCATTGCCGAGGGCACCGCCGCCCGGCCGGAAGTGAGCACCGGACACGGACACGTCGACAACCTGCTGGAGAACGCCACCGGGCCCGAAGAGACCGACCAGACCGTCGAGGTGCGCGGCCACACTTCCTACGGCGACATCACCATCCGCCGCTCCTGACTCGCTTCCGGCACTGGAGAAGAAAGGGCAACCATGACCATCAGCCAATCCCGGCCGGTGATCGCCGCGGCCGGGCTACGACGGCTGGCCAGCGCCATCGAGTGCGCCGCCGGCGAAGACACCGGAAGTGAAGGGGCATCCCGATGACGGCACAACCGATGACAGCACAACCGGTCCGGGCGATCCGCGTGCCGGGCCTGGAGAAGTCATACAAGAAGCTGCGCGCGCTGCGCGGCGTGGACTTCGACGTGGCGCGGGGCAGCATCTTCGCCCTGCTCGGCTCGAACGGGGCGGGCAAGACCACGGTCGTGAATATCCTGTCCACGCTGCTCAAGGCCGACGCGGGGACGGCCACCGTTAACGGCTTCGACGTCGCCGCGCAGCCGGCGGACGTGCGGGAGTCCATCAGCCTCACCGGGCAGTTCGCGGCGGTGGATGAGATCCTCACCGGGCGGGAGAACCTGGTGCTGGTGGCCCGGCTGCGGCACCTGAAGGGCGCCGGGCAGATCGCGGATGACCTGCTGGCCCGCTTCCAGCTCACCGACGCGGCGCAGCGACGAGTGTCGACGTACTCCGGGGGCATGCGCCGCCGCCTGGACATCGCCATGAGCCTCACCGGGAACCCGCCAGTCATCTTCCTGGACGAGCCGACGACCGGGCTGGTTCAGCGTGGCATTGGGCGGTCATCTTGGTTACCGAGCTGCCGGCCATCAGGCGGATATCGTGCGTGGTCCGCATCGCCACTGGTCACGATCCGTGACGACATCCCAGCACCAATCAAGGTACGCTGGACGCCCTGCGGACTGATCTTCGGTTGGCGATATGGCGGGGAACGACAACCCACGTTACGTATTGCAGGGCGCCGGACTATGTCCCGCCGGGATCCAGCAATGCCAGGCAGCGCTCGGCGTGTGACGTTGAGGGCGCGAGAGACGAATAGCGCACGATCGAATATCTGCCGTCCACCGGTTGACTGCTGCGCGCCGTGCCGCGCCCCCCGCAGCCGCTCCCGGTCATGGACTGGGCACGCGCGTACGGCCTGATCCGCGACCCCGGCAGCGATCCGCATGCGGTCTGCCTGATCGGTCCCGGCCCCGGGTACGCGATGACCACCGACCTGGACGACCCGGTGATCATCGCCACCGTCACTACCACCACCGCCGGCGGCGAACCGGCCGGGCCGCTGCTGATCGACGGTTATGCACTACCGGTCACTGTCCGCAAATGCGACACGGCGGATGCCCAGGGTGTTCGCTGGCGCGTGCGGGTCGCCGGCTCGCGCCGACGGGGCGCGAAACTTCATCAGCTCGAGCCGTCCGTGGCCGTCCAGGGTCTCCAGCATCGCGACGTCCACGCGGACGCCCTCGAGTCCCACGACGCGGTCCACCCAATCACCGTCGACCGGCCCCTCGCCGAGCAGCTTGAGTCCGAGCTCGACGAAGAACGCCGTCGCGGCCGCGAGGTCGTCGACCACGATGCCCACGTTCTCCATGCTTTGGATGGTCATGCCTTGCTCCTTCGGTGCGGCGCGACCATTGTGGCGCCGTCGCACCGGGGACTGCGCCGGTCGCGGATTCTCGACATCGGTCCGCGAAGAAACTCGCCGGCCAGTTGCGTGCGTAGCAGCAGCCGCTGCCGGGACAACCGCTCTCCACGAAACCCGGGCGGTTCAGGTGGCACTGGTGCCGCGAGTCCACCGGCCCGACCGTCACGTCCGGTTGCGCTCGGCCAGGTCCTGCAGGAATCGCGGTAGCCGGCCGGCGCCGAAGTCGTAGTAGCGCACCCAGTGCGGCGTGATCGCGATGCGCGCCATCTGGTCGTACATCTCGCGGCAGTTCTGCTCGAACTCGGCCGCCGCTTCGGCGTCCATGATTTTCCTGGCGCCGGCGAGGTACTCCTCGGTCACGCCGTCGACGATCTCGACGCTCGCCCGCCCGCGTATCGAAAGGGACCGCGCCTGGTCGGGCGTTTCGCCTACGTCGATGGTCAGCGCAACGTCCGGGCAGGCCGACAGCGCCGTGACCTTGGGTGAGGTCGTGGCCGTGGAGATTACGACCTGGTCGCCTGTCCAGAAGAAGCCGATCGGGATCACCCGCGGTGTCCCGTCCGTCCCGATGTAAGCCAGGCGGGCCATCGAGGTGGACGCGAGCAGCTCTTGCGCCCCGGTTCTGGAGAGTTCGTCGTCGATGTCTTGCCGCTCCATAATGTTCTCCCTCCGTTACGGCGCGACCGTTGTGGCCGCGTTCGCACCAGGGACGGCGCCGGTCGCGGATTCTCGACATCGGTCCGCGAAGAAGTTCGCAGCACCCGTTGGTGACTCTCGGGCGACAGCGGCGCAGCCGGTACCACTGGGGTGCGGTGCGGTTCATGGGCCAGCCCAGTCCGGTGCGGGGTGCCGATCGAGAAGCGCGATCCGACGCGGCTGGGCCTGTCTCGCCAGGGTGCCTTTCGCGCCTCGGACGCGAAGCGGCTCTCTGTGCCCATCTGTGGCGCCTCGGAGTGCGCGGAGTCTTTGAAGTCAGCCAGGAAATGTCGCGGTGGGATGTCGAGAACCCGCGCGCGGCGTCGTCCCCGGAGCGAACACGGCCACAATGGGCCGTACCGCACTAAGGAGAACATGATGGCCAAGTACCTGCTGCTCAAGCACTACCGGGGCGCGCCGGCATCGGTCAACGACGTGCCGATGGACCAGTGGACGCCGGAGGAGCTTTCGGCTCACGTGCAGTACATGCAGGACTTCGCCGCTCGGCTCGAGGGCACCGGCGAGTTCGTCGACAGTCAGGCGCTCTCCCCGGAGGGCACGTTCGTCCGCTACGACGGCGAGGGGCGGCCGCCGGTCACCGACGGCCCGTTCGCGGAGACCAAGGACCTGATCGCCGGCTGGATGGTGATCGACGTCGACACCTACGAGCGGGCGCTCGAGCTGGCCGGCGAGCTGTCCGCGGCTCCGGGTGCGGGCGGGAAGCCGATCCACGAGTGGCTCGAGGTGCGCCCGTTCCTGGCCGCGCCCCCGGCCATCACGGAGTGACGCACGGTGGACGAGGCCCTGCTGCGGACCCTCACCCCCACCGTGACCGGGATCCTCGTCCGTCGCGGAGCCGACTTCGCGGCGGCCGAGGATGCCGTGCAGGACGCCCTGGTCGAGGCCGTGCGCGTGTGGCCGGACGACCCGCCGCGGGACCCCAAGGGCTGGCTGGTCACCGTGGCCTGGCGTAAGTTCCTCGACGCCGCCCGCGCCGATACCTCCCGACGGCACCGCGAGGTACACGCCGAGGGCGAGCCCACGCCAGGCCCGGGCGAGGCGGCGG
>WNFY01002304.1_pt1 | contig 27395 bp, 17 predicted proteins | sample 5400091 | NCBI WGS metagenome assembly WNFY01 (sample SAMN13153364, study PRJNA577476) | soil metagenome | isolation source: 60 cm soil or saprolite under grassland replicate 1 | place: USA:California | collected 2016-06-15 | reverse complement strand
AAGGGACGGGGTTGGCAACATAAAGTCACGACCCTGGCAACCTCAGTTCAGCCATGGAACTCGTTGCCAATAGAGGCTGCTTCAGATCAACTCGCTATCATACAAGCAACCTCGTGGATGTTTAATCTCCTTACGGCGAACTCTCCGTTTGCAGGAAAAAAACGTACAGGCAAAAGGGATATACGGCTGGAAATATGGGAATCAATGCTGGGTACAAGTCGTTACAAGGGTGACAGCCAGCTTACCAGTAACTTGCCTATGAGACCCAGAGGATTAACTGACTACTACAGGCATGTCTTCGGCAATCAACGCATAATGGCAGTCCCTTGTGTAGAAGTACACACAACAGGTTCTACTTCTGACTATAAAAAGCATTTTAGAGCTGTAATGCAACCTGCGGATGATCAAGAATTTAGCGTGTTGAACTACTTGAATGCTGAAAGCGTAAGCGCAGTGGATATATATACCCTCTACTTCCCTCGCTATGGTGCCCGGCTGCGTGTAAACCTACCTCAAGCTGATCGTATCGATCCCAAAGCGTTTGCCCATGCAATCCTTGTCGGCGATGATGATCTGCTGCAAGAGCTCTTCATTCAAGGGGGGATAAGGGATGGCTTCATTTGTATCGAAGGACGTGTACCTGCAACGGTGTTGCCAATACACTCCAGGCCTGATTGGAAGCGCTTTAGCATCCCTTTCGTGTTACAAACAGCTATATTGCGTTGCTCTAAAGAGATATTCGCTCTGCTTACTAGTAGAGGGCTCACCTGGCCGCAGCTTGTCGAGGAACTCCCTACAAAGACAAATGATAGCAGGTACGGTTTTAAGACGAGCATTCAGGATGTACATGTAACAGGCCTGGCACAGCAGATCTGGGAGATAGCAAAGGGTAGCCTGAGTTATGAGGAACGTGAACTGGTCGGAGACGAGATCGATTGTATCTTGAGCAGGCAAAAAGCTCCAGCTGAAGAACAACTCGATTTTGTGAAGGAGGTTTCAGCATCTACAAGCGATCATATAGGGGATGATACGTTTGCTATGCTCATTGAGCATTTTACGGCCATCGTTGCTCATCCTTTACCTGTGTAGCAAGACGCTTGAAATAATATTCAGATTAAGAATAGTAGGGATGTATAGATTGTTCATTGAACAACTCTTCCATTCCCATTTGGAACACACACTTAGCGAATGTATCACTTAACGAACGCAGCATTAAGTGACATAATGAATTCATACCCTAAAAAGATTTTTTTCTACGTCTACCTTTTAGAAATCAACTAGAGTCATAAACTTGTAAAAGATGGTTGAATACGCGTTGAAAGGCAGGTAAAGTACGATGCCGACTTCGATTAACGACCCTGAGATTCAAGCTGTTCTTGATCAAGCCCGTGCAGGTCAGGGGGCGCTCTTTCCCTCTCCGGAGGATTGGCAGGACCAGTGGATTTACTTCCTGATGCTGGATCGGTTCAACAACCCGAAGGCGTCGCCTAGGAATCTGCCGTACAACGCCTCGTTCAACCAGTTCCAGGGCGGCACGTACAACGGGGTGCGGAACCAGTTGAAGTACCTTCAGCAACTGGGGGTCGGAGCTATCTGGCTGTCGCCCGTGCTAAAGAACCCCCAGTTCGATGAGACCGCCTATCATGGTTACGGTATCCAGAACTTCCTGGCCGTCGAGCCGCGTTTCGCCTCGAGCCCCGACAAGGCCGAGAGCGAGTTGCGCCAACTGGTGGACGAGGCGCACGCGTTGGGGATCTACGTCATCTTCGACATCGTTCTCCACCACGCTGGAGATGTGTTTGAATATGTGATCACGGAGGGAGGCACAACGAAGGAGTTCGGCCAGATCGACTGGAGCGATGGCGTCCTGCCCATTCGCTGGCGCGACGAGAAGGGGCACGGCAACCCGCTCTGGACCAATGCGCCGGCCCACCCTCCGCTCGACGCCGCTGTCTTCCCCGATGAACTTCGACAAAACTCCTGGTTTACCCAGCAGGGCAACGCCCTCAGTCGCGGGTTCCACCCCTTCGGAGACTTCAACATGCTCAAGGGGATCGCGACCGACGTCGTGAAAAATGGCCTCCAACCCACCCACACTGTCCTGATCCGCTCTTATCAGTACATCATTGCCAAGTTTGATGTGGACGCATACCGCATCGATACCCTCAAGTTCCTCTCCCCCGACTTCGAGCGGATCTTCGGCAATGCCATGCGCGAGTTCGCACTCAGCGCCGGGAAGAAGAACTTCTTCACCTTCGGCGAGGTCTTCGACGACGAGAACACGATCGCCCAGTTCATTGGCCGCAACACGTCAGCCCTGGGTGGGCTGGTCGGCGTGGACGCCGCACTCGACTATCCCCTGTTCTTCAAGCTCCCTAATGTGCTCAAGGGGTTTTCTGGGACCCCCCTCGATGTGGCCAACGTGTTTGAAACTCGGAAACGGGTGGAACAGGACATCATCACGTCCCATGGCGAGGCCGGCAAGTTCTTCGTGACTTTTCTGGACAACCACGATCAAGACCAGCGTTTCGGCTTCACCGGCAATACACAACTTGTCGATCAAATCGCGCTGGGGCTTGGCTGCTTATACTCGCTGCAAGGAATCCCCTGCCTTTATTACGGCACGGAGCAGGGGCTCAGCGGCCACAAAGATCCGATGCACTCGGATGACTCGATGGTCCGCGAAGCGCTGTGGGGTCGGACGGATGCCACGGGCTATCCGAACGGCTTTGATACGAGCCACCCGCTCTATCGCGCCGTCCAGCAGATCGCCAAGGTCCGCGCCGAACAACCAGCACTGCGCTACGGACGGCAATACTTCCGTCAGGTCTCCGGAAACCAGGTGGAATTCGGCATTTCCCCCTTCCCGTCGGGGGTCCTGGCATTCTCACGGATTTTGAACGACGAGGAAGTGGTCATGGTCGCGAACACGAACACAGTGCAGGGATTTCAAGGCGAAGTGATCGTCGATCATGAGCTCAATCCCGGGGGAGCCTTGTACAAGGTTCTCTATAGCAATAAGAAGGGCGCGGGAGGTTCCAAGGCACCGGGCGCGGTCGTCGATAAAGCCGGGGGCAGTGTCACGATTCACGAGATCGACGGCTCCGTGACCTCGGGACCAGCACGGACGCTCCCTGTGGACCTGCAGGCCATGGAATTTCAGATCCTGGGACGCCAGGGCAGGACGGCTTAGGCACTCCCCTTCGGACTGCTCACTTGGGAGGCACAACGAGGTGTACACATCAAACAAAACGGCTCTAGAGCTTTCTTCGTTGCATCTCTGTATTCTGAAATGAAGCCGAACATCCACACTCTTACCAGCAAGTAAGTGATGTAGCCGAGATTGCTTGTGAAGGCGCTTTACACTACACCACCTGCTTGTTGTCATCTCGTTGCGCATCCCGTGGGCCTGGCAACCATTGCTTGAGTGAGCTGCCATATACAGGTGTCGCGGGCTTATAAATCGCGCCCATACATCTAGAATCGTGGCAATACGTCGTTATACAAACAGAGCAATACGTCGTTATACAAACAGGGCAATCTGTCGTTATACAAACAGAGGCTCGATCTGTAAGCGTGAAACTAGTCCCTGCATCTCCTCATTAGAAGGACCTGCCTGGAAGCGGCTGGCGGCTTCGAGCACTTTCGGCAGCAAATGTATGTCCCCAACTGTGTTCAGGAAGACCTCTGGTCGGCTGAGTACCCAGTGTACTGCCAGATCGATATCTTTCTGTTCTTCCAAAGGCTCGTACCACGTGGTGCGCGTATGCGCTCGGCCCAGCCAGGGCTTGTAAGCGATCGACTTGATTGTCTGGATTGCAACGTTGCGCTGCTGGCAGGTTGCGACAAGCGCGTTGAAGTTTTCGGCATAATAGGGACTCTGCATCGTAATGTAGTTGTAAGGCAACAGCACCGAGTCAAAATCGAAGCGCTCAAGACTACGCCTGTGCATCGCGGCAATCTGTAAGCCATGTCCGGTAACTCCGATCCCTCGTACCAGGCCCTGCTGTTTCGCCTCTATGGCTGCTTCGATCACGCCCCCGGGACTGAGCGCCTGGTCCCACTCGATAGGATCAGCGAGATTGTGCAATTGCCACAGATCTACGTAGTCGATGCCCATACGCTCAAGCGAACGGTGTAATTCCTCTTTTGCCTTTTGGGCCGTACGCTCTCCTGTCTTGGTTGCGACAAAAAAATGTGCGCGGTACTGCTTCAACCAGGGTGCGATACGCAGTTCCGCATCGCCATAACTTGCCGCCACGTCGATATGGTTGACGCCGTACTGGAGCAATACTTCTAGCGTGCGATCCGCATCCTCCTGGCTCACTGAACCAAGAGCGGCTGCTCCAAACAGCGTACGTGTGCTCACATGTCCACTGCGGCCAAAGAGTTGTGTCGGAATAGTCATTTCATACCTGCCTTTCAAAATGTATCAAAACATGTTGATTGCGGTGAAAACGTCCGCACACCGCATGGAGATCCGCTCCATGTGTGGCATCGGGTAGACCGCGAGCGAGGTGCTTTGCAGCCCTTTTCTCTCGGTCCCCCGCCGAACCGTACAGGCGAGTTTCCCCGCATACGGCTCTCCGATGATCTATTTCTAAGCCTGCCTAGTAAGAGATCTTCCTGTATGGATACCTCTGTGGCATTCGTAGCACACTACCAGGGTTTTCCTCCGTCTCATCGACATGATTTTCATCCCTGATAGTTTCTCTCCCTTTCCTTTTTGCAGATCAGCGAGTTTGCGGATGTGGTGAACTTCAATGTCGTTCGTTGCTCCGCATAGCTCACACTTATCCGCAAGAAGTCGTTTGATTAACTCATTGCGTTCCGGTGGTTTCCTGATCTGAAAGGGATGATCAACGATGATTGCTTTTTGTTGCTGTCGTAGCGGTATCCCTCCAAAACGTGCGACCAGAGGCTTTTTGCCTTTTCTCTCCACGACTTTTTCCAGGCATTTCATCATGCCGTATGGAGTTTGAATACTCCTTTTGTCCTTTTGTACAATGGGCATCATTTTCACCTGGTGCTTGTCTGCCAGTGTCTTGATGAGCGATGTTTCCGTCACCCAAGAGAGTTTCCCTAGCTGGGAGACATTTTGTGCGGGGAAGTAATACTGGACGAGTCCGCGATACTCCGATTGGTACCTGCTGATGATGGTAAAATCATCGTCTTGTAGTAGTTCCGCTCGGTGTACCGGTTTCCCCTTTCGCATGTATTGTGCGCATTTCCGCTTGACAACATCCATTGGCAGTCGCAACACAACTCCTCCATTGGTCGCCCGTCGTTTTAGGCGATCATGCCTGGTGTCTTGTTGTTGTACTGCGATTTCGTAGCCGAGAAATCTCGCTCGTTGTGTGCGAGCGTGGGTAATAAGCGTCTTTTCTTCAGAGAGCTTGAGTTTGAGGTGGTCCCTCAAAAACTCTCCTAGTTTTGGCTTAATTTCCTCGGCCTCTGTCTTTGATCCCACATAACCAAAGAGCGCATCATCAGCATATCGCACATAATGTAGCCGCTTGTACTCAGGATCATCGGGGTCGTAGCTCGGCAACTGCTGGGCTTGCTTACGGAGTTGCTTCGCAGTTTTGTACTCACCCTGTTTTCTGAGTTGACTAGCTGTATGCAGTAGGGCTTCATACTTGTTGTTGCGTGCTCTTCGTTTCTTATGGTTGTAGGCTGGAAGAAGTTGTTCTTCGACAAATCTATCGAGCTTATCCAAATAGATATTCGAGAGAATTGGGCTGATCACGCCGCCTTGTGGGCAACCACTCAGTGTTTCGTGGTACGTCCAGTCTTCGAGATATCCCGCATCCAGCAGGTTTTGGAGAAGCCGGAGAAACCGATTGTCATGGAGCTTTTCTTTGAGTATTGACATCATGACTGAGTGATCAAGAGTGTCAAAACACTTTTCTCTGTCACTCTCAATGAACCATTTGGTACCTGTCCAGGTATGTCGTATCTCACTGAGTGCGCTATGACATCCTCGCTCAGGCCGAAACCCGTGTGAGAGGCTACTCATCTGCGGTTCGTAGTAGGCTTCAAGGATGAGGCGTATGACTTCTTGCAGGAGTTTATCTGTCCAAGTTGGGATACCAAGCGGGCGGAGTTTCCCATTTTTCTTTGGGATATGCGTTCGCCGTACCGGTGTCCATTGAAACCGTTCATAACGGAGATCGTTAATGATCTGTTCAATTTTCTTCTTGGACATGCCATCCACCGTTTCGTCTGTTGCCCCTTTGGTCATGGCTCCATTGTTGGAGTAAAGGCGGGCATACGCTCGCAGGTACAACATCGGATTGTAAAGTTGTCGATAAATGTCTTCCAGCGGCAATCCTCGTTTGCCACGTTCTCGAATGATTCCTAACACCTGATCGGCGTCTCGCATCTCGCGTACCTTTCTTTGGTTAGTCCTCAGATCATCTGCTTCACTTCGCTATGTGAACGGTTACTTGTTCCCGTTCGCGAACTACTATTGAAGCTCTGTTGCCCTGCGCCTCTCGGCATGTAGGCAATCCCGTAGTTCATCAATATCGTACGTTCTAGCCCAACGTAGGGGCTCTTTGCGTTTCCTTATGAGACCTCATTGGTCCCCGCTCCTGCTGCAATGGTTACATCAGACGCTAGAGGCTTTCCGATATACAGCAGGTCACCGTTTTCAGGCGTTCTTTCCGATGGGAGTGCCCTTGCTCCGCTGGAAACGAGAGTTCAGGCAATTTGGCTTTCACCATATTGGGCGAGCTTCGCACTGCAACTTGCTACAACGTCTTGGCTTGTTCAGTGCTTTAGTGCCATGCTGTTTTTCCCTTCATCTTTCGACGTTAGGTAAGGCATTAGCTCAAGGATATTCCATTGAATCCTTCTCGGATGTTCCGAGGATACGATATTGCGCACAACGGCGCACCCAAGCCGGGCAAGATACCGCTTCATGATGTTGACCGCGCTATTTTCGTCGCGGTCCATCACTAAGCGACATTCAGTATTGGGACAACGATAGGTCCGTTTCCACAGCGGCATGGCTTGCTTGTGGCCACAGCCGCTACAGGTCTTGGAGGTATCGCGTTCATCTAAGATCACCAGTTCTTTCCCAGAGAGCATACATTCTTATGGTCAGCAGAGGGATTACTCCCTCCACTGCCACTCCCAAACCGTACATGATAGTTTCCCATCATACGGCTTTTCAGTGTATGGTCATTTGTGATTGATACCAGTAGCATGCGCCCATTTTTCCGGGTATTTCGCATGCCTTTCGTCATGGCAATGCAGATGGAGAGCTACTTGATTTGATAGTGCACTATTCATGCGGTTTCCATCAAGATGGTCAATTTCAATTTTATCTCCATCTTTAAAGTTCAGTTCACACCATCGACATTTTCCTTGCTGCTTCTGAAGCAGTTTTCCGAGTGTGGTTCTCGTTAAAGGATGTGTCTTGAGTCTCTTGCTCCAGTAGAGAAGATTTCCATCATACGGACTGGCCTCCCCTTTCACCTTCGGATATGGCCGGATGATCTGCGTTTTACTGTATGATCTGAGATAGTTTTCTTCAGATACGGCGAATACTCGCCGTTCTCCTATCCGACGCCAGTATTTCGTTGCCACCCATTCCTTTCCTTTCATCGGATGCTGCCATGTTGCCCAACTACGAAGTTGGAAGTACAGGGTATTATCACATCGATGGAAGACCTTCGATGCTTCTATTGTCCTGTAGTAGTTGGCCCATCCTCTGATGATCGGATTAAGTCCTTTGATGAGAGCAGCTTGGGGAGCACCACGAAGTTTCTTAATCTTCTTTCCCCTTTCTGCTGTATGTTGTTTAATCTTCTCTTTACTCGGTTGAATGAGCGTCTTGAACCCAAGTGGTCTTCCGTGCGTATCCTTTCCAGAAAGTTTTTCACTTTTCGGGATTTGGCGTATCGTGAAGCCAAGAAAGTCAAAGCCTACATTTCCCTCATATGGGGTAAGTGTATGCGTAACCCTTGTTTTCCTTTGGTTCAAGGCTAATCCCATGCCTTTCAGCCATACTTCCACCGCATTTGTTGCTACTTGAAGCACTTCTTTGTCAGAGTGGAGAATGATGTAATCATCAGCATATCGTATGAGAGCGGATTTTCCTCCATTTTTACTATATGACGACGCTGCTACCTGTTCCATTTCGTGAAGAGCTATATTTGCCAGTAGAGGCGAAATTACTCCACCCTGTGGTGTTCCTTCCTCTGTTGAGGCAAATACATGCTTATCCAGTACTCCCGCTTTGAGCCATGCCTTTACAGCCTGTCTTAATGCAGCATATGTTTGCAGTTTCTTCAAGAGTGCTTCTTGATTGATATGGTCAAAACAGCCCTTTATGTCCGCATCGAGTACAAATTTTGGGTGGGACTTGATGTGATTAAAGATGGCCGCTATTGCGTCATGACATGAGCGTCCTGGCCGGAAGCCGTAGCTGTTGTTCTCGAAAATCGTCTCCCATTCCGGTTCGAGTGCCATTTTTACTAGTGCCTGTTTACATCTTTCAAGCCTAGTAGGTATTCCCAGTGGTCGCTTTTCAGCCTTTCCTGGTTTTGGTATCCAGACACGTCGAACTGGTTTCGATTTTTGATGCTTCCAGTGCTTTGGATGAATGTGTTTTGCCATGACAAGTCGATCTTTGGGGTGGACGGATTTTACGCCATCTCTCCCGGCGGTTTTCTTGCCCTGGTTCTCCTGGGTCACTCGTCGCACTGCGATCAGTCGAGCCGCTTCGGACTTCGTCAAGAGCTTTTGGAGTTTTTGAACTGTTCTTTGCTTACCATGTTGTCTGGCTCGGTAGATGCGTTTTTGGATGCGGTACGTGTGTTGCTCCAACTTGCGCCAGGGCAGCGCACGCCAAGCCTCACTCGTAGGGTCGATCTGTTTCTGATCGCCTTGCGGTGCTTTCCTTTTTGCCATCTTACTTCCTCTCTACTTTCCATACAACCGTGTCCACGTCTGCCTATCCTCTGGCTTTCCCAGAGGCATTTGCTTCTTGGACAATCGCTCCATAGGGTGCATTAGTTGGCACCTACTCGCTGTATCGACCGCCAGCGAGAGCAGTCCTCTGGTTTCTCCGTTCCATCTCTCTGTTTTCTGCTACCGTAGATGGGTGCTATCTACCGAGCGTCTTTTGAATGGGAAGAGGTTGTATCCTCTCTTTCAACTTCTCAGTTTTGAGGACCAGTCTCCACTTCGGGGGTAGAGCTCTCATCCGCCCATTTAGATAGTTGGGGATTTCACCCAACATCAGAGAGATAGTTGTCAAAGATTTCTTTGCCACTCGTCCCCCGTATTGCTACGGTTGTTACCTAAGCGTGAGAGTCGCCCCTCACGCTCGGCTTCAAAACCGGACATGTCGCTTTCGCGTCATCCGGCTCCTCAACGATATGGTTCTTGTCATGAATACTTGTCTCAGGATATTGTGCATGCCTTTGATCATGGCAGTGCCGATGAAGCGCACATTTGTTGCTAAGCTCGTCTCCTCCACCTGCGCTTTTGGGAACAATGTGATCGATCTCTATGTGATCCTCATCTTTGAAGAGGAGTTCACACCAACGACATTTTCCCTGTTGTTTCTGGAGTAGCTTGCTCAATGTTCCACTCAGCATTGCGTGTTTTTTGAGTCGTGTACTCCAGTAGAGGAAATTGCCATCATATGGACTTGCCGTTCCTCTTACTTTGGTGTGGCGTTGAATCGGTCTCGCATTATGCCTTCTCAGCACATGCTCTTCCTGGTCTTGGAAAATCCAGCTTGCTCCTGGTTCCATCTGCCAGTATTTTCTCACGATCCATTGCCTTCCCTTCGTAGGATGTCTTCGGTACGCCCATCTCCGCAACTGCTGATACGTCAGATGGTCACAGAGGGAGAATGTTTTTGCTGCTACCACAGTTCGGTAGTAGTTGGCCCATCCTCGAATGATCGGATTAAGGGTTCCGATGAGCGTTTCTTGCGAGGCTGATCGTAACTTCCTCACCGTTTTTCCGATTTCTTCCATGTGACGCTTGATAGCCTCTTTACTTGGCGAGATAATGGTTTTGAAGCCCAGCGGTTTGCCGTAAGGGTTCTTTCCTGTATGCGTCTTGCCTACGGGGAATTGACGAATGGTAAACCCAAGAAAATCGAATCCCACCTTCCCTTCGTAGGGAGTGAAGGTATGCGTGATCTTGGTTTTGCTTGGCTTCAGTTCCAGGCCCACGTCAGCTAACCATGTTTCCAGTACGGCTTGTGCTCTTTTAACCCCTTCTTCGGTCGCATGAAAGACGACCAGATCGTCCGCATAGCGAATGAATTGTGGTTTCCCTTCTTTCGTTCGGTATGCATCCATCACGGCAGTTTCCATCCCGTGGAGCGCTACATTCATCAACAGTGGTGAGACTGTGCCCCCCTGCGGGGTGCCGCTTTTCGTCTCTTCAAAGGCTCCTTTATCGATAGCCCCTGCTTTGAGCCACGCTTGAATGGTCCGCTTCATCGATGGATAGGTCTTGAGCTTGTCAAGCAGCTTTTGGTGGTTGATGTTATCGAATGCTCCTTTGAGATCGGCGTCCAGGACATATTTCGCCTTTTGCTTGATCGCATTGAAGATCGCTTCGATAGCATCGTGACATGAGCGTCCTGGTCGGAACCCGTAGGAATTGGGTTCAAAGCGAGCTTCCCATTCTGCTTCAAGGGCGAGTTTGGCGAGATGTTGCCGCGCCCGCTCAACCATGACGGGAATCCCCAGGGGACGCTTCTCGGTTTTCCCAGGCTTTGGTATCCATACTCTCCGTACGGGCGGAGAGGTATCTTTCCAGTTCTTCGGGTGTATCTGGTTTACCATGACAGAACGCTCCGCTGGTTTCACGGATTTCACGCCGTCGATCCCTGCGGTTTTCTTGCCCTGATTGTCCTGTGTGACCCTGCGAACTGCCAGGAGCCTGGCTGATTGAGACTTCATTAACAGTTTTTGGAGTTTGTGGACTGCTCTGGTATTGCCACGCTGACTTGCTCGGAAGATGCGTTTTTGGATGCGAAAACAATGTTGCTCTAGCTTACGCCAGGGAATGTTGTTCCAAGCCTCACTCTCAGGATCAGGCAGTGGCTTGATCTGGGGTGCTTTCCTTTTTGCCATCCGACTCATACCTCTTCCTTCCATATCATCGTGCCGACGTTAGCATATCCTGGGCATTACCCCAGGCGTTGGCTTTTTCGGCAATCCTGCTCCCGTGTGGCTTGCGGTCTGGACACCTCCTCATCGTATCGACCATCGATGAGAGCACACACGGGAGTTATCCCGTTCCAACGTTTTGTTTTGCGTCTACGTTAGACCTGTACTATCCACCGGACCTTGCATGGGTGAGTATGAAATCCACTCGAAAGGCTTCATACATGGCGATGTGGTTATCGCGGGTCAGTACCATTTTGGTCAAGCCTCTTATCCTCCGTAGGCTTGGTCCCGTTAACGATGGTTCAGGCGTACATTTGTCTCCTGGTCATAGTAGCTAGCTGGAAGAGCTTCGTATGAGGTTTACGTTGTTCTCCCGTATGCTCCCTCGCTTCGCTTGATTGATGTCCAGTCGCACCAGCGGAGGGATGCTGTCCGCGCTCACTTCGCGGGTAGGGAATCTCGCCCTACATCAAAACGTTAGTTATCGGGTCGCACTCGCGTGAACGGGTCGCGCTGTTCCAACCATGGGCAAACCCCTGATACGCGCCGCTTCTTCGACAGTGCTGGCAACTCCATGATTATCCTGGATGTTCAGGAAAAGAGGCTGCTTCCAGGCTGCGTGTTTCCCACGATCCAGTTCCATGTTGCCAATCATTTCTTGCATCTGGTTGCCTTCACAGCCAAGACCCAGCAGGAGATACGCACCGACATTATTGCAGTATCCTCCAGGCGGATCGAAAATGTAGATGTAGCCAACTCCCTCCCCATGAGCCTTCCGGGAAGGAGTATACACCGGAAAGCCGATAAGGTCAATCGATTAAGCATCAGACTTGTGCTGCGAGGATTGTGGCAAAGGGAATAAGCGAGCCATCTGGCTCAATACAAAAGGACAGTGGCGAACCCAGCACCTCGATATCACTGCCAGGACGCAAATAGTCCAGGCTATTAGTGCTGGCCAGAATGTACTCCAGACGTAACGTATTCTCGATACGAGCCAGGCGTACCTGTTTAAGGTCAGCATGGCCACTGGTGCGAATGGCGGCCATAACCGCGGCGCGATCAGTGGGTAAGATCATAGGTATTTTACATGAATTAATAGCAATAACACCGGCAGTCAGCGTATTGATATAGAGCGATTGAAGATCGAGCTTATTGAGCAGGCGCGCGGTCGTAAAATCAGCATTGCCCAGGCCGATCGCGTTGCCATGCGATGCGTCCGTGAGATCATGTACGGTGATATTAGTAATACGGCTAGCGGCAGGTTTGTGCTGATCAGAGGAGCGCAGACGACCGATGATATTCGGATCGATACCAGCCCCACTAATATTTTTGCCCATTTCATCAATGACCAGCACATCCAGCGTATCCCAGGGCAGGCGCGGCATCATAGATTTAGCGCGCTGTAAAAGGATGCGCTCGGGTTCATTGCCGATTCCTTCTGGCAATATAGCCTCTATGCCAGCAACCTCGTCGTAGGCATTCTCAACGATCGCCAGGCCACAGAGAATAGGCGCATGGGCAACAACGAACTTCGCCACCTCCGGCATATGCGTAGTCAGGCCCTCCACGCCCCAGGCATGCACTTCTAGAGCACCCGCGTGCTTGCCCAGACCGAGCGCAACCATTTTAGCCAGACCACTCTCTATCTCCGCGTTAAAGTCGGTATGCGGCTTGACACGATTGATTACGATGATACCATCAGCAGCATGCGCGGCTCGATCAATATAGATGGGCATGCCATTGGGCAACGTTCCCAGCACATCGACTTCGAGTGAAGAAATAATGGGAGCGCTTACAGATTGCTCGGTTATGCCAAGGCCGGAGAGAATGGCAAGCTGGCCTTCGGGGGTTGCTGCGCCATGGCTACCCATAGCGGGAATAACAAACGGCTCTGCTCCATACAGACGTAACGTAGCGATGAGTGTACGCACAACGAGAACAATATCTGCCACACCACGACTTCCTACGCCAACAGCGATGCGTGCGCCAGGTTGTATCTTTGCTGCGATATGCGCGTTTTCACAAGCAGTAACAACCGACTCGCTTACATCCGCAGCACAAGGACGAGGGAAACGCTGGCGCAACAAAACAAGGTCCGGCAACGGTACCGATTGGAGGAGATCGTTGGTATTCTCGTATGGATGTAGTAGCATGTGCAACCTCCAGGCGGGCATCATTATTTGATATTTGCGTATATAGAACGAACCCAAGAATATTCTTGTAAAGGACGAAAACGCATACTCTCGCCAAATGATACCATAATATATTATCGGGATGCGGTGTATAACCCCTGCCTGGAAGGTAGTGGGATATAAGACGCAAATGCACACAATAAAATACGTAAAAAGGAGAATGAGGGGAATCCCCTGGCTTTAGCTATGGGGAGGATGTCAACCTTGATCCTCATACGACGCGAGGACAGGAGCAAGCAGACAGGACCAAAAGCAGGCAAGTTGACACAACCAGCGCCATTCGACTACAATCACAACATGATATGTGCATGTAGCGCGACAATCGGTCGCCTGACTTCAGGACGAGATATCCACAATGAATGAGAGCTATCGCCTGGATCAATGCATCGGCAACTATCGCTTATTACGTTTATTGGGAAGAGGCGAGTTTGCCGAAATTTATCTTGGAGAGCATACGACTACTCATACGAAAGCGGCCATTAAATTATTAGATGGGCGTAGAGCTGGAGATGATGTAGCAAAATTTCTTGCTCAGGCGTCCTTGCTAACACACTTGCGGCATCCACATATTGTGCAGATCTTTGATTTTGGAATAGTGGGTGAAACAGCTTTTCTGATTATGAACTACGCATCTAGAGGAACGTTGCGCCAGCATTATCCCAAAGGAACTCGCGTCCCACTGCAAGATATTGTGCGCTATGTTAAGCAGATTGCCAGCGCATTACAATATATCCATTTGCATAATCTTATTCACCGCGATATCAAGCCGCATAATATGTTACTCAGCACAAACGACGATGTGATGCTTACTGATTTTGGTATCGCGGTCGTCTCACAGAGTCTTGACCCCGTGTATCCTGCATTTCGCGACTTTGAGGGGACTGTATTGTACGCTGCCCCGGAACAATTCCAGGGCAAACCATGTAGAAATAGCGATCTCTATGCACTGGGCGTTGTCGTTTATGAGTGGCTGTGTGGAGACTGGCCATTCACAGGAACATTTGAAGAGATTGTACACCAGCACCTGTTTATTCCCCCTCCTTTTTTTAGCGAGAAAGGTGTCGAGGTCCCAAAGGCCGTTGAAAAAGTGATACGCAAAGTCATGGCCAAAGAGCCCGATCAGCGTTTCTCCGACGCAGAAGATTTTGCATATGCACTTGCACAGGCATACCAGGCAACGCAATGGTATACCTCGGAGCCCGTTCGCTCTCTACAAATATCCCCCAGACGTCAGTTCATGTCGCCATTACCATTTGCGCAAGAAGCATCCACAGACCAATAAGGGCTTATAGCACATTTATATCCTACTGGAACAAAGAGCCTTCTATACAAGAGTCCTCCAATGACGCAAAAGAGTTATACGATCGTAAGGCGAACGTCTCAAAATATAAAGCTATATTCAAAATAATAGAGAACCTTGTGTGGCACCGGAGTTCTTACAAACGGGAGAGTGCATTTATATCGTCAATATAGTAGGAAATCTCCCTCTTGCCAATATTTTTAGGAGAAGCCCACATATGTCTGACTATACAGGTCTAAAGCTAGGGAATTATCGTATCGTTCGCCTGCTCGGTCAGGGGGGATTTGCTCATGTTTATCTTGGCGAACATGTTTATCTGAAAACGCCAGCAGCCATCAAAGTGCTGAATATGCAACTGGCGAACGATGCACTTGAGAGCTTCCTCAAAGAAGCTCGCACCATCGCGCGCCTGGAGCATCCTCACATTATACGGGTACTGGAATTTGGTATAGAAGAGATTACCCCGTTTCTGGTCATGAATTATGCAGAAAACGGGACACTACGGCAGCGCTATCCGCGAAAAAGTCTCTTGCCATGGGCAAAGATCGTCTCTTATACGAAGCAGATCGCAGATGCTCTACAATACGCACACGGCCAGGGGGTAGTTCATCGTGATGTCAAACCAGAGAATATGTTACTGCGGAAAAATAAGGCTCTCCAACTCAGTGATTTCGGGCTGGCGGTTATTGCTCAAAGTATGAGTGCAAATGCACCCACAATTGGCACACGCGCGGGCACGACGGCGTATATGGCACCAGAACAGATCCAGGGCAGACCGGGCAGGGCCAGTGATCAGTATGCACTGGGCATCGTCGTTTATGAGTGGTTCTGTGGCTCCTGGCCTTTTACAGGCTCTGAACGCGAGATCACCGTCCAGCAATTGTATACATTACCACCCTCCATGCGTGCAAAAGTGCCAGCCATTACGCCAGCGATTGAGAATGTAGTGATGAAAGCACTGGCAAAAGAACCACAGGAGCGCTTTGCAACTGTACAGGAATTTGCATATGCGCTGGAAGATGCCTGGAAGGAGGCTCAGAGTATAGGCAATGAAGGGTCCGTTTCTCTCGCTCCCGATATAGCATCTTTAGAGAATTCACAAGATATGCCACTGCTACCTCAAGAAATGGTGAGCCATATTGCTTCTGAAGAACCAACGCAAAAGATACCTGCTCAATTGCAAGAGCTAAATAGTGCAAGTTCGTCTGTCAGCCTTTCATTACCAGCGTTTGCTGATGGAACTATTCTCACAGATCCATCGCGTATTTCGCAACCATCGCTCGATCCAAAATCGATTTCGCTGAGGGAGCTATCATTACAGCTTTCTTCGCAATTACAGGCAAAGGGTCCACAGATAGTGCCACAGCTCCCTCTCGTAGCATCCTGGGTCGATACTGTGCCATTCCCCCCCCATACACCTCCGGCAGGATTTGTTCCTGGCAGGCATTTCCCCCAGGCACAGACGATAAGAACGCCCCAGGAGACAGTACCACAGCAAGTATCTTCTCAACCACCGATTACACCGCTAGCTACGTCGATGATAGCGCACCAACAGAGACCTGAACGACGCAGCATGATCGTTTTGTTGGGCGGGTTGATAGTCATTGCCCTGATTATGCTTACAGGAGTACTCCTCTGGCCTCGCTTTACACAGAACAGGCAAGCCATATCTTCTCCACAGCATACAGAATCGCCCGTCGTAATACGCGGCACATCTGTATCGGATGCGGTCCCCACACCCGGCACAAATAAAACAGGCGCATCGACTCCAACAGTCCCAACGCAAGCAGGTGTAGTACCAACAGTGCAACCGGGTACCACCCCCGTACCTACAGCAACAACGCAACCAGGCATCACTCCAACAGCCACAGCAGCCCCAACTCCTCAAGCGACTCCCACGCCAGTTCCAGCCCTTGCAATAACGATCACGAGCGCTCCGACCAGTGTAGTTGGAGGCACGATCGTTACGGTAGCCACAAAGGCAAATCAGGGTGGCGTGACAATCGCGTTAAATGGCAAACGACGTGTACTTGGGCAACAAACAGCAGATAGCCAGGGAATAGCAGTTTTCCAGATACGTGTTCCTGCTGCAGCTAAAGTTGTTATATTAACAGCTACAGCTATCGATCAAAATGGCAATCAGGCAAGTTCTTCGCCCTGGACCATAACAGTTACATGAATACAAAAAGAAAGGGAGAAACGACGGCTATTTATAAATACTGAGAGGGGAGCAAGTATGTATGGACTATAGCAATATTGATTTCGGGAATTTTCCGCCATCGAGCAGCCGAGAAGCGCCCAAAACAATAGAACAATGGCTGGCAGAAGGTGACGCTCATTTCATAGGCGGCTGGTATCAAGCAGCGCTTACATCATATGAGCAAGCACTGCGCCTTAATCCGCATAGTAATCATGCACAGCAGGGGAGAATTCATGCCAGTGCTCGCCTCAAACGTCATGACGAAGGTAGTACATCTCATCAGCGGGCGATTCTTCTTTCGCCCCATCTCGCACGCGAGCATTACAACAAGGGTAATACCCTCTATCAGCTTGGAAGCTACGAAGAGGCCCTGGCAGCCTTTAAGCAAGCGATTGCCTGTGCGCCTGATTTTGTACAGGCATATCAGGGCAAAGGCAATGCCCTCTATCGTCTCAGGCGCTATATCGAAGCGATAGCGGCCTTTGAGCAAGCTATCCATTTTTCCCCGAACTTTGCCGAAGTGTATTACAGCAAAGGAATTGTACTCTCCGCCCTCAAACGCTATGAAGAAGCGCTGCTAGCATTTGAACAGACAGCCAGCCTGACACCTGACGACGCAGGAACGCACTTTAACAAAGGTCTCGCATTATACGGACTCAGGCGCTATGAGGAAGCTCTGGCAGCTTTTGAGGAAGCCATTCGTCTCGCTCCCAGGAATGCGCTAAGCCACCATAACAAAGCCAAAGTACTCTACAATCTCAAGCGCTATACTGAAGCCTTGCAGACCAGTGAGCAGGCCATTCAGCTCGCCCCCCACTATGTCAGCGCGTACAACAATAAAGGAAATGCGCTCTATAGCCTCAAACGCTACGAGGAAGCTCTGGCGACCTACCAGCAAGCCATTCAGCTCGCGCCTCAGGACGTACGCACGTACTACAATATGAGCAAAGCGCTCTACGGTCTCAAGCGTTATGACGAAGCGCTGGAAATTTGCGAACAGGCGGTACGTCTTGCCCCTCAGGATGCACGCGCCTACTACAACAAGGGCAATATCCTCTATGGTCTCAAAAGCTACGAAGAAGCATTGATGGCCTATGAGCATGCAGCACGGCTTGATCCCACCGATGCGCGGGTATTTCGCGCCAAGGGCCAGACGTTTTACAGTCTCAAATGCTATGGCGAGGCACATACCGCTTCAGAGCAAGCCATCCGCCTGGACCCGACCGATGCAGCGGCATACGCATTCAAGACACGTACAGCCTGGAAGCTTAAGCGCCTTAGAGAGACACTCACAACACTTAAGCAAACAGTGGTATATTTTACACAAAGGAAAAGAAAATCCTGAGATTCCTATTGGTTAAACTATTGTTGCAAGCCTGGATATGATTTATGATAAGGGCAGAGACTTCCCGAAATAACCCATTGAGGTATGAGGCGATGGACGACAACCAGGAAATCCGAATTGCAGATTACCAGGCATTAGCAGAATTTCGTTATCAGATTCGACGTTTTATGCGTTTCAGCGAACAGATGGCTCGCTCGGCAGGCCTTGAACCACAGCAGCACCAGTTGTTATTAGCGATCAAAGGTCTACCAGAAGGTAGAAAAGCAACAATTGGCGAACTGGCAGAGCGGCTACAGATTCAGCATCACAGCACGGTTGAGCTGATAGATCGTATGACCGAGCATGGTTTCGTCGAGCGCAAACGCGATGATGCTGACCAACGGCGCGTGATTGTGTCCCTCACCGAACAAGGCGAAGAAATACTTCAACGACTCTCGAATACCGTCCTGGAAGAACTCAGCGTCACAGGACCGGCCCTGGTACACGCCTTAAGCGTGCTCATTATCAACAATGATCCCGGCTGAGCGCAAACCGACTCACGATTTCTTTCCAACAGTGGCAAGCAATCTGCGCCAAGCCAGTGTTTGCTGCGTCTGGACATGCAATCCCGCCTGGATGAAGAGCGTTCGCAGTTGAGCGGGGCTATGAAAGCGCTTCGGACGAAAAACTCGCACCAACCAGTCTGGGAAGGAGGCATCCACAAGGATAAAGTATCCCCCGGGACGGAGCACGCGTGCTATCTCGCGTATGCCTGCTGCCTGGTCCTGCCAGTGGTGGGAAGAGCTGGTGCTCAGTGCCAGGTCTACTGAGGCGTCCTGGAGCGGCAATGCTTCCGCCATGCCTGTAGAGAATGTGGCGTTGGGAGTCAAGCGTTTTGCCATCTCTATCATGCCGTTTGCCGGGTCTACGCCGATCAATTGCGCCTCTGGCCAATAGGTAGTAGCCCGACGCAACAGTTTTCCTGTTCCACAGCCGACATCAAGGACGCTTACAGGCTGATGGACGATACCTGCTGCCAGGGCAAGCGTTGCTTGATGTGCCCGATCAAAAAAGGTTCGTTGCAGCCAGGAATTTTCATAGGTGCTTGCCCATTGATCGAAGCGCTCTATATCTTTTTCGCGATGTTTTGTTGTCATACGTGTACCTGCCTTTGGTATTGATCCCACAACATGCTAGCGCGAAGAGAATGCCTGTACTCCTGTGATATCGCGTCCGACGATAAGCGACTGAATGGTATCAGTGCCCTCGTAAGTGAACACGGCCTCGATATCGGCGTGGTGGCGAGCGATATGATACTCAAGCAGGATGCCATTACCACCGAGCATCTCACGTGCATCAGCGACAACCTCGCGTGCCAGGCGGGCATTATTCATTTTAGCCAGAGAGGCCATCGACCCCGTCATCTTCCCCTCGGCCTGGAGCTGGCTGAGGCGCAGGCAGAGCAGTTGCATGCTGGTCACGTTTGCTAGCATGGAAGCCAGTTTATTCTGGATAATCTGGAAATTCACTAGCGCTTTCCCAAATTGCTTGCGCTCCTGAGCATAGGTGAGAGCAATCTCGTAGGCGGCAATCGCGTGCCCAATGGCTTCCCAGGCCACACCGGAGCGCGTCGCAGTGAGTACGCTACTGGTATCTTTAAAACTATGGGAGAGCGCGAGACGATTCTCGGCAGGTACACGTACACCGGTAAGCGTGATATCCGTTTGCCAGACGGCGCGTTTTGCAACCTTGCCCGTCATGATTTTTGTCTCGAAGCCGGGCGTGCCTTTCTCAACCAGAAAACCGCCCACCTTCCCCTCATCGTCGCGTGCCCAGATAATCGTGACGTCGGCAAAGGAAGCATTGCCGATCCAGCGCTTGGCACCGTCGATAACGTACTCATTGCCCTCGCGACGAGCACGCGTCTCTAGAGCGACTGCATCCGAACCATGTTGAGGCTCGGTCAGACCAAAAGCGCCGATCTTCTCCATACGAGCCATGGCCGGGAGCCAGCGCTGCTTCTGTTCCTCTGAACCAAGCATGGCGAGTGAATTCATAGCCAGGCCAGAGTGGACGCCAAAGAAGGTACAGATACTGGCGTCGCCACGGGCCAGTTCGAGCGCAATAAGGCCTGCGGCGGTCACACTCATACCCGGACAGCCATAGCCCTGAATGCTTCCGCCAGCAATACCTAGCGCGGCAATTTTGGGGATCAGCTCAAACGGAAACTCAGCGTGCTCCCAGTAGTCGTTAATGATAGGAATAACCTCGCGATCACAGAATGCGCGCACCTTATCGCGAATACTGCGTTCCTCGTCAGTTAATAGCTCATCCATCAAGTAAAAGTCAGTTCCACGCGCTGACTGAATCTCAGTTGCCATAATTCGTTCCTTTTGTTCTGTCTATGCATCGACATTTCACAGGGTCTACTTCGTTGTAACGACCACACACAACCCAACAAGCAACGTTCCGTCAGACAATACTACTATAGTATCTTCTGCATAGGGAATTGTGCAAGAAAGCATAACCATTACAAACTTCAAACAGTACCATGCGACTGTTTATCACAATCACTACACAATCAGACAACCGAGCGGTAATTGAGATACAGTTGTGCTAGTATTATCATGATAAAAAATGGTACAATCTGATTATAATCAATTCACATCTATAGACAGGAGGCATATACTGATGAGAGTCAAGGACATAATGACTACGCAGGTTATTTCGGTCAAAGAAGATCAGACCAAGCAGCAAGTAGCACGCTTGCTCACGCAGTATCGTATTAGTGGCGTGCCTGTTATCAAAAATGATAATGTGGTGGTCGGCGTTGTGACAGAGTACGATATCATTGCTAAAGAGGGCAAAAAAGTTCGTGACATTATGACACGCAGTCTGATCAGTGTAAGTGAAGATACGGATTTGGAAGAAGTAAGTCGTATTCTTGTGCACGAGCGTATCAAACGTCTTCTGGTGCTTGATCATGGCAAACTGGTAGGGATCGTGAGTCGCGCCGATCTGATCAAAGAAGTGGCCATGCGTTGGGTATGTCCGGTCTGTGGAGAAATGATTCATAGCCAGGTTCCGCCGCAGTTCTGTCCGCGTTGTGGAGCATCAAAAATTGCAGTCCTGGCAGAATCGATATCACCAGGTAGCTGATCAATATACAATAATTTCTAGCAGCGGAGAGCTGCTGTCTGACTGGTTATCCACTCATCACTCATTTCGGTTCCCGTCGCTGAAGGAGTGCAGGCAAGTCTCAACCTTTTTTCCCACTTTAAGCTTGCGATATCTGTACGTATGGACCATCTCTCTCCCTCACCGTCAATATCATTTAGAAAGTTACACAATGCAACCTGTGCGTGTATCCGTAGAGGCAGGCCTTGCGTCTGCCGGGTGGGTAGACAGAGTGCATTGTAGGCCACCCGGCAGACGCAAGGCCTGCCTCTACGGGATTTGAGAATGTCCTCATTTCCAGGGATATTGGAAATAGTTCATGGCATCTTGTATAAAAGATCACTTTCCTGGATTACAATTTTGTAATAATAGCGTTTTCTTCCTCCAACACTCTACACATTGAAGTACTTATATTCTAGAATAGAGAATTACTAGAGAAAGGAGGCACGCGCCCTCAATGAGTGAACAAGAAAACCTCCAGATGATAAAGCAGTTCTGGCAAGCATTTGACACATTGGACTTTGATGCTGCCGGAGCGCTGCTCCACGATGATTATCTTGGAGAATGGCCGCAGTCAGGTGAGCGGATTCGGGGCAGAGCAAATTTTGTGACTATCAATAAGCTCTATCCTGATCACTGGCACGTTACGATCATAAGGCTGATTGCGACTGGAGATCAGGTTGTATCGGAAGTGAAACTCGAACACAAAGACGAACTGGTCTTTGCTATTTCGTTCTTCGAGTTTAAGGATAGCAAGATCTTTCGTGAAACCGATTATTGGCCCGAACCCTATGAACCACCGGCCTGGCGAGCACAGTGGGTTGAGCAATAGAAATGGAGTTGCTGTTCTGTTTGTCATATAATGTAGTCAGCGCTAGCTTTCCAGTACAGAAAGGTGCGTGGAGAAAGAATAGCGCCTGTCAGGGCTACTACAGCTATCTCATGCGGGAGAATGTAGTCCCAGTAGTCAGTTACATTCTATTTCTGTTTGTGATATGCTATCTTCCCGTAGAGGCTTCAAATTGAAGGAGAAACTCTTCGTAAGAGGAATAGCATAGGGAAAGGAAGCTCCAATGCCAGAACATGTGTCAAACCCCATTCGCTCGTTGGGTGTGTTGACGGGCGGAGGTGATGTTCCTGGACTGAATGCAGCCATTAAGGCGCTTGTTTATCGGGCAGAACCGATGGGCATCCGTGTTGTTGGTCTGCGTGCAGGCTGGGAAGGCATCACCTTTCTGGATCGGTCTCGTAAACCGGAAGATCTTATTTTTAATGAACTTGACCCGCATAGCTGGAAAGGCGGCTATGTGGTGCCGCTGACACGCTTGAACACGCGTAATATCGAGCGTGAAGGTGGTACGTTCCTCCAGTCCTCGCGCACCAATCCTGCCAATACAAAGGTAAGTGAGTTGCCACCTCATATGGCTGCTCTCGCCGACGGTCGTAAGCCGGATGAGAGGATTGACCTCACCAAAGAGGTGATTGCGAATCTGGAATATTTAAAGCTGGATGGCCTGGTGGCTATTGGCGGCGACGATACGTTGAGCTATGGTGCTCACCTGGTTGAGAAAGGCGTCCCCGTCTGGGGTATTCCCAAGACGATGGATAACGATGTTCCCGGAACCGATTATTGTATCGGCTTCCAGACGGCCATCAGCCGCGCCGCGGAATTTATCAACCGCATCCGTTCGACTGCTGCTTCGCATCGCTCAACGTTCCTGTTCCGCATGTTTGGTCGCGATGCTGGTTTCACGGCTCTCGAAACCGCCATCGTTACCTGGTCCGATCGTCTGTTGATCCCGGAAGTAGCTGCTTCCGTTGATCGACTGGCCGAACTGATCGAGAGTGACCGCCGCAATCCACAGAACTATTCGACTGTGGTGCTCTCTGAAGGTGCGAACCTGGGTGTGCCTATTCCTGAGGTTGGCCCGGCTGATGCCTATGGGCACCGCAAGAAGGCCAATGTTGCCGAGTTCCTGGCCGATCAGCTTGCTTCACGCCTGCTTGGTGTTCGCCTGGTGCCTGTTGACCTGACGTATTTCCTGCGCAGCGGTGAGCCAGAAGTCTATGACAAACACATGGCTATCTTCTACACCAATCTGATTATGAGCCTGGTAGAGAAGGGCACCCATGGGGTCATGGCCGCACATCGCGACGGAGCCTTTATCTGTACCGATATCCCCAGTAAGAAATGGCCTGCTCGCCGTGTGGATCCTGCTGACTATCATCATACCCGCTATCGCGCACGCTTTGAGCATATCACCGGTCCCTATCTTCCACAGCCGGAAGTATAGTAAACGCGCAGGACGACTGGCTTCGGTCGTCCTGTCGCTCATCTCACGCGGTCGTGGAATGCTGCAATTTGTGCGCTATGCTCTCGTTTGTGCCCATAATACATGTACACAATGACATCATCCAGGGAATAATCCATCCCATACCAGGGAAGTGTACCGGTCTGGCGGCGTGTTTCTTCTGGTATAGCGGCAATCAGTAACATACTTGCAGCATGAGCCTCATTGAGTTCCCCCAGAACTTCTTTCATGGTTCTCTCTTTGCGCCTGTTTACCTCGAAATCGTTAAACTGGCTCCCCATTTCAATAAAATTGCTTAAAGCTGGTGTGGGACCATTGCCACTAAAGCTGTTCAATATGTCTACCAGCACAAGCTCATAGGACGCCAGGTGTGCAATAATATCTTTGACTGACCATACTCCACATGCGCCCGCTTGTTCCCATGCTGCTTCAGGAAAGCTATTAATAGTCTGCTGTACCGTCTGGTGACCGTACTTCAAAATGTCTGCTGCGTTCATTGATCTCCTCCTTAAATATCAATACGTTACCGTAATCCTTCAAACAGGTCATCTTCTACCTTCCGGCCACCGTTTACGAGACTGAAGGCCCGGTAATAACTTGCGAAACTCCACAGGTGTTTGCGTTGCTCCTCTGAGAGGTGCTCAAGTACGTGGTAAGCGGGCAATTGTGTCTGATGACAGCCAATCGCGCGCAAGATGGTCCGCCAGTGACTCCATGTATCGATCTTTGCGCTCACCGACCACCCAGGCCAGCTAACTGCACTCCTGCTCGTACCATTAATCTGCATAACCAGCTCGCCAAAGACCGCTTGATACACATCGAACATCTCTTTTGTCTCTGCCATATAATACAACTTTGCAACACGATGTGGTGTCAGCTCAATGTGATACGAGGAATATGGAGAAGCAGCCTCAACGATGGCTGCCGTTGTGAACTGGGAAATAGCTATATGATCAGGATGCCCGTATCCCCCATATTGCCCAAAGGTGACGACCACGTCAGGCTTGATACTGCGCAGGTAGCCGACGACTTTGGCGATTACTTCAGCGGGATGAGCCGTGTCCAGCTCTCCGTCCAGGTAATCAAGAAAGTTGATGCTGCGAATACCGAGTAGAGCAGCCGCTGCCCGTACCTCGCCCTCGCGTATCCTCCCTAGCGCCTCCAGTCCTGGATACTCCTGCTCGTCTCCAAACCAACCGCGTTCACCCCGTGTCGCGACCACAAGATGAGTCTCGATCCCCTCGGCTGCATACTTTGCAAGAATGCCACCATTCCCTAATGATTCATCATCTGGATGGGCCAGTATTGCCATCAATTTCAGCTCGCTCGTCATGGTTTTTACCCTCTTCTTATAGTAATACTTCGATATGAGTTGTCAGCCAGGCCTCTTGTGGAAAGGGGAGTGGGCGCTTCCTTGTGCTGACCTCCTTATTGTAGCCAGATTACAGAGCCCTATCATCGTGGAAAATACGGAGATTTATCTGGTGGGCACACGGAGATGATCAGGAGAGATGTACGTAGAAGAGAATGCATGTTGATGAAAGAGGGAAAATAGCCTGTCGAGCTGGGAGAGAATCTCATTTCCCTTCTGTCAGGCCCGTTTCGACAGCCCAGACGGCAATCTGTGTGCGGGAGGTACAACTAAGCTTGAACATGATGTTGCCAATGTGGGTTTCAACCGTACGTCGCGTGACAACCAATTCGTCTGCAATTACCTGGTTTGACTTTCCCTGCGCGATCAATGCTGCAACCTCACGCTCGCGTTGCGTCAATCCCCTAAAGGCTTGCCTATCACTCTTATCTACTGCGGCACGAGGAAGAAGCGCGTTTGCTTGCTCCAGGAATGTGTTCCGTAAGGCAGCGTCTCTTATGCCAGCGGCGAGTTCTTCAATCAACATTCTGGCCGTCGAAAATTCCTGTCTGGCCTCGCTATTTCGTTCCTGAACTTGATAGAGGTTGCCAAGTTTCACAGCAAGACGCCACCGCTGTGGCCGTACTCCTTGTGTCGTGGCAATCTCTTGTGCCGCTTTGAAGGTCTCTTCTGCTTCGCCCATTCGTCCCAGGCCAGCCAGTGCTTCGCCGTGCAATTTCAAGACGCGCAAGCTGTTTTGTCCTTCAGATCTGTTTGCACTTTCTGCGGCTAACAATTCGGCAATTGCTAAAGCTCGCTCAGGGTCGCTCTTCGCAAGTGCAAGTTCCACATATGCACATCCGACCATACGCTGAGCCATAGTCTGAACTGCAATATCAGGCCCGGTTACGGCTTGAAGCACCTTTTCTGCCTCTGAGAGATCGTTGAGCTGAACTAATGCTGAAGCAAGATACCCTGCCGCAATACGCGTCCAGAACAAAGAACCACTTTTCTGTGCCAGTTCCAGTGCTTGTTCGAAGTGCTGACGTGCCAGGGGAAGTGACAGCATACTCCAATACAGGCCGCCGAGGATGCAATGACTTGCTGTTTGCCACTGAAGATGCTCGATCTCTTCTGCAATCTTCAAGCTTTGCTGCGCAGCCTCTAATGCAGGCATATAATCTCCCTGTGATCCCAGGCAGAGCCCTACTTGAAAGAGTGCATAAGACTCAGCCGAGCGTTGACCAATCTCTCGTGCAATTTCAAGCGCCTGTCTGGCATCCTGTAGTACTTCGGCCAGATTTGTCCCTGCCGAGACCATTGTATCTGTTTGATATGTTGTCCCACGTAAAGTCAGCGTCGCCAGGCTAGAAGTGAGCCCCTGACGATCATCGAGTTCGCGAAATAGGGCAATGGCCTGCTGACAGTAGTGAGTTCCTTGAATCAGATCGCCATCCAGATAGCTTGTCATACCCAGCAAGTCGAGTGTTTCTGCATTGCCATGCATATCTTGCAGCCTCTGAAAGATAATCAGGGCCTGCTGGTGGTAGTGCAACGCTTCGAGAGGCTGCTCTACGTTCAGATACCAGTTCCCAATACGATTAAGACTGCGAGCATATATGGTGGGATCTTCGAGTGTCTGTGCGAGAGCCAGTGCCTGCCGAAACCAGGACTCTGCCTGTGCATAATCTCGTCCCGCCCACAAGAAACCGAGGTCAATCAGACCTTGCCATTCTGCGATACGATCGCTCTCCCGACGAGCGCTCTCCAATGCCTGCTCATAATCGCTGCTCGCCCGTTCAAAGTCTCCCAGCGTATCAAAGGCCTGACCACGCATACGATAAAGCGTGGATGATCTCGGCTGTGACAGATGGTCCATTGCTTCGAGCGCCCAGCTAAAATAGTCAGCGGCAGCCTGTGGCGTGTAGAGCGTCACCGCCTGTTCGCCAGCGCGCCGCGCGTACTCCACGACTTTTTGCCAGATTTCACCCTGGTAAAAATGAGAGGCTAAGTCTCCAAGATGAGAATCGAACTGGTCCGCGTGAATATGCTCCAACGTGTTTGCAATGGTACGATGCAAGTTCAAGCGCTCCCGTGCCAGCAAACCTTTATAGATAGCCTCACGTGTCAGTGCATGTCGGAATGTAAACTGCTCGGCTGATTCTTCACTGACAAGTTGTGCGGAAAGCAACTCTTTCATGTGCACCAGCAGTTGCGCCTCATCAAGCTGGGTAAGCTGCTGAAGAAGGACAAAATCAAAGCGCCGACCAGCTACTGCTGCCAGAGTCAGAGTATATCTTGCCTCGTGGCTAAGATGCTCCATGCGTTGTTGTACCGCATCCTGCACACTGCGCGGAATGTGTATCTCTCGCAGAGTGCTACGATTCCA
>WNFY01001070.1_pt1 | contig 27432 bp, 43 predicted proteins | sample 5400091 | NCBI WGS metagenome assembly WNFY01 (sample SAMN13153364, study PRJNA577476) | soil metagenome | isolation source: 60 cm soil or saprolite under grassland replicate 1 | place: USA:California | collected 2016-06-15 | reverse complement strand
CGCCTGCCGCAATCCACAATCGCTCAAGTCCTGAGTAACTCAGATGCCCGCCGGAGACGCGGTATGTTCCGCTGTGAGTCCGTCCACGCACTGTGCGGGTGCGAGCGAGGTGACGGCAGACAATCCTGAGCCGGGCACCCGCATAGATCCGGTTGGCATTCCTGATGTGGTTAGCCCAGGCAAGAACCGGGAACTCATTTGCGTGGCCACAGTAACGCCGGGCGAGCGCGCTGAGAGTGTCGCCACGCCGGATCGTAATCCAGTGCTGGCGCTGAGCCTGGGCCTGAGAGATGTGGGCCGTCACGGCCTGTGGTGCGGCAGACGCCTGTGGCATCGTCATGAAGAGAGCCATCGTTGTTAGTACGATAATAATTGCAGTTACCCATTTCCGCAGCATTGGGAGTCCTTTCGCTCGCTGTCGCTCCCAATTCTGATATTACGCCAGTTCGGCGGGATTTTTACCGTTCCGTAAGGATTTCGTTACCTGACACGGAGAATACACCGGAATCCGGACGAGCAAGCGTCCTGCGGCGCCACCGAGACTGGCCGGTTCCGACGAAAACGGTCGGCGTGGTGGCAGGCCTAGGACCGGTCGCCCGGGCGTTCGTAGTTGTCCGTCGGTGCGTGCGCGTGATCGTAATCTATGCGGATTTCATGGAGGCGCCGATGGAAGCTGCGGTAGAGGCTCTCGACATACGGCGTAAGTTCTGCGGAGAGCTCATCCATCCCGGCGAGGCTATCGTGATGCCGATGCGTCATGTGAAGGCAGAAAATCTCTCGCGTCATGTCGTCGGCAGCCGGCACACAAGCGATACGCCGTTCTCTGGTGATGCTCACGTCTTCTCCTAATCGGGCCACTCAGCAATATAGCAGTGGCTCTCTGGGATGTACCCGATAATCTTGTAGACGACTTTCCGGGTTTCTGTGGATATTTTCAGAAGCGAGCCAAGGACGGACATTCTGTCTGGCCCTGGTTCAACATAGATCCAGGCTCTCGGATAGCAAATGATCTCCTCGAACAGTGCTTCGAAGAGCAGGACACAGGGATCAGCTCTGGCAATATCGACAGCATTGCCATCCTGGATCGTGACAACGAGCTCACCCGGGACGCCTTCCCAGACCATCACTCCTCCTTGTGCTGGCAGTCGCACACGTTACTGCCAGCCTTGTCCGTAATACTCAGCTCTGGATTGCTCTGGCGTGCTAGCTCGGGACAGGCCTCGTGACCTCCTACGCGACACATAACACAGATCACAGCGTCTCCCTAGTCGTCGGGATCGACTACATAAAGTTTATCGACCATCACAGGGGTGCCGAAGCCGGCGATACGATTGCCTACCGCGACCACGACATCATGGTTCACGGCGATGGATTCAATTGTACGCTTTAGTCGAGGGAAGGTAAAGCGATTTACCCTTAGATAGACTTCTTCGTCGGTCGTATCGTAGCAGCGGAGAGAGCAGTATTCTAGGAGGTCCGGCCGCTTCAGCGTGGCGAGGATGTCCTCGGCCTCCTCACCGGTCCGGGAGCGCCGGTTCTCTACCGCGTCCTGGAAGTTGCGTTCCTTGACAATGCCTGCATAGATAACGCGCGGTCCCTTCCCATAGCTCTTCCTGGCATTAATACCGTAGGTCTCCTCGATATAAATCTCAGCAACTTGTGTCCCGTTGTGGGTCGGAACAGGAACAGTGTCCTGTTTCTTCAGCCAGGCGATGACCTTTGTCATGATCCTCTCGGTTGTGCCGAGGCCAAATGGATCGTTGGCAGTCGCGAACGTCTTCATGGTCTGGACGGTCTTAGGGCCAATACCCGGGATCGCCTGAAGGTCGGTCCAGCTGTTAAATTCCCCGGTAGCACGCCGGTCATCAATTCTCTCGGCCGTTGTGGCGCCGATACCGGGTATCTGCTGCCAGCCGGCCACGAGGCCGAGGCCTGGTATCGCACGCCAGCTGTCTTTGCTTATATTCAGGAACGGAGGTAGCACAGCGATGCCGTGCGCCCGGGCATCCTTCATGAGCTTGAATTGCGCTTCGGTGTCGCTCGCCTTTGCGAGGGACGCCGCGTAGAACTCCATCGGGTAATGGCACTTGAGCCATGCTGTCCAGAACGCAAGCATGGAGTACGAGATGGCGTGCGCGATGTTAAAGCTGTAGGTGCCTGAGGTCACGAGCCGTTTCCAGATCTTGTCGGCGAGCTCTGGCTTTATGCCATGAAGCGTCCTGGCGCCATCGCGGAACTGGTCGTAGCTCATCTGGAATGCGGCTTCGCCTAGCTTCTTCGAGATGATACGCCGGATCTGGCCGACCGAGAACCAGTCAAATCCACCAATCTCCTTTAGGATCCGGAGGATCTGTTCCTGGTATATGATCTGGCCGTAAGTTCCATGTGTGACCTCGTCCACAAGGGGATGTAGTCTCTCTGCTCTGTGACGACCATGCCGCACACCCACATACGCGGCAGTCTGTCCAGAGAACAGCGGACCCGGACGAGAGAGGGCATTGATGTCAGTGATATGGAGAAAGTGATCAGGGTGAACGTCTCTGTTGACAAGTCGTGTCGCCCGACCTTCAAACTGAAACACCCCGGTGACGTCGCCACGCCGAAATACATCAATAGTCTCCTGGTCATCGTCAGGAATTGCATAGAGATCTTCGAGAGTTAGTCCGGCCTGTACAAGGCACCGAGCTATCATGCCCATCGTTGAGAGGCCGAGGAAGTCAAGCTTCAGCCAGTTAATGTACTCAATGTCATACTTGTCGACCGAGAGGACGCGTGCTCCGTCGCGTTCGTAGACCGCACAGATGTCAGTTAGCGGAGTATTCGAAACGACAAGTCCAGCTGCATGAACGGACATTCCACGCACATTGCCTTCGAGGCGTGTCGCTTCCCAGAGATTCGGGTAACGATCGAACACGGCTCGTGCGTTCGGGAACATTGCGGCCGTATCTTCCAGGCTTGTGTCGAATCGGGAGTCTCCGCCGGAACGCTCGATGATGAGATTGGAGATCGTCTCCTTCGCTGCAAAGGGAACGTTGTAGACACGTGCGACATCGACAAGACTATTCTTGCCACGATACCGCACAAAATTCCCAATATGCCCCACGCAGTCAGGACCATACTTTGCTGCGATATGATTGTAAACATCGTTCCTCTGCTCATCGCTGCAGTCGACATCGATATCTGGTGGGTCGGCACGGCTGATGTCCAGAAATCGCTCGAACAGCATCATTGGATACTTGTGCGGATCGATCTCGGTGATACGCAGTAGCCAGGCTACGACCGAGGCAGCCGTGCTGCCCCGGCCGGGTCCAAAAGCTACTCCGTTGTCCTTGCCCCAGCGGATGGCTTCCGAGGTAAAGAGGAAAAAGTCAGCTAGGTCCTTCTCAAGGATGAGATCTAGCTCGTACTTCACCCGCTCGGCATACCAGTCCTGGACACTCTGTGGCTGAGAGCCGATACGCCGGTATCTCCAGCCCTGTCGGCACCACTCAACGAGTAGTTCGCTGCTGTCCACGAGGCTTCCTGTCTGGATGTTGCCGTGACTGGCTGGCTGATCGTCCCGGTCGGTAGACGGCGATCTGATCGCTTGGGATAACGACAATGCCGACATTGCCAATACGATTCCTGACATACTCACTGAGCTGCTCAACAAGTAGGTCCGTGCACCTGTCTGCGCGAACACCGATGATGAGGGTATCGCCCGGCCGGATTACAGTAAAGTTAACGACGGTCTCTATCTCGGGCGGGAACTGGGCCATGGCTGGAAATCCTCCTCGGATACGGGATACTGTAGCCTATCGGCTTTCGGAAGCGTCACGTTGCACTGATTCGCGACATCGGCGGAAGTCTGTATGGACTCGCGTACTGCTCGGGGCGACATTCCTGTGCGTTCGAGACGATTAGCAAGCTGCCGTTCAGATTCAGGCAGAGTGAGCGGTACTGCATAGTTCCACTCGCGCATTGCGTCGTCGACGCTTGCCTTGCCACGATGAACAGCGTGCAGAACGGCCTGCATCTCGGCATCGTCCACAACAGGGTAATGAACGTCGTTTGTGGCCACCAGCGGAACACCGGTCTCCCTTCCAAGTTTCTCATACGCTGGATTGATCGCGCAGGTCCGCTCTAGCTCGGGGAACGGCTGGACCTCGAGGAAGTAATGGTTACCGAATACCGCTAGGAATCGCTCGATGACTCGCCGGGCGGCGACGAAGTCGGGTTCGTGCTCTGGCGTACCCTTGCCTCCAAGGAGAGCGCATGCAAGTAGGCTCCCTGAGCAGCCAGAAAGGACACATAGGCCATCTCTTTCAGCTGCGAGGCTCTTCCCACTGACAGTGGGGTGATAGTAGAAGTCTCGATAGCTCTGAGACACAATCTTGTTGAGGCTACGGTAGCCTCGAATGTCTTCTGCAAGAACTGTGAGGTGATGCTTGAACTGTCCTCGCCTGTCTTCTTTGGTAGGCCCACAATATGCCTCCACTCCAAATATGGGCTTGATGCCCGCCTTAATGGCTGCCTTCTCGAGCTGGAAGTGAGACGAGACATTGCCATGTTCTGTCGTGGCTATAGCCGTATAGCCAAGTTCCGCCGCACGGGCGACATGCTGGGCTGGCGTCCCGAACCCATCACCGTACGAGAATGTAGTGTGGTGATGAAGATTAACGAATCTCATCAACAGATCCTGGCGCGACGATGCGGCTGATACCGGCGCCCACGATAAGGAGACGACAGTTGTGGCATGGCCGGTCGGTACAGTAAATCGTAGCACCGATCATATCGGCGAGGCTCGCCCGAATAATCGCATAGGCCTCGGCGTGGACCGCGAAGCAGGTGCCATTGCCCCTGTCGTAGCTAGTCTCTGAGCATACCTCACCGTAGCTAAAGCGGCCACGCGGGCATGCACCAGCCGACTTACACCCTGGCCCTTTTGGGATGCGATTGGCCCCTGTCGAGACCATCTTTCCGTCGCGGACGATAATTGCGCCAACCTCGCGGCGGGTACAGTCAGCTTGCTCGGCAACGTCACGACAGAGTCCGAGCCACATCTCGTCCGGCGACTCGGACCAGATAATGTCGTTCATCTCGGTTTCCCTTCTTGTGAATCGGACTTACTCCAGCGAACCTTCCATCTTCTCGTGAACTCTTCGAATTGCTCTCTAGTCATTGGTACTATTTCACCGGTACTGATAGTACCGGCAGTAATCGTGGTGCTTTCGGGCTCGCCCCAGCTGCCCCAGGGCCTACCGCGCATGGCGAGTCGCTGGTAGTATCCGACGTAGTTGATAAGGTCGTAGCCGTGATCCGACCGAAAAACACCCTTGATCCAGCCATGAAACCACAGCCGAGAGAACTTCTTCCGGATGTCGATAAGCTGGCTGCGCCAGCCACCTTCCTGCCAGGTAGCGCCACTCGGATCGTAGCCGCGCTCACACATAATCCGGAGACACGGAACGAACACGTCAGTCAGCTGGGCGACCGCATCCGGAGTAGGCGACAGGCCGACCGCATCCATGAAGGTATACGCGGCATCGCGATCATGCTCGCTATCGTCATTGCAGTCTGCTTTCTCGACGTAGTAATCGTCGTCATTGGTCGCCATGTCGTCGTTATACCCTCCGTCGCTGTCGAAGTAGTATTTCTGGTCCGGCCCCAGGTCAAGATCACTGCTGTCGCTGTCGCTCATTGCTTACTCCCTGGTTTCGTCGCATAACGACGGAGCGCCATAAAGAGACGTCCCTGCTCAATTGCGTCGTCAAGCGCGACGTGCGGGCGGAGGCCTGCCCTGTCAATAGACCCAGCCATCGTCTCGATGTCGCTCTGTCGTAGGCCGTAATAATTACGATAGCCAGCGAGCCCGTTCGCGTAGCTACGAATGTCGCACGCCGCAAAGCCGAGCGGATTCCGGCCGCAGAACTTGTGACAGTAGAAGTTCACGAACGCGAAGTCAAAGGCGTCCGGCCACGCGACGGCGATAAGCTTGTTGCCCCGGAGATCGTGTTCTAGCCACCGGACAAACTGCGGAATCATGTACTCGGCCGGATCGGGCGCGCTTGTTACCTCGGCCCAGGCCTCCGGCTGAGTCTTCCACCACTCCATCGTCGTGGGATTCTGCACCATTCCGGGGAGCGGCTCCAGTGTCGCGTAATAGGCGCCTAGCTCCTTCTCGTACTGATCGAATGCGACTGCGCCGATGGCGAGCATGCTGTTAATGCCGGCACACGGGCCGTCGGTCTCCACGTCGATGGAGACGTACACTTCTGGCCTACTCACGATGGCCTCCTTGCTGCTAGCGGATGGAGCGGAGCGTGCGGATCGATGTCGGTCCAGGTGTCCGGCGGCTCGCCAGCCCGATGGTGTGCCTCGACACGATCCCGGATGATACACCAGCGATCTGTCGGCGCCATGAACTCGCACTTGCCTGTCGCATAGCATACTGGCCTGAACAGGGTACAGATCGTTCGCTGTTGCCAGCGTTCGCTTTCCGGGCCATACGCCACAATCGCCGCGATGATCCTTGCCCAGACCTGCTTCCATTCGTACTGAGCCTGCGAGCAGAGCCGGACGCCGGATTGGTCCGCGAGGTTGCGAAGATTGCTCTTGTAATGGATGCGGGTCCCGATGTTCGTGGGGAGCCGGCCACGCGCATCTTCCGCCGGCATGCCGGCGCTAACGAGCGCATTGTAGACGTTGGCGTCATACCTGTTTGCGTTCTCCCACAGGACAGCCATTGGGTGGTCATCGGCGAGGCCATCAAGGCTCGGCGGCCGCACGACCTCCAACGCGGCGTTCTCCTTGACGGCAAAACGCAGGCTTTCCTGGACGTAGACGGCCGTCCGCTGCCGGACGAGCTGATGGGTGAAGGCTCGGCTCACATTCTCAATCAGCATGTGAATGTCGATGAACTCGAGCGGTGCCTGAAGCTTGTTCTTTGTTGCGCTGCGGAACCAGTACAGCGCTAGCTCCTGGCTCACATCGCTGGGGTTGTGGACCGGCCGTCCCTGGTACATCTCGCTCGCAGCGCCGAGTACTCGTAGCGGATTTGGCGTCATCGAGATGACAGTGACGACCGGATGGAGCGGCTCACCTTCGCCTTTGCTCAGCGGCGTTGCCGTGAACATCGCCTCGTCCGCATACCGGCTGACCTTCTTTTCTGTCATATCACGTCTTCCCATTCGTCCTTGTGAAGTATTGAGTAGAGAACGGAGCGGACGTCGTAGTAAGCGTGGTCAATCCACGTCTCGTTGTGCCACGTTCCGAATCGGCCCGTCCGGAAGACACGAGGATGGCAGTCGCACGTTGTGCTGAGTGGCTTGTGAATAACGAGATGCGGCTTACGCGGTACGTCTTCCGGCTTGTACTCTGTCGCCTCGTTGCCGAATATACAGCTGCTACGAACCCACCTGACATCCGGATACGCATTGTAGATGACAGTGTTGTCCGGCTGGCGTGGATAGCTCGTCTGGGCGAAGAGCGCGATTGGCACGCTCCGGAACTCATGCCTACCTGGCACGAGACAGAGGTTTGGCGCCGGAGCGGTACTCACGACCAGATCGTAATCTAGTCCCTCGAGAACTGCCTCGTCCGGGCTCACGAACCGATCCTGGATCTCACTGCTGTACAGCGACCACATCTTTTCGTAAGTCTCCTGGACACGCCAGGTATGGAATCCTGGATCCAGGATGTCGCCGGAGATGCTGATGTTGATGTCGCCATACAGCTTTAGCCGGTAGTCAAGAATGGAGCCACCAACCACGAGCTGTCTCACATAGCCGTCCGGCTGTCCGGTATTGATGCCCGGGATCGGCCGGTGGAGCATAATTGGACCGCGCTGCGGTGTCGCGACCTTCGGGCCGAGGATGCGAATGTCGGCGCCGAGACCGGCAGCGGCGTGTGCCGCTGCCAGCCCGGCCGGACCGCATCCGATAATGCAGACCCTCATCGGCGTGCTTCTTCCTTCTCTGCCTTGCGCTGGCTCCAGCGTAGCCAGCGCCGGATATCGGCCTTGGTGAATCGTCCGGCAGCGAGGAGCGGAGCTGTCCGGCCCCAGAGTTTCCTCGGCCGCTGGAGCAGACCGCTGGTCCTGTTTAGTTCTCGCAGTTTTCGCTTGTTGCTCATAGCATTCCCGGTCTTACCCTGACATCTGTTACTTTTCTGCGAACGTGGCACCTACATTCGCACTCCTCGAAGCAGAATCTTGTGCCAAGCTCCGGGTGGGATATGTCGCAGTAGCCAGAGCAGGGTATATGTGAAGTGAGGCCATATATTCGGCACTTGAATGACAGATGTACGGTCACAGCTGTCTTCCGCCATGCCAGTAGGGACGGGTCCAGCCATAGGCGATTTTTCGCCGCAGTTCGTACTCGATGTTGATGTCCCAGATATCACACATGTCCAGGATGCGAATCAAAGCGTCGGCAAGTTCTGGCCCGATACCAATCGGCTTTCCCAGGGTCTCGCCTTCCCTCAGCTCCCTGGTTTCGGACCAGCACTTGTCGCGATAGGCCTCCAGCGCTTCTGTTAGCTCGGAGTGAGCTAGCGCGATATAGGCGGCGAATACATACCCGGCACCCGGACTCTGCATGGACCTCGGGTGATCTGGGATGTTCTCGCGCCATCCTTTGGCAGTACACAATCGCCGAATTTCCTCGATTAGCAGTTTCATCTGGCTTGCCACAGCGTCTCCTGTAATTCCTTCCTGAGCCGGGCGACGGTTTCCGCCAGCTCCTCGTTAAAAGGGTGGCTCGTCGGCACTACCCTCCGCTGTCGGCTTACGCCGACCACGCGCTGCAGGCTTGGTGCTCGTCTTGGCTGCTGCGGACCTGGCCGTAGCTGCCGAGCGCCCACGAGTCGCAGTGGACTTGGTACCTCGGGTGGTCGCAGTGGATTTGGCTGCCCTGGCCGTTGCAGTCGCAGCAGGCTTGCGGCTGCGTGCTGCCGGGCGTACGGGCTCCTCCTCGGGCTCCTCCTCGGGCTCCTCCTCGGGCTCCTCCTCGACAACGTCGGCGGATTCCTCGTCGGCAGGCTCGTCGGCCTCGTCCTCGTCAGCGAGCTCTTCGGGCTCTTCCTCCTCCTCCTCGTACGGCAGCCACACACTGACACGAGTAGTCGGGTTACCGTTGTAGGAGTCGGTGTCAGTCAGGATCCGGCACCAGGCCTCGTCGCTCCCGGGAACGAACGAGCCGACTTTGGTAATCGGGCTGCCGTTCTTCGGGTCGTCCTCGTCCTCGAGGTAGATCTTGGTCTTGATGTCACGGAGCGTGACGCCGAGATGATCGATCAGTGGCTTCCACCGGAAGGTGGTGTTCTTCTGGAGTGCAGCATTCTCCCAGACCGGAAGACCGTTGAAAGCCTTCTCCGGACCGACGTTGTCGTCAGCCACGAACAGCACCTTGAGGAGCCGGGCGCTTTCGTCGTTCGTGAACGAAAGCCACATCTTCTTGATGAGTCCGGTAAGGATTGTCCCCTTGGGCGGCTGCTTGCCATGGTAGGTAAAGTCTTCCCCGGGCTCGTAGTCTGCCTCGGCCTGCTCGAGGCCAGCGAGGTCCATCTCGTCGTCAGGGATCTTGAATTTCGGCATTGTGCTCGCCTTTCGGTTCGGCATGGATGTGATCTAGCTGGTCGGCATGAAGCCGGTGGTCCTGGTTATGTTCGTTTCGAGTACGGAAGCGCATTGTAAACCGATGTCTCCTGGCACAGTGCTTCACGAATGCGACCGCCAGCATCTCGTCGGAATTAATTACGCGCTCTTTCTCTCTCGTCTTCTTACGCGGAGGCATCGGGTCCACCCGCCGCTATATAGGATAGCGTACTGATAAGGCCATCAACCCGTTTCCGCTCGTGGAGCAGGTCAGCACGAGCGGTATGCATGTCGGACGCTCCCTGGTAGTAGCGGAGTAGTGCGTCCAGCAGGGCGCGGCCGAAGTCATGCGAAACCTGGAAGGTAACGCCAGGATCCACTGCTGGTTCGACCGAATGCCAGGTCGCGTGTCCATGCTCGCTGATTTTCATGATCCGGATGTCGTCCTGGCCAAAGCGGAGCGCCATGCGGACGTTGATACCGTCGACCACCATGTTGTCGCTGATCTGGACACGGACTGGGCTCTGTAGTGACTCATTCATCGTCTGATGCTTCCTCGATCATCTCGATGAAGTCTGCCATGGCCTCCCAGTCGCCCGGCTCTACTGCCTGCCAGTCGCCGAGCGCCATGTAGCGGTCCTTGGCCCAGTGGTTCGGGGTAGGCTGAGTCAGCGCGAGCCGGACCGTGTGTCCCGGGCTACTTAGAGAGCCACTGACTGAATACCGGATGCCGACGTCGAACTGGCCGATGAGGTACCGGCACACCTGGTACTGCTTGCCACCCTCGATATGCGGTACCTTCTCCATCTCGTCGTCGTCGCCCGGTATCTCCATCTCGCCAAACACGAAAATAGAGTTGTACTTTGCATCGATTATATGGTCACAGAAGCGCTTGAAGCCATTCTGAAATTGCTGGTGATCCTGGATCGCTGGGATGTCGAGGCTACGCCGGGAATTCGCCCTGTTTTGCATTCTCAGGATGTAGCGCATGTACAGCGTCTGCATCTTCGTGCCGGAGTCCACGACAAGCCAATCTTTCTCACTCAGGATCTCGTCTGCCTTCCTTATGCCGGCGAGGACATGCTCCCAGTCATAGGCTCGCATGATCTTTGCTGTGGAGCCAGAGCGCTGAGCCGATGCCAGTCCTTTCTCGGTCGTGAGAAGCGTCGCGTTTGGTGCGTGAGAGGCAAGTACGGTCTTACCGACGCCGCTGGGCCCATAGACCGCGATGTTCTTCGACTCACTGTAAACGCGAATGTCCTCGATCTCGATCTCGACTGATTCAGCCTCAAGTGCTTCCGGCGCCTCCTGCTCCGTCTTCTGTCGGGTAAGGGTTTTCCGTGTTCCTCGGCGTGGTGGCATTCTCGCTCCTCAGATGTGTAAGGAAGTCAGCCCAGTTCCTGAACTGCTCGTCGGGTAGGGCCTGGAATACGTTCTCGCGCGGTCCTACGAGAATTATACGCTTCCCAAACGCGAGCGCTAGTCCTAGCTCGGTGTGTCTTCCGCCGGAAGTCGATGGCCAGCGGGTAAAGATGATAACGGTACCGCTCGTCAGAATGTCAGCCATGTCAGTTACTGCATAGATGGCTGCCCGTACTCGATCTTCCTGGACTTCTTTGACGCCCATGGGACTACTTTCCTGGACATCAATCCAGCGAGCCTGGACCTTCCAGCCAAATTCGTCCTGGAGGATATCACGATACCGGCGCATAACGGGCTGGGCCCTGATGGAGGCAGACAGGTAAACGATGGGTGGCATAACGTACCTTCCTCAGGATAGCTCTATGGCGACGTATTCCTGTCCGAATCCCGTACCTGGCAGTTTCGATACATCGAGTATCCGGGCGCCTACTCGGCTCGACTTGTATGCCTCCGGAAGGAAAACTACGATCTCAGCATCCATCGGCATTGTTATCAGCACTTTGACTAGTTCCTGGACAGTGTTCTCGGGAAGTTGCATAATGAACTCTTGTTCTCGTCGAGATACGGATCGCGCTGAGTATAAAGCGCTTTCATAATGGCCTTGTAGGCGTCTCCGCCGCGCTCATGTGCATTGCACATGTCCCAGAAATCACAGTACGGACAATCCTTTGTCTGGTTCTTTAGGATGGGTAGCTCTCCAGCTCGGATGCCATTCATCATCCGGACCTCATCGGCCAGGCGGAGAAGCTGGGTCTTGCGCTCAGCCGGACTGCGCTCTATCGGGTCTGGCCGGACGAAGCGCGGCGGCGGCTGTCTTGCCGAAACAGAGCCATTCTTGTTTAGGTACTGACCTTCGTCGTTCTGCGGCCGCTCGTCCTTCATTGCCTTTCGAAGAAAATTGTACTGAATGCCGGCGATCTCCTCGCCTGCCTTCAGGATGTGTTTCTTCCGGAGGATCGGATCAGCCACGGCCCAGTAGGCTCCGGCCTGCGGATCCATCGCGAGATACGCGGTATTCACCTGGTTTGTCGTCTTGTGCTCGAGCAGATAAATCCGGCCATTCACCTCGCTCCGCAGGATGGCATCCCAGCGCGACGTAAAAACAGCTATCGGCTTGCCCTTGTGCGTAACCCTAATGCTGAACGGCTGCTCGACCGAGATGATAGACCACTGCGAATCCCTGCCCCAGTGATTAACGTATCCCTCGAGCATGGAGATTCCCAGCTCGCGACAGTCTTCCCACGCCGCCTCTTCGTACCTGTCGTCGAGCCATGTCTTTGCGTAGACAATCTCGTCGCTAATCCAGTCGGCGAACGTCTCAGCCGGGTGCGGGCCGCGCCGCTTGCCATACTTGTACCATTCGGCAAATGCAATGTGGACGCCAATACCAAACCAGCGAGCATCGGCCTGCTTAAATTTCGGTGCTAGACCGCATCGGTATGCCCACCACCATTGCTGTGGACAGCGTAGAAAACTAGAACGCTCGCTCGTCCGAAGGACGGGTAGAGCTGTCACTTCGTCCTACTAATAAGCCAGGCAAGATCAATCAGGATAACGATATCGATGAAGAACTGAGATATCCATGGACTCATTTTCTCGCTTCCCTTCTCCTCAGGGTCCTGCTCGGCACTATGTAAGAAGGTACCGGCATAGGTCCGAGCAGGACGCTCAAGATCCAGCATAGGTGCTGGCGCCTCAGAACGAGCTGAACTTACATCATCAGAACAAGGTTGCCATTGCGTCTAGTCATACGGTTCACCTCCTTGCTAGCGTTGCGTTCACCCCGTAGCCTAGCTCGGACAGCGGCTACGGGGCGAACGTGTCTAATAGGGTGCGTCGACAGCTGCCTCGGCCGGAGCCGGACGGCCACGCCGCTTGCTGGCAGGCTTGGGCGGGCGGCCACGCCGTGCCGGCCGTGCAGGCTCGGCCGCTGCCTCGGGCTCGGCCGGGGCCGGCTCAGAAGCGGGCGCAGGCTCGTTCGCGCCGTTTCCAGTCACGCGCGCTGCGCGCCGTTCCTCCCTGCGGGTCTTGTTCAGGTCCGAACGCTGGAACTCCATCCGCAAGGTTCCGCCGAGCCGCACTCCGTCACGGAACGCGGCCATCTCCTTGGCAGTACCGAACTCGACGCCGACCTCCTCCACGATCCAGTCAGCGAAGTCGACCATCGTCGCGGTCGGCTCCTTGTCTTTGTAGACCGTGTAATCCCTGGCTTCCTCGGTCTCTGCCGCTACCGGCGCTGCCGTCCGTCCTCGAGCCATTGTCCTTCCTTTCACCGGGGGCTTAAGGGTTCTCGTCTGAGTATAGTCCTCTCTGGCCTCGGCCACTACCTTCCTGGAGCTAGCTGACGTATTCTCCTCGATCGTATAATAGAATCCGTCATTAGTCCCGCCATTGAACGTAACTGTGATAATTCCTCCCGGTACCGGCTCGCTATTCGGACCGACCCTCCTTGCTATCTCGAGAATCCGATCTGCCCGATCAGGACTGAATGCATACTTGTTCTGAAGCTGAGCTAGAGCTGCTCCTGCGCTTATCATTCCGTTGCCCCTTTCGGCCAGGGGACAAGTCGCAGCGTTACGTGATCGGCCAGACGTCGCTGTATGGCAACAGCCTGGTTCTTACCAAACTCGGTGTTCCCATCTTCGTCCATAAACCAGTCGCCATCTGGGAAGAACAGCCTGTACTTCTGGATCACGATATTGCCTCTCTGAGTATCTCGCTGAGCTTCTTCGGGTCGGCGCCGGCCAGCGCGGCCCGCTGCTCGTCCGTGAGGTTAACGATCCAGCGCTCGATCGTCCCGACGCTGATGAGCCGGTACACGGTAACCTGGTGAATACGACTTACCCGGTGAATCCGGTTAACGAGCTGCTCGTCGTCGTCGCTGATCCAGGGCGGATCGACAACGATCATATCGTCTGCGATGTCGAGCGTGATACTCTCTCCGCCAGCCTTGCGGTTAATGACGACGACCTGAAGCTTGTCATTCGGATCCTGGAAGCGAGCGACCAGGTCGGCCCGGGCACGGTCGGTCGTTGCGCCGGTCAGCGTCAGGACCTCGAAGTCCTCCTTGCGAAGCGTATCGGCAATAAACTCGACGTGCTCGCTGAAACTCGAGGCGATGACGACCTTGCGGCCGCTGTCCTCACGCTCCTGCATAAACTCGAGAATCCAGTCCACCTTATTGGACGGAAGGGTCGGCTCCATCTCGTTCCGGCTGCGACCGAGACGGCCGTAGGCATTGGCTAGCTGGCGAAGCCGGGTAATCTCGGCGAGGACGCCGACGGCCGTGATACGGCCACCCTCAATCGCAGCCTCACCGCCAGCGACCATCTGGGCTGAGGCCCGAGCCTGCGCATCGTCCATGTCGACCTGAACGTAGCAGGGACTATCCGGGTCGTCGGTGATGGGCGTACCTGCATAAAGAATGGGCGGGAGATCGGGAGCCGCCTCTGTCTTGAGACGCCGAAGGTAATATGGCCGGAGCATCGCGTCCCAGGCTGCCTTGTCGAGTGGGTCGGGTGCCTTGGCGCCATCCGCGATAACCCTGCCCCAGGTGCCTTCCCCAACACCAAAATGCGTCTCAGCCCAGCGCCAGAAGCTGCCGAATACGTCTGGTCGCAGCCAGTTCAGCGTGCCCCATGCCTTCGGCAGCTTCGAGCGAAATGGAGTGCCGGAAAGAGCGATAGCTAGTCCATCGGTCCGTAGCCGCTGCCTCAGCTTGTATGCGCCGAACCGTGCCTGGGTAATCCGCTTGCTCTGGTAGTTGGCCGTTGACGCGAGCAGGTTGTGGCTTTCATCTAGGATGATAGCGTCCCATTCCTGCCTAAACAAGAATGGCCACTTGTACTCGGCCTCGTACGTATGCCGGCACTGGCCGACGGCCGCAGCTGGGCAATTCGGGCCCAGGCCCTGCGGGCATACCTCAATCTTCTTTGCCCGGATCATCTCAATATTCACGATAAGCATTCGACGCTGCGGACCAGACAAGCTGTCGTCGTAGCGTGGCACAGCGAAATCATTCATTGCCTGCTGCCGCTGTACCGGACTACCCTGCGCAACGAATGTCTCGATGGTCGGCGCCCAGCGGAGCGTCTCACGCTCCCATACCGTGCGAGTTGCGGTCTTCCGGCAGCCAACAAGGATGGTCCTCGCGTCGCTCTCGATGATCGTAGCGAGTGACTGGAGCGTCTTGCCTAGACCGGGCTCGTCGCCTAGGATCGCCTGCCTAGCCTCCTTTAGGAACGCCGCGCCGGCCAGCTGGTACGGCCGAGTGCTCATCGCGGCGAACAGCGCAGGTGCCTCGGCCGCGGCCCGGGGCAGCTCGAACAGCTCGGTTCCCTCACGGAAGCGCTCCAGATCCCTCTCGCGCGCGACCTCGGCACGAGCCCAGTCCGCGAGCGCTGGCATAACCTCGAGCTCATCGCCGAACACCCGCCGGAACATCCGGCAGGTGTCCATTGTGAGCGGAGCGCGCCAGGTCTTTGAGTCCTGGTGCCAGCGGGAGCCAGGTACCGTCTTTACCATCCGAACCAGCCGGGCATCGTACGGGAAGCGAGCCAGGACTCGCTTCCCATCCGTCGTAATTGTGATCATGGTCCGGCTTCGTCCTGTAGCTCTCGATAGATTTTCCTGGCTTTCCTGAGGATAGCCTTTATGACCGGGCTGAGTATGTTCGCACCTAGGTCGAGACTATCTTCCGACCGCTCGACCTCGTCAATTACGCGCTCCCAGTCCGGAGCCTGTCTCCCGTAGTCGCTCAGCATCTCAACGATAGACTCAATCACCTCACTGAGTCGATCAAGTTCATTGAGTTCGATCGTGTGCCACTCAGCCATCAGAAATCCATCTCGTCCGCGCCGTAACGCGGCGGAACATCGGTCTCGCAGTCGCCGAATCCCACGACGACGAACCGCATGGTCTCTTCTCGGACTAGGTACTCCGTAATTCTTGCGAACTCCAGATACCGCTCGCGAAGCAGATCCCGGACATACGCCTGATTTGCTTCTGCCTTCTCAGCCCTTACGTTCATCTCTCGCCTCCTACCTACAGTATACCTGGCTGTAGCCGGTAGCGCTAGCCCCGCGAAGTTAGTGTGCTTACGCGTCGGTAGCTCTTCATTGCCGTTCCCGCCTGCTATCTTCTTGCGTAATTGACTTGACGTGCATCCAGTCACGAACGCCGAGCGCGGCTATAGTGCTGGCTACGACCTCCTCCGGTGTCGTGTTTGCGAGCGGAGAGATTGCGAATACCAGTTCGGCACTGAGCAGCTCGAGATCAAACATGCCCTGAGCCGCTCCATCATCCGCGACGATCTTAGCTCGATAGGTAGGCACCCCAGGCTCCATTCCATGGTCTCGGTGAGCAGACGGGGCAGAATCGAGTAGCACCGCCCATGCTCTTTATGCGGCGCTCGTCCGCTCTGGTTCCCGGCCGCGTCCTCGCTACGACGAATGATATACCCTGGCGGAAGAATTCCGCTACGATCGGAACGCCAGACGTCCCGTTCTCATGGTGGCTGATCCTAGCAGGACTGGCGTACCATCCGGTGTAGTGCTGGGCCCAGCCGACCGGGCTCGTAGTATCACCGATTGGCCGGGCAAAATGAAGCAGGTAAACGGTACCGAGCTCGCCGGTACCGTTCGCCTGCGGGGTGGTGCTCACTTAGACCGGCACTCCGGACCCATGCCGTAGGCGCGGCTCTCGTGGTCCTGGCGGCAGTTTCCGCATTTCATCTGGGTCTCGCCTTCTCGCCTGGGATCTGTAACTAACTCCAGTATACGCCCTCCCAGACGTCCGCGCTACCCTTACGCCAGGAAAACTGCAAGCATTATTCCGGCCAGGTAGGCGAGCCAGGCGCCATCGACCGCGAGGCGCCTGGCTAGCGGCGCCGCACGGTGCCGACGGACATGGACCGAGCCGGGCCGATGAGAGATTACCAGGTGCCCGGCCGGCACGGCTAGCCCGAGTAGCAGCCAGATCACGATACCCGGTTAATGGTATACATGCGGACGATGGACAGCGGGAAGTTCCGCTCATTGCTCACATGGTCATTAGTCAGGCCGATACTACCCGGGTAGACAGTACTCAGCTTCAGGACGCCATCGCTCTCACGGACCGTGTTGCACGGGTAGGTCTCGGACTTACCGTCGATCCAGGTGACGGTGACCGACTCAATATCACCAGGCCAGGCCATTAACTGTCCTTCCCGACAACCTCAAGGTCGCCTGACGAATTCCAGCGTACCTCGGTGTCCGGCCGCTCAAGAATATCGGCCTCATCCTCGATACTGGCCGTGATCGAATCCTTCGTCTTGGTACGCCAGCGCCAGGCTTCGTAGGCGCCGTATCCGATCAGCGCGGTGCCGAGGCCTGAGGCCAGGATAATCCCAGCGATCTCGAGCGTCTGGATGATCACAACGTGATACCTGACGACAACGAAAGTGAGTACGGCCAGCATGCTAACGATAAGCAGCGCTGGAGAGCACTGCATTGTAGTAGCTCGCGACCAGTTTCTCATTTTCCACTCCTTCTTGAGTAGGCGTATTCCCGGAGAAACTCCGGCTCGTCGTAGAAACCCTGGACCCACGTCTGCTCATTTCCGCGGACCATCAGGATCTTTCCCGGCCCGGTACGGAGCGGCGGTGGCCCGGCGCCAACGGTCCGCTCCCACTGCTGCTTTGTCCAGCCGGCCATCCCGAACGTGGAGAAGGCAGCCTTTAGGCTCTCGCCACCCAGCGCACGGTCCGTTACGTCCTGAAACATGAACTCGCCACGAACGCGTGCCTGGCGGCCGAGCCGGAGAATCGGCGCTACTGCCTCGCTCCAGATGAGTGGCTGAGACGGGTCGCCGCGCTGCCTCAGATGCCGGTTCCAGTAGGTCTTCAGATGTCCACTCAGGTCATTACCCTCATCAACCAGAAGCCACTTGTGACTAAAGTCGTCGATCCGTGCTCGCTTCTCCCGGACGGCCGTATAGCGTTCCCGAATGATGGCCTCGATATCATAGAAGACCTTCCATATCTGCGACATCTCGGACTGGGGGTTGTCGAATAGGTGAACGCGCGGATGCCCCTTAATATGCTCGAAAGAAATCTGCTTCGTATCGACACAGTACAGCTCAGCGGTCGGGTCCTGGTGCAGTATCTGGACAGCCTTGACAAGGAAGCCAGTGCTCTTTCCCGTTCCGGCGCTCGCCGACCGGACGGCCCAGGGCAGGTCTCCGTTGTGGCTGGCAACGTAAACCTCCTTGCTCTCAGTCAGGCCCACGCCGAACTCACCGGGCGGAAGCTTCTCTAGCTGGTCTATGTAGTCACGGAACCGAGCGACAGCCGGCAGGCCACTGACAACAGGCACCCACAGGAGCGCGCGCGGATTGGTCGTGGTGTGCCAGGTGAAGCGAACCTTGCCGACGGTGTGACTGCGGATAATCTCCTCAACCGTGTCACGCTGGCGCTGCAATGCCGGAAAGGGATCGGGTAGCCGGAGCGAGCCACCGTCGGACCCAATACTGAGGCATCGAGACGCCTCTTCCGCCTGGCAGCTCATCACATCGGAAAGTAGCGTAGCCAGGACCTTGTTCGGTACCTCGCTCGTGAGAGTCGGCTTCTCAAGCGCCAGCATGTCCTTCTCAGACGCGACCGTCTTACGCTCCGGCCCGTTAAGCTTCCACCTCGGCGTAACGATTGCCCGGGCTGGTATCGGCAGCCGCTCTGTGTGCTTTCGCCGAATTGTCCTAACTTTCACGGCGGCGAGAACGACAAGAAGAAACACCAGGAAGAACACGACGGCCCGTACAGTATCGATGGCATCAGCAAGCGCGCAGTTGAATGTCGTAAGAATAACGAATACAATCGTCCAGTTCCGGATAGCGCGCGTTCTGCGCGTTGTGCCACCCCAGAAGACAGCCCGGCCGTCTGGGCCCGTACGGTCACTGACAGCGATGCCCTTGTCAAATCCACGTTCACCCTTGTAAGGACGTCGGCGAGCTAGGTATCGGCCCGTATGGTAATCGTACAGGTAATGGTGTAGCTTCGAGCCATGGCCCTTCCAGAATCCAAGAACCTCCTTTATGTAGCCCGAGCCCATCGTAACGAATACGACCAGGACGTACACGGGGTAAATCCAGAAGAAACGCACCCAGACAGGCACGTGCGCCAGTCCGGCCGCGAGCAGTGCTGTTATGGGAATCATTCGCCCGCCGCCACCATCATCCAGTTATGGGCGATCTCCTCTTGCGCCGTGCGCAGCGCTAGCTTCCCGGCGCAGACTAGGAAATGTAGCCTGTTCTCAACACGGTCCTTCCCGTTCGGAATACTGCCAACTTCTGGCCATAGGTTCGTGGCGTCGTTACTGCCACCGAGCTCCAGCGGAATCAGGTGATCCAGCTCGGACCTTACACTGCGCGGTACATCATAAGCTGGATATGCCTCGTCATACTTGAAATGTGCGATCCTGCTCGGCGACGGCCGGTAGGGCCTGGTCGTGTAGCCCGACGCACACAGCTTTTCCCGGGTAATGGCCGGATCAAGGCTGCCAGGAGTACAGCGTGGGTCTGGCAGCTGTCCCTGAGCCCGGAAGTAGCAGCGGCCACTCAGATGGCCGGTAACCTCGCCAGGATCATGCACAGCCTTCAGGCCAGGCGACGTCGTCGGCACGATCGTCGTCGGGGAATAGGCCACGCTGCCACATCCCGTCAGGATCAGCCCAGCCAGGACGAGTAGTAGCTTCCTCATGGCTCCTCCTGTCTCCAGGTCTCCTTGTTCGCCTCGTACACGTCCACGGCCCAGCCCGGGAGCCGGCCACCGTCACCAACGTCGTATCCGTGCCTCTTAAGCTGGTCACGCATGTGACGCTGCGGTGCATGCCGACTAGGGTCAGCAGATATCGGATCAGATCGGATCCTTGCTGGTTCCGGTCGTGCCTGGGCTGGGACCTGCGCCGGAGCGTCGTTCTCGGACAGGATCCTGCCAGCCAGGGCGCGACGCCTCCCCTCGACGATCTCCCGCAGGAACGTGAGCGTAGTCCAGGGGAACAGGATCCATGTGGCCGCTCCGAAGCTTGGCAGCGGTGTCGGATAGGCATGGCCACGCCGGGATAGGGCCTTACGGCGGATCCAGTGAACGTGCGTCTCGTAAACAAGCATCGAGATGACCGGAAGACTGCCCCAGAGAACGATTCCGCCCGGAGGCTCGTGGTCGAGATGCGCATGGAACGTCTGGATGAATACGCCTGCCCCGACGATGAGCCGGACTACGGTCCGTGGTCCGCTGCCGCTCAGGCCCTCTTCGGCATAACGAACTGAGTAGCTCGCCATGAGTAGCGCCGCACCATCAAAGCAGGTGCTGACGGCAATCGCGACGAACCATGGCGCGCCCCAGTGCTCCGCGATCCAGAAGAAGGACCAGCCCGATACTCCGAGGATCGGAGCAAGGACGAACAGCCAGAGAAAGCCAGACGTGAGGCTGTGGATAACCTTGCGGATACGGTCCATCGGAGGACCTCCTGTTTCTTCCGACGTCTCGTTAAGAGAAGGATAACGCGCAATCCGATGCGAGGCTACCTCTCCGAGCCAGGATTCGCCGGATCAGAGGAATCATTGCCCTGAGCGTTCCCGCATCGTCTTCGGACAGGCCGATATCGAGGCCGTCGTTCTCGGCCAGGGATCGTAGTGCCCTGTCCGCTGCGACCACGCGCCCGTGCGCCGTGTTGTCCGGCTCCGGCGCCTCGCGTGGGTGCCGATTACGCTCGGCGCCGATGAGCTCGTCACCGGCATCGCTATCGCCTCCTGGGCGACGGCGGCCTGGCTCTGTCCTCTGGCTGTCCCTGATCTCTGCCGAGTGATAAATGGCGTTAAAATCTGGCAGGTTTTCTGGACTAGATGTCGTGAACTGCCGACCAGCCAGATCCCAGCACTTGTACATAAGATTGATATGCGTATGTGACTTACCAACCTGCTCGGCTATCTCTCGGCGTGACTGGCCGGCCATAACGGTCTCCCAGATTAGCCGGGCAGCTTCCCAGCGATGTCCGCTGACGGTCTTCTGGTCACCTTCGGCTATGGATAGATGCCTCCTGATTTCTGCGATCGTGTCCATGGGAAAGGGCCTCCTCAGGGAACGGAAACCTAGGTTTCTAACTAGGATAGCGTACGCTAGGGTCGTGGCACTACGAGCAATAGAGACACAGTACGCTGGCTGCCGGTTTCGATCACGGCTCGAGGCACGCTGGGCTGTGTTCCTCGACACTAGCGAGATCAGCTGGCAGTACGAGATCGAGGGATTCCGGCTTGACACCGATCTTGGCCGTATCCAGTACCTACCGGACTTCTACCTGCCCCGAGCCCGACAGTGGGCCGAAGTCAAGGGCCATTTCGAGCAGCACGGCTGTGAGCGAATCTGTGCCGTTGCGACGACGATGTGCCAGTGCGGAGACTACGGCAGCGACATCGTGGTTCTCGGTAACATTCCCCGGCCGGATAGCGCACGCTGGCCCATTCAGCTTCATGCGCATGGGCAGGACCTGTTCGTGATCCCCTGGGAACTGGAGCCGGGCTGCCCGCTCGGCCGGCCGTACTTGCGGGTACGGCCAGCAGAGCTGCTCGCTGCGGCGCTGACCGAGGGGATGCTCGCGGGACATCCAGACTGGGCTGTGCCCGGGCTAGTCGCAGCCCGGGCAGCTCGGTTTGAGTTTGGTGAATCCGGCTAGCTAATTGCCAGTACAGAATGCCAGGAATGATCCACTTCTTCTTTCTGCCCTTTCTCTTGCCTTTCTTTCCGGTAACTGCTCGCCTGGCGGCCTTCTTGGCCTTGCGCTGGAGAGCGGCTCTGCGCTGGCGCTTCTCGCGAGCCTCGCGCCGCACCCTAGCTTTCTCCTGCTGAGCGAACTTCTTCAGCGGCATTACCTTGTAGGAGAATAGGCCAGTCCGCACCCGAACAAGACCTTTCGCCCGCAGCTCCTCGTCCGTCATGTCAGCCTCCCAGCGCCGGGCGCCTGGTCGTAGCCGCCTCAGGATCGAGGCTCGCCTTACTGGCGTAGCTCACGCCCTGCTCGTAGGCGAAGGCATTATATCCGATCTTGCGAGGATCATGAAAGCTGACTTCCGGGAAGGCTTTCGTGAACATTGCGTCGATGCTTCGGTCTCGGTCGGCAAGCGCCAGCTCGGTGCTGTGCTCACGCTTACCGGCCGCCGCCCTGAGTCGCTGCCCTATGCGGGCAACATAGCCAGATGCCGCGTTCTTCCGGAAGCCAAAGCTGGCGCTCGCCGATATCTTCAGCGGCGTGACATGGCGCCGCTTACACTCGCGGTAGTATGCTCGCTTGTAATGGCTACCGATCGTCCAGTTGGACTTCCGCTCACCGGTGTTCTTGTTGTGGTACATGATAGCCTGAGTGTCGTCCGGCTCGGCTTCAGTCCTGAGCCAGCCGTAGACGTTCGCAATGTCCAGCCAGTTCAGCCCAGCTGTGTGCAGGACATAGGCGTTTGCATCCTCGCTCAGCGCCGGATCTGGCTTCGGGAAGATGGCGCCGTTCATGTGAAGGTACAGCGTTGTGTAGAGTAGCTCGAAGTAGCGCAGGTCGCCTTCGTAGCCAAACACCGCAGCTTTCTCCTGCCCGTCGGCATTGTGCTCGGCGGAACCTTTCAGCCACACCATACGGCAGCGGCAGTAGCTCGCGACGACGTGCGCCAGGCACGCCGCATCTTCGGTGAAGAGGCTGCCCCTCTCTCCGAGGTCGACATAGATCTTCGCTGGCCTGAGATTCTGGTTCCGGCCGTCCGAATGTACCTGTAGCTCCTCGATAGCGTAGCGAGTCATCAGCTCGTCTGCGCGTTCGCGACACAGCTCGGCCTCGGCCGTCGGCGTAGCCGGGTGTTCCGCACGCTCGACGAGCGCGCGGACCCGCTTGAGTACCGCGTTGAGTTCCATCACTGCTCTTTCGGAAGGAGGCCACGAACCTGGTACTCTTCCCGCTTGCGCTCATACCGGGCACGGTCGTCCTCAGTGACCCGGAGGTAGCGGTCCATGTCGAGAGTGCCATTGAGAGCCTTGAGCAGCTTGTACTCGGCGACCTCGAGCTGAAGCTTCTTGATCTCGACGGCACGGAACGCCCCGATCGCCAAGTCGGTGTTGATAATAGTAACGGTTTCGGTTCGCTGGGTACTCATGTCTCGTCTCGCCTTTCTAGATAACGTTGTAACCGTCGTGGATCGCGATTGCCCTGAGGACCGCGTGCGGATTGCCGGTGGTCCAGTGTGTCTGCCGGAACTGGCGACTAGTGAGCCGGATGGTGTAGCCAGTACCCGCATCGCCAACGTAGCGGGTAAGTATGCGCTTGTCGCTCGTCAGGACGTAGATCTTCTCGAGTCCAGTCGGAGTCTTGACCCTTAGCCGAGCGACCTCGGTGGCGCCTCGCGCGCTAATCTTTGCCATAACCTTCCGCCCTTCGTCCAGTCGGGCCAGGTACCCTCGCGGTCGTCCTGGGGCTTTGGCTTCGGCCGGATCTTGATCTGAATCTGCTTCGCCATCGTTCTCGCCTTTCTCGTCTACCTCCAGTATACCTCGAACTGGAATGAAAGTAAAATTGTTTCTGCAGCCAGGATTCCTGCAGGTAATCCCCACTCGCCGTCTTTGCCGTCTGTCGCCAAGACGAACGTAAGCCCTAGCTTAGCAGCCGCAATGACTCGGTGATGGCCGTCCGCGAGCTCGCCGTTAACGATCGCCACCGGAGTTTGCTGGCCATCGGCACTAATCTGGTCGGCAATCTCGTCTTGGTACTCGTAGTCTTCAAAGCAATCCACGACCTCGCCGACCGTAAGCAAAGGGTCGTCCGGTCTCATTCCCGAACATCGTGCGCTTGGCATAGCCATAATTTCAGCCACGAGGATCCTGAAAATTGCCATTCTGCCTTCCTTTGTGGTTCGTGGCTCCGGCCGGAATCGAGCCGGCGAACCTCTCTCCGGGTGCCGGGCTAGAGTCAGATTCGGTCGCTTTCTCGTCCGGACCACCGTGGATTTCGCCGTCCGGACACCCCGGGTTTATTCCACGACGACCTCGTCCTCCGGGATATCCACGGCGTCCTTCCATCGGGTGTCACTCCCGGGGGTCCCGAAGTCGTCCGGTGGGTCTGACTCGAGGGACTCTTCGATGGCGTCAGCATCGGTGACGGCCTTCCGATAATCCGGCCACGGGTACTGCGTGTTCGTACCCTTCTCGTAGTGAGCCAATGTCCTACCTCCTGTTCCTAGGTGATCCTACGACTGCGCATGCTTTGCTACAGAAGAAGGATCCACCTCTTTCGTATAATCGCCGTCCTCGTTCAGATATACCGATCCAGACGGGAAGTTCTGTACGTCGCCCGGCCGGCCGCATCGTCTCGACTACGGCTCGGTAGTAGCCTCGCGTCTTCCTTACCATGGTTCTCGCCTCGCCTAGTTTCTTGCGGTAACTACGGCCCGGCTGGTAATTACTACCGGCCGACTGTAACTTTTAGGCGCCTACGGCGCCCGGCCGGTTAGGGCCGGGCGCCGGTAGCTAGGGGTTACTCGCCGGTAGCTAGGGTCTGGATTTCCGCGACGTCGGACTCGGTTGCGGTTTCCGGGTCGAAGCCGGTTACCTGGCACGCTAGGTACAGCGCGTCCCACCGTCGTCGCTCGTCGTTACTAAGTTCCATGGTCTCGCCTTTCTCTGTGCCTACCTCAAGTATACCTCGCTATAGCCAGAAAGCTAGGGTTTTCCGCAGAAAACTGAAGTTATTTTCTGGCGGCTACGCGCCAGCCGGGCTTGAGAAAAGTTACCGGCGCCCGGCCGGTTAGGGCCGGGCGCCGTCGGCGGCCGGGGGCTAGATCGGCCGGGGCGCCAGAACGCCGGTAGCGGGTACGTATCCCATGGTCGAGCCGAGTACGTTCGGCCGGTCGAGCCGTACGCGGTAGTTATATTCGCCCTTGTTTACCCTGAGGTAACTGACGATCGTCCCGATCGCCGGAATTTCTTCCGGGTAGCCTAGGGCGACCCGCGTACCGTTAGCTAGTTTCATGTTCTCGCCTTTCTCGCGACTACCTTGAGTATACGCCAGTTTGCCCGGTAGCGCTAGGCCCCGGGCAAACTTTCTGCGACTTTTTAGTCGGCGATCGCGCGGGTAGTGACGGCTTCGCCGGGCTCGGCCGTCGCTGGCCCCGTGAGTACCGCGTCGGCTAGCGCGTTCCAGAGCGGTAGCTCGTCATCGCTGAAGGTCGCGTAGAGTCCGTTAATCGTCACGCGGTCCTCATCGAAGCCGAGTACGAGCGCGCCGGGAGCGGTGCGCCGCTCGACCAGAACCTGGACGGCCAGGTACTCGTCATCCCGGCTAATGAGGGTAACCCGTACGTCTTCGGTGAGTACCCAGCCGTAGCCGCGCACGTCGGCCGGAGCCGCCACCTGGGTACCGGGGTAGTTTGTCATTGTCTCGCCTTTCGTCGTACCTACCTCAAGTGTACCTCCCGGACCGCAGTTTAGCTAGTCCGGGAGGCAACTTGGCAGGTGGTGTAGCCACTGCGACGCGATCTCGGCCGCCTCGTCGGCCGAGAAGGCCGAGCGGAACAGCTCAGAGCCATCGGAGCTGATGATCGTATCGGCCATCGCCAGGACGACATGCCGGGCTAGATCCTGCTTGGCACTGCGCTTGTCGACCTTCGGCGCCGACTCGGGCTGGTTCTGGGCGGGACCCGGGGTGTCCTCCACGACCGTGCCGGTCGCGTCGTTCGGCTCGGGTACGTGCTGGGCGACGTGGAGCGTGAGCAGCTCGGCGTGGTTGTCGAGGTCGCTCGGGGTGGCCTGGTGCTCGGTGAGTAGGTGCCGGGCGAGTCGCTCGTTACGGCTCGGCGGCTGGAATCCCTTAAGGTGCTTCTCGGTGTCCTGCTGGCGGTCGACCCGAGGGTCGCCGGTCTTGGTCGCTGACATGTTCTCGCCTTTCGTTCGGCTTGCCATCTTCAGAACCGGGAGGCCATTCCCGGCTGACGGGCTTGCGCCCGTTTCGGCTACCTGGTGACGCGGTAGACGGCGACGACCTTGCGGAGGACGTCGCGGCTAGGCTGGCGTACCGCGTCCCACAGTGGGCTGCTGTCGTCGGCCGCTAGGTTCGCCAGAATCCATCCGGCCTCCTGGCGATTGACAGTCCGGCCGTCGCCCCGGGCGCTGGCCTTAACGATGATGCTAATGAGCTCCTCGCGAAGCTGGGCCCTGGTCATTGTCTCGCCTTTCTTTCACGTAAGACAAGTATACGCGCTCCGTAGCCAGAAAGCTACAGAAAGTCAGCAGGAAAACTGAAAATATTTCCGGGCGGTAAACACCGAGCGCCCGGCCGAAGCCGGGCGCTCACGAGTCGCCTAGTCTGCGAACCTCTCCGGGTGCCGGTCCCACTCCCGCTCGTAGTAGCTAACGACCATATCAGCGTGGACGGCGCAGAAAAGGCTGGTCGCGAGTAGCGGGTCGTCGATGCCAGTCGGGTAGCTGGCGATTGTCATCACGACGGTAGCGCGCTCGTGGCACTTGTCCTCAAGCACCGGGTCATACTGGCACACCCGACGACCGGTAAACGTCTCACGGGTAATTTCTGACTTTCTCATGGTCTCGCCTTTCTCTGTGCCTACCTCAAGTATACCTCGCTATAGCCAGTTCCGTTAGCCCGTGACAAGAAAATTTCAGAAAACTTCTACACGTAGTCGGTGGTGGTTCGGGAACTAACGTCTGCGCTAGTAGTCAGCGAGGCAGTAATCGCAGGTGATCCGGCCGTGCGCGCAGCGGTCGTGTCCCGGAAGCTTCCCGATCAGCCAGCAGGCGAGGCAGCGGTGGAGCGGCGGTGACTTCGTCTTGATCTCGCCCCGCAGGGCCTTGCCGATCAGCTCACCCATCTCGGCGTACTCGGCGAGGATCTCAGCTGAGATCGGGGTGACTGCGGACATCTTTCTTACGCTGTCAGATTTGCCGGGCAGCATAAGGCCACAGCTCCTCTGCAAGCTTCTGGCTATTGCGGGCGCGGCGAACTCCGGTCAGCGCGTGCCGATGCGCATCCCGGATGTCGTCCTGCGCAACGTACAGCTTTAGGCGGTGCAGCCGATCGTCCGTGTAGGTGGACTTCGCGAGGCTCCTGGGCTGAAACTGTAGCGTCGCGTCGCCCAGAAGACGCTGGTGCTTCAAGAGCAGGAGCATCGCGCCCAGGCGCACTGGGCTCAGGGCTTCCGGATCGGTGCTCTTGAAGCGTGGGTCCTGGTCCCAGGCCTCACACAGAATCGCTACACCTACCTTGTAATCGAGGGACTGGATCTCTCGCGCCGTACGGGCGAGGTTCGTGGCCTGGGTCGGCTCGTCGCCATGGAAGACGCCGTAATCCCGCTCGAGGATCTCAGGGCTGTCGTTACCAAAGATGCTCATGCGTGGAATCGTGAGCCGGCACCAGGCCGTCGTT
>WNFY01005755.1_pt1 | contig 27452 bp, 27 predicted proteins | sample 5400091 | NCBI WGS metagenome assembly WNFY01 (sample SAMN13153364, study PRJNA577476) | soil metagenome | isolation source: 60 cm soil or saprolite under grassland replicate 1 | place: USA:California | collected 2016-06-15 | reverse complement strand
GGGGCACATTGCTGATCGCCAGTTCGAGATCGAGTTTCTCGATGCAGGCGTGGAGGCTTTTGCGTTCACCTTCGGCTGATCCTTGACAGCGGAGGGAATGTGAGGAAAGGCAGGTGTGATCCCATGAGCGACGATCAACAGCGCAGCGGGAATGGCCCGGTTCCTGGCACGCGCCGCAAGGCAGTCCCCATTGCCATGGCGACGGGACCTGCCGAGTAAACCGCCGGGCAACAAGAGCTGCCGGTGAGACTGACGAGCCTGGCAGAGATGGTGCAGTGGGCACAGAACTGGTCTCGCTCCCGCTCCATCTGGCCCCTTGGCTATGGTCTGGCCTGCTGCGCCATCGAATTGATCGCGGCCGCCTCTGCCCCACAGTATGACCTGTCGAGGTTCGGCTCCGAGGTGTTCCGCTCAAGTCCGCGCCAGGCCGATCTGATGGTGGTTGCCGGGACGGTCTCGGTCAAAATGGGACCGCGCCTGCGCCTGTTGTGGGAGCAGATGCCTGAGCCGAAGTGGGTCCTGAGCATGGGCCAGTGCGCTAACTCAGGTGGGGAATTCTACGATAGTTATTATACCGTGCAGGGCGTCGATACGATTGTGCCGGTCGATGTCTATGTCCCGGGCTGCCCTCCCCGCCCGGAGGCCCTGATTGAAGACATCCTTAAACTGCGCGAGAAAATAGAAAAACAAGGCCTGAGGCTGCGCGATGAGGAAAGAAGGTGAAGATCACGTTGCTCTGCGCCTGAGAGGACTGAATGTCTGCATATGATAGAATGGTGAAGAGCAGGAGAAAAGCGACACAAGAAAAGGAGGTGAAGATATGAGTGAAGGTTTCTTCTCGCGTGGGTTTCGCGGTCGTCGCCAGAAGAGTGAGCTCAGCGGACGCATCCCGCCGGGACAATATCTCGAGCGTGGCTTCCCCGTGCTTTCGGCAGGGCCAACACCGCATACACCACTCGCGAACTGGGATTTTTCCATTGTCGGGGAGGTCGAGCAACCAAAACGCTGGAGCTGGGACGAGTTTCGTGCTCTCCCACGCGAGACGATCACCAAAGACATCCACTGCGTGACCAAGTGGTCGAAGCTGGACACGCACTGGGAAGGGGTCTCTCTCGATACCCTGCTGGTACAGGTCGAAACCAGCGCCAGCTACGTGATCGCCTTCAGCGATGGGGGCTATACCACCAATGTGCCCCTGGACGAGGTGACGGGAGGGAAGGCCTGGATAGTCGATACCTATGATGGTCAGCCCCTGGAGCCGCAACACGGCGGCCCGGCCCGCCTGCTGGTGCCTCACCTCTATTTTTGGAAGAGCGCCAAGTGGGTTCGAGGCCTGCGCCTGGTCGATGAAGATGAACCGGGCTTCTGGGAGTCGCTTGGCTACAACAATCACGGTGACCCATGGAAAGAGGAACGCTATTGGGGCGACTGAGCTGGCAGATCGGTGAGGTGGTCGCCACCCGACCAGAAACGGTACGGACGAAGAGCATCACGCTTGATCTACCTGGCTGGATGGGGCATCGAGCCGGGCAACACGTGGATGTGCGCCTCACCGCCCAGGACGGCTACCAGGCCGAGCGCAGCTATTCGATTGCCTCGCCGCCCGAGGAGGCACCGCGCGTGACGCTCACCGTCGAACGGATCGATGACGGGGAGGTCTCCCCCTACCTCACCGAGGACCTGCTCGTGGGGGACAAGTTGGAACTGCGTGGCCCGGTCGGGGGCTACTTCGTCTGGGAGGCGCAGATGGGTGGCCCGCTCCTGCTGGTGGCTGGTGGGTCGGGCATCGTTCCCTTGATGGCGATGCTGCGCCACCGTGCCGCCGCGGGCAGCACGGTGGCGACTCGCTTGCTCTATTCGTCGCGCTCTCTTGAGGACGTGATCTACCGCCACGAACTCGACCACCTCTTGAAGAGCAGCACCATGCTCGAGGTAGTGCAGACGCTGACGCGGGCGCACCCGCCCGGCTGGACGGGCTATGCCCGCCGCATCGATACCCAGCTGCTACGCGAAGTGGCCTGGCCAGTCGAGCAGCGCCCGCAGATATTTATCTGTGGCCCCACCCCGTTCGTCGAAACGGCCGCGGCCAGTCTTGTGGAACTGGGACATGAACCAGGACGCATCAAGACGGAACGCTTTGGACCGACAGGAGAAACATGATGGAGCAAAAACTGGATGGCAACGCTGCCGCGGGCATGCTGCAAGCGATCTTCCCCTTTGACATGACGCTCGCCCAGGTCACCTGCGCGGGCTGCGGCACCACCACTGTGATTGGGGCAACCGCCGCCTACATGCACGGCATGGGGGCGATCATACGCTGTCCCAGGTGCGACAATGCCCTCATCCACATCGTGCATGCCAGGGGACGCTACTGGCTGGATATGCGAAGCGTGCGCGTCCTTGAAATTAAAGAGGGGTAAGACCGGACCTTTTGCGCAATGCCTCGTATCTGCTCAAAGCCTCGCCCACAAACGTGAGTAAAGCCTCCTCTAGAGTGGGGCCAATGGTGTAGATCTGCTCGTACGTGAGGGTGGTGCCTGTGGGCGATACGTCTACTGCGATTCCAAGTTGCTCCAGGCGCTTGACCAGGTCCGATTCGTGCTGTTGTTCCATTGTTTTGTCCTTCCCTTACTTGCCAACGCTCGTTTCCTCGAACGCCCCTAAGGCGCGCAGGGACGCCTTTTGTGCCCCGGTGAGACCCCGGATGCCCGTGATAGTGAGCCGCTCGTAGAGTCGATCCCGTCGCAGCGTTTGCTGCAGCTCGCCACTCTCGAGGTCCCAGAGCCGGATGGCCCCGTCATCCCCGCAACTGGCCAGCTTGCTGCCATCGGGACTCACCTTGAGCGCTTGCACCGTTCCCTGATGGGCTTCTTGCACCCGCACGCACTCCCCGCTCTGCAGATCCCACCAGCGCAGCCTGCCATCACTGCCCCCACTGATCAGCAGATCCCCACCGGGAACCCAGCTCAGCGCAGAGACCACCCCCGGATGCCCTTCAAAGGCATGCACCGGCTTTCCACTGTCCGCATCCCACACGAAGAGTTCTCCGCCCTCTCTCCCGCTGCCACCAGAGGCCAGCCGCCGCCCATCGGGGCTCCAGGCCACACTCATCACGACTCCCTGATGTCCCACCAGCTGCTGCTGCAGCGGGCCATCGGTCGCTTCCCACAGAGAGACGGAGCCATCATCACCCCCGCCGGCCACCCGCGTGCCATCCGGGCTCCAGGCCACGCGCCGGAGCCAGGTCGCGTGCGCACGATTTGCCCACCGCAGGGAGCGGGTTGACATGTCCCACACCTGCACTCCACGCTGAAAGGTGCCGCAGGCCAGCAACTTTCCGTCTGGACTCCACGCCACACCATAGTAGATGGTGTCAGCGGAGTCGGAGTCCCCAAGGATCTGGAGACAGGAGCCCAGGGTTGGGTCCCAGAGCCGGATGTCACTATCCGACCCGGAACTTGCCAGCCTGCTCCCATCAGGACTCCATGCCACGCCGTATACACGCCTGCGATGACCGCGCAACACGCCTCGCGGCCTCCCACCGGCCACCTCCCAGATGGTGACCAGGGTATCCGTACCGGAACTCGCCAACTGCGTGCCGTCTGGACTCCAGTCGAGGTCGTAGAGGGAGGCCACGGAACCCTGCATGACCCGCACGCACTGCGCATTGTCGACCTCCCAGAGCCGCAGGGTGCCATCGTCACTACCACTGAGCAGGTGGCTGCTATCGGGGGTGAAGGCCAGGCCAAACACAATGGCGCTATGACCCTGCAGCACCGCCCGCAATGTGCCGAGCTTGCCATCCCACAGCCGGATCGTTGTGTCCCGACCGCCACTGGCCAGCGTGCCTCCATCCGGACTCCAGGCCAGGGCTTCCACCCGCTCGGTATGTCCCACCAGCGTCTCGAGACAGCGTCCACTGGCGAGTTGCCACAGCTTGACGGTGCTATCCCAGCTCGCGCTGACAAGAATGCTGCCATCGGGGGCAAAGGCCAGGCCGCGCACCAGATTGGTATGCCCGGAGAGCGTCTGCACGCAGGTTGCTGGCTCGCTGTGCCCGATCTCCCAGAGCCTGGTCGTGCCCGCGACGTCGCCACTTGCGAGCAGGCGCCCATCCGGGCTCCAGGAAGCCGAGAAGACCGGACCGGGATGCGGTATGTCCTCCACAGGCGTGCCCAGCGAAGCCTCCCAGAGCCGGACGGTGGCATCAAGTCCCCCACTGGCGAGCAGTCTGCCATCGGGGGAAAAGGCCAGGCACGTGGTGCCCTGCGTGTGCCAGCCCGACCAGAGCAAGGCACCACTCGCTACTTCCCACAGCTTGACGCTGCCATCCATACTCCCACTGGCGAGCGTGTGTTCATCCGGGCTCAAGGCAAAGGCAAATGTCGTGTCGGTATGGGTCTGCCAGACCAGGTGCAGGAGCTTGCCTTCCTCGCGCCACAGCCGTACTTCGCCCCGCCTGCTGACGGCCGCCCAATACTGCCCACCACGGCTGATGGCCACTGCGGTGATGGCATCGAAGGCCTCGCTCAAGACGCACTCGCGCATCACGGCCCCGGACAGATTCGCGTCTTGCATCTCGACCCCTTGCAAGTATGCCCCACGAATGACGAGCCGCGAGAGATCCAGGCCGCGCAGGTCGCTCCGCAACGCTTTGAGCAGACTGATCACGTTGGCAGGACCATAGCCCTGACTGTTGCCATCTTCAGTACGGAAGTGCATGAGCAGCGCCAGGAGCTGGCCCTCGATCCTGGAGTCCGATGCGAGCTCGGCTCGCAGCCGCTCCACGAGCGGACGCACCAGCAAACGCACCTGGGTCTGGCGCACGTAGTCTTTCGCTTGCGCCTGCTCTACTGCATACCGGTGCAGGTGGTCCATCGCCTGCGTGACGATCTCATCGCTCAGTTGATCGAGTAGGGCACCAGTGACGTACTCCATCACCACCGATTGCAGCGTAAAACTGGCCCGCTGTCCCCGCTCGATGAGGGACCGTCGCGAGAGTGCTTCCAACGCCTCCAGCACCCGTGCGCGCGTCGGCCTGGGAACCAGCAGGGAGAGCAAGGAATCGAGCGACGTCCACTCGCGGACCACCGCCAGCCAGGTGAGGAGCGTCTGCTCCAGCAGCGTTAGCCGTGCCACTTGCTGGCGCAGTACCACGCGCATGCCATTGAAGATCAGCTCCCCCGACTGCAGGAACGGGACGATCTCGCCGCCAAAGAGATCGACGATGGCCTGGCCCACGATCTTGAGCGCGAGCGGATTGCCCGCGTAGCTGGCGATCAGTTGCAGCCAGGCGGAGGATTCCCCGCGCAGGTCCTTGTCTTCCAGCAGGGAGCGTGCTGCCTCTTCAGAGAGGCCCAACAGGCGCAGTGAACGGACTGGCCCGCGCGGCCCTTCCAGGGCCTCGATCTCGCGGGGTTTCTCGCGGCTGGTCAACACCACACAACTTTGATGGGTGGACTCACCAAGCCGCTCGATCAGTCGCTCGTAGCCCTGGTAACCGGGACGGTAGTTGCCCTCCGGGTCTTCCACCTCGATGAGCGTCTCCAGATTGTCCAGCACGAGCAGGCAGCGCTGCTCGTGCAGGCGTTCGATCAACTGGTTGATGCGTTGTTCCAGCGAGGGGGGGAACTCGGCGGGTGGGGTTTCCGAGAAGAAGGAGATACAATCGGCGACCAGGTCGTCACAGGAGGGGGCATCGCGCACCGAGCGCCAGAGTACGGCGTCGAACTGGGGGGTGATCCGCTGGCCAAGGAGCGAGACGAGCGCGCTCTTGCCGATGCCACCCATACCAACGATGGCGATGAGCCGACACTGCTCTTGCACAATCCATTGCGAAAGTTCGGCTAGTTCTACCTCACGACCTGTGAAGCGGCTCACATCCAGCGCTCCGACCCAATCAATGCGTGGAAAAGCTGCTGCTTCCATTGCAGGAGCCTGGTCTAAGGTAGCACCGACCTCGGTGGTGGAAGTGAACACGAGCGTAGTCTGGGTACTGAGCAAGGCCGCGAGCCAACCCAGATCGAGGAGTTCTCGTTGATGCGCCGTTTTCCACAAGGCGCGGATCTCCTCTTCCTCCCGCCCCGGCGTGAAGACGTGCTGCTGCACACACAACGCGACAAAGTGTTGCAGGCGTTCCGCTTTGGGATAGTTGCTGCCGGCCTCCCACTCGCCGACGGCGCGGCGGGAGACCCCCAGCAGGGCGGCCAGACCCGCTTGCGTCAGGCCAATGCTCGTGCGCAGCTTGAGCATGACCTGCCCAAAGGCATAGTCGCGCTCCCGGTAGGAGTGCCGCGTCATCGGCGTGCTCCTTTCCTTGCACGTGACCCAGCGGCACCACGCTAGCAATGGGAGGGAACATGCCAACTGTTGCAGGCTGTCTTCCCCAGGCATTCTCAAGTATACTGCTAGGTGTGGGATGCGCTCGAGGCGGGTCCACGCTGCTTGGGGGATCTGGGGCATGGCGAAAGACTCCAGACGCTCCCTGTGACTGTATCCTTGTATGCTACTCTATGTGCTAACTTGTCAAGGTTGCGATGAACAAATGCTACGGTATGGCCCTTTACTTCATCCTTATATGATACCATATTTTCTGACCAATGATGAGCCTCTTGCCCACGAGATCCTGTTGTCTGACCCCGGAAATAAAGTAAGTGGAAGCGGCATGCCACTTGATGGGGAGTGACCCCTCCAGAGCCTCCTTCTCTACTCTTGTCTGAGGGGGGATGGGGCTGGTACAATTCCTGGCTCCTCTCCATCGTCATGATGCATGTCGAATATGATCTTGACCCGCTTTTGTGGGGCAAGCTCACTTTCACTTCACCTCTCCAAACCTAAGAATTCTTTATTCATTTGTACAGCAACCCGTACAGCAACGCCGACGAAAAACAGCAAAAATTGGCGACACGCAGCGAACAACAGGACCAGGAAATAAGCACGAGGAGAGCATCAGCGAATACGAGCGAACCCTCCAAAGCGTTTCCCGTATGCGCTACTATTCACCACTGTTGCAACGCCTCTAGCCGCTTCAAATCTAACTTGAGGCGTTTACATTTTTGGCCCAATCCTCATTAATGTAGCAACCATGTAGCAACCGGGATTTCTGCTCTTTCTTGGGCGTCATCTTGTAGTAACCCTTCCCATTCCCACGATATGCGCAACGAGATGGCAGCAAGCAAACAAAGAGAAACCTGACGATATTTCGAGAAAGCAGAAGAGCGGAAAAGTGGTTGGAAGTTTCAACATAATCGCGTTCCCGGCAACCTTTTCAGTGTAAACGCGAACTCATTACATCATGATGGTAAAAAACCATCAACGTAAGCGCGAACTCGCCACTGTATGAACGCAGAAAAGAGTAATCATTGCAATTTAGCTGTGCAATTTGCCCGGCTCAAAGCCCATTTCCTGTCATTCCAAAAATGAAATGGCGCTGAATTTGAAGCATTCTTTGGCTCACCTCTCTGCTTGGCGGTGGTGTATCGGAGGAGCTCTCAATGAGGGTTTGGAGGACTCTCAATAGTTGGGATAATGAGGCCCGAAGAGACAAGAGCTTGCTTTACTCTTGCCTCTCTGCATTGACACCCCGAGCTATCGTCTGCTCACGCGAGAAAAGTGAGCAACGCGGCATTGACCTCCTCAGCGCGCTCCTGCTGTATCCAGTGGCCACAATCGGGCAGAACCTTTGTCTGGATCGCCGGCACCCAGAGCCGCATCTGCTCGATCCACCTGTCTGGGCCTACCAGTTCAAAAACGGGATCTCGTCCGCCACACAGAAAAAGGGTGGGTTGCGTGATCCGGGCATTGATATAGGCAGCCAACAGTTCCCAGTTTCGATCAGTATTCCGATACCAGTTGAGTCCGCCGGTAAAGCCCGTGCGAGAGAACTCCTGGCTATAGTACGCCAGATCGACTTCCGTCAGCCAGGGCGGCAGAGACGCGGGTAGACCCACGTGTGCCAGGGGATCGTCCGTCTGCTCGGAGAGCACCGGGTGCCAGCGCTCAGACGCGGACGCGTCCCCGGATGCGCCACACAAAAATTGGCGCATGGTTGTCGCGACCTCGCGTTCAAGCGCGACCTCGGCCACGCCTGACTCCTGAAAATACAACTGATAGAAAAACTGGCCTTTGAACCTTTGCTGCCAGCCCTGGGTGGGTCGGAGCGTGCCCTTTGCTCCCTGGAGCGAGCGACGGGGAATGTAGGGAGAACTCATCGTTACCAGGACGGGAAAGAGATCCGGGCGCATCAGCGCCGCCTGCCAGCAGACGTTACTGCCCCAGTCGTGACCGATGAGCGTCACCTGAGACTCGCCCAGCGCCTCAAGGACGCCGACCAGGTCACCAACCAGGTGGAGCAGTGTGTATGCCCCTTGCGAAGCTGGCTGGTCCGTTTGCCCATAGCCGCGCATATCGAGCGCGACGACGTGGTAGCCAGCCTCAGCCAGGACCGGGATCTGCTTCCGCCAGGAGTACCAGAGTTCGGGAAAGCCATGACAGAGCAGGAGGAGCGGGCCAGTCCCTTGCTCGGCCATATGTATCCGCAGACCGTTCGTTTCAATACATCGATGCGACACCCCATCCAGGTGAACAGGTGTGTGATCCGTTGCCATGGCATTGCCCCTTTCCCTGTGAAACAACTCCTGCCTCATTCTATCCAAACGTGATGCGGAAAGCAACGTTTCCATGCAAAGATCAGCGCTTTCCATGCTCGCTTTTCCCCTACCCCAGAGAGGAAGGAGAGGAGAGATGGGCTCAATACTTCCTCAAATTCAGTGTCATTTCATTTTTGGAATGACACTGTACACTCAGTGTAATAAATCCGCGGTTACGATGAAAACCTGTCATTTGTTCGCACATACACTGACAGCATTCGCGTTTACGTGGCAACCAGCAGGGGCAATTCAAGCTCAGTTCGCGGTCGCGCTTACGTTGACGCCTACAGTGGTGTGGAACAGAGATGTAGAGATGCTTGTAAATATTGAAGACGTATCCAGCAAGACGGTACCCAGAAAAAAGAAGCAAACGGTGTTCCAGAGAGTGTATGCAGTCGTGACCACATCCAAGCCAAAGAGAGTAGCAAACGTGGCAGGGAGACCATGGATTGTCACTTTCAGGAACGTATCGGTCGAAGGACAGGTATTGCGAGCCAGGCGCTCATCCCACGAAAGACGCCAATGCGCACGTTGTGCTCGGGTTTGTCTCTCTGGCACTATGCTGTCTTGTTTCTTCTCCGGGTGAATCCTCTCAGAGGGAAGAATGACGGTTTGCGAACGAAGCAACTGAAACCACCGACGCCGGATGGGACAGCGTGGCCAATCACCCCATAGGACTGGGAAAGGAGCGGATTCGGCAGGAGATGGGAGAGGCTCACGCAACATCAGTGGAGCTTGCTGTCGGTGGAGGCGCGGTCGAAGCAGATGCGGAGGATGCGGTGGGCCAAACAACGGCACTGACCCGGACGCAGGCTTCTTCGTTGTTGTGGCTTCTTGACACTGATCTCGAAGAGAACAGGGACGGCAATGACATGCGCGAGCACCATAGACCATGCGTACAGAGCCGTTGCGCGGAGGCTCGGCGCTCTTGCAGCGTTAAGGGGTGATCAGCCGGACGAACGCATCCGTGCCATCGGGTTGGAGCACAAAATCGGAGAAAGCCCAATCCTTTGGTGCGCGTATCGATGGGCCCATTGAGGGGGACCATACGATATGGACTCAACCACCGCAGCAGACTCGACTACCGCAGTAGACTCAACCACTGCAACAGGCTCAACCACTGCAGCAGGCTCAACTGATTGAGCTGGAGCAAATTCCATCAAACGCATGGCTGTAGGAGAAAGGTGTTGCCCGAGTTCTAAACGGAGGTTCCAGATCCACTGCGAGAGGATCTGCCAGCAATCCTGACCAGAGGCTGAGCGAGAGACTGAAGCGGTCTGGATCTTGCTCTTGATCTTCATCAGATAAAACCGTCTCAAACGATCCACGGTGCAGATACACCTGCAGCACATCTGATGCGGTAAATGCGTGAGGTGGCAACGTCGTGTAGAAGAGCTCGTAAACGGTTTCTTTGCATACGACTCCAATAGCAGGCTTGTGAGCACCAGTTGGATGAGTAGCGACAAGAAGACGGACAACAGGCCCTGTTGGGGTGAGTGGCACGGCAAGACCATCGTAGAGATCGCGAACGGTTCCGCTTTCAGGATGGGTAACCTGGGCATCAGGGGCTGATTGGAGTCGGGTTTGGACTTCGGGGAGATCAAGCCAGGCATACTGCTTACTCCGTCCAATCACCCCCAACTTCCAGGAGAGAATCTCATTGACAGGAGCCGTGTTTCCGTACAACCCATCAATCCGCACGACAACCTGGGAGAGGGGAAGCGCAAGCGCGGCCGCGTACACCGTGATGGCTTGGAGCCCTTGTCGCAATTCTGCGAGGGTCTTCGCCGTTTCCTGGACCTGAAAAGGTGCCGAGCCATTGATGCGTGTATGGCTGTAACACCGTGGTCCTGGTTCGCCCCACCTGTCCTCGCTTGCGCCCGAAATACCCTTTGGCGCACACCCGATCGAAACGACGATGAGGAGCGGGAAGGTCTTTTGTCTGGGGAAGTGCCCGCTGTCGTGCTGCCTGTTTGGTTCCATCGATATCGACCAGAAACCAATGCTTTCCCAGACGATCCCACACCCCACCTGGTGGAGAACCGAACGTGGATCGTGCCACCAGATCCTCTTGAAAGAGAAGCCGGAGGGCTTCGACACCTGGCTGATCAAGAGCCGCGAGAAAACGGCTGAGGGTGGAATGACAGGGAAGGGCGTTGCGGCCAAAGAGAGCCATGAACGTGGAAGCAAAAGGCCAAAGGCGCTCGTAAAACGCTTTCAAGGTGGGTTCCCCACTCACCGCATATCCGATGAGGACGACCACCTCAGCAAACCATGAGGGCGTGGCGGGAACAGACGAAGGCGCAATCTGGACTTTCACGGAAGGATGCATCATACTGGTTCTGTGTCCTCCTTATTGGGCAATATATCTTTTTCATCCTTCTAAGGAGACACATTTTTGTCTTTTTTACCAGGATTTTATTCTTTCTGTCTCTCATGTGCTCTCTGCTGCTCGCTTGCTGTTATCTCGTTGCGCATATCGTGGGCATTGACCTCCTAGTGCGTCTCTGGCATGCTCAAGGGTATAACAGCGACCAATCATAGAGTTTGGTCTACTCTGCTTCTTTTTCAAGCCTTTCTTGCTTGATGAGTGCAGCATCGAGTTGTCTCATTGCATCTTGTTGCATTCCTGGAAGGACGTGCGAGTACACATCCATCGTCATACTGATCTGCGTGTGTCCCAACAACTCTTGTACGACTTTCGGATGAATGCCAAGGCTCAAGAGTAATGTCGCCGCACTGTGACGCAGATCATGGAAGCGGATATCTGGTAACCCAGCCCGCGTGAGGATCTTCTTGAATTCCTCAACGACATGATTGGGATTGAGATGCTTCCCAGTGAGCGTGCAAAATACATAATCATATTCCTGCCAGAACTCGCCAGCTTTCAACTTGGCTTCCAGTTGGCTGACACGATGCTTTTTGAGAGCCTCGAGCGCAAAAGGCGCAATCATCACGCTTCGACGGCTCTTCTGCGTCTTTGGTTCCGCTTCCACATAGACATGCTCTCGCCCTGGCATATTGGTAGGGACTCGTGATAAAACACGGCGTACTTGTAGTATTCCTGTCTCAACGTTGATATCTTGCCATTTGAGGCCCAACAGTTCTCCTCGCCTCATTCCCGTTGCCATAGCCAGGGTAAAGAGCGCTTCCCACTTGTGCCCATGCACGGTAGCAAGCAAGTGTTGCATCTGTTCCATGGTTAAAGGCTGTATTTCGAACTGTTCCTTGCGGGGAGGCTTAACCAGATCACAGACATTGCGAAAGACCAGTCCCCACTTGACAGCCGTGTCTAACGCGTTATGCAATACGCTATGGTAATAGATGATAGTTGCCGGGGCCAGGCCTCTCTCCCCGACACTTTTAAGAACCGCAGTGCAAAGCGCCAGTGTTGCTGGTGTCGCCGCAAGGGTAAGCATTGGCGTAGTGCGCCATCGAAGCCCCCGCGCTCACTATCGCGTAAGTAGAGGCGGCCCAGGCGTAACATCCCTTTATCGCGCCGATCATGTCGATCATAACGCGAACGCCGTCCACTATGGACACAGGAGGCCGCCAGGTGCATCAACCACCAGAAGGCCAGAAACAAGACCACTAACAGGCGCTCCAGGTGATCTAACTGGCGCACATGGCTCGACTCCCACTGCCAGCCGCGACGCTTCATATCTTGAAAGGTGGACTCCACCCGCATGCGCCAGCCGTACTGCTGGACGCGTTTGCGCCCGGCAGGCCGATCCGAAATCAGAAACCAGGCCTCCTCGTGGCCTTCGTCCCACACCGCACTGAACTGTGTCTCGAACGCATGCTCCTTCCACAGCCGCACCGTGCCAAACCACGACTGGCCGGGACGCGCTACGATCTCCGACCTGCTCTGCCACCCTTGAAAGTGGCCGTAGCGCTTGCGCTGGCAGTACTCGTCTTGGTTGATGCGCAAGACATAGTGCCAGCCGTGGACTTGGCAGAGTTCAATGAGTGTGAGGCAACTCAAGCCGCGATCAGCGATCAGGGTGCAGTCGGCTTCCCCTAAGAGTCGAGCCACTCGCTCGAACAACTGCGCCACGATCTCCCACTGGCCTTGCTCCCACTCCTGCTGGCACGGCATGACTTTCCACGCCAAGGGTAAGACCCGTGATTGCTGCAGCAGCCCCACATAGACCACCTGAGCATATTCCTCAAAAGGGGTCAGGTCCAGGATCAACGTGACCTCTTTGCCTCGCCAGGCTGGCAACACCTCAGCCAGGAACTGCTCCCAGACTGACTCGACCTCAACGCGCTCATTGCTCAAAAAACGTTGCAGGCGCCGTTCAATACTGGGAACTTTGGCCTCGGTTTCTGTGAGCAATTCCTCGGCCACCCTGGCCACCACGATGCTTTCGGCTTTGATGGCTCCAGCACAAAGAGTGCCAGTACCTTCTTTTGATGACCATGCAACAGCGTAAATAACTGCTTGACTTGTCCGTGCCAGTGGCTCAATAATGGACTGAAGCCTTTCATGGAACTCCTCCTTTTCAAGTGAAGATGGTTCTTCCTCCTTGAAAGGACGAGTTCCCTTCTTTTTGCGTTGCTTGGCTAGGACTTCCTCCCCTCTCTTTTTCCCCTCGCTTGCTTTGCACTTTCCCCTCTGATTAAAAGTGTCGGGGACAGAGCGATCATTGGGGGCAACTGCGACTTGCAGTGGGGGGCAAAGATGGTTCGCTGTACAGCCTGGATGCCCAGAGCGGGCGGGTGCTCTGGCGCACGCATGTCGGAGATCACATTTTCAGTTCGCCAGCCTTTGCCCATGGCACGATCTACGTCGTAATTGTCTTGATTCGGCGTTCGGTGAGCTGGGCGATAGATGCTGAGACAGGCGCTCCTCGCTGGCAACACGCCATTCCGGCCATTGTCTACGCCTCACCTGCAACGGTTGGCCAGACGCTGTATATCGGTGTGGGCGATGCTTTCGGTCCCGGCGATGGTGGTGTAGAGGTGCTTGAAGCCGCCACAGGCAACCAGTTGCAATACGCCGACCTGCACAGTGCCGCTACCTCTTCACCTGCAGTCATCACGCCCTGGTTGTATGTGGGAGCACAAAATGGGAATCTGTATGCGTTTGTAAGATCAGACTCATCTCTTCTGACACCAAGGACAAACACATCAGAAATGCGTGCAGACTGAACCCTTACCAGCAGCGTAAAGAGCACAACGACAGAGGTCGAGACGACTATGGCATCGCAAAACGGCACGTTTATCTCGACGAGTAGTATCCCTTGAAAAAGCTCCCCGCCTTTCTTCGTGTGGTCTGACCTGAACATGCACGCCTTGAAGCCGACTCATAGTAAGAAGACAAACCGAGGAGTGATAATGATGATCCATTCCAGCTACACTCTATCTAGTAGCTCCAGTTCATGCCGCATTGTGCGCAGTGCCTGGCGGGATGATCGCTCTCGAAAGCCCGGCGAAATGCCTCATACCGCTCGCCGTGCCAGATAGCCTCTATTGGCTCCTGGAAGATGTTCCCCAACACACGCTCCTCTTGATACTCCCTGGCGTTCCTATGCCCGAAAGGTGCAAAACAACACGAGAGCACATTCCCGCTCGCAGTAATGTAGGTCAGTGTGTAGGGACGTCGACAGCCAGACCAGGGACGATCCCCAAAATCCCGTATCAGGCTCTCCAAGGGCGTGGCGGAGCCTGCCGCATTGAAGACCATGCCACGTTCCTGACACATCTGCTCACATCGACGCACCAGTTCCAGTTCTTCGCACGTGGCACGGCGGAACAGGCTCTGTTTCGAGTGGGCCAGCCCTCGTTCGAAGAAGACGAGTCGCTGCAAATAGACCTCGCGTATGCCATGCTCGTATGCCAGATCGATAAGCGCAGGCAGTTCGCGCAAGTTTCCTTTCATAGCGGTGAACCACAGGGAGACGGCCGGTTTGCTCGCGAGCTGTTCCTGCTGAATGGCAGTGAAGGTGCGGATGTTGCGCCAGATTTTATCGAAGGCGTCTACACCGCGCACCCGGGCATACGTCTCACGCGTCGCGCCGTCCATCGAGAGACGATATTCATCCAGCCCAGCCTCGATCAGTTCCTGGCCCCGCTTCGCATTGAGCAGGATGCCGTTGGAGTTAAACAGCACATAGGTTCCGCGTGCTTTGAGATAGCGAATCATGCGCGGCAGTTCTTTGTTGAGCAATGGCTCACCCAGGCCGTGCAGCACCACGCGCTCCAGCTCAGGAAACTGATCCACGATGGAGCGAAAGTCGTCGAAAGAGAGATCGCGGTCATTCTCGCGCGAGAGCAGCGTGCGCGGGCACTGTTGGCACAATTCGTTGCATCGACTGGTCGGTTCAATGTAGATCGAGCGTGGCAGCCTGGCTTTAGTCATTCAAACTCCTTTAAATTCGCCAAATGGGCGAAAGTCATGTGTCCTCCTCGTTCCTGCATAGCGCAATGTTGTACGCAACATGTAGAAGCTGGCCTTCGCGAATTGGTCTCACCATCATAGGCAGGTCAGCGGGATCATCCCTTCCGTCCCCGTCCGTAAATATAACCATCTCAGCCCCGAGGCTGCACGCCGTTTCGAAGCCCTTCAAACAGGCTCATCCATAACCGAGTAGCGGTTCACTGGCAACGATTGCTCCCGAACTTTGTGCTACAGCCGCTGTAGCATCCGTACTGCCGTTGTCGACCACGATCGCCCATTGTGCGAAGTTCGGGGAATCTCTGCGAGCAGGCGATGGCGAGCTGCTTCCTCAATCAGGGCCGGGATGACGATAGCAACCTTTTCGGTCACCATACCGCAGCTAACTCCTCTACGTCTATGACAATCAATGACATACCCTCCTCATTCGTCATATGTCGTTCTCTTGTAACACGATATAGGTATGAAATTATTTACGGGAATCGGGCTAGTTGTAACTTCTGGTGTTATTCTCTTATGCTCACCGCTCCATAGATCAATCCAAGAACAAGTAGGCCGATACCCGGTAGCCAGAGTGAGAGCATAAAAGGCACAAAGTTGCCAAGGGTGAGATGCTCCGCCAGGAGCAATTCAATGATGGCAACTGCCACTACAATGAGGCCTGGCGTCACTGCCCCAGCACCTATATAGCCACGAAGAGTCATCAATGCGATGGCGAGTTCTGCAAGTCCAATGGCGAGCAGAAATGTGACGAGGTCCCGTCCTTTCAGGACAGGGATAACTGGCTTGAACGAGAGGAAAACGGCTATGCCTATGAGCGTTGTCAGTATACCGCCTATTACCAGGCGATGCGGATTGAGTGCTGCGGCTAACAACATACCAAGACCGAGCACTACAATGCCTACCGGGTAGGCAAAAGGGTTTGGGTGCAGTAGCCAGGCTGCTAATAGACAGAGTATACCTAACATTAGCAATACAAATGCCTGTAGACGGCTCTTGGTTCGCTTGGCTGCACGTGCCGAGTTCTTCCTGGACATACTCTTCCGCCTTCTATGAGGAGTAATGGGTATCAGTGGTTGCAAAGAAGAGGATACCCTTGCCTTTGTAAGTAGCGAGTCAGCCGACCGATGGCGACTTCGGTGAAGAAACAGCCTGCAGTTGGATTATCTGCGTCATCAAGCAGCTCCAAAACACGCTGTAGCGGCATGAACTGGCAGCGCAGAATCCCTTCCACTAGGCCTTGCATTGCCTCCAACCCTGCTTTGAGCCGAAACGTATCTGGACGTTCTGCCTCCAGGTACAACCAGGGAAGCTCGATCCGATAAAAATAGACGCCTTCCCCCTCGCCCGCTGTATCCACGTCCGCGTTATTGGTGGTTGCAGGTGGGCCTAATCGCTCAAGCATCTCCAGACGAATGGCGCCTTTGACCATTTCCTCGGTGAGTTCCAGGAGCGCCGTTTGGTGGTGGAGATGCTCCACTATTTCTTTTGACTGGCGGGTGAAGAGCTCCCCTTGGTCAGGCATCTGCGTGTACCCCCGTGGAACTGCCAGGATCGGCATGGCGGGGTGATGAAGTCTGCGCTGCTGCCAGAGGATTCCGACATAGATCTGGTGAGTTTCAGGCTCTTCTGCGTAAGCCACGATGACCGACCCACCGCCGGCGAACTCGCGCTTCCACATGCCATCGTAAGGTCGCCCTGCCGAGGCATTGGGGTGCAGGCCGTAGGTATAGGCGATACCGATCATTGTGTTGGTGGCGGTGAACCACTCCAGGGCTTGCATGTCACTCCGTTGCTGTTGTGCATATGCTGCCAATAACTCTTCGAGTCGAATGCCGTTGGCTTTGAGTTCCCAATCACGGACGATCAAGGGATCAAGCGCATAGGAAGGTTTCTCTCCGTTGCTCTTCATAAAAATTGCTCCCTGCCTTTCACCTGACACATAGGCCAACCCATTGTAGCGTTGGACCGCGAGCACCGTCCAGAGCAAGGCTCCAAGGTGGAAAAGACGCCTGGGAGCCAGCAGTGAGCAACGAGCAACTCGACAATCCAGATCATTCACCGACGTTCATCGTGCTCGCTTTCTTGAGATCGTCCTCACACGCTGAGGGTCTCATGAACTGGGCGTCTGTATCCAGCCTTTTGAAGGCGACATACCGATCGAATACAAAGAAGCATGTGCTTTTCACGAACAATCGCGCCTACAATGCCGCTGCTGCATGCTGTTGCTGGAGTTGGAAGTAGATTGGCCCCAACACTACCCCGAAAAGCAGGTCGATGGGAAACGTGGAAAGGAACCTCCCAAAATCGAGGCTGAAAGGTGCACGATGGCTCATGATGTTGGCAAGCAGCAGTGAGAAGACGAGCCACCAGACAAAGCCGAGCACAAGCCCCCGGAGGAGCGCGCGACTGATCGTGATGATCCTCTCCCTCTGGAGCGCACCAAAGATGAGACCAAACACCCCTCCCAGCACAAGAAGCAAGAGAAAGCCGACGATTCGACTGATGGTCGGGTCCGCACTGTCCTGCTGCTTGTAGCCGTGGTGCAAGCCATTGATCGACACCCAGCCTGCGCCCTGCTGGAACAGCCACCAGTGCGAGTGCAAGCAGTACCAGCATGCCATACGTCCAAATCCATTCGGTATAGGCCAGGCCAACATAGAGTTGTAGGGATAAGATCGTCGCAAGGATGGCTCCAAAGCGTGTAAAGAGTCCAAACATCAGGCTGATGGTCACCAGCAGTTCTACCGTCCAGACGCACGCCGCCAGTGGCACAAATGCCGTGCAGCCGGCTGGCGTTGATAGGCTGGTACAGCCAGTAAGAAAGGTGTGCTGAAGAATGTAGCCGTAACCGGGGATAATCGTGTGCTGTGATTCACGGATGATGTACGGATAAAGCCCTCTGAAGTCGGGGGGCATCTTCCAGAAAAGCTGCTGGAACCAGAGATAGCCCACAAAAATACGGATCAGTGCAAAACCCGTAATACTGCGCTCGCTTAAGGTGATGGGGGCGCTAATAGTGCTACTCGCTCTGGCTCCTGTGATCGCTACCCGTTTGCGGTCACCGGCCGATGATGAGATACCCATAAGTCCGATGCTCCTTTATTGGATACCAGTTTAAAAATACATATATCATGACACACGAAATAACAGGTATTTATTTACTGATGGCATCGAAAAGGGATGCTTGGGTCTTCCGCTGCTTTGGTGAATCAGCTCGCTTGCTTGCCTTTTTCGGGTTGGATAAAGGCATTTGAAAGTGTTACAACAGAGGATAGTGTTACGATTGCTATTACCCCCCAAAGGAGCAGGCGTTTGAGGAAAGTGAAGCCGAGAAATGAAAACGATCCGTTATCGAGAGCCAAAAGATGGTAGAATGAAGAGCTGTTTTTACGGCCTTGCTAAAGGGGTATATCTGAACACAATCATCTCTGGAGGAATATGTGTTGAACGAGAAGATCTTGATTCAATCCCAGCGATTACACGTTCGCACATGGAAGCAAAGCGATTTGGACGCACTGTATCATGTGATGTCTCAGCCACGGACACATCTGTACACCCAGGAAGAACCCTGGTCGAGAGAATATACGCAATCGTGGCTCGAGTGGCATCTCGACCACCGGATAGGATGGGAAGTGGGCACCTTTAATTGCCCTCTCATTTTACGTGCTACCGATCAATTCATTGGGAATGTGGGATTAAACCCATTCTTAAAAGATGAGCGTATTCCAGAAATTGAGTGGCAGATTGACCCGGAGCACTGGGGAAGAGGATATGCCACAGAAATCGGGCTTGCAATGCTCAGCTATGGCTTTCAAGAGGCTGAATTTCCTGCCATCATGGGTTGTGCATTATCACAACATGTGATATCAAGAAGAGTCATGGAGAAGATTGGAATGACTCACCTGTATGACAAAGAGGATCATGGGGGCACGAAGAGCTTCTATCGCATTGAGCAGCACGAGTTTTTCCGATGAATACGGCTCTCACCGACTCTTCGCAGAAGAGCTTGGCAACCCTAGCTCCACTTCTACAGCGCATGAAGCACACGCTGACGGAGCAGGGGAAAGCTCGCCCGACCATAGCCTTGCCTCTTGATGAGTTTGAGCTTGTTGACGAAGCCCTCTGCCTGAGCGTTGGAATGCACGACAGTGAGTCCTGCGAGCACGGCCTCTTTGTCGCGTTCAAGACCCTTGGCGAACCGCTGTATTTCAGCGAGCCCGCTCTCGGCCACCTGCTGCTTCCAGTCTCCCAGGCGATGCCCTTCTCGCTTGCGCACGATCTGCCCAAACGCTTGAACCAGCATATGTAGTGCCGCAAGTTGCGTACTCGCCTGGCACAGTTCCTCCAGCTCTACACGTTCATCTGGTTCGAGATCATCAAAGGGGCGAGCAATGAGCCAGAGGGCTTCTCGAACTGAGACACGAGAGAGCACAGGAAGCGCAGGAAGCTCGACTGGCTCCTGCTTGAGCGTTTTGAGAAAGCGATACACCTGTCTGTCCGTTCCTCTATATCCCTTCTCTTTAATCTCAAGATAAAGCTGTGAGCCTTTTTTGCACCCTTCCCTCCACCTTGTGAGAACGTAGGCTGCATAGGGATCAAAGAGACTTTGCCGCTTGCGCCGACGCTTGTGTCCTGGGCACGCACCTTGCTTGTTCCAATTTTGGACTGTTCGCGTCGTCACTCCGAGTCGTCGAGCGACCTCACCTTGCGGAACGCCGAGCTTCTGCAATTCCATCATGTAATCAAACCGTTCTTGATTCTTTGCCAATCGGCTCTGGTGTTGATGTTCATGAGCAGGATCAGGAGCAGGTCGCCATTCCTTCGCTTTGGGGACACGAGGGGAAGGAAGCGGGGGTAACTCTTTCCTGATCTCTTTGTAGCAACGGGTTACAGCAGGCTCAATAGCCTCGACCAAGTTTTTATACAAGTGAAAACGATCTGCCACCGGAGTTGCTTGGGGTGCCCCTTCACGTGCGGCTTGTGCATAATCATTGCCGCGATCCCGGCTCACGTACTCAATTTCGGCGTGATGACGCATCCACTCAGCAGCACTTTTCGTCGAACGTTCAGGAAGGAGATCGATCACCTGGTGGTTGCTCACATCCACAAGGATGGTACCGAACCTGCGCCCCCGGCGAAACGAGAAGTCGTCAATCCCTAAAACGGTGATCCGACCAGCAGCAGGGCAGGAAAGAGCCATGATGCGGCGAAGCATGGTGGTTGGTGAAGCGTGCATCCTAATGCGGTCGGCGAGTCGTGTTCCCAGTTCCCCACTGGTAGCAAGACCAATGGCCTGCACTGCCTCAAACAGCCGAGTCGTGACCTGCGCCCAAGGCCGGGCAAAGGGAGAGAGCCGCTCAGCAAAGATTTTTCGAGGGCAGTTGGGATTGCAACAGAAGAACTTGCGGACAGAGAGATGAAGGACGACCTTTCGATCTCCACACGGGACATCACGCAGCGTCCGCTGATAGCGGCTGTGGACCTGCGATGAGGCGTGAGCACACAGCGGACAACAAGAAGCGGGGCACGTTGAGACCACCCCAACCGAAAGATGAGCACCTTGTGGCTCTACCCACTCCACGTGCAATCCTTCGGGGAGCGAGAACAGCGATGACACGTCCATCATCATAATCATCATCAGACTCCTCATGAAGCAGCACTATCGATCGATTTTTCATGAAGAATATATCACTCCATGTCAACACATCTTCTCTCAAACAAGCTCCTCCTTTCACCAAAGCAGGGGAAGAGCCAAGTATTTCGACAAACATCACTCTCCTCTTCCGTGTGGGTTTTCTTAGGTTGATTTACAATCAGGAGTTCAATGCCTCTCCTAGTATTGCTAGATTGCATCTTTCTGGCACAAAACGACCGGGCCAGACCAGGTAGCAGAAGTGTAACTCTTCACGAGAGAAAGTCGAGAAAAAAGTTGTCTCTTGTTTCGTGTATATATAAAGAGAGGAAACGAGGGCTTTTCTATGGCGAAGGAACTCCTCATACGGGCATTGCGGGGAGAGCGTGTCGAGCAGGCTCCCTGGCTGCCACATATTGGGACGCACGCCGCACAACTCCTGGATGTGAGCGCAGAACGCTACCTCCAAGATGCTGAACTGCTTGCGCGTGGCGCGGTCCTGTGCGCGGAGCGCTACTGTTGCGATGGTATCCCACTCCTGGATGATCCACAAATGGAAGCCATTGCGTTGGGATGTGTCCCACACTGGTCGGAGCAGGGGCCCGCATCCATCGTCGCCTCACCGCTTTACGCTCTCTCAGCAGAACAGGTTGTCGCACAGCTCCCTCCTCTCCCCGATGAAACGACGGGGCGCTGGCCCACCGTGATCGCTGCTGGGAAACTGGCGAAGCCTGAGCTAGCTGGACACGGTATCGCCCTTGTGGGCATAGCGGCTGGTCCCTGTACGATTGCCTACCAGTTGCGTGGCATGGCGCTATTTCGTGACCTTTTCCGCCATCCTGAGTGCGCCGCCGGGATGTTCGCCTACGCGGGTCAGGTGAGCGCCATCTCTGCTCGCATCTATGCCGAGGTGATCGGCTGTGATATCGTTGCTATCAATGATACACCCGCCACGATGTTGCAACCCGCCTATTTCCGGCAGTATGTTCTTCCCAATCTGCAGACTGCATGGGAGATCATCCACCGTGCTGGCAAAACATCGAGCCTGTGGGCGTGAGGGGAGAGCGTCAGAGTCATCCGTGAGATGGCAGGCAGCGGCGCACACAGCATTGCCATTGACGAGTGTATGGCCCTGGCATACGTCGGGGAAATTGCCCAAGAGCATCACATCGGTTTTATCGGCAACTTCCATGTGACTGCCGTGCTCTTTGAGGAAACTGAAGACCCAACAGCGGATGTGCAACGCTGCATAGATGAAGGGAAGCGCTTCCCGGGCTATGTTTTCGGCCTCGGAGGACCACTGACCCAGCATATTAGGCTTTCAAGACTAGAGGAGGCTGTCGCAGCCTATCATGTACGGCGAAGATGAGAACAGAAAGGTGCGTTTCATGGCAACAGCAACGACCACCCCGCATCCCTCCTATCTGGATGCGCTTGAACCGATTCTCACGGAGATCATTGCTCCGGCTGCTGGCCAAATTGACCGAGCGGCAGCGTACCCACAGGCAGCGCTCGATGCGCTCGCTCAGACAGGACTGCTGGGTCTGGTGAGCGCAAAAGAGGTGGGAGGACTTGGGGAAGGAATCCGCGCAGCCACACTTGTCGTTGAGCAGATCGCAAGACATTGCGCCTCGACCGCCTTGATCGTCTGCATGCATTATGCAGCAGCGGCTGTTATCGAGGCACACGGACCACGAGCAGTTCGAGAGGCGATTGCTGAGGGCCGCGCAGTCGCGACCCTGGCTTTTTCAGAAGCAGGGTCACGCAGCCACTTCTGGGCGCCAGTGAGTACGGCAGCGGCCTCTGGCGAGAGTGTTCGACTCGACGCCAGGAAAAGCTGGATCACAGCTGCAGGAAAAGCTGATCTGTATGTCTGGTCAAGCCGCCCCTTGACGGCTGAAGGCATGAGCACGCTCTGGCTTGTTCCCGCCACTGCCGAAGGGCTGCGCGTTACGGCGCCATTTGATGGGCTGGGGCTGCGCGGCAACTACTCAAGTCCGGTCACGGCCGACGGAGTCATGGTCTCTCAAGACGCCATGCTGGGTGAAGATGGCAAGGGCTTCGATATCATGATGCAGATTGTCCTGCCCTACTTCCAGTTCATGAGCGCCGGCTGCTGCCTTGGGATGATGGAGGTGGCAACGACGAAGGCCACCGCGCACGTCGGGAGAACAACGCTCGAGCATAGCGGTCAATCCCTCGCCGATCTGCCCACCGTGCGTGCCTATGTTGCTCGTATGCGTATCAAAACCGATATGGTGCGCGCGTTACTGCTCGACGGCCTTGATGCGCTTGAAAGCAGGCGCGAAGATGCCATGCTGCGCGTGCTCGAGGTCAAAGCTGCATCCGGTGAGATGTCAACCGAGGTCACAGACCTTGCCATGCGCGTCTGCGGTGGGGCCGCGTTCCGCAAGGAGGTCGGAGTCGAGCGCCACTTCCGTGATGCGCGAGCGGCGACAGTGATGGCCCCCACAACCGATGCACTGTATGACTTTATCGGCAAAGCTACTTGTGGCATGCCGTTGTTCGGCTAAAAAGGGGAAGATCACTATGAGTGAGGAGACCGTACTGCTGCTCGGAGCAGTGGCCTACGATCCCAAGGTCGTGACAATCTGGGAGGGATTCAAAGGCTATTTTGCGCGCCATTCGCTCAGGATGGACTACGTGCTGTACTCGAACTATGAGCGCCAGGACGAAGCGCTCATCGACGGACACATTCACGTGGCATGGAATTCTCCCCTCGCCTGGGTACGCGCCCGTCGTCTCGCCGCAGCCCGCGGACTGGAGGCTCGGGCCATCGCTATGCGAGATACTGACTGTGATCTGACCTCCGTTGTCGTGGTGCGAGAGGATGGGCCTATCAAGGCTGTGACGGATCTCAAGGGACGAGTCGTAGCGGTCGGCGCGGTGGATTCACCACAGGCCACGCTCCTTCCGCTTGCACATCTGTATACTCTGGGTCTCGATCCAGGCTTGGACATCATGGTTCACTATCATAATGTGTTCGTCGGCAAGCATGGGGACCACATCGGAGGAGAGCGCGATGCCGCCCATGCCCTCGTTACAGGTGAGGCCTCTGCAGCGTGCCTGCTCGAATACAACTATCACCAGTTTCTCCTGGAAGGAATGCTGCCTGCCGGGACAACACGCATGCTCGCCCGCACTCGCTCCTTCGACCACTGTAACTTCACCGTGGTATCAACAGCTCCGCCCGAACTGATAGCCCACTTTCAGTCGCTACTTATCGACATGTCTTATGATGACCCGGATGTGCGACCACTGTGCGACCTGGAGGGATTACAAGCATGGTACCCAGGAAGAGTAGACGGCTATCATGCCCTTGAGGCGGCTGTAGCGCTTGCTCACTTTTACGATCAGCAAGGGAACATCACGGCAAGCGACTATCATTTCTGACTCATTGCGTCTTGCCTGAGCACGCAGTGCTAGACGCGCCAGCGTCGTTGGCAAGACGGATAGGTGCCGAGGGAAGAACGCTATATACATGAGAGGAGGGAGATGAGATGCCATTAGCTCATACCAATCCGCAGGGCGATGGTGAGGACCTGCTCCATCGTCTCTGGCTCTATACCAACTACGATTGTAATCTCTCCTGTAGTTATTGCGTGGCAGAATCCTTTGTGGGGGCCGAGCGCAACGGACTCACGCTCCCACAAGTCTGCCGTCTGATCGATGAAGCGGTAACGTTAGAGATGACAGAACTCTTCCTGACAGGAGGTGAACCATTCATCCTGCACGACATCTTCACGATGCTGCATTATGGCCTGGAACGCATGCACGTCACCGTGCTCAGCAATGGCATTCTGCTGAAGGGACAGCGCCTCCAACTGTTGAAGACGCTGCCCTACCGCGAGCGTCTGACGGTCCAGATCAGCCTGGATGGCTCGAATGCCTCAGTACATGACTTCTACCGTGGTGCGGGAAGCTGGCAGAAAGCGATAGACGCGATTGGGCGGCTCAAAGCTGAAGGCTTTCATGTGCGTTTAGGAACCACGCAGACTCCTGAAAATAGCCAGGATCTCGCTGCTATGTGCCGGCTGCATCGCGCGCTTGGGATCCCCGATGACGACCACATCATCCGCCCTCTCGTCCGCCGCGGTTTCTCGGCAAAAGGCATGACTATTTCACTTCCCGCGCTCGAACCGGAAGTGACCGTGGACCGTGATGGAGTCTATTGGCACCCCATCGCAACTACCCCTGATCTGCTGATCTCATCCCGCATCTTTCCCCTGCGCGAGGCAGTCGTGCGGATCAAAGAGATCCGGGAGTCCCTCCTTATAGTCACCGGAGGAGCATCCAGCCGCTTTCGCTGAGGGTGAGTGCTCTGTACTCCGTGTGAGTGCCTGACGAGAAATGAGACTGAAAGAATCCTCCTAATAAATACCTATACTGCCCACAGAAAATAGGCGATTTCCTCGATCTTGTGGCTATGGGCGCCACAAGGTTGCCATCCATTTACTCATTCTTTACCTAAAATTGCGTTTCCATTGAGGTACGGCGGCTATCTTATAGATAGCGCTAGATGTGACAAGCACCCTAGCCAAATTCAGACGGGTTGCCTGACGCAATGAAAGAGTGCATGACAATGGAAAAGCTATCGACTTGTCTAAAAGAAAACACAGCGGCATTAAGAAGCGATGCACGTACTGGAGAGAAGACCCTGGCGGTCACCCAACTCTATGACGAGTTCCGACGACGGATCTACTCCCATAGCTATCGTTTGCTTGGCAACCAGCAAGACGCTGATGATATTACACAGGAAGTATTTGTATCTGCCTACCTTACTTGGGATAGCTTGTCTGATCGTGCTAACCTCTCTGGGTGGCTCTACCGTATTGCGACAAATTTATGTATTGATCGTTTACGACAACGCAAGCGCATCTCCCGTCGGGTACATGAGTATGCTCATGGCGCAAGCAAAGAGGATGTTTTCTTCAGGTCACCTCATAGTGGAGGCATTCCTGAGATTGCCGAACGAGAGCATATTCAGCGCACTTTCGCACACCTGCCGCAAGGATATGCCCTCCCGCTGCTCCTCAATGCTGCCAGGGGGATCCCGTATCAGGAAATTGCGCTCATCGTCGGTATTTCGCCGAATGCTGCGGCGACACGTCTCACGCGTGCGAGAAAGCTGTTTGCAGAAGAGTATCAGCGTCTGGGTAGTGATGTTGTCAAAGAACAGGGGCAGCGGCTGTGAACAACACCGCTATGCCAGCGGTCTCCAGGTCAAGGAGCGACGGAGCCTTCCGTTCCGTCGTCTGTAAGATGAGTGTGAGCGGTTCTACCTATCCAATTTTTAGAGCCCCGGAAGACCGGCATTATTTCATAGACCTTGCCGGATTCCATTGCTCGTTTGCAGCAGGTGGCACGGTGTGCTATCATCCATGCAGCAGTATGGAGGTCAGAATGTGGTAACGCGCATCCTTTTGGTGGACGACGACCCGCATCTCGTCCCATTAATCCAGCGCGGCCTTGCCTATGAGGGCTTTGAGGTGTATACCGCCATGGACGGCGAATCCGGCCTGGCAGCGGCTCGAGCACATCAGCCGCACATTGTGCTGCTAGATATCGCCATGTCAGGTCTTGACGGGTTCGAGGTGTGCCGTCGCTTGCGGCTCCACGACGATATCGCGATTATCATGCTCACCGCCCGCGACGAGGTTACCGATAAGGTCAGCGCTCTGAACCTGGGCGCTGACGATTACATCCCCAAACCATTCGCATTCGATGAGCTTGTGGCGCGGATCCGAGCGGTGCTGCGCCGCTACAAGGTAGGAGGCGAACCCCTGGCCTATACTGACCTGGAACTCAATCAAGAACAGCGAGATCGACACCCACGTCCTGGAAGTACACATCGGCCATCTCCGCCAGAAGCTGGAGGCCCGGGGTGGTTCCCGCCTGATCCACACGGTCCGCGGTTTTGGCTATACGCTCAAGGAATAAGTGGATGTATATCCGTACCCGCCTGGCTCTCTGGTTCATGCTCATCCTGTCCGTGGTACTGACGGCTTTTAGTGTGACGATCTACCAGCTCACGAAGAGTAATCTCCTGACGGAGATCGACACAGACGTGCGTCAGCGAGCCGCCATGTTGAGTCTCGCCACACACCCCTACCCGCAAGAAACCACCATGCGTGTGCCGAAACTGGATGTCTTCGCCTCGCCAGACATCTACCTCCAGGTGCTGGACCAGCACGGGAGAGTGCTCGCGAGTTCAGGCAATCTGGGGAACCGCATCCTGCCCCTGATGCGTGATGCGAATGTGGCTGACCAGGTGAGAGAAGCGCGTGTGGGTAGGACACTGCTCTTCGTGTACGGTCGGGCTGTGATTGCCCACAGTCAATTGCTCGGCTATGTACTCGTCGCCCGCTCACCCCAAACTATCTATTTTGCGCTTGGAAGCCTGCTGCACATCCTCATTCCCGGGGTGATCGTCGCCCTGGTACTGGCAGGGCTGGCGATCTGGTTGCTGGTACGCCAGGCGATGCGTCCTCTGGAGCGCCTGGCGACAACTGCCGCTGATATCGCCGCCGCTCAAGATCATTCCCGCCGTCTCTCGCCACAAGGACCGCCCGACGAAATCAACCGCCTGGCGCACACGATCAACGGCATGCTCCAGGCCCTGGAGGACACGTACCAGCAGGTGCAGAAGGTCAACGATCTCCAGCGCCACTTCCTGATCGACGTTTCCCACGAGCTGCGTGCCCCCTTGACGATCATGCTTTCCTCCCTTGACCTGATCAGGAGAGTA
>WNFY01001304.1_pt1 | contig 27463 bp, 28 predicted proteins | sample 5400091 | NCBI WGS metagenome assembly WNFY01 (sample SAMN13153364, study PRJNA577476) | soil metagenome | isolation source: 60 cm soil or saprolite under grassland replicate 1 | place: USA:California | collected 2016-06-15 | reverse complement strand
GTGGTCGTGGACCTCGGCAACGACATCGAAGGCTTCGTGCCGATGTCGCAGCTCGGGATTCCTGACATTCAGCAGCCCGGCGACGCGGTGAAGGAAGGGCAGGCCGCAGAGCTGAAGGTGCTCGAGGTGGATCCGATTCATCATCGGATCGTGCTCGCGGCGACCGGGTTCCCCAAGGACGACATCATTCCGCCGCCCCCCCCGCCGGTCCCGCCGCCAGACGACGAGACGCCGCCGCTGGACGCCTAAAAGACGAGACGCCGAGCGGCTTGTAGCAATTGAGGGGCCAGGAAGTCTTCCTGACCCCTTTTTCACGCCTATCTTTTCGGTCCATGTCCATGCGTGAGAAACTCGAGCTTCTCCAGCAGAAGCGATCCGAATCAGAGCAGGGCGGCGGCGCGGAGCGAATCGCCACGCAACATCAAAAAGGGAAAATGACGGCGCGCGAGCGGCTCGAGGTGCTGCTCGACCCCGGCTCATTCGTCGAGCTCGACCGCTTCGTCACCCATCGCGCCACCGATTTCGGCCTGGCGGATCAAAAAGTCCTCGGCGACGGCGTCGTGACCGGCTGGGGCCGGGTCGAAGGGCGCCTGGTCTACGTCTTCTCGCAGGACTTCACCGTCTTCGGCGGCTCGCTGTCGGAGGCGCACGCCGAGAAGATCTGCAAGGTGATGGATCTCGCGGTGCGGAACGGTGCGCCGGTGGTCGGGCTGAACGACTCGGGCGGCGCGCGCATTCAAGAGGGCGTCGCCTCCCTCGGTGGATACGCCGACATCTTTTTGCGCAACACCAAGGCCTCCGGCGTCGTGCCGCAGATCAGTGCGGTCCTGGGGCCCTGTGCCGGCGGCGCCGTCTACAGTCCGGCGATCACCGATTTCATCTTCATGGTGCGCGGCATCTCGTACATGTTCGTGACCGGCCCAAACGTCGTGAAGACGGTGACGCACGAAGAGGTCGACTTCGAGAAGCTCGGGGGCGCCGATGTGCACGGCGCGACGTCCGGCATCGCGCATTTTGTCCACGATTCGGAGCTCGAGTCGATCACGGCGATCCGCACCCTGCTGTCGTTCCTGCCGGGCAACAACCTCGACTCGCCACCGGTGCGCACGCCGGACGATCCAGCTGATCGCCGCGAAGAGGCGTTGCTCGACATCGTCCCCGATGAGCCGGCGAAGCCCTACGACATGCACGACGTGCTCAAGCACGTGGTGGACAACGGCGCGTTCCTCGAGGTACAGCGCGATTTCGGCAACAATCTCATCGTCGGCTTCGCCAGGCTCGCCGGCCGCCCGGTGGGCGTCGTCGCGAATCAGCCGGCCGCCCTGGCGGGTGTTCTGGACATTGCGGCATCCGTGAAAGGCGCTCGCTTCATCCGGTTCTGCGACGCCTTCAACATTCCGCTGGTGACCTTCGAGGACGTCCCGGGATTCCTCCCGGGCGTGGCGCAGGAGCACGGCGGCATCATCAAGCACGGCGCCAAGCTGCTGTTTGCCTACTGTGAGGCGACGGTGCCGAAGCTCACCGTCATCACGCGCAAGGCGTACGGCGGCGCGTACGACGTCATGAGCTCCAAGCACATTCGTGGCGACTACAACGTGGCCTGGCCGACCGCCGAGATCGCCGTGATGGGGCCGAAGGGCGCGGTGGAGATCCTGTATAAAGGAGAGGCGAGCGAAGAGCGCACGAACGAGTACCGCGAGAAATTCGCCCATCCGTATCAGGCCGCGGCGCGCGGATACGTCGACGACATCATCGATCCGCGCGACACGCGGCCGCGCCTGATCGAAGCCCTGCTCACCCTCGAAACCAAGCGCGACAAGAATCCGCCCAAGAAGCATGGGAATATTCCTCTCTAAGGCCGCCCTCGTTCTGCAGCTCGTGCAGACGCCGCACCCGGATTCGGTGCGGGCGGAGCTGTGGGCGCGCGTCGCCGCCGATTCGACCAACGGACCGGCATGGCTCGAGCTGGGCCGGGCATACCTGCAGCGCGGCGCGGATTATCACGCACACAAGAAGCCGGTGACAGTCGATACGGCGTGGGCGCACGCGCTACTCGACACGGCGCAGCTGGCGTTCGAGCGCGCAGCGCGGTTCAGCGCCGGCACGCGCACCGCCGACTCGGCGCGCGTGTACCGCGTGTATGCGTTCGGGGAATGGGCGTACGTCGACTGGGAAGCGGCGGGCACCACGGCCGCCACGCTCACCTGGCACGCGCTTCCCGAGGAGCTCCGCCTGCCGCCGGTACTCGAAGAGCTCGGCGAAAACCTGCTGCGCGCCTGTCCGCACCAGGGCATGCTGTTCACCGCGGGCGAGACGGACACGCAGGCCGCGTGGTATCTGCGGTTCGCGCGCGGGTTACGTCCCGACCTGATGATCGTACCGGTGGATCGCTGGCGCGGCGACAGCGTGCTGCGCAATCGCGCGCTGCGCGAGCTCCGGACGCGCGACCCGTCGCTCAGGGCGCTCAGCCAGTCGCGCGCCGTGTGCGCCAGCATGGGATTCGAGCGGCCGCCCGACGAACGGGCGGTGCGCTGGAACAAGCGCCCGCTCGTCTGGGTCACGGGGAAGGAAACGAAGGCCGATCGCGTGCCGGCGCAGGACTTCGTCTTCGCTGCATTGAAACTGGCGGTCGATGAACACGAGACGTGGACCGCGCCGGTGACGGTGCTCTACCGGCGCGCCGCCGCGAACGTCGGCGCGTTGTGCAAGGCCTTCGAGACCTTTGGGCTGTCGTCTGAGGTTGGGTGTCACTGAAGCGGGTGCTGGTCGCGAACCGCGGCGAAATCGCGGTTCGCGTGATCCGCGCCTGCCACGAGGAAGGTCTCGCCGCCGTCGCGGTCTACTCCGAGCCTGACCGCCTCGCCCCGCACGTCCGCGACGCCGACGCCGCCGTCCTGATCGGCCCCGCGCCCTCGAGCGACTCCTATCTCGCCATTCCCAAGCTGATCGCGGCGGCCAAGGACACCGGCTGCCAGGCGATCCATCCGGGCTATGGCTTCCTGTCGGAGCGGGCGGCGTTTGCGGACGCCTGCAAAGATGCCGGTCTCATTTTCGTGGGCCCGCCGGCCGCCGCGATCCGCGCCATGGGTGATAAGACCGAAGCGCGGCGCCGGATGCAGGCTGCTGGCGTGCCGGTGGTCCCGGGGACCGCCGCGCCGCTGCGCGATCCGCTCGAGGCGCGCCGCGAGGCCAAGCGCTTGGGATTCCCGGTGCTCCTCAAGGCCGTGGCGGGCGGCGGGGGCAAGGGCATGCGGCTCGTCGGGACGGAGGCTGCGGTGGAAGGCGCGTTTGACGCGGCCCGCCGCGAGGCGCTGAAGGCGTTCGGCGACGGCAGTGTGTACGTCGAGAAGTATCTCGAGCGGCCCCGGCACATCGAGATCCAGATTCTGGCCGACCACCGCGGCCGGGTGGTCGCGGTGGGTGAACGCGAGTGCAGCATTCAGCGGCGCCATCAGAAGCTCATCGAAGAGTCGCCGTCGGTCGCGGTGTCGCCGGCGCTGCGGCGGCGGTTGGCGGAGGCAGCGACGGCCGCGGCCGGGGCGGTTGGCTATGTCAGCGCGGGGACGATCGAGTTCCTCCTGACGGCGACGGGCGAGTTCTACTTCCTCGAGATGAACACGCGGATTCAGGTCGAGCATCCCGTCACCGAGGTCGTGTACGGCGTGGATCTCGTGCGCGAGCAGCTGCGCATCGCGGCGGGCCAGGCGATGCGCGTGCACGGGGCGACGGGGCCGGGTGGTCAACTGCACCCACGCGGTCACGCGATCGAATGCCGCATCACCGCCGAGGATCCGTTCAACGATTTTCTCCCGGCGACCGGTGTCCTGCAGTATCTGCGCGTGCCCGGTGGCCCCGGCATCCGGTGGGATGCCGGGATCGAGGCAGGGAACGAAGTCACGCTGTTCTACGATCCGCTGCTCGCCAAGCTGATCGCCTGGGGGGAGGATCCGCTGCTCGCCAAGCTGATCGCCTGGGGGGAGACGCGCGACATCGCGATCCAGCGCATGCGGCGTGCGCTGAGTGAGCTGGTGATCGTCGGAGTGCCGACGAGCCAGCCGTTCCATTTACGCGTCATGGACGATACCGAGTTTCTGAAGGGTGAAATCGACATCACGTATCTGGAGCGGGCGGGCGCGCGCCTGCTGGCCGCCCCGCCGCGCGGTGGCCTCGAGCGGGCGCTGGCCGTCGCCGCGGCGATGGTTGCTGAAGAGAAGCGATCTGTCCCCGAGCACATCGTGCCGTCGGGCCGTCCGGCCGTCGGACCGTCGCCATGGGTGACCGAAAGTCGCCGCATGAACCTGCGAGACGGTCTCGAGTGAGCGATATCGTGTCGATCACGGGGGTCGCGGTTGGCGGCGACGGGGTCGGGCGGTTAGGAGACGGTCGCGTGGTCTTCGTGCCGCGTACGGTTCCAGGCGATCGCATTCGACTGCGTGAGGGCTCGCTCCAGCGCCACCGCAACTTCGCGCGCGCCGAATTGGGCGAGCTCGTCGCGGCCGGTGCCGGCAGAGTCGCGCCGCCGTGCCCGCACTACGTCCACGACCATTGCGGCGGTTGCCAGCTGCAGCATCTCGCCTACGACGAGCAGCTCAAGGCCAAGCGCGCGATTGTCGGTGAGACACTGCGGCGGCTCGGCAAACTGCAGATTGAGGACCCCGAAATCGTGGAGGCTCTCGACGAATGGCGGTATCGCTCGAAGATCTCCATGGCGGCGAAAACGACGATCGGACTACACCCCTACGATCGGCCCAACTTCGTCTTTCCCATTGCCGATTGTCACATCACGGACTTCAGGCTCATGGCCTTGTGGCGAGAGCTCCGCCCAAAGCTCGCGCTGCTGCCCGAGGAGCTGACGCGCCTCACACTCCGGCTCGATCGCGAAGCGCGCCGGCACATCATCGCCGAATCAGCGGGCGAACCCTGGCTGAACGCGGACGAGCTGCGTCGCGCGCTGCAGGGTGCGGTGGACGGCGAGGTGGTGTGCTGGTGGCAGCCGGTCGACGGCGCTGCGCGGGTGATGGCGGGGCCCGCTACGGGGTTTCCCGCAACCGCGTTCGAGCAGGTAAACCCCGGGATGGGCATGCTGACGCGCCGCTGGGCCGTCGATCAGCTGGGAGACGTGCGCGGTCAGACCGTCTGGGACCTGTACGGCGGCATCGGCGACACCGCGGCACTGCTGGTCGAGCGGGGCGCCAACGTGGTGAGTGTCGACGCCGACGAGAAGGCGGCCATGTGGGGACGCGACCGGCTGCCGGCGGCGCGCTTCATCGCGGCGCGGGCCGAAGATGTGCTGCCGAGTCTTCCCGTGCCCCACGCCGTGGTCGTCAATCCGCCGCGTGCGGGGCTGCATTGGGACGTGTCGCTGCGGCTCACCGCCGAGCCCGTGCCGAAGCTCGTGTATGTCTCCTGCGATCCGGCGACGCTGGCCCGCGATCTCCAGCGGCTCAACGTCAACTACCAGGTGACCGGGGTGCGGGCGTTTGATCTGTTCCCCCAGACGGCACACGTAGAGACCGTTGCTGTGTTGGAGGCCGCGTGAAGTACCACGTCACGATCCGTTCCCGCACCTACGTCGTCGATGTCGAGGGTGGGTCGGTCACCGTTGACGGCGAACGCCTCGAGGCACACGCGGTCGCGATCCCCGGCACGCCCCTCGTTCATCTGTTGCTCGGCAAGGACTCCTGGACCGTCGCGTGTCAGCACCTCGAAGGAGGGCGCTGGGCCCTCGGCGCGGCCGGCGAGCGCCTGGAGGTCGAGGTTCAAGATGACCGGTCAAAGCAGATCGAAGCGCTCACGGGGCAGGGACGAAAGCCGACGGCGGGCGGCGTGGTGAAGGCGCCGATGCCGGGGCTGGTGGTTCGCGTGGAGGTGGAGCGAGGCCAGGCGGTGGCGGCGGGCGACGGGTTGGTCGTCGTCGAGGCGATGAAGATGGAAAACGAGCTGCGCGCCACGCATAAGGGAATTGTCGAACAGATTCACGTGAAGGCGGGCGACCGGGTCGAGAAGGGCACGCCCCTCGTGTCGCTTTCGGCCGAATCCTCGCAACCCTCAGGTTGACACGCCCTTACGCCCCGGTTAGAGTTCGCGTCTGTCAAATTCCGGGACTTGAGAGGGCATGAAGACGTACACGTTGAAGCCGCAGGACATCGAGCGCCGGTGGTGGCTGGTAGATGCGGCGGAGCAGCCGCTCGGCCGGCTTGCCAGCCGCGTCGCGCAAATCCTGCGTGGCAAGCATAAACCGACGTTCACGCCGCACGTCAATGGCGGCGATTTCGTCATCGTCATCAACGCCGAAAAGGTGCAGCTGACTGGCCGCAAGGTGGAGCAGAAGCGCTACTTCCATCACACCGGGTACATGGGCCACGAGCGGTTCACGCCGGTGAAGAAAGTGCTTGGGAAGCATCCCGAGCGCGTCATCGAAAAGGCGGTGTGGGGGATGTTGCCGAAGACGACGTTGTCGCGCCAGCACGTGAAGCAGATGCTCAAGGTCTACGCGGGTCCTGACCATCCGCACGCGGCGCAGCAGCCGACGCCGCTGGTCGCCGTGGAGGCCACGTGAGCTCAGGAATCACGCCCGAGCTGCGCTGGCACGCGATCGGACGCCGGAAGCTCGGCATCGCGCGGGTGTATCTGACGCCAGGGTCCGGCAAGTGGAGCATCAACGGGCGCACGCTGGGTGACTATTTCCCCCGGCCGTCGCTCGTGTCGCACATCCAGCAGCCGTTCACCGCGACCGACACACTGGGTGCGTTCGACGTGAAGGCCCGGGTGGTAGGCGGTGGACTCACTGGCCAGGCCGGCGCGATGCGGCTGGGAATCGCGCGGGCATTGGTGCTCGCGGACGACAGGCATCGTAAGAAACTCAGGGAGCAGGGATTGCTGACCAGGGATCCGCGAGCTGTGGAGCGCAAAAAGCCCGGACGGGCCGGAGCTCGGAAGCGGTTCCAGTTCAGCAAGAGATAGGTGTCTGGTGTGTGGTGCCTGGTGTCTGTACTGACACCAGACACCAGAAACCAGGCACCACGACACACGCTGCTTGATTCGATGCTGGGTCCCCGTCACCACGGGGTGGCACCGAAGGTGAGAGCAGCGGCGGAAACAACCCAGGAAAGGGAGTAAATGCCTCAGCCTCAGCTACAGGAATTGTTGGAAGCAGGTGTGCATTTCGGCCATCAGACCCGCCGCTGGAATCCCAAGATGCGGCGGTTCATCTTCGCCGAACGCTCCGGCATCTACATCATCGATCTGCAGAAGACGTTGCGTCAGCTCGAGGTCGCAGAGGAGCTGCTGCGCAACGTCGTGTTGAAAGGTGAGGGCGTGCTGTTCGTCTGCACGAAGAAGCAGCTCAAGGGCATCCTGGAAGCCGAAGCCAAGCGCTGCAGCTCGTTCTACGTGACGGAGCGCTGGCTCGGCGGCACGCTGACGAACTTCCAGACGATCAAGAAGCAGATCAAGCGGCTCAAGGACCTGGAGCAGGGCGCCGCGGACGGCGACTTCACGAACTACACGAAGAAAGAGCAGCTGCTGTTCGACCGCGAGCGCGGGAAGCTCGACAAGAACCTCGCGGGTATCAAAAACCTCGGCCGGCTGCCCGGCGCGCTCTTCGTCGTGGACGCGAAGAAGGAGCGCATCGCCGTCGCCGAGGCGAACAAGCTCGGGATCCCGGTGGTGGCGATCGTCGATACGAACGCCGACCCCGATTTGATCACGGTGCCGATTCCCGGGAACGACGACGCGATCCGCGCGGTCTCGCTGATCACGAATGCCATCTCGGACGTGATCGCGGAAGCGCGCCGCCAGATGCCGCTACGGGACGCCGCCACCGGTGAAGAGGGCGAGGGCACGACCTACTCGACCGAGACGGGCGAGGCGGACGTGGATGGCGACCGCAAGAAGCGGCCGGCGCGGCGCAAGCGGCGGCCGAAGCCGGAAGCGATCGCGGCCCGGATGAAGACGGAAGAAGCGCCCGCCCCGGCGGAGCCCGTTAGCGGGGGCGAGTCGTAACAACTTCTGTGTGCTGAACAACCGACCGCCGCCCCCGGGCTTCACGGCGCGAGGGCGGCGTTTTTATGAGGGAGTGAAGAGGAGCATGACAACGGTGAAAGAGATTCCCGCAAAACTGGTGGCCGAGCTGCGCGCCAAGACCGGCGCGGGCATGATGGATTGCAAGAAGGCGCTCGAGGAGGCGGGCGGCGACATGGCGAAAGCCGAGGAGCTGCTGCGCGTCAAGTACGCATCGCGCGCCGAGAAGCGCGCCGACCGCGCCGCCGGCCAGGGCGTAATCGAAACGTACGTCCACTTCAACGGCAAGGTCGCGACCATGGTCGAGCTCAACTCGGAGACCGACTTCGTCGCGAATACGGCGGAATTCAAGCAGCTCGCGAAGGACATCGCCATGCATGTCGCGTGGGCAAAACCGTCGACCGTGACCATCGACGAGGTCCCAGCCGAAACGCTGGAGCGTGAGCGGCGCGTATTTCGCGCCCAGGTCGCCGCGGAGAAGAAGCCCGACGCCGTGAAGGAGAAAATCGTCGAGGGCAAGGTCAAGAAGTTCTACCAGGACACCGTCCTGCTGGAGCAGACGGCCCAGGACGGGAAGACGACGATCGGCGACATGGTGAAGGCGCTGTCCGGCAAGACCGGTGAGAAGATCAGCGTCCGCCGCTTCGCCCGCTTCGAGCTCGGAGGCAACTAGGTGGCCAAGCTCGCCTACAAGCGCGCGCTTCTCAAGCTGTCCGGAGAGGCGTTCGCCGGTGGGCGAGCGTCCGGCATCGATTTCGCCGTCATCGAGCGGCTGTCGGATGAGTTGAAGTCGGTCGCCGCCACCGGCATCCAGCTTGGGCTCGTGATCGGCGGCGGCAACATCCTGCGTGGCACGGCGGCGAGTGAGCAGGGGATGGATCGCGTGTCGGCCGATTACATGGGCATGCTCGCCACCGTGATCAACGCGCTCGCGTTGCAGGACATTCTGGAGAAAAAGGGCGTCGATACCCGAGTGATGACGGCGATTCGGATGGAGGAGCTGGCGGAGCCCTACATCCGGCGTCGCGCGGTGCGGCACCTCGACAAGGGCCGGATGGTGATCTTCGCGGGCGGCACGGGCAACCCGTACTTTTCCACCGACACCGCGGCTGTGCTGCGCGCGCTGGAGATGGAAGCGCAGGTGATCCTCAAAGCCACCAACGTCGACGGCGTCTACACGGCGGATCCGAAGAAACACCCTTCCGCCAAGTTCCTGCCGACGCTGACGTTTCAAGAAGCGCTGGTGAAAGGCTACGCGGTGATGGATGCCAACGCCTTCGGGTTGTGCAAGGAGAACAAGCTCCCCATCGTGGTGTTCAACATCAACCAGCCCGGCGCGACGGCCAGGGTCTTGGCCGGAGAACGCGTCGGCACGATCGTCCAATGACTCCCGCACCAGCAGCGAGCCTTTCGGACCACGTCAAACACGCCAAGCAGCTGATGGACAAATCGGTCGACGCGGTGAAACGCGACTTCTCCACCGTGCGCACCGGCAAAGCGACCACGGCGTTGCTCGACCTCGTGCGCGTCGAAGCGTACGGAAATGAGATGCCGCTGACGCAGGTGGCGAGCGTCGCCGCGCCGGAGCCCAAGCTCTTGACGGTGCAGCCGTGGGATAAGAGCCTGATGAAAGCCGTGGAGAAGGGGATTCTCGCGTCGGACCTGGGGCTCACCCCGTCGAACGACGGCAACATCATCCGCATTCCGCTGCCGCCCCTGACCGAAGAGCGGCGCAAGGAGCTGGTGAAGGTCGTGCACAAGTTCGCGGAAGAGGGGCGCGTCGCGATTCGTCATGCGCGCACGGAAACGATGAACCGGATCAAGAAGACCGAGCACGTCTCCTCGGATGACCAGAAGCATGCCGAGAAGGAAGTCCAGAAGACGCACGACGAGCATCTCAAGGCGGTCGACGCCGCGGTGAAGGCCAAAGAAGCGGAGATCATGGAAGTCTGATGCTCCCCGGGCCGATTCCCCCCCCCCGCCATGTGGCGATCATCATGGACGGCAACGGCCGCTGGGCGAGTGAACGCCGGCTGCCGCGGCCGTTCGGCCATCGGGCCGGCATGAAGGCGGTGCGGGAAGCGGTGGAAGGCGCCATCGATGCCGGCGTCGAAGTCCTCACCCTGTTTGCGTTTTCCGAGGAAAACTGGAATCGCCCCGCGCCCGAGATCTCCGCGCTGATGGATCTGCTCGAGGAATACATCGCGAAAGAGGTCGCCGAGCTGAAGGGCCAGGGCGTGCAGGTGCACATGCTCGGCGATCGCAGCCGGCTGACTCCGGGTGGACGCGCCGCCGTCGAGCGCGTCGAACAGGAAACCGCGGCCGGCCAGAAGCTCCATCTCAATCTCTGCATCTCCTATTCGTCGCGGGGCGAGATCGCGCATGCGGCACGCCTCCTGGCCGAAGAAGTGCTCAAGGGCACGAAGAAGCTCGAAGACATCGATGAAGAAGCCCTCCGCGCCAAGCTCTACACGGCTCCGTGGGGCGATCCCGACCTGCTGATTCGCACGTCGGGCGAGCAGCGCCTCTCGAATTTCCTCCTCTGGCAGCTGGCCTACACCGAGCTGTACATCACGCCGGTGCTGTGGCCGGACTTCAGCCGGCGCACCCTGCTCGACGCCATCCTCGACTACCAGCGCCGCGATCGCCGCTTCGGAAAAGTCACCGCATCCTGATGCCGTCCAAAAACCTGGTGCAACGCATCGCCGTGGCGGTGGTCGCCATTCCGCTGGTCATCGCGGTCGTCTGGTGGGGTGGCTGGGTGCTGGCGGCGGTCCTGGCGATGCTGGGCGTCCTCGGCGCGCAGGAGGTGTACGATTTCGCCCGGCGGCAGTCCATCGAGCCGCTCGAACGCACCGGGTGGCTGGCCGCCGCCGGAATTCCTCTGCTCGCGTACTGGGCGAAAGGTTCGGAGACGCACTGGGCCGAGCCGGCGATCTATCTGGGCGCGATCTGGTTGATGTTCGCCATGACGCTCGCGATGACGCGACGCGGGCCCACCGGCCGCCCGCTCGCCGCCGTCGCGATCACCATGTTCGGCTGCTTGTACGCGTCCGGGATGCTCGCATTTGTGATCGCGATCCGTCACGGCCTGAACGCGGCACAGCGGCCAGGTGCCTACGTCATGCTCACACTGTTCCCGCTCGTCATCACCTGGGTGTGCGACACGGCGGCGATGGCGGTGGGAACGGCGGTCGGCGGTCCCAAACTCGCGCCGGTGCTGTCCCCCAAGAAGACGCATGCGGGAGCCGTCGGCGGAACGCTGGGCGGCGTCATCGCGGCACTGGCGCTCGGGAAATTCGTCCTGAACCGGTATGGCTGGAGCTTCACGCCGGGCCAGCTGTTGCTGTTTGGCCTTGCCGTCTCCATTGTCGGACAGATCGGGGATGTCGCCGAGTCATTGTTTAAGCGGGAAGTGGGCCTCAAGGATTCCTCGACGCTCATTCCGGGACACGGTGGCGTGCTCGATCGGCTCGATTCGCTGTACTTCGTCATTCCTGCGGCGGCGGGACTCTATCGCATGTTCGGAGTGATATGAGCGTTGGGGTGGCAGTCCTCGGCTCGACCGGGTCGATCGGCCGATCGACACTGCAAGTCTTGTCCCGGCAGCGGGAAAGATTTCGGGTCGTGGCGCTGACTGCCCACTCCAACAGCGATCTGCTCGCTGCGCAGACGAAGGAGTGGCAACCCGCCTTCGTCGGCCTGGTCAATGGCGGGGCTCGGGACTCGGGACTCGGGATTCGGAAAGGCCCCGACTGCCTCGTTGACGCGGCGACCCATCCCGATGTGCGCATCGTGGTGAACGGGATCGTCGGCGCGGCGGGGCTCGAAGCGACGCTCGCCGCGCTGCGCGCGGGGAAGCGGGTCGCACTCGCGAACAAGGAAACGCTGGTGATGGCGGGCGAGCTGGTCGCGCAGGCGGCGCGCGAGGGCGGCGGCGAAATCGTCCCCGTCGACTCCGAACACAGCGCGGTGCTGCAGTGTGTCGCCGGCCGCCGCCCCACCGAGCTGGCGCGGCTCATTCTCACCGCGTCCGGGGGTCCCTTCCGCACCTGGGAGCGCGAGCGTGCCTCGCGCGCCACGGTGGCCGAGGCACTCAAGCACCCCACCTGGTCGATGGGGAGAAAGATCACGGTCGACTCGGCAACGCTCGTGAACAAGGCGCTCGAGGTGATTGAAGCTCACTTCCTGTTCGATGTGGAGTATGATCGCGTGGACGTGGTGATACATCCGCAGTCGGTGATTCATGGTTTTGCAGAATTCGTGGACGGGTCGGTGCTGGCCCAGGTCGGGTTCCCGACGATGGAGCTCCCGATTCTTTACGCCCTCACCCATCCCGACCGCGTGCCAGATCAGGGCGTGCGGCGCTTCGATCCGGTCGCGGCCGGTACGCTCACGTTCGAGCCGCTGCAGCCCGAGCGCTTCCCGGCCTACGTCGTCGGCCGCGAGGCGGCGCGAGTCGGCGGCATGGCGCCGGCGCGCTTCAATGCCGCAAATGAAGTCGCGGTCCAGCTGTTTCTGGAGGAGCGCATCCCGTTTGGCCGGATCGCCGAGATCATCGAGCGGGTGGTTGCCGAGGACACGCACCACGGCGACGCGACGTCGCTCGCCGACGTCTTGGCGGCGGACGCCGCGGCCCGCCGCCTGGCGCAGGAGGCGGGATGCTCCTGACGATCGTCTCGCTCGTGGTCGTGCTCGGGGTGCTCATCTCGGTGCACGAATTCGGGCATTTCATCGTCGCCAAGCTCGTCGGGATTCAGGTCCTGCGGTTTTCGCTGGGATTCGGGCGCCCGCTGATCGAGTGGCGGCGGGGCGAAACGGAATACTGGATCGCCTGGATTCCACTCGGCGGCTACGTGAAAATGGCGGGGCTCGAAGACGAGGGGATGGTCGGCGAGCTGGAGGGCGGGAAGGCAGCCGTGCCGATCGACCCGGCGCGGGCGTTCGATCACAAGCCGCTCTCGGCCCGGATGGCGGTGATTCTGGCCGGCGTGACGATGAATCTGTTTCTCGCGTTCGTGATTTACACCGGCCTCACCGCGGTCGCGGGCGAACAGCGTTTCGTCATGACGCCGGTGGACTCCGTCGATGTGACGCGCCTGCCTCCCGGAGCGGAAGCGCTGAGCACGCTGCATCGCGGCGATCGCATCGTCCGCATCAACGGCGACTCTCTCAAGACCTGGGATGACTTCGGCGAAAAGATCCTGAACGGTCCGGAAGAGCTGCGTTTCCAGGTCGCCGGACGCCCTGCGGCGATCGTGATCCACGTCGCGCGTGACACCGCGGCCCGGCACCAACTCGTACGCGCCATCGGGCAGCTGTTCCCGGCTCGGATCGGGCCGCTCCTGCTCGGCCTGCCGGCGCAGCGTGCGGGGCTGCACGGCGGGGACGAGGTCGTGAAGGTCAACGATGACACGATTGAGTCGTGGACCGACATGGTGCGCCTCATCCAGGCGAGTCCCGAGAAGCCACTCACCCTCACGGTGCTGCGCGGCGACAGCGTCATCAAGATTTCAGTCACTCCGCAGGCGAAAGACTCGGCCGGTCGGCATGTCGGTATCATCGGCGCGTACCCGAATCCGCCTGTGGAGCGGGTACGAGTTGGCTTCGGCACCGCGCTCTCGCTTGGCGTGCGTCAGACCGCGGCGCAGATCGTCGGGGTGGTGGCGAATGTCAAACACCTCGTCACCGGCCAGGTGTCCGTTCGGGAGCTTGGCGGCGTGATTTCGATCGCGCAGATGTCGGGGCAGGCCGCCCGGTTGGGCATCGACTGGTTCTTGCAGTTTCTCGCCTTCTTCTCCGTGAGTCTCGCCGTGTTGAATCTTCTGCCGATCCCCGTACTCGATGGCGGGCATGCGATGTTCCTGATCGCCGAGGCGATCCTGCGCCGACCGCTGTCGGTCCAGCTGCGGCTGCGGCTCACCCAAGTCGGCATGCTGCTCGTGCTGGCGCTCATGGTGCTCGCCATCGGCAACGATGTCCTCCGTCTCATCCGTTAACGACGTCCTCACCGGCTATGCTGCGGGCCGTGTAACCGCAGAGCAGCTCGTCGCTCAGGTGGCGGCCGCGTACTACGGGGCGCGGGACTCGGGGCTGGGGACTCGGTTGAAGCCACTGATGGAGCTCATCGAGCGAGTGCAGCCGGGAGTTGTGGAGCTATCGGGAAGCGCGGAGAAACCCGGGTTTGGCGTTCGACTGGCCGAGCGACCATTTCCAAAACGACATGAGAGAGAACTGCGCGAGGCGGTGGAAATGCTGGTAGGGGCGCAGCATGCCGCGCCCCTCCATGATTCCCCATCCGTCGCGCCGGCCCGTAGCATCTTGTCCCGGCTTATGGGCGCGGTCCGAAGATTGTTTACCGCATCACCCTGACTACCAACGCCACCAGCAGCACCAATCCAATCCCGATGACCGCGATCACGAGCCAGGGCCGGCGGGGGCTCAGCGTGTCCTTCAAGGCCTCGCGCTGCCACGTGCCCATCGGCGCCATACCCATCGTGGTGGTCGGTCGCTGCTTTTGCTCGACCTCGTCGAGATCGGCCCGCAGCTCCGCGGCGTTGGCGTAGCGATCGTCGGGGTGCTTGGCGAGGCACTTCATCACGACGCGCTCGAACCGCTTCGAGATGTCGCCCCGTTTCCTGCGGAGCGACGGCGGTGGATCCTCGACATGCATGCGCGCCAGTTCGAACCAGTCGTTCGAGCTGAACGGGACCTCGCCGGTGGCGGCCTTGTAGAGCGTGATCCCCAGAGCATAGAAGTCCACGCGCTGATCGAGCGGCCGTCCCTGCGCCTGCTCCGGTGAGAGATAGTGCGGCGTCCCGATCGTCATGTTCACGCCGGTCGACGCGACGTAGCCGGAGACGGCGCGCGCGATCCCGAAGTCGGTGAGGACGGCGGACCCATCGGAGCGGATGAGCACGTTGTCAGGCTTCAGGTCGCGATGAATGACGCCCTGCTGGTGCGCGAATTCCAGCGCCGCCGTGATGTCGCGCGCCAGACGGAGGATGTCCTCTTCTCCCAGGGGACCTTCCCGCGCGATCCGCGCGCCGAGACTGTCGGCGCAGAGGTCCATCGCGAAGTAGACGTGTTCGCCGGTTTTGGCGACCGAGCGGATGCGGATGATGTTGGGGTGCTCGAGCTTCGCGGCGGTCTCGCTCTCATTGCGAAAGCGGCTCGCGAACGGCGGATCGCCGGCGTAGCGAGGTTTCAGGACTTTGATCGCGACCGGCGTGCCCTGTGGGTCCCGGCCGACGAACGCCCAGGCGAACCCCCCCTGGCCGAGGAGCCGCTCGAGCGTATAGGTGCCGAGGGTTTGACCGACGAGGTCGGTTGCAGCATTCGTCACTAGGCGTCTCGGCGGCTAGGCATCGAGGGGTTTACAAAGGGGTCGAAGCCGGTTAACCTACGGCGCTTCCAACGATTAGGGAACAGGGACGATGTACGACAAGACGACGCCGGTCAGGAAACACGGGCTGCACGACCGGGACACCGGCTCCAGCCGGGTTCAGGTTGCGCTGCTCACCGAGCGCATCAACAGCCTCACCGAGCACTTCCGAGTGCACGCCAAGGACTTCCACGGGCAACGCGGCCTGCTGCGTATGGTCAGCCGCCGCCGCCGCCTGCTGGAGTACCTGAAACGCACTGATCTCGCGAAGTACCGGCAGCTCATCGACGAACTCGGTCTCCGACATTAAGTCACGCAAGGCGTCGTGCTGGGCCGCCCTGGGAAGAGCACCCGGGGTGGGGCGCTCAGCACATTTCAAATGCTCTAGACAGGCAACGCAGTGAAGCGAGTAGAAACGACATTCGCCGGCCGCACCCTGAAAATCGAATCGGGACGGCTCGCCAAGCAGTCCGCAGGCTCGTGTCTCGTGCAGTTTGGTGAAACGGTTGTGCTGGCCGCCGTCACCGTCTCCGAGAACCTCTCGAACCTCCCATATTTTCCGCTGACCGTCGAATACCGCGAGAAGGCCTACGCCGCCGGCAAGATTCCCGGCGGCTTTTTGAAGCGTGAAGGCCGGCCCTCCGACGACGAGGTCACCTCGGCGCGCGTCATCGACCGTGGCGTGCGGCCGCTCTTTCCCGAAGGCTTCAAGAACGAAGTACAGGTCTTCGTCTACGTGCTGTCGGCGGACCAGGAGAACGACGCCGACGTGCTGGGCGTCGTGGCCGCCTCGACCGCGCTCTCGCTCTCGAAGGTGCCATGGAACGGACCGATCGCCGCGGTGCGCGTCGGCCGGGTCGAAGGCGCCTGGATTCTCAATCCGACATTCCAGCAACTCGAGTTCTCCGACGTGGACCTGACGGTGTCGGGGTCGCATGAGTCCATCGTCATGGTCGAGGGCGGCGCGCTCGAGCTGACGGAGGCGGAGATCATCAAAGGCCTCGAAGTGGCCCACAAGGGAATCAAGGAGATCCTCGAGGTCGCCGATCAGGTGGTCGAGGCGGTACAGCAGCCCAAGATGGAATGGACCAAGGCCGAACCCGCTGCGGAGCTCGTGGCTCGCGTGAAGGAGTTGGCCGAGGACAAGATCGCCGAGGCGCTGACGCTCGCCGAGAAGGCCGAGCGCACGCAGGCCCTCAGGGCCATCAAGTCCACGACCGTTGAGCAGCTGGCGGCAGAGTTCCCGGACAAGCCGCGGGAGATCGCGGACGTGATCGAAGGGATCGAGTACCAGACGATGCGCGAGCGCGTGTTGACGGCGGGCGAGCGCGTCGACGGCCGCGATCTCGACACCGTGCGTCCGATCACGTGCGAAGTGGGGTGGTTGCCGCGCGCGCACGGCTCGGCGCTGTTCACGCGCGGGCAGACGCAGGCGCTCGCGACCGTGACACTGGGCACGACGGACGACGAGCAGCGCATCGACTCGATCGACGTGGCGCAGGAGACGACGAAGTCGTTCATGCTGCACTACAACTTCCCGCCGTTCTCGACGGGAGAAGTGAAGCCGGTGCGTGGCGTCTCGCGTCGCGAGATCGGCCACGGCGCCCTCGCCGAACGGGCGCTGCAGGCGGTGCTGCCGCCGTACGAGCAGTTCCCCTACACGCTGCGGATCGTCTCTGAGATCCTCGAGTCCAACGGCTCCTCGTCGATGGCCACGGTGTGCAGCGGCTCGCTCGCGCTCATGGATGCCGGCGTGCCGGTAAAATCGGCCTGCGCGGGCATCGCGATGGGCTTGATTACCGACGGCAAACGCACCGCGATCCTCACCGATATTCTGGGCACCGAGGATCATCTCGGCGACATGGATTTCAAGGTCGCGGGGACGAAGGACGGCGTGACGTCGATCCAGATGGACATCAAGGTCGAGAAGCTCGACTGGAAGGTCATTAGCGAAGCGCTCGAAAAGGCCAAGACCGCGCGCCTGCACATCCTGGACATCATGCATCAGGCGATGCCAGAGCCGCGTGCCCAGCTGTCCAAGTACGCGCCCCGCATCCTCACGATTCAGATCCGGCCCGACAAGATCGGCGACCTCATCGGTCCCAAGGGCAAGACGATCCGCGGTATCCAGGAGCAGACAGGTGCCCAGATCAACGTGGAGGATACGGGGATGGTCACGATTTCGGGCGTCGGCGAGGCGGCGGAGCGGGCCCGAGATATGGTATCCGGGCTCATGCAGGAGCCGGAAGTCGGCAGGGTCTACGAAGGCGTCGTGAAGAGCACGACGGCGTTCGGCGCGTTCGTCGAAATCATCCCGGGCGTTGAGGGGCTGCTGCACATCTCCGAGCTGCAGCATGGTCGCACCGAAAAGACGGAAGACGTGGTCAAAAAGGGCGACCATCTGAAAGTGAAGCTGCTGGAGGTGGACGAGCGCGGCCGGATGCGGCTGTCACGGAAAGCATTGATGGAGAAGAACTAACCCCCCCCTCCCGTGGCTCCCACGCTCGATACGGTCCGGCTGGACCGGGAAATTCACCGCACGGTCGCCCCGAATGGGGTGACCGTGCTGAGTGAGCGTGAGCCCAACGTCCGGTCGGTAGCGCTCGGCGTGTGGATCCGGACGGCGAGCGCGCATGAGATGCGCCCGAAGATGGGTGTGTCGCACCTGCTCGAGCACATGGTCTTCAAGGGGACGGAGCGGCGGACCGCGCAGGAGATTGCCCTGTCGCTGGAGTCGCGCGGCGGCTCGCTCGATGCCTACACATCGCGGGACGCAACCGCCTACCATGCACGCGTGCTCGATGCCGACCTTCCCCGGGCGCTCGACGTGATCACCGATATCGTACGCCGGCCGGCGCTGCGCGACAGCGATCTCTCCCTGGAGCGCCAGGTGGTCCTCGAGGAGATCAGCACCGTCGAGGACACGCCCGACGACGAGGTCTTCGATCGCACCTACGAAACGATGTGGCCGACCCATCCCTACGGGTTTCAGATCCTGGGCACCAAGGAGAGTGTCGGCGCACTCTCGACCGGCGATCTCAAGCGTCTCCACGCCAGCGCCTATTTTCCGGGGAATTGCGTCATCGCCGCCGCGGGCAATCTGACGCATGACGCCCTGCTCGCGGAGGTCGAGCGGCAGGGGTGGTTTGACGGTGATGACCAAGGTACCCCACCCGCCGTGGTGCCTGTGCCGCCCGCCGTTCTGGGTGTGACGAAGCAGTTCGAAAAGGATACGGCGCAGACCCATGTCGTGTTCGCGACCGACACGATGCCGTACGCCGACCGCCGCAAGTACGGCATGCTCGTGATCTCCAACGTATTCGGCGGCGGGATGTCCAGCCGGCTGTTTCAGCGCATTCGCGAGGAGCTCGGGCTGGCCTACGCGATCTACAGCTTCACGTCATTCTACCGCGGAGTCGGGATGGCGGGCGTGTACGTGGGCACGCAGCCGGCGCGCGCCGAGAAAGCCGTCGAGGCGATACGGGACGAATTTGCCCGCATGGCGCAAGACGGCTTGCGGGGTGAAGCCTTAGAGGACGCCAAACAGCAGACGCTGGGCCAGTTGATGCTGTCGCTGGAGAGCCCCACCGCCCGGATGTATCGTTTGGCCAGCACCGCGGTCTACAGCGAGCCCTACCGCAGCCTCGACGAGGTGTTGCGGACCGTCGAGGCGTTGACCGCCGACGAGGTATCCGCGATCGCAGCCGAGTTCTTTGCACCCGAGCGGCAGACCGTGGTGTCGCTGGGACCCAACGGAGGAACACCGTGATCGTCGGCGTACCGAAGGAAATCAAAACCGCGGAGCACCGCGTTGCGCTCGTCCCGGCGGGAGCGGAATCGCTCGCCAGCGACGGCCACACGGTCCTGGTGGAGCAGGGCGCCGGCCTCGGCTCGGGCTTCAACGACGAGGCGTACCGGGCGGCCGGAGCGGAGATCGCGCCGTCCGCCGATACCGTCTGGTCGAAGGCCGAAATGATCATGAAGGTGAAGGAGCCGATCGAGCCGGAGTGGTCGCGTCTGCGTAAAGGGCAGGTCGTCTTCACCTACTTCCATTTCGCGGCATCCGAACCGCTGACCAAGGCGGTGGTCAAGTCCGGCTGCGTTGCGATCGCCTATGAGACGGTCGAGCTGCCGACCAAAGAGTTGCCGCTGCTGACGCCGATGAGTGAAGTCGCGGGCCGCATGGCGGTCCAGGAAGGCGCGAAGTACCTCGAGAAGGTGTTCGGCGGCTACGGCATCCTGCTCGGTGGCGTTCCGGGCGTGTTGCCGGCCGAGGTGCTGATTCTGGGCGGCGGCGTGGTCGGGACCAACGCGGCGAAGATGGCCGCCGGGCTGGGCGCCCATGTGACCCTCCTCGATATCTCGCTCGACCGACTGCGCTATCTCTCCGATGTCTTGCCCGCGAATGTTGACCTGCTCTACTCCAACCGTCACAACATGCTCGAACAGCTTGCCAAGGCCGACGTCGTGATCGGCGCCGTGCTCCTGACGGGCGCCAAGGCGCCGCGCCTCGTGAAGCGCGTCGATCTCAAGCTGATGAAGCAGGGATCGGTGATCGTCGACGTCGCGGTAGACCAGGGCGGCTGCATCGAGACGACCAAGCCGACGACGCATGACCAGCCCACCTATGTCGTCGACGGCGTCATCCACTACGCCGTCGCCAACATGCCGGGCGGCGTGCCGCGCACCTCCACGCTGGCGCTCACCAACGCGACCTTCCCGTACGCCAAAAGGCTCGCGCGGCTCGGCTGGAAAGCGGCGTGCAAACAGGATCCGAGCCTTTTCCTGGGGCTCAATGTCGTCGAAGGGAAGGTGGTGTACCCGGGCGTCGCGGAAGCATTCGGGCTGCAGCTCGCCGATCCGCAGTCGGTGGTATGACCGCCCTCCTCCCGACCGTCGCGCTCCTGTTGCAGGTCGCCAGCAACGCGCAGCTCGGCTATCGGTTTCCGTTGCCGCCGGGGTTCGAAGCATTCGCGGCGGGACGGAGCCAGCCCGATGTCGTCGATTGCTGGACCGACACCACCGGGCTCGTGCTCTGCGTGCAGCGCATGCGTGGCACACTCGGTCAGGAGCATCTGCGCGCATCGGATCTGCCGCGTGGCACTCGACTCTCCACCATGCGGTGGAAAGGCTTCGATATCGATGTCATCCGCACCGACACCGTGGAGTCAGGGTCGCCGGTCGTCATTTACGCGGTGCAGGTGCCGCTCCGTCCCGAGGCGATCCAACTGGTGCTCGCGGGACCGAGCAAGCAAGCGGGCGGGGCGGTACCGATCCTCACGGCCATTCTTGCCGGGCTCGAAGGACAAACGAACTGGCTCTCCTCGAGCGAACGTGCCGGCCGCCTCGGAACCATCGTCGGATGGGCCGTCGGCATTGCGATTGGGGTCCTGATCGTGCGCATCGTCGTCAGGCGGCGTCGGGGACAGCCACAGGCCAGATGATTCCCGCTCCGGAAGCGCTCGCTCGCTTGCGTGAGGGCAATCGGCGCTTCGTCGCGAGCGGGGCAGGGCCCGCCGGGCGTCCGGGTGCGGGGCAGCAGCCGTTCGCGATCGTCCTCGGCTGCTCCGACTCGCGTGTCCCGGCGGAGCTGGTCTTTGGCCAGGGCTTTGGTGACCTCTTTGTCATCCGCGTCGCCGGCAACATCGTCGCGCCGTCACAGGTAGGCAGTGTGGAGTTTGCCGCCGAGCGCTTCGAAACCCGCCTGGCCGTCGTGCTGGGCCACACGCAGTGCGGCGCGGTCGCGGCGACGCTGGAAGAGCTGCGCCAGCCGCAGGACCACCAGTCGCCCAACCTCCGCGCCATTGTCGATCGCATCCGGCCGGCGATCGAGCCGCTGTTAGCTACTCCGGTGGCGAAGGATCCCGCCGCGCTAGCCGAGCGGGCCACACGGGCCAATATCGAGGCGTCGGTGCATCACCTACGCCACGGCTCAGCGCTGCTCGAGCGGCGGATCGAGCGCGATGGCTTGGTAATCGTCGGCGCGGAGTACTGCGTGGATACTGGAACGGTAGAGTTTCTCAACGATTGAAGGACGATTTGTGATAATTGGCCCCATGGGTCGACCCATCATGTATGTGGTGGCTGCGCTGATCGTCCTTACGAGTGTGGCGCTGGGCGTCGCGCGGGTTCGCGAGCGCGCGCGAGGAGTCGCCGCGGATATCAAGCTGATTCGCGGTGACACGGGCGACGTCATGGCGAGCGCGACGTATCAGCGGTTTGCCGTGCGTCGTGAGGCAGTCCATGAGATGCAAGCAGCGCTGTTGCACGTGGCGCACGCCGAGTCCGTTTGGGTCGCCGACTCCGGCCGCCCGACCACGCAATTGACGTTACAAGAAATCGCTATGGACCCCAACAGGGTTCGGTTGAGTGTCTGGATCTTGCGCGATCGATGGGTCGCGACCGCCGGTAGCTTCGTTGGGAGCACGACGATGTCTTGTATGATCACGGCAATGCTTGACACCCTGACGTGGCGCTATCACGCTGGGCGGCCGGTCTGCGCGGAAGCGAGTTTTGAGGACACGGTTTTTGCGCTGTTCCCGGCTCCCCCGAAGAACTAGGTGCCCTCCTCAAGCGAATCAGCGACGCGCGCCATAGACGGCCACGATGTCACGATCTCGAACCCCGCCAAGGTGCTGTTCCCCAAGCCAAAGTACACCAAGCTCGATCTCGTCGATTACTACGTCGCCGTGGCGGAGGGAGCGCTGCGCGGCGCCGGCGGCCGACCCAACATGCTGGTGCGGTTCCCGAACGGCATTGTCGCCCCATCCTTCTATCAGAAACGCGCGCCCGAGTCTCGGCCCCCGTGGATCGAAGTCGTGACGTTGCGGTTCCCGTCCGGCCGCACCGCGGATGAAGTCGTGCCGCGCGATGCGGCATCACTGGCCTGGCTCGCCAATCTCGCCTGTCTGGAGCTGCATCCCCATCCTGTGCGCGCTGACGACCTCGATCATCCCGACGAGCTCCGGGTCGACCTCGATCCGGTGCCCGGCATCAAATGGCCGCAGGTACGCCAGGTCGCCCAGATCGCGCGCGCGGTCCTCTCGGATTTTGGACTGGTCGGTTGGCCCAAGACCTCCGGTTCGCGCGGTATGCATCTCTTCGTTCGCATCGAGCGGCGCTGGGGGTTCGATGAGGTACGCCGCTCGGCGCTCGCGCTCGCACGCGAGGTGGAACGCCGCGGCGAAGGGCTCGCGACCAGCAAATGGTGGAAGGAGGAGCGGCAGGGCGTTTTCGTGGATTACAACCAGAACGCCAAGGACCGGACGGTTGCGTCGGCCTACTCGGTACGACCCGTGCCGGACGCGCGCGTCTCCGCACCGCTCTCCTGGGATGAGGTGGACGACGCCGACCCGGAGGACTTCACCCTCGGCACGATGCCGCAGCGATTCGCGAAGATCGGCGACCGGCATGCAGGGATGGAGGAGAGTGCCGGATCCCTTGCAGGTCTGCTGGAGCTGTCCGCGCGCCAGGAAAAGGAAGGGCAGGGTGATGCGCCGTGGCCGCCGCACTACCGCAAACAGCCCGGTGAGCCGCCGCGCGTGCAGCCGTCGAAATCGCGCGCGCGAGCCGAAAAGTATCCGCTGATCGAGGTGAGTCGCGGCAAGGATAAGAAGGAAGCGCTGGCCGGATTGTCGAAATGGAAGAAGCAGCATCCCCGGGTTGCCAAGCACCTGGAGCCGGCCGATGTGCTGGTGGATCAGATGCGCGGACGTTCATCGGCCTGGTACCGGATTCGCATCAACCTGCAGCACGTCCCTGAGAAGCTCAGGCCCCGAATACCTTCTCCAGCTCGTAAGCGGGTGTAACCTCGAGCTGATCGTAGCGGCAGTCCTTGGGCTTCTTGTCGGGCCGCCAGCGCAAGAAAGCGGGCGGGTGGCGGAAGCGGTCCCCTTCCATGTGATCGTACTTCACCTCGCACACGCGCTCGATCCGGAGCGGCTCCCAGCTCAGATCCTTCCCCGCGCTCCAGCGGCTCTGCCCCCCGGGCATCCTGCTGGACACGGCCTGCGCGTCCGCCCACTCTCGCCAGGGATGATTCTGCAGTGCGTTTTTGCGGAGCGGCGTGAATTCCTTCACCAGCTGCTTACGCATCGCCATCGTGAACGCCGAGGTTACGCCGACGTGCTGCAACGTGCCGTCGTCGTCGTACAGGCCGAGCAGGAGCGATCCCAGCGCGTCCTTGCCGCTCTTGTGCCAGCGGAATCCCGCCACCACGCAGTCGGCGCTGCGGACGTGCTTGATCTTGAACATCGCGCGCTTGCCCGGCTGATACGCTGCGCCGGCCGGCTTGGCGATGACGCCATCGAGCCCCGCGCCCTCGAAGCGTTGCAGCCAGTCGACCGCGAGCTTCGGATCGCGGGTCATCGGCGTCAGATGCAGCGGGCGGCGGATCTTCTTGAAGAGCTGCTCGAGCTGGCGCCGGCGCTCCGTTTGCGGGACGGCCAATAGGCTCTTTCGGCCAATTGCCAACAAATCAAACGCGACAAAGGCAGCCGGAGCGGCCTTCGCGAGCTTCTCGACCCGCGAGGCCGCCGGGTGCAGCCGCATCTGCAGGCCGCCGAAGTCGAGGCCGTGTTTCGTCGGCATCACGATCTCGCCATCCACCACGACGCCGCTCGGCAGTCGCTCGAGGAACACAGCGTGCAGCTCCGGGAAGTAGCGGTCCAGGGGCTTCAAGTCGCGGCTCTGGATGTAGACGTCGTCAGCGCTTCGGAAGACGATCGCGCGAAACCCGTCCCACTTGGGCTCAAAGAGAAAGTCGCCGCTCTCGGGGACGTGCTCCGCGATCTTGGCGAGCATGGGTTCGATGGGAGGCGAAACCGGCATGCTGTAAACTAGCGGCGCTCATGTTTCATTTCTTAACCCGGACAAATGGGCGCTCGTCAGCCGCGGTATTCGGGGTAGCTTTATACGAAATGACCACACGAATTGCCTTCATTCTGGCGCTCGCGGCTCCAGGAGCCGGGGTGTCCACGGCACAAACCGCCAAGCCCGCCAAGAACTACACGCCGGCGGATGTTCATTTCATGGCCGGCATGATCGGCCACCATGCGCAGGCGATTCAGATGGCGGGCTGGGCGCCGTCGCACGGCGCCAGCCAGTCGGTCCGCGTGCTGTGCGAGCGCATCGTCGTGGCGCAGACCGATGAAATCGCCATGTCCCAGCGCTGGCTCCGGGAGCATGGCGAGTACGTTCCGCCGGCCGATCCGCGCGGGCACATCATGCAGGGCATGGATCAGCCGATGCTCATGCCGGGGATGCTGACGCCCGAGCAAATGTCACAATTGGATTCGGCGCGCGGTCCTGAGTTCGATCGGTTGTTCCTCACGTTCATGATCCAGCACCACCAGGGCGCCATTACGATGGTGCAGCAGCTCCTTGCCGTCCCGGGAGCCGCGCAGGACGGACCGATCTTTCGCTTTTCGTCCGACGTGAACGCCGATCAGAGTACCGAGATCAATCGCATGACCCTCATGCTCAACGACCTCAAACGGAGCGCTCAGTGAAATCGAGACTGTTACTTGCCGTTGCCGTTCTAACCGCGGCCACCACGGCCGCCGCGCAGATGCGCTCGCCGACGCCGCGGCCCGATCCGCGCATCGGGCTGCGCGCGGGGTGGTTCAATGCCGGCACCGCGAACTGGAACATGCGACTCGTCTCGACGACGCCGCCTTCTCCCCAGTTCATCAATCGCGACACGGCCGGCGATTTCCGCTTCATCAACTCCGATCTGTCGATCCGCGGCAATTACGTCATTCAGGGCAATTTCAACGGCGTGCAGATCTGGGACATCTCGAACCCCAAGATCCCGAAGCTGTACAAGGCCTTCGTCTGCCCGGGCTCGCAAAGCGACGTCTCGGTCTATCGCAACTTCCTGTTCGTCTCGGGCGAGGCACTAAACGGCCGCAGCGACTGCGGCACGCAGGGCGTGACCGACACGGTCAGCCACGAGCGGCTGCGCGGCATCCGGATCTTCGATGCCACTGATCTCGCGAACCCCAAGCACGTCACCGACGTCCAGACGTGCCGCGGCTCGCACACCCATACGGTCGTGACGCAGCCGAACGACACGGACAACGTCTACATCTACGTCTCGGGCTCGGCGCCCGTCCGCTCGCCAAATGAATTGGCGGGCTGCGCGGTCGGAGCGGTGGACAGCACGCCCAACACGGCGCTGTTCCGCATCGAGGTGATTCAGGTTCCGCTCGCGCATCCCGAGCAGGCGCATATCGTCAGCTCACCCCGCATCTTTCAGGATCTGGTCGCGCCGCCCCGCCACGGCGAGGCACCCGAGGACGTCGCCGAGCAAAAGCGCGAGGTCGATTCCACACGCGCCGCCGGCGGTTATGTGGTGACGTTCGAAGGTCGTGACCTGATCCTCGGCCCCCAGTTCGTCACGGCAGCGCTCGACAGCATCGTCAAGGCACGCGGGGGAACCGGCGTACCGACCGGGGCCGACACCGCTACGCTGCGGGCCAACGCCCAGGACATCGTCACGAAACGCATCCAGGCGAATCGCCAGCGGCAGGGCTTCATTCCTAATGCCGGGCCGACGCAGTGCCACGATATCACGGTCTATCCCGCGATTGGTCTGGCGGGCGGCGCCTGCGGTGGGTACGGCCTGTTGCTCGACATCCGCGATGCCGCGAATCCCAAGCGCGTCGGCGCCGTGTCGGACTCCAACTTCTCCTTCTGGCATTCGGCCACGTTCAACAACGACGGGTCGAAGATGCTCTTTACGGACGAGTGGGGCGGCGGTCTCCAGCCCCGCTGCCGTGTGACCGACAAGCCGGAGTGGGGTGCCGACGCGATCTTCACGCTTTCCGGCAGCACGCTGGCGTTCAACAGCTACTACAAGCTCCCGGTCGCCCAGACCGTGAACGAGAACTGTGTGGCGCACAACGGGACGCTGATTCCCGTGCCGGGTCGCGACATCATGGCCCAGGGATGGTATCAGGGCGGTGTCTCGGTGTTCGACTGGACCGATCCCGCGCACCCCAAGGAGGTCGCGTTCTTCGACCGCGGCCCGATGGATTCGACCAAGCTGCTCGGCGCCGGCTCGTGGTCGGCGTACTGGTACAACGGGTACATCATCAGCTCCGAGATCGCGCGCGGCCTCGATGTTTTCGAGCTGACGCCCAGCCAGCTACTCACCCAGAATGAGATCGATGCCGCGAAGCTCATTCACTTCGACTACCTGAACGCGCAGGATCAGCAGCAGCTGGTGTGGCCGACGAGCTTTGTCGTCGCGCGCGCGTATATCGATCAGCTGGCGCGGTCCAATGGCTTGCCCGCCGTCCGGATTGCGGATATCCGTGACGCGTTGAGCCGCGCCGAGCGTGCGGCCGGGCCGGCCCGGAGCACCGCACTCAGCGCGCTGCTGACCAGGCTGAACACCGATGTGCAGACCTCCACGGATCAGCCCAAGGTGCGGTTGCTGATCGCCGAGGTCACCGACCTCAACAAGTAGACCGTTGACTAAGCGGTTGAGCGGGGTTCACGTTGTCTCGTGAGCCCCGCTCGTTCTTCCCGGAAGCGCTACCAGGAGTTCGTCGAGGACTATAAGCACAAGCGTCTCGACCAGGTGTCGGAGACGGACGAGGCCGGCCCGGCCCCTGCCGCCCCCCGGCGGCCTGGGGCGCGGCGCGCCTACCTGCGGGACTACGTGCGCTGGCTGCGGCCGCACCGCTCCGCCCTCGGTGCGGTATTTGCCCTCGCGTTAGCGGTCGCCGGCGTGCAGATGATCGAGCCGTTGTTCATTCGGTACATCGTCGACCATGTGATTCTGAACAAGGGCCTCGACAACGCCGCCCGCCTGACCCGTCTCAACCTCACCGGCCTCGTGTTTCTCGCGGTGGTCGTCCTTTCGCACGTCGGCGGCGGATTCAAGGATTACCGCCAACGGATCCTCAACGTGCGGGTGATGCTGTCGCTGCGCCGCTCCCTCTACGAGCGTCTGCTCCATCTGCCGCTGCCGCGCCTGTGGGACATGAAGACGGGAGGGATCCTGTCCCGCCTCACCGGCGACGTCGAAACGACGACCGGGCTGCTGCA
>WNFY01001549.1_pt1 | contig 27481 bp, 24 predicted proteins | sample 5400091 | NCBI WGS metagenome assembly WNFY01 (sample SAMN13153364, study PRJNA577476) | soil metagenome | isolation source: 60 cm soil or saprolite under grassland replicate 1 | place: USA:California | collected 2016-06-15 | reverse complement strand
CAACCGCGTTTTCAACACCTCAACCACTATTTTTCGACAATTTTGCCAATGCCAGCAAGGGATGGTCTCTGGGTAATGTCCCCGGTTATACACGTTCAATTGACAATAATACCTTGACTTTAGCTGATGCCAATCACAATGTTCTGACCGAAAGTCTTCCTACCAATACCCTCTATAACGATTTTATGATCACTGTCTCATTTACTCTTCTTCAGGCGAATAATGATGACAGTGTGGGACTCTATCTTCGCGGCGATAGTAACCTTGATCATGATTATCGCATTGATATCTTTGGGGATAGTAGCTATGCAATCAGTAAAGAATTTTTGGATAGGAACAATACCCCTCAAGTAAAGGCACTTGTCAGTCAGACCAAAACAGATGCCCTTCACCCCACCAGACAGCAAAATAACGTCACTGTGGCGATGAAAGGTTCAATGCTTGTATTGCAGATCAATGGGAATTTCATCAATTCTGTCGTTGATACAGACTATACCACTGGTCAGCTAGCTCTGTTCGTACAGAATAGCAATTTGTCAGGCGGTGTCAAAGCTTCGTTTAGCAGCGTGGCTGTCTACCCTGCTCCTCAGCAATTGCCTTCCAATTAGCTTGTTTATCTTTCATGTGTCTTTCATAGCTGCATCTCCTTCCCTGGTGTTTCGTCCAACGAAGGGATCGGGGCCATGATGCCTTCGTAGATGAAATCACGGCAGGAGCGTTCGACAAGTTGCGCATCGACGTGCAGGCGGGCCACCCCCGTGTTCATGGCCGCTTGGGCCACGGCAGCGGCCAGAGCAGGAGCCACTTCGTAGTTCATGGCAGACGGAATAATCTGGCCTTCCTGTAACACACGGTCGCTTACTAGTGCTGCTAAGCGTTCCGCCGCCGCTATTTTCATGGCCTCATTGACGAGGCGGGCACGCACATCCAGGGCACCGCGGAAGAGCCCAGGAAAGACCAGGGAGTTGTTCACCTGGTTGGGATAGTCTGAGCGACCTGTCGCGACTACCCGTGCCCCTGCCTCCAGGGCTGCATCAGGCAGAATCTCAGGATCGGGATTGGCCAGGGCAAAGACAATGGCGTGCGGGGCCATCGAGCGCACCATGTCTGGCGAGAGGATACCTGGGGCGGATACTCCAATGAAGATGTCTGCACCCCCAACCGCCTCGACGAGCCCACCGCTTCTGCCCTCAGGGTTGGTACGGGCTGCCAACTCTTCCTGGATGGGTGTCATGCCAGCCAGACCTGGACGCAGGATACCAATACGGTCCACCAATACCAACGTGCCCACGCCCCACTCCAACAGCAGTTTGGCGGTCGCGATGCCTGCAGCTCCCGCGCCCACGAGGACGGTGGTGACGTTCTGTTTCTGTTTTTGGACCAGGCGCAACGCGTTCATGATGCCAGCCAGGATCACAATCGCTGTCCCATGCTGATCATCATGAACAACGGGGATATCGAGCGTGTTCCGCAGTCGCTCTTCCACCTCAAAGCAGCGCGGTGCAGAGATATCTTCCAGGTTGATTCCACCAAAGGCCGGGGTAATATGCTGCACCGCTGCCACAATCTCATCCACATCTTGCGTTGCCAAACAGATAGGGTACGCTTCTATCCCGGCAAAGGTGTGAAACAGGATCGCCTTGCCTTCCATCACCGGCAGTCCCGCTCGTGGGCCAATGTTGCCCAAGCCCAGCACCGCGCTGCCATCGGTCACCACCGCCACCCGATTGCCCTTGCCGGTATAGTCAAAGACGGCATCTGGTCGGGAAATGATCTGCTGTGTGGCTTCGGGAAGTCCGGGGTGTAGATACAGGGAACTGAGCGTGAGGGAATCGCGAATGGGGATCTTGGGCTGAATTTCCAACACACCTTGATAGCGTTTGTGCAGTTCGAGCGCCTCTTCCTGTAGGTTGGCATACCGATGCGAAGGCGGCTGCACGGGTCGATGCCCTTCGTAGATCGTGGCCCGCGTCTGCGCTTCGATCTCCGCCGGGTCTCTCTCGACCCGGGCTACTCCGCTTCGCCGCGCTGCCTCGGCAACTGTCCCTGCGACGCGAGGGGCGACGGCATAGTCCATGACCGACGGCACCAGATGCTCTGGGGAGAGTTGCTCTGGTGGCACGAGGTCAGCGATGGCGGATGCCGCAGCCAGCAGCATCTCCTGGGTGATGGCCGTGGCGCGGACATCCAGTGCACCGCGGAAGATGCCGGGCAACACCAGCGCATTCGTGATCGGGTGAGCGGCATCGGGGTGCGCTGTCACCACGACAGCCGCACCCGCAGCCAATGCCGCTTGGGGAGTGACGCCAGGATCAGGAAGCGCCAGAGTAAAGAGAATAGGCTGGGCAGCCATCGCGCTGACCATATCTAGGGTGAGCGTATTCCATGAGGACAGCCCGATGTAGACATCAGCATTGTGCAGGGCATCACCCAGCGCCCCTTTGCTATCGTTGGGATTCGTCTGCCGTGCAATATCCAGTTTCGCCCAGTTCATGTTGTGGAGCCGATAACGCTCCAAAATGCCGAGGCGATCACAGACCAGGATGTGCTGGAAACCCGCTTGCAATAGGAGGCGGGCCGTACCGATACCACCAGGGCCAGAACCATTGATCACCACACGCACCGCCTCTTTTGTCTTGCCCACCAGCTTGAGCGCATTCGAGAGCGCGCCAAGGATGGTAGCTGCCGTCGCATGCTGCTCGGTGTGCAGCACGGGGATATTCACCGCCCGTGCCAGGTGGTCGGCAACAGTAAAACAGCGGGGGGACGCAATGCTGCTCAGGCAGAAACCACCAAAGGTCGGCCAAATCGCCACACTTGTAGCGATCATCTGCTCGATATCCTGGGTGTTGAGACAGATGGGAAAAGCGTTCACGCCTCCAAACGTTTTGAAGAGGATGCAGGCGTCTTCGAGCATCGGCAATGCCGCCATCGGACCAATGTTGCCGAAACCAAGGGCTGACGAGCCATCGGAGACTAGCGCGATGGTGTTGCCGCGAAGCGTATAGTCATAGGCGGTGAGCGGCTCCTTCGCGATTGCAAGGCAAGGGGCGGCGACCCCCGGTGTGTAGAGCAGGCTCAGCACGGAGCGGTCCTTGAGCGGGACCTTACTGGCCACAGTGATCATGCCGCGAAAGCGCTTGCGATACGCCAGTGTCTCCTGCGGCCCCAGGCCAAAAGGAGAGAGGGGAGCACGAACAGGCTGCTCATTTGTCCCCGCCTGAAACAATGGTTGCCGGCTCTCTATTAACTCGTCCATAACAAACCTCCTTTGAGATAGTTCTACGGAAATTAGTACGACCGAGGCAGGCCGAGTACATGTTCACCCACGTAGGCGAGAATGAGATTGGTCGAAATCGGTGCCACTTGATACAGCCTGGTCTCCCGGAATTTGCGCTCGATATCATAGTCAACGGCGAGCCCGTAGCCTCCGTACGTCTGCATGGCGACGTTGGCCGCTTCCCAGGAGGCGTCAGCCGCCAACAGCTTCGCCATATTGGCTTCGGGTCCACATGGCTCCCTCTGGTCGAAGAGCTCCGCCGCCCGGAGCCGCATAAGATCGGCAGCTTCCACATGGATGTAGGCCTGGGCAATGGGAAACTGGATGCCCTGGTTCTGGCCGATAGGACGATCAAAGACGTGGCGCTCCCTCGCTCGTTGCGTTGCCCGCTCCACAAACCAGCGGCCATCGCCAATACATTCGGCAGCGATAAGAATGCGCTCGGCGTTCATGCCATCCAGGATGTAGCGGAAACCGAGCCCCTCTTCACCAATGAGATTCTCGGCTGGCACCTCCACATGCTCGAAGAGCAGCTCGTTGGTCTCGTTGTTGATCATAATGCGAATTGGCTTCACGGTGAGCCCGTGGCCGAGTGCTGCATGCAGGTCCACCAGGAAGACCGAAAGCCCCTCTGACTTCTTCCTGGCTTGATCGAGCGGAGTGGTCCGGGCAAGCAGAATCATCAAATCGGAGTGCCGCACACGCGAGATGTAGATCTTCCGGCCGTTTACAATGTAGCGATTGCCCTGGCGTAGCGCCGTCGTTGTAATACTCGTGGTATCCGTGCCTGCTTCCGGTTCGGTCACTCCAAATGCCTGCAGGCGCAGCTCGCCACTGGCGATTTTGGGTAGATAGAACTGCTTCTGCGCCTGGGAACCATGCCGCAGGAGAGTCCCCATCGTGTACACCTGCGCGTGGTAAGGCCCGGCATTGCCACCGGATCGATTGATCTCCTCCATGATGATCGATGCTTCCACGAGGCTCAGACCCTGGCCTCCGTACTCCCTCGGAATAAGCGCTCCGAGATACCCAGCCTCTGTGAGGGCGCGGACAAAGGCTCCTGGATACGCTCGTTGCTGGTCAAGCTCTCTCCAGTAACTCTCGGGAAACTGCTGGCATAGCGTGCGTACTGCCAGCCGCAGTCCTGCATGCGATTCGGTTGGAGACATATCTTCCTCCTTAGTTTCTCAAGTTTCTCAAAGAGCGGTATCGCGAGAATACGTCTACTACTAGGAATGATAGCACGCGGGAGAAGAAAGTATCGTCCACAAACGAGCTTTCTCTGGTCTCGTTACAAGGCACGCCATTCCGTTCCTCCTCGCATCTCAGGAGAAAGCCTTCTCTCACACACGGTGGGCGGCAGCTACCTTCTCTCTCCCGCCAGGAAACCGCTCCGGTACATAGATGTCGCCCTCCATCAGCCGCCGTGCGGTACGAGCCGCGGAGGCCTTTTCGACGCACCAGCTCTCTCCATCTTTGTGCATGCTTGCCGAGAGGTCCATCACTCCCGATGGGTGTCCTAGCCTCATGCTCCCGCTGGCTCGTGCCTGGTCTGAGACGACGTCATACACCAGCGTGCCTGGGATCTGTGCGGTGACGGTGGTGCAGATGGCACCGGTCAATGCGTAAGCCCGGTGCAGGCGGCCCATTGACATGATCCTGGCGACCAGGTCGACATCGGCGGCCTCACGGAGCACGCCATCCAGTTGAAGGTAGGGCCGTGGCTGTGTCACAAAGGCGATCTTCGGGACCGAAGGGACACTGTGTATGGCTTCCTCGATACTCCCTGCCAGTCCTATTGCCACCCCGGCTGCTGCGCGCGTCGCTCCGATCCGCAGCAATAACTCCGGGTTGGTATCGATCTGCTCAGGCAGCTCCTGCCCACTCAACCCAAAGTCCTCACAGCGGCAAAACACCAGGGGATTGGCTGCATCCACGATCGAGACCTCGATCTTCCCTACTCCTGGCACATCGAGAACATCCCTGACCTGTCCTGTTGGGAACAGTTTCCCCGTGACCGCGCCGCCCGGATCGAGAAAATCCAGCACGATCTTTGAACCCGTCCCCGGTACACCCGGAATGGCATACTCGCCCTCCGGTTCAAACCGACCATTCCGGCTGGGCACATGCGCGACCGTCACCTTCTGAGTGTTCGTATTGAGAAAGCGCACCGGGGTGTATGGCTCCTGACAGGCGACCAGTCCTTCATCGAGGGCATAGGGGCCGACGGCTGAGGAGATGTTGCCACAGTTGCCACGCATATCGATCAAGGGCTTCACGATGCTCACCTGGCCAAAGGTAAAGTTGATATCAATACCCGGTTGGGTGCCTCTGCTAATGATGGCCACCTTACTGGTCAGTGAGGTGGCACCTCCCAAACCGTCTGTCTGACGGCCATACACGTCCGGACTGCCAAAGGCTGCCAGGATGGCCCATGTTCGCGCTTCGGGGTCCGCCGGAAGGTCCTCGTCCCAAAAGAAGAGTCCTCGGCTGGTGCCGCCTCTTGTTGGCGAATGAAAGTGCGAGTCGAATCGGCCCCGTCACCGGGCGAGCACAAGGCATCGCCCCTACTATGCGACGGCTTCGCAAGCCGGTGCGTGCATGGTGGCAAAGGAACGTTTCTTTCCCTTCACCCGGACATTCCACTTTATATGTCATTCGCCAACAAAGTCTCACGTGGAGCGGTTCGTCATGTACTCATCCGTTCGTTCAGCGACCACTTCTTTATGGTGTCACTGGCTTGCTAGCTACCCCCAGATTAGGCAATGCTTCCACCGACCCGCTGAGGTCTGTGTACACCATCTTGTTGATAGAACAGGCTCATTTGCTCGTCTGCTTCCCGCCAGCCCGTGCTAAGCTTCCACAGGTCACAGCACGTCTGCTTGTGCCAGGATCGACCTGGCGCGTTCGATCACCGGTCGGTCGACCAGCTCACCATCGAGCTGGAGCGCTCCTGCCCCTGATGCCTCGGTCGCCCCCAGTATCCGCCTGGCCCAGGCACGTTCACTCTCAGTGGGCGCAAACCCGCGGTTGATCATGTCCACCTGCCTGGGGTGGATGCAGAGCTTCCCGCCAAAGCCGAGGCGACGCGCACGCGCCACATCGTCCTGCAACCGGGCCATATCATCCAGCGCTACCGTCACGCCATCGACGGGAGGCAAGATGGAAGTGATGCGCGAAGCCAGGACCAGGCGTGAGCGAGCGTACAGCAGCTCCTCCTGCTCTCCGGTAATGCTCGTATCCAGCTGGAAATCAATCGAGCCGAAGGCGAGGCGTTCCACCAGCGGGGCCTGTGCCAGCGCACGCACGTTCCAGACGCCCAGGGCGGTCTCGATGATTGGCAGCACCAGCGCTTCTCTAGTGAGGTAGGCAGCGACCTGTGCGATCTGTTCGGGATGCTCGGCTTTCGGGAGGACGACGCCCAGCACACCAGGCATGCGCACCACCTCGAGATCCCGCTCGAACCAGGGGGTCTCCGTTCCATTGATGCGAACGTAGACGGGTCGCTCCCGCGAGAGCCATGACGCGACGTTCTCGCGGGCCAGGTCTTTTTGCGTGTCCTCGACCGCATCCTCCAGATCGAGGATCACGGCATGCGCGCCGGATTGCCGGGCCTTCTCGAAGCGATCTGGTCGGCTCCCTGGCACGAACAAATAGGTGCAACGCATCATGTTCTCCTCCGGGTAGTACGTAACGAGGCCAGCGTTCGCGTCTTGTTCGTGGGCAAAGGGAGCGAAATCACGGTGGCCCTCTTGCTGCTCTCCATCGTCCTCATTGTTCTGCTCCTGGTTTCACTCTTGACATGTCTCCTGGCATAAGACGTGGGATCTGGGGTGCTTGCCCGCGCTTGTAGACCATGATGGTGCGCTTGAACGTGATGACGACCTTCCCGTCCTGATTGTAGCCACTGGTCTTGACTGTCACGATGCCGACATTCGGGCGCGACCGTGACTCCCGCTTCTCCAGGACTTCCGACTGGGAGTAGATCGTGTCGCCCTCGAAGACCGGGTGGGGGAGTCGGACCTCGTCCCAGCCCAGGTTGGCGAAAACGTTCTGCGAAATGTCGGCCACGCTCTGCCCGGTGACCAGTGCCAGCGTAAAGGTCGAGTCGACGAGCGGCTTGCCAAATTCGGTTTGTGCCGCGTAGTGGTGGTCAAAGTGAATCGGGGCGGTGTTCTGGGTCAGCAAGGTGAACCACATATTGTCCGTCGTTATCACTGTTCTCCCTAGTGGATGCTGGTACACATCGCCAGTCTCGAAGTCCTCGAAGTACCGGCCATGCCAGCCCTCTTTCGTTGTCATGCGTACGTTCCTCCTTCTTGCTTGCTCACGCGCGTTAGGTCACGCGCTCAGCCCGCAGCTGGCTGATCTGCTCATCCTGGTAGCCAAGCGAGCGCAGAATCTGCTCCGTCTGCTCCCCCAGAGCCGGGATGGGGTCCATTCGCGGCTCGACGTCACACATCGTGACGGGCGGCAGCAATGCCTGAAGCTGCCCTACAGGAGAGTCAACCTCACGCCACCGCTGGCGTGCCTGGAGCTGCGGGTGTTCCCAGAACTCCTGCATCGTGTTCATACGAGCGTTGGCGATCTGCGCCCGGTCCAGCCGCGCAACGACCTCTACGGAGGTGAATCGGCTGAACACGGCGTCGATCATGGCATGCAGCGCCTCGCGGTTGGCAACCCGTTTGGCGTTGCCATCGAAGCGTGGATCGGTTGCCATCTCGGGCTGTTCGAGCACAAGCGCGCAGAACTGTGCCCACTCGCGCTCATTCTGTAGGCCCAGGTTGACCTGCTTGCCATCGCCAGTGTGGAAGGGGCCATATGGTGCGATGGTTGCGTGGCTCGCTCCGGCGCGGGGCGGCGGGGGGCCACCATACGCCGCATAGTAGGCCGGATAGCCCATCCACTCCCCAAGCGCCTCGAACATCGAGACTTCGAGTACTGTCCCTTTCCCCGTCCGTTCGCGCTGGTAGAGCGCCGTGAGAATCCCCGTGAAGGCATACATGCCAGCCGCGATATCCGCAATTGAGATGCCCACTTTTGCTGGCGTCTCCGGTGTCCCTGTCACGGAGACGAGCCCCGTTTCACCCTGCACGAGCAGATCATAGGCCTTCTTGTCGCGGTAGGGTCCCGAAGCACCGTAGCCGGAAACGCCGCACACAATCAGGCGCGGGTAGTGCTGGGCCAGCACCTCAGGACCGAGCCCCAGCCGTTCAGCGGCCCCCGGGGCAAGGTTCTGCATGAACACGTCAGCGTCCTCGAGCAGCTGGTGGATAATCTGCCGAGCCTGCGGGTGCTTGAGGTCAAGGGTGAGACTCTCCTTGGAGCGATTGAGCCAGACAAAGTGGCTCGCCATTCCCCGTACCGTCTCATCGTAGTCACGTGCAAAGTCCCCAACACTGGGACGCTCGATCTTCACCACGCGTGCTCCCAGGTCGGCCAGCTGGCGCGTCGCGAACGGGGCCGCGACTGCCTGTTCAAGTGAGATGATAGTAATTCCTTCTAACGGCAACATGAGTATACCCTCCTCATGGCAACAGCCATATGATCCTCTTGTTCCTGGTGGAACATTGCTCCTGGAGATGGCGTCCTAGCTCTCCAGACGACCCTGGAGGTAGAGCCAGCGGATAAACTCCTGTCGCTTGTGCTCCGGGTTATCCTCATGATAGACCCCGTGGGTATACAGGGCTCTGAGTGCGAGGAGGCTGTCAATCTGCTCACACGAAAAGCCTTCTTGCTCTAGCTGCTGCACTTCCGTCTCGGTTGGGAACTTCTCTCTTGGTGCCATGGGTGGCCTTCTTTCTCTCAGAGCTACCGGGAGCGTGCGTCACGCCGACGGTGCCCGTATTATACTCAAGCATTTCTCCTCGCGCAGGGTGTGTGGCCGAATCACAGATGTGTCACCGTTTCAGGATAAGTGAATCGTGCTGCGAGCTTCTGGTGAAAGTATAGTTGGTTGAACGTAAACGGCGCATAAACATGACCTACTCTGATATAAATAAAACGTAAACATTTCGTGCAAAAGATTGTTTCGTCAATAGATCCCGCGCCTTGGCTTTGCGCTCCTGCTAAAATGCTTTCAACTTGAGGGACGGTTCCCCACCGCCAAACATGAGATTCCCCAATCCGTGGTTGACTACGTCGCCCACCAGCTGAAGGTGGATTCAGCGCTCTTTACAGTACGAGAATAGCGCATAGCTCTATGAGGGAGTATGCGCTATTCCTCGTGTGTTGATGCAGCTTCTCCAGTGTACCTAGATGCCCATCACCCGTATCAGCTCTTTTACTGCTTCCGCGGATTTCTGCAGCAGTGAGCGTTCCTCGCTGGTTAACTCGATCTCAATAACCTGCTCCATCCCTTTTGCACCGAGTTTGATCGGTACACCCACAAACAGATCTTTGATGCCATACTCGCCCTGCAAGTATACAGCACAGGGAAGTATCATTTTTTTGTCAAGCAGGATGGAGTCGACCATCTGGAATACTGAAGCGGAAGGGGCAAAGTAGGCACTGCCTGTGCCAAGCAGCTTCACAATCTCCGCGCCACCGTCACGCGTACGCTGCACAATTTGCTCTATGCGTTCGGCTGAAAGTATTTCTGAGATTGGTCTGCCTGCAACGGTACACATACGGGCGAGAGGAACCACTGTATCACCATGGCCACCCAGCACATATGCTTGCACATCACGCACCGAGGCACCTACCTCCTGCACGATAAAGGTACGGAAACGTGCCGTATCGAGCACACCCGCCATGCCTATGACGCGCTCACGAGGGAACCCACTGACGTGCAGGACAAGTTGGGCCATAGCATCCAGCGGATTCGTGACCATAATAATAATACAGTTGGGCGAGTACCTCACAACGTGCTCGACTACCTGTGCTACAATCTCCTGATTCTTCTTGACCAGATCATCGCGCGTCATACCCGGCTTGCGCGGGAAACCAGAAGTGATCACCACAATATCCGAGTCAGCGGTATCGGTATAGTCATTCGTCCCAATAACCAGCGAGTCATAGCCCAGAATGGGACCCGCCTCAAGCATATCCAGTGCTTTCCCTTGCGGCATGTTGGGTACAATATCAAACATAACAACGTCGGCATAATCGCGCTCAGCCAGGCGTTGTACTCCCATTCCTGATAAAGTACGAGAAATTGCCGAAGATCCTGTTCAACTGTTGGCCCTCCATCCATTGCAGGGCCAAGTTGCACTATGCATACGACGATGCCTTGCTCTACAAAGATCACTTTATTGCTGGCTTCACTACACGAAACGCTCTCCCGACCTATCCCATCGGGGGGATCACGCCCAGCTGTTGTAACATGCTAAAGGCGCGTCGAACTCCCCCAATCTTCTTGAATCTTGCCACCAGCGATGCGCATGAGAGTGATCCCTGTTAACGTCATTTGCTTGCCGGTCGGTGGAATGCCCATCAGGTCACCTGTGGGTGTTCCGCGCGCTGTCCAGCGGGACACGACCTTGTCCCCTTCGGCAATCTGATCCTCATAAGTGACTTGCAGGTCGGGGAAGGCCGTGCGGTACGTGTTGACGAGTTGTCTGGCCCCCTGGGGGCCGTGTGGCCGCCTCCCTTCAGGATCGCTGGGAAGGTGTAAGACCCAGTTGGCGTCGCAAATCTCGTCGAGAGCGACCATGTTCCCTTGGCTAAAGACCTCTCCATCGGAAGCGGCGGGCAAGAGCCTTGTTCTCTTCTGTTGACATGAGATGTCCTCCTTTGTGTGTATCGGAACTTCGGGCAAGTGTGTCTTACCCATCTGAGTGATACGGGGAACCGTCTTCTGTGGATCAAAAGACGACGGTGTTGACCACGACCTGAGAACACCGGTGCGGTCTCCGACCTATCCCATCAGGGGGATCACGCCCAGCTGTTGCAGGAGACGCAACTGGTTGGGGCCACCCCAATGCTCCACGATCTTCCCCTCAATCAAACGATACATGTCCTGGGCCGGGACCGTGACGGCCTTGCCCGTTGGCGGGATGTCTTGAAACTGGCCGGTCTGGGTGCCGTGAAAGGTCGCACGAAGGGCGACGGTATCCCCTTCGGCAATCATCTGCTCAATGGTGATCTGCCCGTCAGGGAAGGCCGAGTGAAAGCCGCCAATAAAGCCTTTGAGCGCTGCCGGGTCAGAGGGTAGATCGTGGCTGACGTAATGGTCGCCCATCAGTTTCTCGAGGACGGCCAGGTTCTTCTGAGTGATCACCTCGTCATAGAAGCGGCGGACGGTGATCTTGTTTTCTTCTGGTGACATGTGAAATGCTCCTTTGTGTGTGTAATGACGGTGGGCAAGCTCTTCTTACCCACCTGAACGCTACAATGAAACGTCTTCTGTGGATCAAAAGATGACGGCGTTGACCAGGAACCGAGTTCCTCACCTCCCTGGTGCAAAATACATGCCATGGGTGTCACAGCGCGAAGCGCTAGCGTGTTGCTTCGCTCGTGACAGCAGCCGGTGCGACCACGATCTCGAAAGCGATGAGCGCTCGCAACCAGTCCGACACGCCAAAATGCTCCACGACCTTGCCTTCTTCAACCTGGTCGAGTGAGATATGCATGATCTCAATCGCTTTGCCTGTGGGTGCTACTCCCATGAACCCTCCCAGGTGTGTGCCGCGTAGCGTGGTGCGGGTCGTCACCCATGTTCCCTCGACGGTCTGCTGCTCGATGGTGGAAGACACGTCAGGGAACGAGGTGAAGAGCAGGGGAAAGATCTGCCGGGTCTGCCAGTAGCCAGGATGGTCATCCAGCAGCGCCAGATTCCTTTGATTGATCGCCTCGTGCGCCAGCCTCGTGATGGCTTTGCGTTCTTCAGCAAGCATGGCTTCTTCTCCTTTCTCGCTGTAGGTCATAAGAAACTTTCTCATGCCTGCGGTGGATCACCGTTGCTGAAAGTGTACCTGCTCGTGCTCGATTGCACCATGAAGAAGACCCACAATTTCCCCACAGTTTTCTCTCTGCATCCTGTGATATAATAGTTCAGGATATGTTTTGCCCACGATGGCAGACTGTAAAGAGAGCAGGGAAAATGGAGCCGACGACCTTTGGGGCGCTGCTCAAGCGCTATCGCATGGCAGCGGGGTTGACACAGGAGGCGCTGGCTGAACGTGCCAGCCTCAGTACTCGCGCAGTCAGCGACCTGGAACGAGGCCTCAGCCGTGCGCCCCGCTATGACACGCTCGAGCTGCTGACGAGGGCTATGAACCTGGAGGCTGAGCAGCGGGCCGCGCTGTTTGCCGCGGCCCGGCCTGCTTTAGCGAGAGAGGACGCGAAAACCGCTCCCTTGCAGGTGCTTCCCTTTCCTCCTACGGCTCTGCTTGGGCGGGAGCAGGAGATCGCCCAGGCGCTTGGCCTCGTGGGAGAGCGCGGGGTGCGTCTGCTGACGGTGACCGGGCCCAGCGGAGTAGGCAAGACTCGGCTCGCGCTCGAGCTGGCCCACGACCTGCGCGAAGGTTTTGCCGATGGCCTCGCCTGGATTGACCTGACAGCTCTGCGTGATCCATCGCTCGTTCCACAGACGGTGGCGCAGGCACTGGGACTACGTGAACAGGCTGATCGCCCTTTCTCCCAGCAGGTGCGCGCTTTCCTCCAAGACAAACAGTGCTTGCTGCTCCTCGATAATTTTGAGCAGGTCCTCTCCGCAGCAGACTTCGTGGCCGACCTGCTGGTGAGCTGTCCGCGCTTGCAGGTGCTGGTCACGAGCCGGGCGCCCTTGCACCTGCGTGCGGAACAGCAACTGGTGTTGACCCCCTTAGCGCAAGCCGCCGCGGTGACCCTCTTTCGCGAGCGAGCGCAGAGGTTGCAGCCCAATCTAGACGCCGCCGAGTCCTCTGTAGTGGCCATTTGCGACCAGGTGGACCGGCTGCCACTGGCCATCGAACTGGCGGCAGCACACGTCAGGGTGCTTTCCCTCTCCTTGTTGCTCGAGCGTCTCTCGGACCGGCTCCGCTTCCTGCGTGGGGGCGCCCGGGATCTGCCGGAGCGCCAGCGAACCATGCAGGAAGCGATTGCCTGGAGCTACCACCTCCTTCCTCCCACACAACAGCGCTGGTTCCGCGCGCTGAGCATCTTCATGGGAGGATGCACGCTGGCAGCAGCAGAGTCCATCTGTAGGGGAGAGGAATCCATCGCTTCCGATGAGGGTCTCTCGGCCATGGCGGCGCTTGTCGATGCCAGTCTTGTCCAGGTGGAGACCACGGGAGATGGCCTACCGCGCTACAGCATGCTCGAAGTGATTCGCGAGTATGCAGCCGAACAACTGCGAACAGCAGGGGAGCAGGAAGACTATCAGCTGCGCCATGCGGAGTATTACGCAGCTCTGGCCGAGGAAGCGGAGCGCATGGGATCAGGCCAGGGGAGCCGTGAGGCACACCTCGAACGGGAATCTGCCAATGGACGTGCAGCTCTGCACTGGGCCTATGAGCGTGGCGAGATGACACTCGGCCTGCGGCTGGCCACGTGGTTTGGATCGTTCTGGATCAGACGAGGCCAGATGAGCGAGGGAAACCTGTGGCTGGAAAGGATGCTGGTGCTGGACGAAGCTCGCGGAGCGCAGGCTGCCTCGCTCGCCGTACGCAGCAGAGCGCTCTATTACGCATCGAGTCTCACTATGCACCTGGGCAGGAGAGACCGCGCCCTCGCCTTAGCTGAAGAGGAACTAGCGCTAGCCGAGCGGACGGGAGACCAGTCCGACATCAGCAACGCGCTGGCTCTGCTCGGTTCCATCGCGCTGGCCGGAGGCGCGGAAGACGAGGCCGCCGCTTATTTCACTGAGAGTTACGCCGCGGCCAAACGTGCAAAGGATGCAGGAGATACCCATCAGATCTCACTTGCCCTGCTCAATCTCGGTGAGTTGGCACGCAAGCGAGGGGATGTCGCGCGTGCCACCGAGTTCTTAGAAGAAGCCCTCGCCGATGTGCGAGCCATCGACATGACCTGGGGCATTGCGAACATCCTCACCCTGCTGGGGCACCTGGCCCGCCAACAGCAGGACTACGAGCGTGCGAAGGTCCGCTACCGGGAAAGCCTGGCGCTCTACCACAGGCTGGGCAACGCCACCTATACCGCCTGGTGCCTGGAAGGCATCGCTGCCGTAGCCTGTGCGGAAGGGCGCTACGAGCGTGCAACCAGGCTGTGTGCCGCAGCAGCCGCGCTGCGTGTCGCGGCACAGACCCCACTGCCCCCGACAGAACAGGAAGACGTTGATAAGGTCGTCATGACCGCGCGTGCTGGACTGGATGAGTTGACCTTCACAGAGGAGTGGAGAATCGGATCAACCCTGGCACAAGACGATGCCATCTCCTACGCTCTGATGGGACTTCCAACGTGAACGGCCTAGTATCACGCAAGCTGCTATAGGCCTCTTAGGATAGCATTTACAAGGGACATCCCTCGTGAGAGAATTTGACACGTATCCTGGGCCTGCCTCTCATTAGGGCCTACTTATATCGCACGTTGTATCTGGTCGTCAGAAATACACTTCAGGGCCATATGCTGAGGTAGGACGAGGATTTCGGCGGAAAGAAATCATAAGGGTGTGAAGCTGCTTCTGTTGAACGAAAAGACAAGAGAGGCGATGTTACAGAAACAAACACCTGCTCCTTTAGGAAAGCTCATCAGCTACTTTGCGGGCTATGACAGCGTCGCTCATTTTACCCCTGATTCGTTCGGCGCAAGTCGCGCCAGGACTCGGTCGACCATCTCACCAGACAAGCCGAGATAGGCTGCCGGGTCAACCAGTTTCTCCAGGTCAGAGCGGTCGAGGGAGGCGGTGATCTCCTCGTTCTCTCCCAACAGATCGAGCAGTGACCGTCCGCTGATGCTCACTTGCCGGCTGATGTCGTACACAAGGTCATGAGCTCGCTGCCGCCCGAGATGGGGTGCCAGCCCCATCATCACGGCTTCGGTGCAGATCAGGCCCTGGGTGATGTCCAGGTTCGCACGCATGCGTTCGGCATCAACCTCTAGCCCCGCGAGCAGGGTGCGTGCCTGCTGTAAGGCACCAGCCGTCAACAGGAAGATCTCAGGGACGGCGATCCATTCAATTTCCCAGGGGCCGGTGGAGCGTTCGTGATCCTCGACCATCGCATCGAGGAGAGCAGCCACGTGTTGCCTGACCATTGCTACGCAGGCGTGAATGTAATTGCAGGAGATCGGATTGCGCTTCTGGGGCATCGTACTACTGGAGCCGCGGTCTTTGATATAGGGCTCGTACACCTCGCCGACCTCCGTTTGCATCAACAGCTTCACATCGGTCGCGATCTTGCCTAGCGTGCCCGTCACCAGTCCCAGGAAACAGCTGACCTCGGCGATCCGGTCGCGTGCCGTGTGCCAGGCGATCTCGGGTTGACCGAGCCTCAGTTCGGCCATCAGCCCCTCCTGAACGTCCAGGCCGTCGGCACCGAGCGAGGCCAGAGTGCCTGCAGCACCACCAAACTCGCCAACCAGCACCCGCAGGCGCAGCTCTAGCAACCGCTGCCGATGCCGCTCGATGGCCGCGAGCCAGGTTGCCACTTTGTAGCCAAAGGTGATTGGGACTGCCTGTTGCAGATTGCTGCGCCCCGCCATGGGCGTATCGCGATAGCGGCGGGCGAGATCGGCCAGGTGGCCGGAGATGGCCGTCAAATTATCCTCGACCAGCGCCAGGGCCTCCTGGATCTGCAGGATTGTGGCGGTATCCGTGATGTCCTGGGTGGTCGCTCCCCAGTGGCTGTACTCTCCAAGATTATCCGCGCAGGCGGCCACGAGTTGCTGCACCACTCCCAGGACGGGATAGCCGATCAACTCCGTCTGGGTCTTGAGCTTCGCCATGTCGATGATGTCGAGGGTGCATTTGGCAGCAATTTCGTTGGCGGCAGGCTTTGGGATGAGGCCCAGGCGAGCCTGCACGCGCGCCAGTGCTGCCTCGATATCGAGGTAGCATTGCACCCGATGCTCGTCTGAAAAGACCTGGCGCATCGGTTCACTGCTGAAGATATGGCGGAAGATAGTCGAGTCGATTACTGTGGAAGTCATATACATTCCTCTCCTTCTTGTGGCTGCACCAGCCGGGCGTTGTCCTCTTGGAGCTTGGCCGCGCTCATTCGCGATGGCGGCTCGGGTGCCAGTTGCGAGGCCAGCACCTGAGCCGTCAGGGCTGACAGATTAGCTCGCCTTGCTCGCAAACTCGTTGGTGTAGGTCAAGCTGAGATCGATCTGCTTGCCCTGCGGGATCAGATTGCTCGCATTCTCAACGTTGAGCACCGACTGAGGTGCGCCAGCAGGCATTAACCCGTCCGGACTGAAGATGGCCATCTGGTTTTGCAACGCCGTCACGTAGAGGGCTTTATTACCAGCGTAGTAGTCGGCAGGCATTTTGTCCGCGATCTCCGCCGCCGTATGTGTTTGTATCCACTTCAGCGTCTTGACGTAGGCGTTCACCAGCTTCTGGACGACGTCTTTGTGGCTGTTGACGTAACTGTTGTTCATAAACAGGCTAATGAACGGGTAGGGTCCGCCCAGAGCTGCCTGCGTCGTCTGTGGCGAGCGCAAGTCGACCAGAACTTTGCCGGCACCGCTCGACAAGAGACGTGAGATCGTCGGTTCGGTCGTCATGCCAGCATCGATTTTCCCCTGTTGCAAAGCTGCGATAAAGGTATCGCCGGCACCCACGGGCACGAAATGCACCTGGTCTGGCGTAATCCCGGCATTGTGCAGCAGGGCGGTGGTCAGGGTTTGTGTGCCTGAGCCGAGTTCAGTTACGCCCAGATTCTTGCCTTTGAGGTCTTTGACCGAGTGAATCTGGCCGGCCTCTTTGGCAGAAACGATTTCGGCTTCACCTGGCGCAACGTTCAACAAAACCACGGCCTCCATTTGCTTGCCAGCCGCTTGCAGCTCGATGGTGTGGTTGTAGGACCCCGAGCCCGCATCTACCTGGCCCGCCAGCACTTCATTCTCCGATGACTGCCCCGAGGCCTCGTCGATCAGCGTCACATCGAGTCCTTCCTGCTTAAAGTATCCGAGCTGCTGGGTGAGCATGTTCGGCAAATAGATCTGCTTGCTCAGCCCGCCTACCATGATCTTGAGTTGTGTTATTGTGGTAGTGGTACCATTGGCGGTAGTGGTAGTGGTAGTGGGACCGCTACTGCCGCACGCACTAAGCAGAAGAACGAAGATGATGCTGGTTACCAGGCCAAACAGTCGGCCCTGTCGATTCCACGTGTTCATAAGTTTGTCTCCTCTCTGTTTCAGATGGTCACCTCTGTGACCAGTTGAAATGTTACCGCTAAAAGATCCCATTAATCGGGCGGTTTTCTTGCTACAGTGACACATGTTGTAGGTGTTCTTCCCCTTTTTTGCCATTTCCTCCTTCTCCTTGCATCGCTGCTAGACCCCCAGGCTAAACCCACCAGTGGCGTAGCGGCGATGTGAGGTGCCAACTCGTTCTGCCCACCCCTGCTCTAGACGTGTACGTCGGTGACGGTATTGGGCCGCCAGCTGATCAGACGGTTTTCCAGGCTGGTGATAAGCGCTTCCATAATCAACGCGATCGCTGCCAGGATCACCATCGCCGCGAAGATGCCATTGGCGTTGAAGGTGCCCTGCGCGGTCTGGATCATCAGGCCAATGCCCTGGGTCGAGCCCAGGAACTCGCCGACCACCGCGCCGACCAGCGCAAAGCTAAAGCTGGTGTGCAGGCTGGCGGTGATCCAAGTCAGTGCTGAAGGGATGATCACCGCGGTGGAGAGCCTCCGCGGGCTCGCCCCCAGGATGCGTGCATTGGCGAGCAGGTTGCGGTCGACCTCGCGCACCCCCTGAAAGGCGTTAAAGAACACGATGAAGAACACCATCACGGCCGCAAGCGCGACCTTGGATTGCGTCCCCAGACCCAACCCGATGACGAAAATGGAGCCGAGGACGATACGTGGGATCGAATTGGCCGCCTTGATGAAGGGGCTTAGGAGGTCGGAAAGGAACCGATTCCGTCCAAGCACCACGCCAAAGACGACTCCGAACACTACGCCAATCGCAAAGCCGAGGATGGTCTCTTCTAACGTGATGGCGATTTGCTCCCACAATGGACCTTGTGCCGTCCCATGGGTCACCCACGTTACGAGCTGTTGCCAGATACCAGAGGGTTGCCCCCAAAAGAAAGGGTCGATAAGGGGGGGGTTGCCGACACTGGTGAGTAACTGCCAGCCGCCGATGAACACGACCAGGATCAGGACGCGCAGGCTGTTGACCAGGATGCGCCTGCGTCGGCGGGCGTGGATCGTGTCCACTGACACTTCTTCGCTCTCAGGAGCAGTGACCGGCTCATTGGCCTGGTTACTGATTACGTTCATAACTATTGATCCCTTCGCTGTTTCGCACGTTCATAGCTAATAAGCACCTCGTCGCGCAGGTCTTCCCAGATTTGTTGATAGAGCTGGACGAAACGCGGCTCGAAGCGGATTTCCGCCACGTTGCGCGGGCGCGGCAGGTCGATGGTATAGATCCCCTTGACAGTGCCCGGCCCAGATGTGATAACGCATACCCGGTCGGCCAGGGAGATGGCCTCCTCAAGGTCGTGTGTGACGAAAACAACGGAGGCCGAGTGGGAGGACCATAGTTGAAGCAGTTCGTCTTCCATCATGGTCCTTGTCTGCACGTCGAGAGCGCTGAACGGTTCGTCCATCAGCAAGATCTGCGGCTTGTTGATAAAGGTCTGGGCCAACGCCACGCGCTTTCGCATGCCGCCCGAGAGTTGGTGCGGGTAGCGGTCCTCAAAACCGGACAGCCCCACACGCGCGATCCAATCGCGAGCGTGCTCCAACGCCTGGGCTTTTGGCTGGCCGCGGAAGCGTGGGCCCGTGGCAACGTTGCTGAGCACATTCTTCCAGGGGAAGACCGCATCAGCCTGGAAGACATAGCCAATGCGCGGGTCAATGCCCTGCACGGGTTTGCCCATCACCTGCACCGAACCTTCACTCGGTCGCTCCAGGCCGGAGATGAGACCCAGAGTGGTAGATTTGCCGGAGCCGGTCGGTCCAACCACAGCGACGAACTCACCAGGGGCGACCGCCATGTTGATGTCGCGGATTGCGGTAAATACCTTGCCGGATGGCGTCAGAAACCGCTTGGTGACGTCGCGTAATTCGATGGAGTAGGTATCCAGGCTCGACGCATTTTGTGTACTGGTTGATTCATCTTGCATAGATAGATGGTTGTTCACAGTACTCCTTTCATAGGTGGTCTTCTGCCACCACTTCGCGTGTAGCAGTACGAGTCGTTGCTCGCGAGCAGGGTGTGTGTCCGAATCAGGATGAGTGAACCGTGCTACGAGCGTCTGGTGAAAGTGTAGTCGATAGGACATAAACAATGCATAAACGAGACCCACCCCGGTATAAATAAAACGTAAACATTCACGCCCGGCTATCTACTCGTGCAAAAGATTGTTTCGTGAATAGATCCCTCGCCCTCAGACAGCTCTTCAATCCATCATTGATATGTAAGAGGCAGTGTGAAATGGGAGCCTCAAATCGAGCAGGAGGGACTCTCTTTCATTTTTCACGTGTACCTGAAGGCCCTTGACAATGCTTCGCTCAGATGATAGTCTATCAACATGACGTGAACGTAATGTTTGAGGTGAGCAATGAATGACCGCATGCGCATAGGCGATTTGACGGAACGAGCTGGGGTAACTCAGCGCACCGTTCGATACTACGAAAGCATTGGGCTGATCCCTCCAGGTGAGCGTGAAGGCCACGGCCAGCACTATTACACCGAGGAGACGCTTGCTCGTCTGCGGAAAATTGACCAGTTAAAGAAGCTTGGACTTAGCCTGGATGAAATACGTGACGTCATCGACCTCTATTTCACTGATCCGAGTGGAGTACAACTAAAACAGAAAGTTCTCGCCATCCTGCGCCACCATCGAGCTTTGGTCGACCAGAAGATCGGTGGGTTCCAGCAATTTCGTGCCGACTTACAGGCCCATATCGAACGCTTCGAGCGCTGGCTTGAGGAAAGAGAACAGCACTAGGCTTTTTTTTGTTCCAAACATGACGTGAACGTTATGTTTGAGTGCCAACGTATTCAGAAGGAGTGAGAAAAAATGAGTGAAACGATCGGATTTATCGGACTTGGCCATCTGGGTCTGCCAATGGCTACCAATCTCCTCAATGCCGGATATGCGCTCCGGGTGTACAACCGTACTGCGAGTAAAGCGGAATCTCTGGTGGCTCAGGGCGCACAACTGGCACCGCGACCAGTTGACGCAGTGACGACTGGGGGAATTGTCGCGACCATTGTGTGGGATGATGCGGCCCTGGAAAGCGTCGTCATGAGCGATGGTTTTTTAGAGCAATTAGGATCAGGTGGTATCCATCTTTCGATGAGCACGGTGTCGCCTGAAACGGCAAAGAAGCTTGCGGCACTGCATGCACAACATGGTAGCATCTATATCGAGGCACCCATCTTTGGAAGACCTGAGGCGGCTGCCGCTCACCAGCTCTGGATTCCCTTTGCCGGTCCACAGAGCGCCAAAGAACGCGTCCGACCACTGCTCTCGGCGATGGGGGACAGAGTCTCTTCGATTTTGGCGAAGAGGTCGGCGCGGCAACGCTTGTCAAGCTCGTGGGAAACTTCCTGATTTCTTCAGCGGGATACTCTCTGAGAGAAGCACTCTCGATGGCCGAGAAAAACGGAGTCGATCCAAAAGCAGTGGTCGATATGCTGACACGCACGTTATTTCCCGCTCCTATCTATCAGAGCTATGGCATGAGGATTGCCGAGAAAGCTGCGCCTTTCGGCCAGAGTAAGATACCGCTGAAGGATGTTGGTCTCTTCAAAAAGACCGCACAACAGGTGGAGTCACCCACACCCATTGCAAGTCTTTTGTCCGATCTCTTGAGAAGCGATGAAGCAAGAGCGTAGACGCTTCCAACAATCTCTCAACCCATGATGGATGACGTATGGTTTGAGATCATCATTCCAGACCATCCTCTTCCCCCGGCTCTGACACCGAGGCCAGTGCCGCAGGGGAAGAATGAGCAAGATGGTGAGCAGGTCAGACTCCTGGAACGCGCACCTGCTCACCATCTTGCTGTCACAGGGGAGTTCTTCGGAAGAGGGTTTGTATTTCCAACGTTCAATGCTGGTATCCCAAATCTGGAGCGGTTTTCCCAGACATTCCCCTGTCACTGCTCACTCTTCGCCCTAAAACCTGCTTGCTCTTCGCCTTAATTACCAGATGGGTAGATGACTCATGAAAGGGGCACCTCCTCTCCGCTAATACACATAGGGAGTGCCTTTCCCTGTCTCAAGGTAGGACTTCAGGCTCCCCAGGAAGTATTCCCAGCCTGCGCGCGTCTCCTCAATGCTATAGCCAGTATCACCCACGAAGAGATCATGCTGACCAAAGAGCAGCTTGGTCCCCTTCGAGATCGGCGTGAGATCCCAGGTGATCGTGGACCCCTCCCAATCATGTGGGGAAAGCCTCACTCTCCAATGCACTTTCTTTCCGACTTCGAGGTCGGTAATCTCCATCTTGAAGACCCCTCCATTCTCAAAGCGAACTTCGGTGAGAGAGCCAACCTTTAGCTCGACAGTCACGTGATTCGACCACCACCCAGTGATCCCATCTGGCAGGGTAAGAGCATGAAAGACGTTCTCTGGCGTTGCTTCAATCGTCAGTTCTTGGACAATATCTGACATCGTCATTCCTTTCTCAATGCAGTTTTTAGCTGCTACAAAAAAATAAAACTTAACCAGTTGTTTAAGTTTATCATGCTGCCGGATGCTTTGTCAAGGAGACGCGTCTCGCGCGAGATTCTCATTTGAAACGAGTTCTGTTCTCAAGAGTGGTGGAGAGAACTGATGTCGAGCTGATCCAGAAGTGCTTGAAATTCCTCCGAGAGTTTTTGCAACACAGCCTGAATGTTTACGTTTTGTTTATACCGGGGTAGGTCTCGTTTATACATTGTTTATGTCCTATCGATTATATTAGTCATCACAGGAGCATGGCCTGACTCACTCATCCCATGATGGATAAGAGCCTATGATTCCGACAAAAACCCTCTGCTCGCGAGTAACGACTCGCACTGCTACACATGAAGTGATTGGGCAGCTAGAGTGGTATAATAGACCGATATCGACGCCCTGGTCGGTACGCGACATTGGATGCGTGTGCGGCTACAGTGATGCTCGCCTGATCGTGCAAGATGATAGTTGCTCGGGAGTCGCGACAGGAAGGCGAGGAAGTATCGGCTTAAGAACCGCATGTACACCTACGACCTGGGTAGCTATATGTCAATGACGAGATTGCATTCACTGTCTTCGTTGCGCTCAATGAGTGCGTCAGGACCAAAGTATTTGGTGATCTTTGGAGTTTTGGTATACGCGTACACGGATCGCACGACAGAACTCTCTGAGGAGTACTGGCTATGCTGCATTTTATGCGTCGATCTCTCCTGGTACAATTGCTGAGCGTGTATCTGCTCTTCGTCGTCGTCGTGCTGATCGGAGGCGTGGGAGTCAACACGGTGGTCGCTCAGAAACTGCGCAATGATGTCCAGGCTTCAGACCAGGCACTGGCTCAGGAAATCGCGGTCGAGACCAGTCTCCATCTGAGCGATTCTGAGAGTTCGCTTGCCAAGTTAGGCACCCTTACAGGACAGGCTGACACGCATGCCGCGATAGTGAGCCTCTTCCAGGCTTTCGAGGCCGCTCGCAACGACGTAGATCAGGTCTACTGGCTCGACTCGGTGGGAGCCCTGGTCGTCTCGTGCCCACCGCTGCCGGGCAAGTGCCAGGACAAGTTAAAGGCGGAATTCTCGCCGCCCGAGGTCATCCAGCGGGCCCTCACGGAACCCGGCCCGGTCTACGAGCCGGTCTTCGAGGTGGGTGCTGTGGTTGAACCAACCTTCAACGCTGGCGTCATCATCGCTTACCCTGCACATGCTAGAGGTGGTAAGCTGGTCGGCTTCGTAGCGGCCAGCTTCTCGCTCGCGAAGCTCAGCAACCCCCTGGAGGCTGTCGTCAATGCGCAGCAGGAACAGGGCCGCCGGCTCATGATCAGCATCATCGATGATGGCGGTAAACTCATCGCCACGCCCGATCACAAGCAGATCTTGTTTACAGTGCTAAATGAGTTGCCGGGTGCCGATCAGGCGCTACAAGGCTACGCGGCCTCACACCAGGGACTGGGACCCGATGGCCGGGATTGGCTTTTCAGCGCCGTTCCCGTCCCGCACGTTGGCTGGGCTGTTGTCGTGCAGAGGCCTGCAGGCGAGGCACTGGCTGTCGTCACACAGTTCCAATTCTGGTTGCTGATAACAGCACTGCTCTTCGCCATTGGCGGCCTGCTGTTCTGGCTTCTGCTGCTGGTCCGGGTCATCCGCCCGCTCCATACACTCGCCATCGAGCACCAGGCGCTGCCTGCCTCTGAGCAATCAATCCCTGTACATGCGACGGTGCTCGCCGAGCGTGACGACGAGGTTGGCCACCTTGCACGTTCGCTCGTGCGTCTGGAGCGCGACGGGCTGGAAAAACTCGGCGAGCTGCGTACGCTGCTTGAAACGTCGAACGCCGTGGTCGGGTCGCTTGACCCGCATGCCGTCGTAGGAGAGATTATTCGCGAGGTGCGACGACTGGTGGATGTGCAGGCTGCAGCGGTGCTGTTGTCAGACGAACAGGGCGTGATGCGCGTACTGAGAAGCTCCGGCCATAGTACACGCTACGATCAGGGGCTCTCCCTGTCTTCTAAGGACATGAGTTCGGCTGCGGTGCTGGCGCTCAGCTCTGGCAAGCCGGTGCAGAAATTGCTCGGTCCCGAGCAGCCAGTGCCATCGTTCTCCTACGACGAAGGATTCCGTGCGGTGCTGGCGATCCCGATCATCAGTCGCCATGCAGGAAGCGTGGTCCTGCTGGTGCATCGTACCGAGCCCCATGCCTTCAACCAGAACGAGATCGACTTACTGCTGATGTTCGCCAACTATGCTACCCTCGCCTGGGAACACGCAGTGCTCTACGAGCGCAGCGATGAGCGACTCCGCGAGGTGGCCCGAGAGAACGAGCAGCTCTACCAGCAGGCCTCAGCGGAGAAGCGCAAGCTGGAGGCGATCATGAGCAGTATGAGCGACGGGCTGGTGCTGACAAGCATCGACGGGACAGTGCTGTATGCCAACTCGGGAGCAAGCACTATCGTGGGTCTCACATGGGAGGCCCTGGAGTACCGCCCCATCAGTGTGCTCTACGACGCACTGCGCACCAGGGCGGTGGAGTCTGAGCAAGCCCTGGCGCGGGCTGAGTCTGCCGAAGCCACGGAGGTGGTTGTCGAGATCAGGCGCAATGGCCAGCGCCACGCCATCCACGTGCGGCTGTTCGATGTGGACGACGAGTCAGGGCGGGCCATTGGACGTGGCCTACTGCTGCGCGATGTGACGCGCGAGCGCGAGCTCGACGAGTTCAAGACGACGTTGCTGGCGGCGGTTGGCCACGAAGTGCGCACGCCGCTGGCGGCCATCAAAGGCCACGCCTCGACACTGCTCCAGGAAGACGTGACCTGGTCACCTGCGGATCAACGCCATTTCCTGCAGACCATCAGCGGAGAAGCCGATCGGCTGGCGCAACTCGTCAGCAATCTGCTCGACCTCTCGCGCCAGGAAGCCGGGCTGCTCCTCCTCAATCGCGTGCCCACCAGGGTGCAGGATCTCGTGGCGAAGACCATCGAGCGGCTGAGCCACCCGAACGTCGTGATATCTCTGCACATCCCCGACGAGCTGCCGCTGGTCAACGTGGACAGCGCGCGCATAGAGGTCGTGCTCCACAACCTGGTCGCCAACGCGCTGGCGTATGGTGAGGGCGAAGTCCGTATCACTGCTGAGAGGCGGGACGATGGAATTGTCGTATCAGTTTCGGACAATGGACCTGGCATCGCCCCCGACGAGCTGCCACATGTGTTCGAGCGTTTCTACCGAGCGCAGCGTGGCCGCCAGCAGCATTCTGGGGGCACCGGCCTCGGATTGGCCATCTGCAAAGCCTTCGTCGAGGCCCACGGAGGCGTCATCTGGGTGGAGAGCAGCGTGCGAGGTGCTACTATCTCGTTCTCGCTGCCGCTCGTTTCGTCTACTGTTGCCGCAGTGCCTGTTGATACGGCGGCAACGTAACTCTCGACAGAGGAACGGAGGTGCGTTATGACGACGAAGGCGAAGCGCATTCTGCTCGCCGAAGATGAAGTGGCACTGCGCGATTTCGTGAGCCGGAATCTGTGCGCTCGCGGCTTCGAGGTACTAGAAGCGAGCAATGGGTTGGAGGCTATGGCCCTGTGGGAGCGGGAAGATCCCCACCTGCTGATTCTGGACATCATGATGCCACGCATGGACGGCCTCGAAGTCTGCCGGCGCGTGCGCGAGCACTCTGCCGTGCCCATCATCGTGTTAACTGCGTTGGATGCTGAGAGCGAGAAAGTCACCGCGCTCGATCTCGGTGCTGACGATTACCTGACCAAGCCGTTCGGGGTGGAAGAACTCCTGGCCCGTGTGCGCGCCGTGTTGCGCCGTACCCAAGGGTTGACGATCCCGCCTACAGGCGGTATACAGCGATTTGGCAACCTGGAGATCGACCTGTCGGGGCACATCGTGCGGCTGCAGGGAGTGGAGGTGCGGCTGTCACCAATAGAGTTCGCCCTACTGGAGCAACTGATCACCAACGCAGGTAAGGTGCTCCCTCGTCGCATGCTATTGCAGCGTATTTGGGGTCCTGAATACGGCGGCGAGGCCGAGTATCTGCGCGTGTATATCAACCGTTTGCGTCAGAAGTTGGAGCCCGACCCGGCACATCCTCGCTACTTCCTCACTGAGCCGGGCGTTGGGTATCGCTTTGCGCCGGAAAGTGAGCACGTACACAAACGCCCTCTATCAGCGCGTCACAGCAGTGATGAGGGTGCGTCTATCGACAACGAGTAACGCTGCGACCTCGCTGAAGTCGGCCTTCCGTAGCCAGAGCATGTTCTGCTCGAAACTGTCCTGCTTGTCGTCGCACTCAGCAACTGAATGCTCATGCTCTTCGAGCGTGCGACCTTCACGTTGTCGCGCATTATATGCGGGGCAGAGGATGTCCCACACACTCCGAACTTGCTGTTCTGGATAGTAACGTCATAGGACCATCGACTGAGGAGACTTGCTGATGCCTTCCCAACTACCAGAATTGCCACTCGAAGTCCTCTCACAACGCTTCAAGCAGTTTGCATTCCATGTAAGCCAGCAGGCCTCCCGTCTCCTTACTATGACAAATGAGGGTCAGAGAGGTGAGCGAAGCGATCCTCAAGCAGACTTGCTCCCGGGTCTGCCGTTCCCATCAATCCGCGCACGTAGATGTCGGTTGTGGCGATGTTGCTGTGTCGCAACAGACGCTGGAGCGAGCGAACGTCCTCCCCAGCCTCGTAGCGCTGTTGCGCGGAAGTGTGGCGCCAGGAGTGAATAGAGAGCCGCTCGGCATCTATCTTTGCAAGGGAGGCATACTGTTTCAAGGCATGAGCGATGGCATGACTCGTCAATAGAGTGTGGTCATCAGGAGGAAGAGTGACGCCCCGTTTACCTCCTCCCTGCTCTGGTCCGATTGCCACAAAGAGCGGATCATCGTTGGTCATTTTATTCATGCGTCGAGCAGCCCTGAGATACCGGTCGATTGCGATCTTGGCCGGAAGCGGAAGCTCCGCCATATCTTGCTGACCGCCTTTCCCCTTCCCATGAAACCGATAGCGCCATCCTTGTTTGCGCCCACCGTGCTCGTCGACAATGGTCGCCTGCTCAATGTCTCCCCAGCACAAGCGAGCGATCTCCTCACGGCGGCGCGCAGTCCAGAAATATAGGAGAAAGATCGCTCTATCACGCAGCCCTTTGACTGTATCTGTGGGGATAACGCTGAAGAAACGATCGAGTTCATCCTCTGAGAAAGCGCGATACGTACGCTCTGGGCGTTTATGGCGTAAGCCGAGTGTTGGGCTGGGCCGTTGTAGCAAAACTTGCGGGCGGCCGTCCGGTCCGGTGATGGTAAAGGTCGAAGCAAAGGCGTAAAAGGAGGAGAGGCAGGGCGAATCAAAAGTCCGAAAGGGAAGAAAAAAAGAGTCACCTCTGGTAAACTAGCAGAACGAGAAAAAATCAGCTAGAGAAGAGGATGACTAAAATGGACTATAGCACACTGATAGAAGAAGAAGAAGAACAGCGG
>WNFY01002572.1_pt1 | contig 27519 bp, 17 predicted proteins | sample 5400091 | NCBI WGS metagenome assembly WNFY01 (sample SAMN13153364, study PRJNA577476) | soil metagenome | isolation source: 60 cm soil or saprolite under grassland replicate 1 | place: USA:California | collected 2016-06-15 | reverse complement strand
GTCTCGCGACGAACGGCGAACTGCACCCGGTGCAGGAAGGTTTCTGGGAGCAGCATGGTTTGCAGTGTGGTTACTGCACACCCGGAATGATCATGGCGAGCGCCCAGCTGCTTGACCGGAATTCGAAGCCATCGCGCGATGAGATCCGCCATGGCCTGGAAGGAAATCTCTGTCGTTGCACCGGATACCAGCACATCGTGGAAGCAGTCGAATACGCGGCCAGGAAAGGATCTTAGACCCTAGGTTTTTCGTCGTTGGATTCGAGCGTGGTGTTCAGTGAAGGACCTACGGCCGTTCATTCGGACATCAAAGATCAAAGCACAAAGACCAAAGGCCAGCGCTTTGGAGGCATCATGAGTAAGTTTGTTGGACAAAGAATCAAGCGCACCGAAGACCCGCGATTAATCAAGGGCCTGGCGCACTACGTTGACGATATTGTGTTGATACGAGCGAAGCATTAAAAGCACCCGGGGTCGTCGCGGTTTACACCGGCAAAGACATAGCTGAAAAGATTGGACCGGTTCCCTGTGCCAGCGCCCTGCCCGAATTGAAGGTGCCGGACTATCGTGTCCTGGCGACCGGCGAGGCATTATTCGTTGGCCACCCAATCGCGGCTGTGGTTGCTACCGATCGTTATGCGGCACGTGACGCCGTCGATCTGGTTTCGGTGGATTATGCCGAACTGCCGGCCGTCGTCGATGTTGAAGAGGCAGCAAAAGGCGGCGCCCTGGTTCACGAAAAATTCGGTGACAACATTGCTTACAAATTGACGTCCGGTGAAGGCGATGTCGAAGCGGCGATGAAGTCATCAGATCATATCGTCAAGCAACGCATGGTCCACCAGCGCCTGGCGCCGATCGCCATGGAACCGCGCGGGGTGCTCGCTCGATACTTTCCCGGCGAAGAAGAACTGACGATTTGGTCGTCCACGCAGATTCCTCACCTGTTGCGCACGCAGCTCGCTTTGATGATCGGAATCCCGGAAAACAAACTGCGCGTGATCACGCCGGAAGTTGGCGGCGGCTTTGGCTCCAAACTTAACGTTTATGCCGAAGAGGCCCTCCTGGGTTGGATTTCAATTCAGCTTGGGAAACCGGCGAAGTGGATCGAAAGCCGTCGCGAGAATGTTCAGGCAACGATCCATGGCCGCGGTCAGGTTGGTTATGTCGAGATCGGTTGCCGGAACGACGGGACGATCACCGGCCTGCGTTACAACGTCTTTGCGGACCTCGGCGCTTATCATCAATTGCTGACGCCGGCGATACCGACTTTAACCGGATTGATGTTGTCCGGCGCTTACAAGATTCCGGCGATCCAGATGAACGTCACCGGCGTGTTTACCAACAAGATGGCCACGGACGCGTATCGCGGCGCCGGAAGGCCGGAAGCAACCTATGTCGTCGAGCGAGCAATCGATCTTGTCGCGGCCGAACTAGAAATGGATCCGCTGGAAGTGCGGCGTAAGAACTTTCCGGCGGCCTCCGAATTTCCGTTTCACACGGCCACCGGCCTGGATTATGACAGTGGAGATTACGAAGCCGCGCTTGATAAGGCGATCGCAAAATCCGATTACCAAAAACTGCGCGCAGATCAGAAGAAAGCTCGCGACCAGGGGCGGATCGTTGGCATCGGCGTTTCCAGCTATGTCGAGATTTGCGCCCTGGGGCCGTCGCAGGCCATGCCCGCGGGTGGATGGGAAAGCGCCACGGTGCGCATTGAACCCACCGGCAAGGTGACGATTATGACCGGCGCGTCACCGCATGGTCAGGGGCAGGAGACTTCGTTCGCCCAAATCGCTGCGGATGAACTCGGCGTTGGCATTAACGATGTAACTGTCATTCATGGCGACACCTCAATCGTGCAGTATGGAATCGGGACCTTCGGCAGCCGGGCGACGGCCGTCGGTGGGACGGCGGTGCTGGTGGCGATCGAAAAACTAAAAGAGAAAGCCAGCAAGATTGCTGCGCATCTTTTGCAGGCAGATGCATCTGAAGTTGCGTTCCTGCAAGGCCGCTATACCAGGGCGGCGAGCAAGAGTGCCGCGGCCGGTGAAGCTTCGGTGCCGGTTGTGCCGATGGGTCAGGATCCTGCGGGCGCGCTTCCCGAACCACAGGCGAATGGCCGAAGTTCAGTCACGCTTCAGGACATTGCTCTGGCGGCGCATCTCGCGAAGGAACTGCCGCCGGACATGGAGCCGGGGCTGTCAGCCACATATTTCTTCGAGCCGAAGAATTTCACTTTTCCTTTCGGAACGCACATCTGCGTGGTCGAAATTGATAAAGAAACCGGCGAGACAGAGTTTCTGAAATATGTAGCCGTAGATGATTGCGGCAACGTAATCAACCCCATGCTGGTCGACGGCCAGGTGCACGGTGGTATTGTCCAGGCAATCGGTCAGGCGCTCTACGAGGAAGTTGTTTATGACGAGCAGGGACAACTCGTCACTGGTGAGTTGATGGATTATGCGCTGCCAAAGGCTTCGCAGCTTCCCTGGTTTGAACTTGATCGCACCGAAACACCTTCTCCTGTTAATCCGTTGGGAGTGAAAGGTGTCGGTGAAGCCGGCACGATTGGAGCGACGCCGGCAATTGTGAACGCGATTGTCGATGCGCTGTCACCGTATGGTGTGAAACACATAGACATGCCGGCGCGGCCGGAAATGATTTGGAGATTGATTAACGGTTAACTGGAGCGTGGTGGCAATCCCGATACATCGGGAGACGCCGCTTTGGATCGTTTGGAGTCCCGCCTTCAGGCGGAGTCGGATAAGCGAATATGGCCGCCTAAAGGCGGGACTCCAAACCAAACCGCTTCGGTTTGCCGGCGTACTGCTCCAAAGAGGAGAAGCTATGATTCCAACTGAATTCGATTATGTACGGGCGGGCACGCTCGACGAGGCGATTTCGTTGCTGGCGCAGAATGAAGACGCCAAGATTCTCGCCGGCGGGCACAGCCTGATTCCGGCGATGAAGCTCCGGCTCGCGGCGCCGCCGATGCTGATCGATATTGGTCGAATTAAGGATCTTTCATACATTCGCGAAGAGAAAGGCCAGATTCGAATTGGCGCGATGACGACGCATTACCAAATTGAATCATCAGACCTGCTCAAAAAGATTTGCCCGCTCTTGCCGGAATGTGCTTCACACATCGGCGACGTGCAAGTGCGGAACAAGGGAACGATTGGCGGCAGTGTCGCGCACTCTGACCCCGCCGGAGATTGGCCTGCGGCGGTCATTGCCCTCAATGCCGAGGTAGTCGTGGCGAGTAAGAACGGCGAACGCACAATCAAAGCCGACGATTTCTTTGTCGATCTACTTACTACCGCCTTAGAGCCTGGCGAGATCCTGCGCGAGATTCGCGTCAACAAATTAAATGGCCGCACGGGGCAGGCTTATGTGAAGATGCATCATCCCGCTTCGGGTTTTGCGGTGGTCGGGGTGGCTGCCAGTCTAACGCTTGACCGGAGTGCCGGGTGCTCGAACGCGAGCATCGCCATCACGGGCGTTTCATCCAAAGCTTATCGCGCAGCCGCAGTTGAAGCTGCTTTGACGGGCAAGAAGCTCGACGACCAAACGATCGCGGCCGCTGTCTCGCACGCTTCGGACGGAGTCGATCTCAACGGCGACTTATTTGCTTCGGCTGACTACCGGCGTCATCTGGCCGAGGTCTACACAAGGCGCGCTATAACTGCCGCGACAAAGTCGGTACCATGCGCGTAAGCGGATGGATCGCACGCTCAACTCAGGCTGATCGATGGACCCACCTGCTGACGCAGGCGGTACTGACCTCACTAATTGCCGAACGATGAAAATAGACGGCACTCATCAGCTCAACATGTCCCGCGAACGCGTCTATGCATTGCTGATCGATCCCGAAGTTCTGCGACGCTGTATTCCCGGTTGCGAATCCCTCGAGGAAACCCAGGAGCACAGTTACACGGCCACCATGAAAGCGGGAGTGGGCGCGATTAAAGGAACGTTCAAAGGAACTGTGCATTTAGAAGACATGCGTCCGCCTGAGCACTATCGCATTGTGGTCGAAGCCCGCGGCGGCCCTGGTTTTGTGAAGGGCTCGGGAGACTTTGATCTCGAAGATCAGGATGGCACGACCCTCATCAAGTACGACGGCGATATGCAGGTGGGTGGCACGATTGCGGCTGTCGGTCAAAGGATGATCGCGGCAGCTGCGAAAATGACGGCCGCGCAGTTTTTCACCAGGCTGGAAGCGGAAGCGAAATTAAGCAGTGAGCAGTGAGCAGAGGCAGAAGGCAGTAGGCAGAAGGCAGAAAACGCGCACGAGTCGTCGCGAGAACAGACGACAGCTGCTTCAACGCACCTTAGTATCCCTTCAACGCGCCTTTTCTTTTCGCGTTCTTCTCGGCTTCGGTGAGTTTGTTGTTGTAGTCGTAAATCGCATTCTCCCAATCACCGTACATGGGATTGGGCAGGACAATGAAGCGCGTGCCGAATTGGGTCTTGTTTTGCTCAACGGCGCTTAAACGGCTGGCGACAGTTTTGCCTTTCTCGAAAACGTCGGCAAAGTCGTTGAGGTTATCGCCCATCAACAGCACCACATAATATTTTGCGCTCACCGTCTGGCGCCGCGGTTCTTTGCTTGAACTGTTTGGATCCGTGCGCACCAGCAACGTTTCGTCGTTGACGTCCGGAAAGCCGAGCTTAGTGAGGTTCGTCGCCGTGCCGGCTTTCTCGATCTCTTTTCGATTCGTGATGTAAAAGACGCGTACGCCGCGCGAGTTCGCATAGCGGAGAAACTCAACTGCGCCGGGCAGCGCGATGGCTTCCGCGCGATTCACCCAATCGGTCCAAAGCTTTCCGCTGTACGTCTGGTTCGTCTGGACCAGCATCGCCTGAAAACGGCTGTTGTCCATAATCGTTTCGTCCACGTCGACAATGATCGCGCGTTTTCGCGCGTGCCGCAGTCTCAGGTCTCGACCGAGCGTCATGCGCGCCAGCGCGAACGCCTGATACGCAAGCGCTGCTTTCTCGCCTGACGTCTGCGTCCAGACTATCGCGCCGACCTGGTATTCGTTGTCAGGTTGCTGGGCCAGGGCAACCTGCGTCAAAGAAGCAGTCAGCAGAGCGCAAGTCACGATGATGGCCCGGACATTTTGAAAATCGTTCTTTTTCATTTTGTAAGTTTTCCGAAAAGAGAAAATTAACGCTGCTCCTGCCGCGCCTTCGCAATGAATGCTTCAATGTCGGACATCTTTCGTGGCAGAGCTGCGGTCATCCAGCGCACGCCTTCGGGAGTGATTACCATGTCGTCTTCGATGCGCACGCCGATGCCGCGATATTTCTGGAAAGCGAGTCCAATGGCGGTCTTGAATTTCTCCAAATCCGCCGGCGCCCAGCCCGCCGGCTGATAATCAAGCGCGTCCGGTCGGATGTAAATGCCGGGTTCGTTGGTAAACGTCATGCCGGGTTCGAACTTCGCACCGCCGCCGACGTCGTGAACATTCATGCCCAGCCAGTGTCCCGTGCCGTGCATGAACCAGATTCGATGTTGATTCGAGTTTCGATCAGTGATTAGACCCAGCTTTAGTAAGCCGTCCTTAACGACGTCGACGGCTGCTCTATTGATATCAGAGAGAGTGGCGCCGGGCTTGGCGGCTTTCGCGGCAGCTTCCTGCGCATCGTAAACAATCTGGTAGATGTCAACCTGGGCCGGAGAAAATTTCCCGTTGATGGGCGTCGTGCGCGTCACGTCCGCGCTGTAATGATCGTATTCGGCGCCGACGTCCATCAGTAACAGATCACCAGCTTTGCACGGGGCCTGTGATTCTTGATAGTGCAGCGTGGTTGCGTTCGCGCCGCAACCGACAATATCGGGATAGCCCCAGTTATCCGCATTGCGCAACTTAAACACGCGCGCTACTTCCGAATCGACCTCGTATTCCCATTTCGCGCTCGCGCTTATCGCCCACGCTCGCTCGTGAGCTTCGATGCTGATGTCGATGGCGTGCTGCAAAATCTCGAGTTCCATCGGCGACTTCTTTACCCGCATCTGCGCAAAGAGCGGGAATAAACTCTTGAACGTGAATCCACCCGCGTTCTTTGCCCAGTCAGCAGCGAAGCGTTGTTCCCGGCGATACTCGCGGCTTTCGCCTTCGGTTCCAACTTGCAACATGTAAATCTGGGCTTCGTTCTTCGCGGCAGCATTAAAGAGTTTGTCGGGACATCAGAATGTTATTCGGCTTTGGTTGATATGCTTCGTGATTGCGCAATCCCGCAATGAATGGAGCAAATTCGCCGGCTTCCCAAATCTCCTTGATCCCGGAGGCCCGGGCCGCTTCCTGCGGGCTGTACATGTGACCGGTCCATGTCTCAGCGGCCGGGTTCCGCCGCGGCAGAAAAAGTAATTCAGGCATTTGGGGATTGCCGGGCAACAATACCAGGGTGGCGCCCTTCTGCTTCAGGTTCGTCAGATAGTAGAGATTGTTCTCCTGGCGAAACTGGTAATCGACGTCATTGGTATAAACCCGCGGCTCGGTGCTGAACAGAACCAGAATCGAAGCCGGGCCAATCGTGTCGGCGACCTGCTTTCGCCGCGCCGCCAACTCCGCGAGACGCCTCGCATCATCAAACACGGGCGCCGGCGGCGTGACGCGGACGACCGAAGGTGTGGTCTTTTCCGTCTCCACCCCGGCCGACACTCGCGTTTCTTTGAACGGCCAAAGCGCGATCAGCGTCAACGCCAGCATGGCTGTTGAAAAAATCATTCTTCTCTTCATAATTTTTCAGCTCCCGAAATCACGGTAAATAAAATTTGTTACGAGCGAAGGAGCACATTAAGTCACTCGGCTTAGTTAGGGATTCGCCTGCGTCTGGGCTGCGTGCCCGGTGGATAGACACGAGTGGCGCCATTTGGAAGGGTCACGATCCGAGTACCATCCGGCTGAATGATCATGCGCGTTCCATTCGGAAACGTTCTCACCTGCGGCATCGTATTAGGGGGTCGCTGCTGATTTGGAAATTGTTGGTGCGAATACGGATCAGTGCGTGGGGGCGCCGGTATTTCGACGACTGGAGTTTCCGGTTTGGCGTTGCGAGGCGCGTTCGAAACTTCCGCCCGCGGGTTCTTTTGACTCTTAGGTTGTTTCGCCTGACTGGAATTACCAGTCGAAGTTTTTGCCGTTTCCTTCGTAGCATCGGTGGTCTTTGCTTCAACGCTTTGCTCGGGTGAGTTCAAGGGAGTTGCTTGCGAGTTGAGCGGATTGCCTTGCTCTGTCGATGGCGCGGGCGTCGGCGAGTTGGTAGCTTCAGTTTGCGAACCCGTCCGTCGCGATCGATACGCGTAGAAAGCTGCGGCAATTCCCACCAGCAAGACTATCAAAACGACCGCACTCACCAACGCGCCTCGCCTTTTGGCGGGCGTTGACGGTCGAACGAAAGTAGTTTCTCCTGATGCGGCCGGTAAGGGTGAAACGGTGTGAGTTCCCTGGGCCAGCAAGGTTTTCGCTTCGCTGCCGGCGCCCGCGGTTTTTGCCTCAGCGACGAGCCTGGTTGCATCTTCTGAGGGCAGCGGTTTCGGATCGCGAGATGTTAACGGTCCGGTTGCCAACACGGTGTTAGCTTCAGCGAGCGCATCGGCTGATTCTGAGGCCGCGCGTAAAGCGGCGCGCATTTCCGTGGCCGACTCGAAGCGGTCGTTTCGCTTTTGCGCCATCCCCCGGCTCAAAATGGACGCGACGGCGGCATTAACGTGCGCAGCGATCGCGTGGGCGGGCTGCAAAGGGTCGGGTTGCCCGTTGACGATCGCGCCGGCGCGACTCAGCGCGTCAGGCGGTCTGACGTTCGTGAGCAGGTGATAGAGAGTCGCAGCCAGTGAATAGATGTCACTGCGCGCGTCGGTGCCCAGCCCCTGCACTTGCTCAAGCGGCGCATAATTCGGCGTATAGCCGAAAATGCTGGCGGAAGTTGTCACGATCGACATCTGACCGGCTGATCCCTTGGCCAAACCAAAATCGAGCAGCACTATTTGACCACGAGCGGTCAGCTTCAGGTTCTGCGGCTTAATGTCGCGATGAATGATTTGCGGATCCTGCGTATGAAGATAATCGAGCGCATCGCAAAGTTGATCGCCCCAGGTCAGGACTTCCGCCTGGGCGAATGGCTTATTCCTTCGCGTCAGCATGTCCTGTAGATCGTCGCCGGCGACATACTGCATTATCAAAAACTGGCCGTCGCCTTCAGTAAAGTGATCGCTGACGCGCGGCAGTGCCTGATGGTGGAGGCGCGCCAGCAAACGCGCTTCCCGCTCGAATTGCCGGCGCAATCTTTCATCCGCAAACAGCGTCTCTTTGAGGGCCACCGTGGTATCGAGGCGCAGATCGACTGCTTCGTACACGGCGCCCATGCCGCCTTGCCCGAGTTGTCGAACAATTCGATAGCGATTTTGCAGAACTGTTCCGTCAGAAAGCATTACGATTCCTTCGCGAGCGAGTCTATCACTCTGATGGTTGACGGCCAAAACACCAATCCGGTTGAATTCCGGACCGGTTTCAATTCGAACGTCCGACAAACTTAAGTTTGTCACGGCAGGTCGACAAGCTAAAACTTATCGGACCCGCCGTCCGTCAGTCATGGTCGGCAATCAACAGGGTTTGGGGTATGCTAAGCGGCATGAGTAAACCGCTTTCATTCGATGCCCAGGGTGAAATCATCGAAGTTAATTCGCCAAATCGAAAGCGCCGGCGATGGCGTTGGTGGCTCCTGCTGATAATCATTGCGCTTCTGATCGTGGCCGGTCGCGCAGTTTCGATTTATGTCTCGGCTCTTTGGTTTGGTTCGCTGGGTTACTCACAGGTCTATTGGTACATGTTCCGTCTGAAAATCGAATTATTCGTGGTCTTTCTGATTCTTACGACGGCTGTTTTGCGCGGCGGCTTTTGGCTAATCGAGCGCGCTTTCGGATCTTATGTGCTCGATCGTCGGACAGTTTTTATCAATCGACAGCCGGTCAATATCTCACCCGCCCGAGTGCTAAGACCATTGGCATGGATTCTTTCAATAATCGGTGGCTTGATTTTCGGCCTGGGGATGCGCGAAAGCTGGCGCCGCTTCGCGCTTTACTCGAATCAAGCGCCGACCGACGTAAGCGACCCAATCTTTCATAAATCACTAGGGTTCTATCTGTTTACGCTGCCAATACACCAGACAATCAGCGAATGGCTGGTCTACGTGTCATTCATTATTCTCTGTGGCGCACTGGTATATGCCGTGCTGGCATTTACCCAGCAGGCAACTACTACGGCAACGGTGGGAGCAGCCCTGCGGAAGACCAGCATTGCCACTGTCTCCTGCGCTTTAGCCGCGTGGCTGATCATCCTTGCGTGGCGCGTCTTCCTTTCCAGGTACCCATACCTTTGGGACGATCACCAGACATTCTCCGGCGTGACTTACATGGAAGCGCATTATTTGTTGCCGGGCCTGCTCTTTGTCGCAGCGGCGCTCGTCCTGGCAGCGGCGATCGCGATTGTGAACGCCTTTACTCAACGCCGGCTGCGCAATCTACTTTTTGGTCTTGCGATCCCAGCGGTCGTTTACATTATTGCAACCGTGCTCGTGCCGGCGTATGTCACAAATTTCATTGTCAAACCAAATGAGCTGGGCCGGGAAACGCCTTATATCGAACAAAACATTGAGTGGACGCGCCGCGCTTTTGGCATTGATCGAATCGAGCAAAGAAACTTCGATGCGGAAAGCGCAGTTGAAACATTCGATCTCCAAAATAATCGCGCCACGCTCGACAATATTCGTCTCTGGGACTGGCGAGCTCTGAAGGACACCCTGACTCAGATTCAGGCAATTCGTACTTATTACGATTTCACGGATGTGGACGTCGATCGCTATCAAATCGGAGGTCAGAAGCGTCAGATGATGCTGGCTACCCGTGAGATAGATGCGGAAAAACTGCCGCCGTCGTCACGTAACTGGGTCAACGAAAAATTGATCTATACACATGGTTACGGCCTGACAATGAACACCGCGAACGGCTTTGACGCTGAGGGAATGCCGAAGTTCGTTCTTTCAAATATGCCGCTGCAGTCAAACGCTCCGGAAATCAAAGTGACCAGTCCGGAAATCTACTACGGACAAAAGACGAACTCTGATGTTTACGTAAAGACCAAACGACTGGAGTTCAATTACCCGCAGGGCGAGACTAACAACCTTACGAGTTACGAAGGGACGGGAGGCATTCGCATCGGCGGATTCCTGCGGCGAATGTTGTTGGCCTGGGAATTTGATGATACGACGAAGTTGCCGTTCTCGGACGATGTTACGCCTGACAGCCGGGTACTGGTTCATCGGAACATCCGGGACATCGTCGACAGCGTGGCCCCATTTCTCGTCTACGATAATGATCCATACATTGTCGTAGGTGACGACGGCCGCCTTTTCTGGGTCATCGATGCTTTTACTGAAGCTGCAACTTATCCTTACTCTCGTCACTACCAGGCAGGTGACAAGAACGTTAACTACATTCGCAATAGCGTGAAAGTCGTCATCGATGCCTACAACGGCAGCGCTGGTTTTTATGTTTTCGATCCCAGAGATCCTTTAATCCAAACGTATCGCACCACCTTTCCAACTCTTTTTCATGACGCCAGCGAGATGCGCGCGGATTTGCGCGCGCATATACGCTATCCCGAGACCCTGATAAAAACGCAGGGAGAAGTGTTTGGGCTCTATCATACTCAGAACATCAACGCGTTTTTTCAGCGGGAAGATCTTTGGAGCGTTCCCCGGCAAGTTGGACTCAACGAGCAGAATCAGCAGAGCGAACAACCGATTGAACCTTACTTCGTGCTCATGCAACTTCCCAACGAGAAAGCAGGAATCGAATTTGTCGAGATTCTTCCCTTCACGCCGGCCAACCGGAACAACATGATCGGCTGGATGGCCGGCAGATGTGATGGTGACGCGTATGGTTCATTGCTGGTTTACAACTTTCCCAAGTCGCGTCTGATCGACGGGCCTTTACAGATTGAGGCACGCATCGACCAAAACGCCCAGCTTTCGGCGCAATTCACCTTATGGAATCAACAAGGGTCGCACGTTCGACGTGGCCACCTGCTGGTAATTCCCATCGGTCGCTCGCTTCTGTATGTCGAGCCTATTTACCTCCAGGCTGAGAGAAGCCCTATGCCGGAGCTCAGGCTGGTCGTTCTCGCAACTCAGGATCGACTATCTTTTGGGCTTAATTTTGATGAAGCACTGAACGGCCTTTTCGGCGAAGGGGCGGCCAAGCCCTCGACCGAAGCGAAACCAGCAGCAAATCAGGAAAAGACTGCTGCCGGGGCGCAACCCTCTCCCTCACCGCCGCTTGCTCCCCCGAACACTCAACAGCTAATCAATCGCGCGATCCAGGAATTTGCGGATTATCAGCGCCTGACAGCTGAAGGGAAATTAGGGGAAGCCGGCAGGAAACTCGAGGAGCACAAGCGCACCCTGGAAGAGTTAAAGAAAGCCGGCGGTAAGCCCTGACCACCATGCTAAGGGTCGGTTCACTTTAATTTCTCCTGAAGTTTCCGCGCCAGCGCGACTGCATCATTGTATTCAGGCAGGTAATTCGGATCGGGTTTCATCGCGAACACTGTATCGATTTGCCGGCGCGCTTCTGCCTTACGGTTCAGCGACAGGTAAGCTTCGGCGAGATGATAGTGCAGCATCGCATTGCCGGGCCCGATTTTTAGACCTTTCTCGAAATACTCAACTGCCTTCTGACGATCGCCGCCTAAGAGCAACGGTGCTTCCAGATAGGTCTGGCCGAGGACCATATAGGCGCTGCCGCCTTCAAATTTATTGTCCATCCTGATTACTTTCTCCATCTCCTCTCTGATCTCATCCACCTCGGCCAATCCGGCCAGGGCGCTGATTTCCGCGCTCCCGCCGTAATTCGCAGCCAGCCAAAAGTGCCCATGAGGTTTTCCATCCGCCATCTTGATGGCGAGCTTAGCCGCGTCGACGCCTTCACGATACGCTTTCTCTTTTTCACGGTCGTCTGTCGAGTGTGAGCCGAGGTAATAGTTGTACTTTGAAAGGCGCCAGGCGATGTCGAAATTGCCGGGATCGACGAGCTGCGCCTGGTGCAGTTCGAGGATCGCCCGGCGAACATTTCCGACGTCCGCCCGATCGCCGTAAAGCCGTTCTGCTTCGGCAATCAGATCTGCCGTCGGGGTCGCGTCGGCGCCTGGGCGGGCTTCGGTGGGTGGCGATCTGTGACATGAGAAGAGGGCAAATACGCCCAGTCCGAGGAGGCAAATACAGGTAATTTGCCTGAAATTATGTAAAGTCGATACCTGATTGTATAGTCGTTGCATACACAGATATTTTATGCGATCCTCCACCGTCATCGGTTAAGAAAATTGAATTCAAAGAGATGGCCGGCGCCGCATTCTACGACCTTGAAGGAACCCTTGTCAGCACGAACCTGGTGCATACGTTGGGCTTCTATTCCCGAAACCAGAGCAACCTTCTGCAAAGTATCAAGAAGAGCGCGACGACGGTCTTGAGCGTACCACTTTTCGCGATAACTGATCAGTATAGCCGGCGGGCGTTCAATGACCTCTTCTTCAAGAGGTACAAAGGCGAGACCGAGGATCGGATGAGGTTTTTTGCGGACGAACTTTTCACGACCGTACTAAAGCCTGCCGTGTTTCCAGGCGCGTTTGAATTGATTGAAAAGTCCCGCAGTCTGGGATTGCGTCAGGTTGTGGTTACCGGTGCGCTCGATTTTTCAGTCAAACAACTAATGGATTATCTGGGTATCCAGGACTACGTGGCTAACCGCCTCGAGTTCGTGAACGGCGTGGCGACGGGACGCCTGCTGCCGCCGGTACTTGCCGCAGCGACGAAAGCTTCCTGGATCAGGACCTTTGCCGAGCGCGAGGGAATTAGTCTCAGCGACTCGTTCGCTTATACCGATAGCATCAGCGACCTGCCGATGCTTTCGATTGTCGGACATCCGGCTGCGGTAAACCCGGATTTTCGCCTGCGGCAAACCGCGCTTCATCATGACTGGCCGATTCTGAATTTGAAGTAGTGCGTTGTCTTTCTTCTGACCACTAACCACTGACCACTGATTCCGACTATGGCACTCCAACTACGACGCAAAACGCACGAATCGATCGTTTACATTGATAGCGACAGCGCCCCGCGCATCATGCCGTCCGGCGAAGACTTTATTCTCGAGGACCTGCCGGTAGGAACGCGCGTTCTGTATCCCAATCAACCGCTGAAGGGCTTGCCGAATCGCGAGGCGGCGATTCGTTATGCGTTGAATCATCCGCTCGACTGCGATCCTTTGTTTGCGCAGCTTGAGCCCGGGATGAAAGTGACGATTGCCGTTGACGACATCAGTTTGCCACTGCCGCCGATGGCCACGCCTGATATTCGCCAGACGATGCTCGAGATTGTGGTCGACATGTTGGCCGGCCACGGAGTCGACGACGTGCACATCATCATCGCGAACTCACTTCACCGCAAGATGACTGAGTGGGAGATGAGACGCATGTCCGGCCAGAGGATATTCGACGCCTTTTATCCGGACCGCTATTACAACCATGATGCCGAATGGAGGGAAGGATTAATCAAAATCGGCGAGTCGCGTCACAAAGAACCGCTGGTGCTCAACCGCCGCTGCGCCGAAAGCGACCTCCTGATCTATTGCAACATCAATTTCGTGCCGATGGACGGCGGGCACAAGTCGGTCGCCGTCGGCCTGTGCGATTACGAATCGCTCCGCGCGCATCACGAGCCGCAGACCATTCGCGATTCCGACAGTTACATGGATCCGGCGCGCTCTGAGCTGGCACATAAATGCATGAGGCTCGGCAAAATCGTCGACCAGCACCTCAACGTCTTTCATATCGAAACGACGATCAATAATCGCATGTACAAGGGCGACATGGATTTTCTGATCAAAAACGAGGATGACTTTACGGCAATGGACCGCATGAAGTTTGAAGCCATGCGCTACACGATGAGTAAGTTGCCACGGCCCGCGCGGCGCAAGCTGCTTCATTCGCGGCCATCACAATATGAAATGACAGCATGCTTTGCCGGAAAGACCGAACCCGTGCACGAAAAGACTCTGGAAAAGGCGTTTCAGCAATACGCGATTCCCGTCCGTGGCCAGTGCGACATCCTGGTGACCGGGATTCCGGATATTTCGCCCTACAACGTTTATTCGATTCTGAACCCGCTACTCGTGCAGGTTATGGGCCTCGGGTATCACTTCAATTTTTATCGCCACAAGCCGCTTTTGAAAAAGGGTGGCGTGCTGATCGTGCATCATCCCTGCTATGACCAGTTCGACCACAATTTTCATCCGAGCTATATCGAGTTTTTCAATCGCTTGTTGCCCGAATCCCGAGACTCTGACTATTTGCGCGATAAGTACGAGCGCGAGTTCGCCAACAATCCCAGCTACATCGAGATGTATCGCCGCGGCAATGCTTATCATGGCGCGCACCCATTTTTCATGTGGTACTGGGGCGAAAACGGCCGCCAACATGTCGGGAAGGTAATCGCTGCCGGCGCTGAGAACGCGCACGTTCCGGCGATGCTGGGCTGGGAACGTGCCGATAACTTGACTGAAGCGATTGCCATGGCACGCAGTTACATGGGGAACTCTGCCGAGATCACAATGCTGCATCAACCGATGATCGGTATTGCGGATATGGAGTGACAGTCGAAACCAGTGAAAGAGAAGATCACTAAACACTTGCCGAGGATTTACGCATTTGCCAGCACGCTTATGCTGTCGCTGGCAATCGTTAATGCCCTGCCGAGAGTGAGAGAGCAAAGGCGAATTGTGACGCAGCGGCTCTTCACGGCGGCGGCAACGGACGGGGACGTGCGACGGATGCGATCCCTGCACGCAGCGGGAGCGAACGTCAACGCGCGCAGTCAGTGTTGCCTGCCGCTTTTCCTGGCGGCAGGGGAGGGAAGACTCGAGGCGGTTCGTTACTTACTTGACGAAGGCGCTGACATAAATGCGCGTGAGAAGCTCGCGGATACGGCGCTCACCGAGGCGACCTACTACGGGCACCTCGATGTAGTAAAGGAGCTCTTGTTTCGCGTCGCCGACGTTAACGCAATCGGGGACGAAGGCACGGCGCTGGATATCGCGACTAAAAAGAGATACGCGGAGATAGCCGATCTGCTGAAACATCGCGGAGCTAAGCGAGCGTGCGAGATTCGCAAATGTAATTGAGCCCATAACTGAAATTTCAAATTTCAAATTAATGACGAAGTTTTCGCCAACGGAAATTTACAACGGCCGCCGAATTTTTCTGATCGGCAGCACCGGCTTTCTCGGGAAAGTATGCCTGAGCATGCTGCTGCATCGTTTTCCGAACATTCGCCGCGTTTATGTGACGGTGCGCGCGCGCTCGCAGGAAGAATCAGAAACGCGTTTCTGGGACCATGTGATCACGGCGCCGCCCTTCGACCCCCTGCGCGAAAGGTATGGAGACGCCCTCGACGGATTCATCCGCGACAAGGTGAAGATTGTCGGTGGCGATATCGGCGAAAACGATCTCGGCTTTACCGAGGAAGAAGCGGAACAAATCGCCGCCGATGTCGACGTCATCATTAATTCAGCCGGCAACGTGACCTTCAATCCCACGCTCGAGAGTGCGCTGCGCACAAATGTCGTCGGCACGCAAAACGTCATTGCGTTTGCGAAGCGCATGAAGCGGCCGTGTCTAATCCATATTTCAACCTGTTTTGTGGCCGGCAATCGCTCAGGAGGTGTCTGGGAAAATGACGACGTTATCGGTTATTTTCCGCGCAAAGACGAGTTGAGAGGCGCTGAATTTTCTGCCGAGAAGGAGATCCAGGATTGCGCGAAACTTTCCGAGCGGGCCCGCGAAGAAGCCAAGGACGCAATGATGGTCGCCCACTTTCGCGAGCAGGCGCGGAAGCGTTTGAACGAAGAACTTCGCGACCCTGACGATCCCGACGCTCTCGGGCTCGCCGTCGCACGCGAAAGAAAACTATGGATCCGCAATCGGCTCACCGACCTCGGCATCGAGCGCGCCAGGTTCTGGGGTTGGCCAAATATTTACACCTATACCAAGTCGCTCGGCGAACAATTAGTCGCGGCTGAAAACGGACTCGTCCGCAGCATTGTGCGGCCGAGCATTGTCGAATCGGCAATCAATTATCCGTTCCCCGGTTGGAACGAAGGCTTTACGACCACAGCGCCAATCATTTTCATGGCGTTGAAAGGCCAGCGCCAGATCCCGGCGAACGGAAAACTGATTCTCGATATCACGCCCGTAGATCAAATAGCGTCGGTCATGCTGGCCGTGGCGGCCGAAGCCTGTGTCGTTGAACCGAAGCTGATTTATCAAGCGGCCACCGGTGATTCGAATCCGAATACCATGAAACGGATTGTCGAACTTGTCGGCCTATTTCGGCGGCAGCAGTTATTGGAAAAGAAAGACGGCCTTCGTATCTTTCGCGAAATCTCGGCGCGCATCGAACCTCGCCCGGTTTCACCCGAACGCTTTGATTCGACTTCGATACCGATGATTAGCAAAACGGCCCAAAAGGTGTCGTCGTTCCTGGACCAGGCGAAGCCGCGATGGGGCGGCGGCCGTTATGAAGGCGTCATCAATCGCATGAAGAACGCTGTGGATCAAATCGAAGAGTCCACGCGCGAGGCGAAAGAAGCCTTCGAAATGTTTCATCCGTTCACGGTTGAAAACGCCTATATCTTTCGCAGCGACAACGTGCGCGCTCTGTTTGATCGAATGAGCGAAGACGAACGGCCGTTACTCACCTGGAATCCCGAAACCTTCGATTGGTACAGCTATTGGCTCGACACCCATCTGCCCGGATTGAAAAAGTGGGTGCTGCCGACGCTCGAAGAAGATTTGCGCAAGCAGCCCAGGCGCATCTACACCTATCGCGATCTGCTGGAGATGTTCGAAACGACGACGAAGCGCCACGCGGCGCGGGTGGCGATGCGCATCGAACGCGACGGGCACAAAGAACAATACACGTACGCAGATTTAGGCGAACTCGCGACCCGCGCCGCGACATTTCTTGTCAGCCACGGAATCAAGCCGGGTGATCGGGTGATGCTGTTCAGCCATAACGCGCCTGAGTGGGGAATGACTTATTTTGGCGTGCTTAAGGCCGGAGCGACCTGCATTCCGGTCGATCCGGAAAGTTCAACCGACGAAGTTGTTAATTTCGCGCGCGCGGGTGAAGCATCGGGGATCGCTATCAGTGCCAAACTTCTTGAAGAGCATTCCGATTTGCGCCCGAAGTTGAAAGCCGCCGGTTTGGATTCGATTAAGCTGTGGAGGTTCGATGAAGTCTTTGAGATGCCCGACCAGCAAACTGAAGACGATCGAATCGCCCTATTGCCTCAACGGGTGCAGGCCCAGTCCGTGGCATCCTTGATTTTCACCTCCGGCACGACGGGACGTCCGAAAGGAGTGATGCTGTCCCATCGTAACCTTACCAGCATGGTGTCGATGCTGGCTTCGATCTTCGACATGGACACCAGCGACGGGGTGTTATCGGTGCTGCCTCTGCATCACACCTTTGAATTCTCAACCGGATTTCTGACCCCCCTCAGCCGGGGCGCGCAGATTACTTACCTGCCTGAGCTAACCAGCGAGCATCTCGCCAAAGCGATTAAGAACGGTCACGTCACCGGCATGGTTGGGGTACCGGCGCTCTGGGAACTGCTGCACCGGCGCATCAAGAATCGCCTGCATGAACGTGGCAAGTGGGTCGGCGAAGGCGTCGATTTGCTCATCGACTTCAACGCCTGGCTGCGAGATAAAACGCCGCTCAATTTTGGCCAGCTGCTTTTCTATCCGATTCATGAAGGGATGGGCGGGCGAATTCGTTACTTCATCAGCGGCGGTTCGGCTCTGGATCAAAAAGTGCAGCGTGACTTTCAGGGTCTGGGTTTCACCATTCTCGAAGGCTATGGCCTGACCGAAGCTTCTCCGGTTCTGACGGTGACGCGGCCGGAGAATCGAATGCTCGCCGGAACTGTCGGCAAGCCTCTGCCTGGCGTTCAGGTTCAAATCAAAGATCCGGATGCTGCCGGCGTCGGGGAAGTGATCGCGCGCGGGCCGAACGTCATGGTTGGCTATTTTGGAAATGAAGAAGCCACGCGGGAAACGCTGGTGGATCGCTGGCTTTATACCGGAGATCTCGGGCGCGTCGATGATGAAGGAAATCTCTATTTGGTCGGCCGGTCGAAAGACATCATCGTCGACACCAACGGAAAGAATGTCTATCCCGATGAGGTCGAAGAACAGTATCAGGACTCGCCTTACATTAAAGAGCTGAGCGTGGTCGGCTTGCCTGAAGGCATCGGTGAAAAAGTCGCATGCATGGTGGTGCCCGATGAAGAATATGACATCGCCCTGCCACGCACCGAACTGCGCCGAAAAATTGAAGAACATTTTCGCGAAGTATCGGCGCGGCTCCCTTACTATAAACGGGTGAAGGTCCTGCATTTCACCGATCAGGAGTTGCCGCGCACGGCGACCCGTAAGGTCAAGCGCCGCGAAGTCGTGAAGGCAATCTTAATGATGGAAGAGAGCACGCGATCATCGATCGACGCAGGTCGCGAAGAAGTCGACCGGGATGCGTTGTGGCTCATGGAGATCGTTGCCAGCGTGACGAATCGCTCGCTTGATGAAGTGTCGATCAAAACCCGCCTCAGCGATCTCGGTTTTGACAGCCTGATGTTTGTCGAACTGGCGACCGCAATTGAAAACGCCGGTGGATCATTGATTGCGCCTGATCGTCTGAATGAGGTCCAGGATATGCGTGAACTCCTGAGCTCGGTCAGTCGCCAGGCGCCTTCCGGGGCGCGGCGCGACGCAACCAGGCTGCGCCTGGACTCAGATCGGAAAGATGAAGAGATTCAGATTCCACAGTTTTTGAAAACGATTGGAAATAAGACTGTCGATTTTGCCCAGCGCGCTCTTTACGAACGTCTATTGCGGACAAAGTACGAAGGCCGCGCCAACATTCCTTTTCACAGCAACTTCATCGTGGCGGCGAACCACGCTTCGCATCTCGATATGGGGCTGGTGAAGATGGCGCTCGACGACGCCGGTGAAGACCTGGTGGCCCTGGCGGCAGCCGATTATTTCTTTGACACGAAATACAAGCGCGCCTACATGGAGAATTTTACGAATCTCGTGCCGATGGAACGGACAGGCTCGCTGCGCCAATCGCTGCGCCACGCACGCTCGTTTCTCGATCGCGGCTATAACGCGCTGATCTTTCCGGAGGGCACGCGTTCGATGACCGGGCAAATGGCCGACTTCAAACCGGTGATTGGTTATCTCGCTCTCGCTTCGCGAGTAGGCATCCTGCCGATGTATCTGGTCGGAACGTATGAGGCCTTTCCCAAGGGTTCGACAGTTTTAAAGAGTCGCAGTGTCGGCGCACGAATCGGCCGCTTTGTACCGGCCGAAGAATTGGAAGAGATGACAAAGGGGATGGCGCGCTCTGAAGCCTACCGCCTAATTGCTGAGTACGTACGCAACGAAGTTGTAAATCTGCGCGACCGGACGCGCACGTCCTTCGATGCGAAAGCCATTCGCGAACAGTGGAAGGCCGAGCGCCGCGCGGGGCGTTTGCGGATCGATGCGAATGAAGAAGAGTTTGCGTCAGCGGAAGCGTAAGACTATCAACGACAGAGGACACAGTCCGCGCGGAGCGGACGGCAGCATAAAGCCCGGGTGGAGCGAGCGAAGCGAGCGGAACCCCAGGAACCAGAACCACAAAAACACAAGGAGCCCGCGGCGCGGGCGATAGACTGAAGGAACCGAAGGTTTCGGCTCGGGACAAGTTCATCGAATTTCTGCAGGCGAACGGAATTGAACACGACTAGCAATAGGTTTGAGATCTGCCGCCCGCTCCGCGGGCTCTAGCTCCGATGTGATCGGTTCCCAGGGGCTTATACCCCGGGCTTTATGCTGTCGTGCGCTCCGCGCACTGGTCGAATGTTCCTGCCGCCATCTCGTCGATGGACATTGCATGATGTGTCTCGTTCTACTTTTTGGGCAAAGCCGCGATTTTTGTAGAGAAAATAAACATTTGTTGATCTTCTCTGTGTCCTCTGTGGTTAATTAGATCTCTGGAATGCCGAAGACACCAAAAAAACGCACCGCGCAAATTGTGCCCCGTCAGGCGAGCACGAAGAAGCACGCGTCGATCGTAAAAAAAATTCCCCCGACTATCCTGGTGACGGGCGGCACTGGCTTTCTTGGCGCCCATCTTGTTCGCCAGCTCGTCGAATCCGGCGCGAAGGACATTCGCGTCATGGCCACTTCGATTCCTGAGTGGCTCACCGGTCTCGGGGTTGACACGATCGAAGGATCCGTCACCAACGCAGACGACGTGGCCCGGGCCGTCGAAGATATTCAGGAGATCTATCATCTGGCTGGCAGAGTTTCGCGCGATCGCGACGACGCGCGCGAGATGTACAAACTGCATGTCGAGGGCACGCGCTTGCTCTGCGATGCGGCGAAGAAAGCCGGGGTGAAGACCATCGTCATGTCGTCGAGTAGCGGCACCATCGCGGTAACCGAAAAAGGCGATATAACACCCGACGAAACTTACCCGCCGCCGCTCGACATCATCGCGCGCTGGCCGTATTACGCCAGCAAAGCTTATCAGGAGATGGCGGCGCTTGAGAGATTCAACGGGCAGGGATTGCGTTTGGTAATTCTGAACCCGAGTTTGTTGCTCGGGCCCGGCGACGATCGTCTGAGTTCCACAAAAGTCGTGCTCGATTTTATGGCGCGTAAGATCGCGGCGGTGCCTAACGGCGGGCTGAGTTTCGTCGACGTGCGCGACACAGCCCAGGCATTTATCGCGGCAATGAAGAAAGGCCGGCACGGCCAACGCTATTTGCTTGGCGCGGTAAACTGGACATTCGTGAAATTTTTCGATCGGTTGGAGAGATTGACGAAGGTGTCATCGCCACGCCTCGCTCTTCCCACCAAATTTACGGTGACCGGCGCGCAGGTGATCGATTCTCTCTTTCGCCAGTGGAATCTGACTTCGCCGCTGCAAGCCGAAGAGATCGAGATGGCCGAGTATTTCTGGTACCTGAATCACGCCAGAGCTCGCCGCGAACTGGGATTTGTGCCGCGGGATCCCGGCGACACTCTTAACGATACTGTGCGATACGTGCGGGAGACGTTTCTGGGTGGGAAGTGAAATTTGCCCACTCAATAGAGCTTACTATTTGCGCTGATGCTTTCGCGTATTCGTTTCTTGCCCGCCCCCATTCTCGTCATCTTCGTCGATGTGAAACTTGTGCAGAAAGCGGTGCACGATCGGCGAAAGGACAACGCCCAGAACCGCGATAAAGACCAACCCGCTGAAGAGAGCGTAAATTGAAGCGAATATCTTGGCGCTGTCCGTTGACAGGGGATTCACCGGTCCCATGCCGCCGAGAATCATTGACGCTTCCAGGAGTGAATCGACCCAGCCAAATCCAGCCAGCCAGTGGTAACAGAGTACTCCAATCAGAAGAACAATTGCGATCAGCCCAATCCCGATCCCGAGTGACGCGAGAACTCGCTTGACGAATACGTTGAAGGGGGCGAGTTTTTCGTGGCGGTGTTCGAACATTGCGATGATTACAATCTTCTCGATCCAAAGCGGCGTCGCGCTGGCGCTTGCCGCCGCACTCCAAAAATCAGCAACGCACGCGCAGGGCGCGCGGCACGATCTGAAAGGTGACCGGCAAACGCCCCACGATTTCGCCGTCCAGCTCAACCGCGATTTGGTCGTCCTTGTTAGCGGGACGCGCCACAACTCGCTTAGCCAGCACGTGACTGACTTCATCCATGCGCAGATGCGTTCCAAAGTATAGCCGCGGCGAATTCGCCAGAATCCGAAACGCGCCCGCGTCACCGATAGTAATACAATCGAATAATCCGTCATCAAGTTTTGCGTCGGGCGCTATTTTCATCGCGCCGCCATAGTAACGAGCATTTGCCACACAGAATTCAGCCACGCGCAATCGCCGCTCGCTCTCATCATCTAATTGTATCTGCACCTCGGTCGCGACCGCCGCTAATGTGGTCTGCACCGTGGCGGCTGCGTAAGACAATTTGTTTCCCAGCTTGCGCGAAGCGCCCGTGGGAAACCACTTCTTGAGGTCGGTGGCCTTCTGGCGTTCCAGCACCGCCGTGCTCATGCCGAAAGAAGCAACGTTGATGAAATAACGATTCTCGCGCTCACCGGCATCGTTCACGAAAGTCACGCGACCGGCATCAATCGCGCGCGGCCGGCCGTCGCGCAGTGCGCGAGCGGCTGTGGCCACGTCGGCCGAAAGCTTGAGACTGCGCCGGAAATCGCCGCCCGTGCCGCTCGGCAGAATCCCCAACTCTGTTTCCTGATTTGATTCGATGATGCCGTTTGCAACTTCCGAGATGGTGCCGTCGCCACCACAGGCGATGATTAGTTTCGTCCCTTGCTGTGCCGCTTCCGCCGCGAGAACTCTTGCGTGTCCGACTGTCTCGGTGAAGGAAACTGAGAACGGACCGAAATGCGTGCGCAAATCACTGGCCATCTTCGGCCAGTTTCGTTCGGTTTCGCCGTCATCGGCTGCCGGGTTAACAATTATCAGTGGTAGTGTCATTCGACAATTTGGAGTGCGCCTGCAGAGCGAAGCGACGACGGCGCTTTGGTTCGGAGTACCGCATTTATGCGGAGTTGACTTCACGAATGATTCCTCCTGAAGGCGGTACTCCAGGCGATCCAAAGCGGCGTCGCGCTACGCTTGCCGCCGCACTCCAAACTCTTTGCGATCTTCTTCACCAAGTTTGCTAATCTTACTCATTATGAATTCTGCGATCTCTTTGTAGGTGCGCACATGGTCCTTCTTAGTCATGAATTCACTGAGATCGATCTCCGGGCCGAAATGGATTCTAATCTTCTCTCCGCCGAACCAATTTCCCAATACCTGCTTCGGCAAATTGTTTCGCAGTCCGGCGATAAAGACGGGAACGACTTGCGGATTGGCGTCCTTGATCAATTTGCCGACACCCGGCTGGGCGGGCAGGTATGAATACGGATCATTGTTCAGGTTGCGCGTGCCTTCCGGATGAAAACCGATGACGTTGCGCGGGCCTTCGCGACAAAGTTGGGCCAGCCGGCGCATTGAGTACTTGTCGAAGTCGCGCTTCGCCGGCGTATCAACCAGCCCATAATCAAGTTCACGAACACACCGGCGATCGATTGATAGAAAAATCGGCCGCGAACGGGAAAGAAGAGTTGCTTGCGCCATTTCGTTTTCCGAAACAGCGTGGTCGAGACTACATACATGTCAAAGAACGAACGATGATTAGCGACCAGCAGGATCGGTCGAGTTTTGGACACCAGTTCAAGGTTTTCAAGCCCATACACCCGCATTAAGTTGTAAGTCGAAATATGAATCCATCCCGCGCCGAAAAAACTCTGACACCAGGTCCAGAAACGCTTCCAGCGACCAAGGTTCATCCGATGAGTTAAGCCAAAGGTGAAACGTTCGAAGCTGGAAAGGACGGCGAGCTCATCGGGATTAGGTTCAAGCGGTCGTCCAATGTCCAGGGTCGAATGCCCAACGTCCGAGTCCGAAGGAACCTGGGCGCCGACGTTGGGCGTTGGACCTTGGACTTTGGACATCAAACTCATTCAATGGAAAAGTATCGTGCTTCCGGATGATGAATGATGATAGCAGATGTCGATTGCTCCGGCTCCAGCTGGAATTCCTCAGTCAGAGACACGCCAATCCTCGACGGATCGAGCAGCTCAAATAGCTTTGTTTGATCCTCAAGATTCGGACAAGCCGGATAGCCAAAGCTGAAACGCGAACCCTGATATCCCTGGCGAAACAGTTCGTTCAGGTTCTTCGCGTCGTTTCCGACAATGCCGAATTCCTGGCGAATCCTTTTGTGCCAAAGCTCGGCCAGCGCCTCAGCGCTTTCGACACTCAGTCCATGAAAGTATAGATAATCAGCGTAGTTATCTCGCTTGAACAATTCCTGCGAATATTCACTGGCCCGGCGACCGACGGTGACCAGGTGAAAAGCAACGACATCCAGTCGCTCAGATTGCACGGAAGCGAAATAGTCAGCGAGACAAAGCCGCTTGCCTGCCGGCTGGCGCGGAAACGTGAAACGAACACGCTCGACTCGTTCGTCCGCGTCATAAACAATCAAGTCGTTCCCGGCAGATTGGCAGCGAAAGTATCCATAGACGACGCGCGGCGTTAACAGTTCTTCGCGCTTGCATCGTTCCTTGAGCTCATCGAATACCGGCCGCACGTTTTCGGCCACCAGGGTTTTGTACTCCTCAGCGGACTTTCTGCCCTGTTTGAACTGCCACTGGCCTTTGAACAACGCCGTTTCGTTGATGTAGGCGAAGACGTCATCAAGGGAAATATCATCGACTACGCGCGAGCCATAGAACGGCGCCTGCGGGATTGGAATGTCGGTGCGTACATCTGAGCGAAGAGTGTGAGTTGTATCACCAGAGATTTTCGCAATGCCGCGTGGTCTCGCAGATCTACGCACGCCGAGCTTCGCTTCTTCGCCAATCAGCTCTTCACTATCTTCTTCGCCGGCGACATCAGTCAGCAGGCTGGAAGCCTGCGCACCGCCCGCCAGCCGCTCCTCGCCACGTCCATTCATCAACTTGTCCATGGTATGTAGACCGGCAAAGGCGTCGCGGGCATAGAACAAAGTCCCTTTGTAAAGCGATTTCAAATCGTCTTCGACATACCGCCGCGTCAATGCGGCGCCGCCGAGAACGACCGGCACTTTAATGTCGCGCTCATTCATGACTTCAAGATTTTCTTTCATGATGAGCGTGGATTTCACCAGCAGACCACTCATGCCGACCGCGTCCGCCTGGTGTTCCTGATAGGCGTTGAGAATCGTGTCAATCGTTTGCTTGATGCCGAGATTGATTACCCGATAGCCGTTATTCGTCAGGATAATGTCCACCAGGTTCTTACCGATATCGTGCACGTCGCCCTTAACCGTGGCGAGGACCATTGTGCCCTTACTCGTGGCGCCTCCCTTCTTTTCCATAAACGGTTCGAGAAAACGCACCGCGGCTTTCATGGCTTCGGCGGACTGCAAAACGAAAGGAAGCTGCATTTGGCCGCTGCCGAAGAGATCGCCAACGACCTTCATGCCGTCCAGCAGGATGTTATTGATGATTTCCAGCGCCGAATATTTTTCCAATGCCAGCGTGAGGTTTTTTTCCAGGCCAGGCTTTTCGCCGTCAATGATGTGATTTTTCAGCCGCTCTTCGACCGTAGCGCCGCGCGCTTCTTTCTTCTTTGATTTGGTGGTAACGCCTGCGAAAAGTTTGGTGAATTCCGTCAGCGGATCATAGGTGCAGACGTCGCCGTCAAACTCACGCCGGTCGTAGATAAGATCGAGAGCAACTCTTAATTGTCGTTCTTCAATCCGGTTAAGCGGCTCGATCTTGCTGGCATTGACGATTGCCGAATCCAATCCGGCGGCGACTGCCTCGTGAAGGAAAACTGAGTTCAGGACGATCCGCGAGGCGGGAGTCAGCCCAAAAGAAATATTTGACACCCCCAGAATAGTAAACGCTCCCGGAAGTTCCGTTTTGATTTGCCGAATGCCGGCGATGGTTTCGAGCGCGTTGCGGCGATCCTCTTCAATGCCCGTTGAAATCGGCAATGCCAGGGCATCAAAGAAAATGTCATCCGCGGGAATGCCGTACTGCCCCGTCGCCTGTTCGTAAGCCCGCTTGGCAATTTGGAATTTTCCAGCCGCCGTTCGCGCCATTCCCTGTTCATCAATCGTGCCGATAACCACGCCGGCGCCGTACTTCTTTGCCAGGTCAAGAACTTTTGCAAAACGCGGCTCGCCATCTTCGTAGTTGGTCGAGTTCAGAATGCACTTGCCGCCCGCATGCTGCAGCCCGGCTTCCATCTTTTGCCATTCGGTGGAATCGAACATCAGTGGAATCTTGACGTTGGTCACCAGCCGCGACGCCAATTCGTGCATGTCCTTTTCACCGTCGCGCCCGACGAAATCGACATTGACGTCCAGCACGTGCGCGCCTTCGCGTTCCTGCTCGCGCGCCAGCGAGACCAGACCGTCCCAGTCTTCGCCGTTGAGCAGGTCACGCATTTTCCTTGAACCGCTGGCGTTAACCCGCTCGCCTACAATCAGAAACGAAGTGTCCTGCCGGTAAGGCTGTTGGATGAAGATCGAAGAGCTCGCCGCGATGCGAGGGACGTCGCGCTTCAAAGGTGTTACGTCTTTGACCGATTCGACCACCGCGCGCAGATGTGCAGGCGTTGTCCCGCAGCAACCGCCGACGATGTTGACGCCCAGGTCGCGAGCGAAATGACTCAATTCCTTCGAAAGGGATTCCGGTGTCTCTTTGAAAACCGCGTGACCGCCGACATTCTCGGGGATGCCGGCATTTGGAATTACAGAAACTGCAAACTTTGAATTCTGACAAAGATGGCGAACGTTCTCAGCCATCTGCTGTGGTCCGGTAGCGCAGTTCATTCCGAAAACGTCGATGGGAAAGGGCTCGACCGCCGTCAGCGCGGCAGCAATCTCGGTTCCCATCAACATCGTGCCGAATGCTTCAATCGTTACCTGGGCAATCACAGGAACGCGTCGCTTTGAAGACGTAAACTCTTCGAAGATGGCCGCGAGCGCTGATTTCGTCTGCAAAAGATCCTGGCAGGTTTCGACGATCAGAAGGTCGGCGCCGCCGTCGAGCAGTCCGCGGGCTTGCTCGCGATAGGACGCTTTCATGTTATTGAATGAAATATGGCCAAGGGTCGGCAGCTTTGTCGTCGGTCCCATTGAACCGGCCACCCAGCGAGGTTTCTCGTTCGTGGAAAAATCTGAGGCGACGCGTTTAGCGAGTTGGGCAGCCTTGAGGTTCAACTCATAAGCAAGATCCGCAATGCCATATTCAGCGAGCACGATCGAAGCGCCGCCGAAAGAATTTGTTTCGAGCACGTCGCAGCCGACTTCCAGGAATCCAGCGTGAACTCTTTCGACTGCTTCAGGTTTGCTAATCAATAGATGTTCAGGGCAGCCTTCGAATTGGGGGCCCCCGTAATCGTCGACGGTCAGGTCCTGTGCGTGCAGGTTAGTGCCCATCGCGCCATCAAAGACGACGATGCGATCCTTTAATGTCTCGAGGAATGTACTCATTTAAGGATTGCCAATTTCCAATTGCCAATTGCCGATTCAAGCGCCGAAGCACGATTTCGGTTTCAATCGGAAATCGGCAATTGAAAATCGGCAATAACAAAGGCCCCGCGCTGCCAACAACGCGGGGCCTTGCTTCAAACCTTTTTCGAAACAGCGGTTGAAGGGACTCGCCGAGCTGTTTAGCGGATTGTTTTTCGTGGCCGCAAGTCGCTTTAACTCACCACGTTACATGGGCTATTGAAACATCGAACCCTCAGCCTGTCAACACGCCCGATGTC
>WNFY01002192.1_pt1 | contig 27527 bp, 23 predicted proteins | sample 5400091 | NCBI WGS metagenome assembly WNFY01 (sample SAMN13153364, study PRJNA577476) | soil metagenome | isolation source: 60 cm soil or saprolite under grassland replicate 1 | place: USA:California | collected 2016-06-15 | reverse complement strand
GTACCCAATTCGCGTGGCCACGGTAAGTGCAGATGCGTTTCCCGGTCGCAGCAATCCAGATCTGAACGGTCTTATCGGTACTTGCCGAGGCAATGCGCGTCCCATCGGGTGACCATGCTACTGCACGCACTCTATCGGCATGGCCACGATAGGTGTAGAGGGTTATTCCCAGTTGCGCGGCACCTGCTACAGGCGGTAAGATGGGCACAATGAATTGGGCATTGCATGCAGCCCCCACGATAGCAGGTGACGCTATCGGCTGGCGTGGATAGAGCACTCCAGGCTGCAAGGATTGAGCCTGCCGGTCGGCCCACTGAGCGGCGAAACGCTGCAATTCTTGCTTGACTACTGACATACTCGCCGGTCTGCCGCTCACATCCAAATCTAGCATCTGCATGATGAACGTATCAAGTCCAGAGGGAGCCAGTTGAGGCGACAGGCGCATTGGGGCAAAGCGAAATGGCGCATCTGAGGGATCACTATTCGTGAGCATGTGATGGAGCGTGGCGCCAAGGCTGTAAATATCAGCACGAGGGGTTGTCTGCGCTTTGCCATACTGTTCGGGAGGGGCATAGCCTGGTGAACCAAATGCCATCGTATCTCTCGTCTGCCCTAGCTTGAAGTGACGAGCAATACCGAAGTCAATCAAAAAGATCTGCCCATCAGGAGTCAACATGATGTTCGCGGGTTTGAGATCGCGGAAGATGATGGGCGGCTGGCGCGTGTGTAGATAGTCAAGGACTGTGCAGAGCTTGATGCCAATATCAAGCACTTCCTCTACAAGAAGACGCCTCACCTTTGCTTTGTCGAGATGCTCGTCGAGCGTTTCACCTTCAATGAAATCCATCACGAGGTACCAGTGCCCAACCTCGAAAAATTGATCATAAATGTGGGGTAGGCCTGGATGAGAAAGACTTGCAAGCAGCAGTGCTTCGCGTTTGAAAGCGTCGGTGGCCATGGCCACCTCTTGTGGACTCAGGCCACTCTGGCTCATTTCTTTGACAGCTACGAGTCGATTGCCAAACAAAGTATCCTCGGCTTTATAGACAGCACCGAAGCCCCCTTTGCCCACCTGGCTAATGGTTCTGTAACGCCGGTTGAGCAGGTGATTAGAAACAAGCAGCCCGGTAAGTGAACTGGGATGAGGTTTTATTGTGGATGCATACAGAGACTGTCCGCAGGCAAAACAAAACGCCGCTTGTGGTGGGTTATCCGTACCGCATGTTGCACAGAAAAGATGAGAAGAGATAGGCTTATAACAAAACAGCGTTTATGGCTTATCCTTTGCATAGAGGGCATTCACAAGAGATGTCTGTAGGGGCGTGATTATGAGGTTTCACAAAATCATCCGGATATCGATACATGCGCGGAGGGCCGATAATGCAAATGAACAAATTGGTCCAGGCATCCGTATAGGTGACAGCACTGTCATGCTGAGCACAGCGAAGCATCTCGAGGCCCATGCAGCCAGACCCTTCGCTGCGGCTCAGGGTGACACGGTGAGGCAGCTCAGGGTGATGCGTATGAGGGCCGATAAATCGGCGCTGGGCACGATAAATCGGCCCCTACGGATGTCCGGATTATTTTGTTAATCTGCATAATCATGCCCCTACAGATGTCCGGATTATTTTGTTAATCTGCATAATCATGCCCCTACGAAGGGCATAAAGAGAAGGCGGGTATCCGGTTGGAAACCCGTTTTTTTGTTGTACTCGGCCTTCCCGTAGGAAATGAACGTACTCGTACTGCTGTGAGCGGCTCCACGGTCTCTCAACGGGGACGCTACTGGCAGAACATCCTGGACATATCTGCTTTCTTAACAGGGCTGGGGACTTACGCTCCGGCCCTGTCAGGTTGCTCTCTGCCCGGTTACTTCTCAGGCTTCCCAGTGGTACGCGGCACCTGCCGCACCGCTTCCTGCCATTGCGCTTGTCCCTGCTGCATGGCCTTTTGAAAGCTCTCAGTCGCCTTCTGAAAGCTCTCCAGGCTCTGTTTGGAGGCGGTCTCCACTACCTCGAGCGTCTGCTGATAGGCGGTGAGCGGAGCGCGGAAGAGGCCCAAGTAGGTCTCGGCGGCCTTGGTATCCCCTAACTGTTTCTCAGCCTGCTTTTCCCACTGCTCCAGCAGGGAACGCGAACTCTCCACGTGGCTCTTGAGCAACGCGATCGTACTCTCAAAGACGCTTTCGGCATACTTCATGTTGCGCTCTTGGGCGGCAGCCAGACTCTCTACCAGGGCCTGGTTGGCCCCGCTCATGGTTTCGATTGGACTTGCGGTAACTTCCTTTTTCTCTATGTCTGCCATGGACTTGCTCCTTCTTAAAAAAATACGGTATAACTGCACCTTAGCGGGAGGTTATCTCTGATGCCATTACGTTTCTCCCCCCCATGAAGTATATCACGTGAGCTTGCCTATATCTCAGCGCGATGCAGTTTTTGCATCACAAAACCGTCACAATGATTCGCCCTCCCTCACCGAAAGAGTCAGTTTCATCTACATGTTTGCAGGTACTCCACCACCTGCCCGTAGGCCTGCTGTAACGCAAGGAAGTCGGCGTGGTGTCCGCCTGCATCCGGGTGATAGCGCTTAGCCAGTTCGCGGTACTGTGTTCGCACCTCAGCAAGACTTCCCTCAGCTTGCAGTTGGAGCAAGCTGTATTCCGCTTGCAGATGGAGTGGGATTGCTCGTTGCATCGTCATCTCGTCTTGCCCGTGGGGAAGCGCCGGGCCTGTCAGAAGGATTTTGGCGAACAAGGACCACGCATCAAAGTAGGACCCGATAAGCTTCGTGTAAAAAGCATGAACAGTTTCCATGAGCAACTCCATTACATCTTTGTAAAAAAGTCAAAGACTGTTACAGTCCCTCTTTGGTCCAATCCCACTATTGTCGGCAATGGTGATAACTCTAAGAAGCCGTGGAGGGAGATGATGAATCTTAAAGGCTATCACATGGGTTCTGCTACCAGTAGCCCGATAGCAGAGGGTATTAAGCGGGAAAATCAAAAGACGACATATCTTTACCGTGAGGCAGAGATATAAGCTACAAACTCTAGGAAATTTCACTGACTGGTTGCTAATTTAACTATAGCATAAGTTGCGGCTCTAAGTCCACACAAAGTGCGGCGAAAAAAATGGACACATTGCATTAGTTAACCCTTTGCCTACCCCAACCTGCCTCCAGCACATTCGGCTTGTGCAGATCTGCATTTGTGGTGTTATACTTGAGGAGGTAATGCAGTGCATGTCCTGAGGAGCGGGATCATCAGGACAGGACACACCAGGTATCCGGCTTATTGCCTATGGCACGTTCTTCCGAATGTGGAAGGACGTAATGATTAGCTATGGAGGTATTATGTTTTTTGAGGTTCTTTTCGTCGGTCTGCTGGCGCTGTTGCTAGGCGCCGCCTTCTGTTTCATTGGCTACCGGTTCTTCAGGATCCTCATCCCCATCTGGGGCTTCTTTGCAGGGTTCTTTTTCGGCGCACAGGGGGTCGTGTCCCTCTTTGGGGGCGGCTTCCTATCAACGGTGACCAGCTGGGTCATTGGACTTGTTGTCGGACTGATCTTCGCCGCGCTGGCCTATTTCTTTTATTACGCAGCCGTGGTGATCCTGGGCGGTTCTGTCGGGTACTCGATTGGAACCGGTCTTATAGCGGCGCTTGGATTAAGTCAGCAGGGGTTCATCGCCGTGATCGTTGGGCTTGTTGTCGCTGTCGCCCTGGCTATCCTGATCATTATCCTCAACCTGCCCAAGATACTCATCATTGTGTTCAGCGCGCTGGGCGGGGCCAGTACGATCGTGGCGGGCTTCTTGCTGCTACTGGGACGCATCCCGCTGGCCTCTTTCGGATACGGGACGGTGTCCGCCATCATCCTGAACTCGTGGCTCTGGCTCATCGTGTGGCTCGTACTGGCGGGGGCTGGCATGGTGGTGCAGTGGCGTAGCTCACAACAGTACACACTGGAATGGTCGCAGACAATGTAAGGGATAATGGATGCTTGCCCTTCCATTGGTTTTTATGGATTCCGCAAAGGGGGAATGGCCCCATGCTTCGGAAAATTCTTGCTGGCAGCCGGTACCTGATCGTCATTGCAGTGATTGGGTCTTTCCTGGCGGCAATTGGCACGCTCGTCTATGGTGGGTTGACGGTGGTGAGCATCATGTTCGAGTCGTTTAGCCACGTCGAATTTACGGTAGAGGGAGCTAAACATCTTGAGCTCGAAAGTATAGAGATAATAGACCTGTTTCTGCTCGGCACTGTCTTGTACGTGGTCGTGGTCCTCCTGGCTGTCACCTTCCTGGGCGAGGAGGTAAACTGGAATGGCAGTAACAATATTGTGGCAGTGGGGATTGCTGTCGGGCTGGTACTGTTCGCACTTGGATTTATTCTCCGCCAGGGATTTGAGGTTTACGCGGGTAGGAGAACAAAAGAAAGCGATGTTGAGTAACGGAAGCGGTCATCACCTCGAAAAAAAGTTAAGAGGAGAAGGGTGTAAGCCGGGCTTCTCCAACTTTACCAACGCTATCTCGTACTGCAAATAGGAATTGTTCATACACACGAAGGAGAAATCAAAGATGGACGTAATAAACTCTAACTTGGGCTGGTTTTCATGGATCATTTTTGGGGCGCTGGCGGGTTGGATCGCCAGTATTCTCACTGGCAGGAACTCACAGCAGGGTTGCTTGATGAACATTATTGTCGGGATCGTTGGGGCATTCCTCGGTGGGTGGGGCTACACACTGATTACCGGTCGCCCTCTCACGGTTGGCTGGAACTTGACGGCCTTTATTGTTTCGGTCATTGGCGCTGTAGTGTTGCTGGCACTGATCAACCTAGTGTTCGGCCGCAGATCGAAATAAACCCCATGATAAGTACCAGCCAGGTTGGGCGTACACCAGCAGCGATTAGCATGGATATGTTTACGCCTCAGTGGACTCGGGCGATGCGATAGCGCCTTCCTGTCATGCTGAGCACATTCGCTACGTTCAGTGTAAACTCCGTGAAGCATCTCGTGCGCCACGCGAGAGAGACCCTTCGCTGCGCTCAGGGGGACATCCAGCGGACCGCTCTGCCGAGCGAGACAGACCCTTCGCTGCGCTCAGGGGGACATCCGGGGGAGCAGCAAGGGGCCCTTCTATTGACGCGGATAATAAATGGATGCGCGATAGAGGTAAGGCACTTCACTTTTCCGATGTCTCGGAACTGACCACCACGGTCTCTAGCGCAACCAACGAGATCTCCGTCTTGCCCTGCGTGGTCTCGGCGATATAGCGCAAATCCAGCTCTTCTAGCACTTTCTTTTTGCCGAGGAGGAGTTTTGCTAACTCAAATGCCTGACTTAGTTGCTCTTTCTCCAACTCATAGCCGAGTTCGTTCATCTGTGCAGCGAGCGCGGCACGTCCTGAAAGCTTGCCTACAAACAAACGGCGATCAGCAGAGGTCAGACCTATAGATTCAGGAGTCATGATCTCGTAGGTACGAGAATCTTTCAGCACACCATCCTGGTGAATGCCTCCGCCGTGGGAGAATGCGTTTTGACCAACGATACTTTTGGTCCATTGAACCTGCATCCCTGATAGTTTAGCAACGAGACGACTGGTTGAGATAATTTTCGTCGTATCAACTTTGACATCCATGCCAAGATCGGCAGAACGTGTCCGAATCGCCATGACAACATCTTCGGTTGCAGCATTGCCAGCACGTTCTCCCAAGCCGTTAATGCAGGAGTCTACTCGTTCCGCTCCATTACGCAATCCTTCCAGCGCGTTGGCAACAGCAAGACCAAGATCATCATGACAATGTGCCGAGATGCGGATAGCAGGAAATTCATGCTTTACGTCGGCAATGAGCTTGCCAAACTCCCACGGTAGGGCATACCCAACCGTATCGCATAATGTGACGAAACGGACGCCTTCTTTAAAGATTGCTTCACATACTTCTAGAATGAAGTCATGTTCAGTGCGCGTCGTGTCTTCCAGCGCGAAATCAACGTTTTCAGTATAGGTACGGGCGTGGGCAACCGCCGTCCGTGCCATTTCAAGCACCTCTTCGCGTGTCTTGCCTAGTTTGACCTTGCGATGCAGAGGGGATACGCTGACAAACGGCTGGATGGCGGATCGGTTCGCAATCTTTACAGCTTCCCACGCTCTGTCAATATCAGCAAAGTGCGTACGCGCAATCGCACAAATCTCGGCATTTTCCACTTTCGAGGCGATCATGCGTACTGCTTCAAACTCTCCAGGCGAGGAGATGGGAAAACCACAGTCGAGGGTATCGAAGCCCATCTCGGCCAGGGCCTGGGCTATCGCCAGCTTTTCTTCCGGGAAGTAGTTCACGCCAGGTGTCTGTTCGCCATCACGAAGCGTGGTTTCATAAAACTTGATGATGCGGGGTTCTTTTGCCATCGTTTGTCACTCCTTCTATATAGGCATCAAAGGCATCCTTCCATACGCTTGATCGCATTGATCCAACTGAAAGCAGGAGTTGAGGGAACAGAAAGCTTTCTGTACGAGGCACCAGGAGCGAAGTATATGCACTCTTAGACTCCTAGACAAAGCTGCCGCCCGAAACTCCTTTGTTTCGACTTTCTCAGGTCTGTGACCATTCACTACGAAAATTATACGCAACTTACAGAGGGGGTGCAAGCGATGCCCGAACTCCGGTTTACTTGATGTGAATCTCGAGGCGGCCTTCTTGCTCGTTCCATGTTGATGCTGTATGCAGTTCTTTACTCAACTTCTGGATACTCGCAACAATGGCTCTTCTCTCGTTGTTATGCGCAAGCCTGGCCTGGAACTGTTGAATAACGGTGGGATAGAGTAACAGGCGAGATGGGGTAAACCCATCTGTTTCAAGCACGAAGATACTACTCAGGTCATTCCGTTTTATTTCATCGACGGCATAATCGTCGATAAAGTCGCCTGTGCAATACAGGATAGGTTTCTCTTTGTAGATCTCGATGCCGCGTACGATATGACCGGAATGCCCAAAGATCACATCAGCACCTTCATCTATCAGCGCACGTGCAAAAGGAATTTGCTCCGCTGGGGGTTCGTATCCCCAATTTGGCCCCCAATGCGCAGATACAATGAGCATATCGACTACCTCTTTTGTCTTTCTCACCTGCTCAAAAAGATATTCGGCGCGCTTATCCTGTAACGCTATGGGAACATACCAGACACCCGGTTGTTCTCCCGTAGCTTCCCAGGGAGGCTCATTATCAGTAAAAGCGATGAACCCTATCGTTTTCCCTGCCACGTTCCATATGGCAGGTGCAGATGCCTCATGGAGCGTGGTGCCTGCACCTGCGTAGTGAATTCCTGCTTCCTTGAGGGTGTTCAGCATGTGAAAAAGGCCCTCATAGTCAAAATCAAGGGTGTGGTTATTCGCCAGCGAGACAGCATCGATGCGGGCAGCCAGGAGGGTTTGAAGATTTTTTGCATCTGATCGAAAATGAAACACTTTTGGCGTTGCCGACCAGGGCATTCCTCGATCGGAAAGCACACATTCCAGATTACAGATGCGCACATCTGCAGCGCGCAAGAGCGACAAGGTGTCGCCCCATGGATAGGCAGGAGGCTTTTTCTTGAGAATCCCGTTCACCAATCGCCCGAGCATGACATCGCCAACAAACAGTATTCTCAAATGTGAGTGTCCCTCGTTCACTTCCCCCATCAAAATTGCATTCCTTTCTCGATCGGCAGAGCGTTCCGCTGGGTGTCGCCCTTGCTGCTTCCCCGGGTGGCGCACGAGATGCTTCGCTGCGCTCAGCATGACAGGACGGCGCTCAGCATGACAGGATGGCGCTCTACATGACAAGGCAAGGATGACAGTGCTGCCGCGCTATCACATCGTACTAGGACAACGAGGCGGAAACAGGTCCATGATAATCGCTGCTGGTGTACGCCCAACCTGGCTGGTGCTTCTCATGGGGTTTATTCAGCCTCAATGTACTAGGGACTAGAGGCAACATTCCACGCACCAGCTTCACCAGTACGGTGCCCATACTGGTCAAGGACGTCAAAGCTTCCCACCATATCCCCACCTATTTTGATATCTCCATCAAACGAAAGGGTTGTATTACTTGCCTGTACCTTCACCGTGAAATGTAGGTGCCCTGCAGTATTGACAGTTCCTTTGAAGGGGCCAACCAAACCTAAACCCTGGAAAAACCCTGAGATGCTCCCCTGGCTTTGTTGAATATGCGTGAGGAACATACCGGTATCTTCGTTTGTCATGATGTCAACGACCTTGCCTGCATACGAGGCAGCCAGAGGCGGATATTCAGAGGTTCCTGGGGTAAGAGTAGAAGGAGCAGGAGATGCAGGAGATGTCACCGTCGATTGAGCAGGTGAAGATGCAACAGGACTGGTGACGCTGTGAAGAGATGCAGGATGATCGCTATGCGAAAGAACAATCCACACAAGACCCGTTCCAATGGCTGCAGTGAGCAAGAGCGCAAGAATGATGAGCAAGAATACATGTCGTTTGCTCGTGCGGGGAGCATGATTCGGGTATCCCTCGGATGAAGGCTCGATCAAATTACGTTTCAGTTCTTGCTCAGGGATATTCAGCGGTAGCGGTGTCTCGAATGCAGGGAGACGAGGCGCACTTATCTGTTGCTTTGGCGCATGACTCGTCAACTCCTGCCAGAATTCCGCAACGGTAGCGAAGCGATCAGTGCTGCTTATGCTCATTGCCCGCTCAATGGCCATGGCGACAGCCCATGGTACATCTGGTACCACCAGGTGCGCAGGCTCGAGCGGATCGATTCCTTTGCTTGCTGTGACTCTGGTGATGGCATCAATGGGAACAGTCCCGGTTAACAACGTGTAAAGCGTTGCTCCAAGACCATAAATATCCGTACGAGGATTTGTGCCGGTTCCATACTGTTCTGGCGCAGCATAGCCAGGAGAACCATGCCGAATAATCGATGTTGTTCTATCTTCAACGTACTCCTTAGCAAGGCCAAAATCAACCAGGACTGCTTCACCCCCTTTCGTTGGTACGATGATGTTTGAAGGTTTGATATCTCTATGCACTATTGGTGGATCCTGGTCCTGAAGATAGCTCAGCGCATCGACAATAGGAGCCATAACGTCCATAACCAGGGGTAAGGGAAAACGCTGGTCCGGTTGCTCTTTTAGCAAGACTGACAGGTCCCGCCCCTGAACGTAATCCATGAGCATATATACCCGTTTGAGATTTTTACTTTCTAACACCTGGTAAACGTGGGGCAACGATCTGTGATGCAGTCGCTTAAGCATTTCGGCTTCAAAGAAGAAACGCTCCCTGTCTCGCCTGTTCGGATCAATCACCTCCTTGAGCGCAAACAGAGGCTCCTTGAAACGGCGGTCTCTGACCAGGTAGACAGCGCCAAACCCACCCTTACCTAGAAGGCCTTCGATTACGTAGCGGCCTCCATCAGGATTTTGTATGGTGGCTCCAATGGGGAGTGTCATCTGTTCTTTTAGCATGCTACACCTCACCTCATACACGTGAGAAATAATCTCTTCGCGATAGGCTGAGTTTCCTTGTATTACACCATCTCAATGGTACAAAATAGAGTAAATAAAGTCAATTTTTCTCTGCGTACTGTGGGCAAGAGGGTACTCTACTCGGTAGGTATGGTTCATCCTCATGCTCTTAAGCCGCTTACCGATTACCGATAGCGTCTCGCGACTACTTAAGCACATCAGTAGTTCACAAAAATAAACTCAACAAATGATTTATCGTTACATATCATTATATTAAACGTTTTAAAACACTAGGAGTTTCATATCTATCCATAATACCTACATTTTCTAATATTGAATTCATGGAGGGAGAGACAATGATGAAGATGAAACCAACATTAGTGCTTCTAGTAAGTCATGTATTCCTGGGTCTCGGTCTATTTAGTCTCCTTGCTGCTCTTTTTGGCGCTCAGAGCCTTTCCGCCTCAGCTCAAGGCCCATCTTTTGTGCGCATTATTCACGCTTCACCCGATATCGGAACCGCCGACGTCTTTGTAGATGGCGCGAAGTTGCTCAGTAGTTTTCAATTTGGGGCAGTCACTGGCTACGCATCGGTCCCGGCCGGCCCTCACAAGGTGCAGATCGCTCTTGTGGGCAAAGGAACTGGCGGGGCGGTTATTACAGAGACCTTAGCGGTTAGCCCCGGTACCGCGTACACTGTAGCTGCGGTTGGGACAAAGGCAACCGGCCTTTCGTTGAAAGTATTTATCGATAATAACCTCCTCTCGCCTGGAACAGCTAAATTCCGCGTGTATCAGCTTTCTCCAGACGCAGGTTCTGTGATTGTGGCGACAGGAGGGAAAACCGTTCTCAGCGGGTTAAGTTACCAGGGTGCAAGTAACTATCTTGCCGTTAAGGTGGGTGGATATACATTCAATGTTACCTCCCCGACGAACAACGCGACCTTCCCGCTTACAGCGACGCTCAACGCCAATTCGGTGACCAGTGTCTTTGTTGTCGGGCTGATCAATGGCACCCCGAAGGTTCAGCTTGTTTCTTCGCAGGTTACAGGACTTCCTGGTGTGCCAAACACTGGGAGTGATCCAAATGCGCTTCCACAAACAGATCACGTGCAACCGCCTACTCCCTGGATCTGGCTTTTGCTGACGGTGTCGCTGCTCCTCATTGGAGGCGGATTCATTCGTCGCCTGGTAAGGAAGCAGTACTAGAGCAGTAGGAAGGGTTGCATCTGATGCACACGGGTCGGCTGATAGAGCACTTGTTTGCCCTGATACTAGTGCTCACTCTTGCTGCGTGTGGCTCTGCCTCGACTACTATTGCTAAAGTACCGGTAGTCCGTGCTCAACATGCAGTCAGCGTCAGTCCCACGTCAACGGTTCTCCCGCAACACAGGATGAATACGGCTGCGAATCCCATCCGCCTGATTATACCAGCTATAGGGATCAATGCGTTCGTTGAGTCGGTAGGAATTCAGCCTGATGGTGACATGGCAACGCCAAAATTCAATCCATGGGAGGATGTAGGCTGGTACAACGAGGGTCCACATCCCAGCGAGCGAGGCAGCGCGGTCATTGATGGGCATCTTGATCGCCCGGGAGGATTTCCAGCAGTATTTTGGCGTTTACGTCAATTACAGGTTGGCGATGAAGTGCTGGTGAAAAATACTGCCAGGAAAACGCTGCATTTCCGTGTGGCACGCATTGCCTACTATCCTCCAAAAGAGGCACCCATTCAGGATATTTTCGGGAATAGGGGAGGGACTTATCTCAATTTAATTACTTGTGCGGGAGACTGGATGCCTAGTGAACATCAGACGAATCTGAGGTTAGTCGTCTACACCACTTTAGTGTAGTTGGTTCAATGTGCATGGTTTTCTGTGGCCTCATCGCTACGCTCTTCGCAAGGATTTTTATTGAGTGAGGTTGCGAGTTCGGCAGACTGCTTCTGCCGAACTCGCAACCTCACTCATGCTAGCTAGAGGGGTTGGCATGCTGCTTCTGCCGAACTCGCAACCTCACTCATGCTAGCTAGAGGGGTTGGCATGCTGCTTCTGCCGAACTCGCAACCTCATTCATACTAGCTAGAGGGGTTGGCACACTGCTTCTGCCGAACTCGCAACCTCACTCATACCAACTATAGGGGTAGGCGGGATCGTCGCAGGATGCGGCGACAGTTGTTAATTTCAGGGGGTAGAAGGTATCTACCATCACTGCCAGTTCTTCGGTACGTTCGGCTCCCAGGCTCTTCTCGATAGCACCTGGATGGGGGCCATGCGGTATACCGCGCGGGTGCAGGGTAATCGATGAACGTTCGATGCCGCGGCGACTCCCGAAATTCCCATTGACGTAGTATAAGACCTCTTCGCTATCGATATTGCTGTGGTTGTATGGAACAGGTATCGCGAGCGGGTGATAGTCCAATTTGCGTGGGACAAACGAGCATACAACAAAATTTGGTCCCTGGAATGTCTGGTGAACAGGGGGAGGCTGGTGAATACGCCCGGTGATTGGCTCAAAGTCAGCGATATTAAAGATCCAGGGATACTCGCAGCCATCCCAACCAACGGTATTGATCGGGTGAAAATCATACCAGTAGCTGGTAATGAGGCTGCCTACTTTCACGCGCACTTCAAAATCGCCTCGCTCGGTATGCGTTTCAAGTTCTTCGGGACGGCGAATGTCGCGCTCACAATAGGGAGCGTGCTCTAACAATTGACCGTTTTTATTGAGGTAGCGGCGCGGTGGCTCGATCGACCCATGCGCCTCTATGATGAAGAAGCGAGTATCAGGGCTATCGTTCCCAATGCTGAAACGAAAAGTTGTGCCACGCGGGATAACGATATAGTCTCCCTCGTGATAGGGCAGCAAGCCGAAGTTTGTCTCCAGCACTCCCTGCCCGTCGTGGACAAAGTAGACCTCGTCACTCTGTGCATTGCGGTAGTAATAGTCCATGGATATGGTAGGCTGCGCGATAGCCAGCGAGACGTCCTTGTTGAACATCAGCACCTGGCGACCCAATACGGCGTCACCACCGCGGGCGATGCCGGGGGTCTTGAGGTGATGATGACGCTGTAGCTCTTCGTCCCACTCTTCAAGCTCTACGCGCATGAATTTCTCTACTTTTTTCACACGCGTCGGTGGAAAATGGTAGTAGATGTTGGCATAATTGCCCGAAAATCCTTCAGTGCCGAAGAGTTCCTCGGAGTAGAGAGTGCCGTCCGGCTTGCGAAACTGTGTATGTCTTTTCGGGGGGATCTGCCCCAAACGATGATAAGCAGGCATATCTGTATTTCTCCTCAATAATTGGTCCGCAAGGGGTGAGCCTGGGTGGGGCAAGCCCCACCCCTACTCGCAATTACGCGATACGATTTCGCAATACACCAATGCCGTCAATCTCTAGCTCGATCACTTCGCCTCGCCGGAACCAGGGATGAACCTCAGTCCCAATCTCCAGGAGACAGCCAGTGCCTACAGTGCCAGAGCCCAGAATGTCGCCCACGCGCAAACGGGCGTTGCGCGAGGCCCAGGCGATCATTTGCGGGAAACTGTAGTATATCTCGTTGAAGTTACCGCGTGAAATTTCTTTGCCGTTGACACGCGCCACCATCGTCATATCATAGCGTTCGCTGGCGCCAGTGCCACTGCGACGAGAGGCCAGTTCATCCGGCGTAATGATCCATGGGCCAAGCGACGTGGCAAAATCTTTGCCCTTCCCTGGCCCAAGATTGAGCTTCATATCCTTGCGCTGGAAATCGCGAGCACTCCAATCATTCATGATCGTGTAGCCGGCAATGTAGCTTGCCGCATCTTCCAGCGAAATATCTTTGCCTTCGCGCCAAATCACGCAGGCTATCTCTAACTCGATATCTAGTTCATTACTGCCTACAGGGTAGGGCACCTCCTGTTCATGCCCATAGATTTCACTATTGTTGGTGAAGTAGAACGTAGGTATCTCGTACCACTCGGGGATCATGCCAAGGCCGCGTTTGGCCCGTGCCGACTTCACATGCTGTTCAAAGGCATAGAAATCGCGTACCGAGGGCGGTTCAGGAATGGGGGAAAGCAGGACAATTTCAGACAGCGGGTATGCTTTCCCCCCGCGGGGCGCGATAAATCTGACCCCTACGCTCCAACTCTCGAGTGTTCTGCGGGCACGCACCAGGCCCTCGGGATCACGCAACAGTTCAAGCACTGTGGGATAGTCAAGCTCGATCACCCGTTCATCGTGCACGACACCCGCATGAGTTACGCGGTCAGAGGTTCTAAACGTTGCGAGTTTCATGTTACAGATACCGTTTCCAGGTCGACCGCAAGGGTCGACCCTACAGGTCCCTGGGTAGGGCAAGCCCTGCCCCTACAGGTTCCCTCGCAGTTCTTGCTCTCGCTCCAGGGCCTCGAATAGCGCTTTGAAATTTCCTTCGCCAAAGCCACGGGCGCCTTTCCTTTCTATAACTTCAAAGAAAACCGTCGGGCGATTCACAATTGGTTTGGAGAAGATCTGTAACAGGTAGCCCTCGTCGTCATGATCTACCAGAATCCCCAGTTCTGCTAACTGGTTGATATCCTCAGCGATAGTGCCGACACGATCCAGCACGGTCTCATAGTAATTTCTAGGCGTTTTGAGAAAATCGACGCCGCGCTCCACTAATCTACGTACGGTGGTGATGATGTCGTCGGTATTCAGTGCAATATGCTGGGCACCTGGTCCTCGATAGAAATCAAGGTACTCCTCGATCTGCGACTTGCGCCGTCCTTGAGCAGGCTCGTTAATGGGGAACTTGATGCGGCCGCTGCCATTCTGCATCACCTTGGACATGAGCGCCGAGTACTCCGTACTGATGGCGCGATCATCGAAATGAACGAGTTGTGTAAAGCCTAGCACACGCTCAAAAAAATCGACCCACTCGTTCATTTTGCCCAATTCGACATTGCCCACTACGTGGTCAATGGCGGCCAGGCCGGCAGGTCGAGCGCGCCGCGGAACGTTCGTTACGACTTCACGATATCCTGGCAGAAACGCGCCTTGATAATTCTGGCGATCAACGAAGGTAATAACAGTGTCGCCGTAAATGGCGATGGTAGACGTTTCCGCTATGCCATAATCATCTTTATGGACAGCCGGTTCCTCAAGGCCGTGCGCTCCCCGCTTTGTGGCTTCCCGGTATGCCTGCTCAGCGTCATCCACACGCAAAGCAATGGCTTTCACACCATCACCGTGTAGCTTCACATGCTCGGCAATCTCTCCTTCAGGGCCAAGCGGCGAAGTCACGACCAGGCGCACATTGCCTTGCTCTAGCACATAGCTGCTGCGGTCGCGTATCCCCGTTTCCAGACCGGCGTAGGCAATAGGTGTAAAGCCCCACGCATTGCTCAAATAGTATGCAGCCTGTTTCGCGTTCCCAACATAAAATTCTAAATAATCATAATTCTGAATGGGCATGAAATCCTGTTCAGACATGGTAACTCCTTCTCCTTGGACGCGATAATGCTGTTCAACTTATTCATCTGGATAGCGGAAAAACCACCGAGGGCCGATAAATCGGCGCTGGGCACGATAAATCGGCCCCTACGGTTGGCCAGATGATTTTGTTAAAAGTCATAATCGGGTCCTTACCACATTGTTTGAGTGGGTGTGATTTTCAAACACAACAATTGGATGTTACTGAAAACTGAAATGTGCAGGAGTTGAGGAAGAAGTAGCGGCCAAACGGCGCACAGAGAGAAGCGTAGAGGCCCAATTTATTGTGCCCACGACTGCCTTCTCTAACAGTGCTGGCAAGCATGTTCCGAAACCCCTTTGTTTCGATGTTGCAACAGAGCAAGAACGAGACGATATTAACTGTCGTCATTATACCTGACGAAAAGTGGATATCGCAAGTAAATAGAGGGATGTAGTGCTCAATTCTCAAAAGTTTCTCAAGATTTACTGTGAGGCTTTCTGCGGTTCGATTTTGGATAGACAGGCGTAATATGCCATGTTATGATGTTTTCAGGCAGTGTTCGGTGGAGTTCATAAAATGATAAAAAAATGTCTTCGATCACTCATCGAAATATATGAAGAAGCACCTGTATATTAGGTAGTTGGAGGGTAACGAGGCAGTGGATACGCTCATTGGCACATCTCTTGGTGGATATACACTGATAAAATTCCTGGGCAGCGGCGGCATGGGTACAGTTTATTTAGCCGAAGATGCGACCATTGGTCAGCAAGTAGCCATCAAAATAGTACGCTCCGACGCCAACGATTACCAGGATTCAAGCAGTGCGATGCGTGCATTAGAGCGCTTTAAGCACGAAGCGAGAGCGGTTGCCAGCCTGGATCATTTACATATACTTCCGCTCTATCGCTACGGAGAAGAAGAAACGGTGAGCGGTGCACGGGCATACATGGTGATGCAATACCGTCCGGAAGGATCACTGTGGGACTGGCTGCGTCGCAGAGCAGGATTCGCAACAGGTCAATCGCTCGTCCCAGCACCCATGCTCCCTGCCGGTTTGAATACTGCCTGGCCTTTGAGTCTGGAAGAGGGGGGAGAGTATTTGCGCCAGGCGGCATCTGCCCTGCAATACGCACATGACCGCGGCATTGTGCATCGCGATATCAAACCGGCCAATTTTTTGTTGCGTTTCGAAGCAGGCAACACGATCCATCTCCTACTCTCAGATTTCGGCTTAGCGAAATTCTTCACCACCAATTCTGCCACCAGCACTATCCTGGGCACGCCAATATATATGGCGCCTGAACAATTTGAAGGAGCGGCAGGACCAGAGAGTGACCAGTACTCCTTGGCTGTCATGATCTACCAATTGCTCGCCGGACATTCCCCTTTTGAAGGGGAACCAATGCGACTGATGCACCAGCACATCAGCATAGAGCCGCCACCAATACGTATTTTTGTCCCTACGTTCCCCGCAGATATCGAACCTGTCCTCGCGCGCGCGCTGGCAAAAGATCCTGCTAAGCGATACCCATCCGTCGCTGCATTCGCCGAGGATTTCGCCCTGCGAAGTTATGAGAAGCCGCGCAGCTTCGCACCACAACTCTCTTTACCAACACAATTACAAGAAGATCGTCAGATGGTCCGGACATCCACAGCGTCCTTGCCACAAACCAGCAATACTGAACCAACTGTCCTGTATCATGCTCATGACGAACAAACGCAATTACAACCCCCGACAGCATTTGATACACCAACAATAGCTGACGCGGCACCTGCGCGGGCAAACGATGTGGCTTTCATTCCGACTATTTACCCCTCACCTTCTGTGCCACAGAGTGGATTATCGCAGGTGCAATCCGCAGGGCGTCCCAGCACACTTTTGCGGCAGACGGACACGGCGCTGCAATCACCTCAGAAAAAGATGAGCCGGCGCAGTGCACTGGGTTGGATACTCGGAGGTGTAGCTGCTGTGGGGGCCGGTGGAGCAGGATTCTATTTCTATAAGCGTTATCACACTCCTGCGCATGCTCGCCACGTTCTAAAAGGGCATAGTAATGGCGTCACAAGTGTCAACTGGTCTCCGGACGGTACGCAATTATTGTCAGGCTCACGAGATAACACTGCGCGCCTCTGGCTTGTTGCCAATGCACAAAACACCGTTACCTACCGTGGACATAGAGCAGCAGTGCTTTCCGTGGCATGGGGCCCCGATGGCACCCAGCTAGCCTCCGCGGGGCGGGACAAAACCGTACAGATCTGGGACAGCAGGGGTACATACCTGCAGCAGTTCTCCATGCCAGCAGTCGTCAGTTCCATAAGCTGGAGGATGGATGGTACAGGACTCTTTGCCGGGACATTAGGCGATGGTGTACACGAGCTTTTCTTGAGTACAGGGCGTATCGCAGGTCCGAAAAACAGGTCAACGGTACGAGCGATCGCGCTCTCGCCTGATAGCCGTTACGTCGCAGCAGCATTTGAAAACGGCAGTATAGCCATAGTGAGTTTGCGAGAAGCACCACACAATGTAATCAAGTATCTTACAGGCCACACGGGACCTGCACTGGCCATCGCCTGGTCACCAGACAGCACAAAGCTAGCCTCGGGCAGCAGTGATGTGACTGCTCATGTCTGGGATGTGGCAACCGGTCAAACCATTCACCTGCTCCCTCACGAAGGTGCCGTGACAGGAGTCGCCTGGGAACCCACGAGCGTCCCGCGCCTGGCTACCGGGTGCACGGATAAGAATGTTCGCATTTGGGATGTAGATAGCAGCGCGAGAACGATCTACAGTGGGCATGGGGACGCAGTTACGGCGGTTTCCTGGGGAGCGCAGGGACTGGCCTCCGGTTCGGCGGATCAGGATATCATCATCTGGCAGGTCTAGGAGCAGCTTTTTCTGCCCTTTATGGTACTTCTTACCTGATCTATTGATACTCACAAACAAATCAAGCATAATAGCAATCGTCAAAGTGCTCATGCTCAAGTAGCTAGCACGAACAAATATATGTAGAAGAAGGGAACAAATCTCGAATGAATATTTCAGGTAGCCAGAAGGTTAAAGCGCCCCGAACGCAAGTTTTCACCGCGCTGCTGAATCCCCACGTATTGCAGGAGAGCATTCCAGGTTGCGAAAGTGCCGAACTCGTTGATATGGCTGATGGGCAACAGTTGAAGTTGAAAATCAGCCCCAATATTCCTGGATTCAAGGGGCCATATGTCGTCTATTTGCAGACAGGCGAAGTAGTTGCCCCATCACGTGTCGTCTTGATCGCAGAGCCGAAAAGTTCCATGGGGAGTGTCAAAGCCGCTTGTACGGTAGACCTCGCGGACGATGCCGATAACACCCATCTGAGCTATAATGCCGATGCCGAAATGGAGGGCAAAATTGCTGCAACGCCTGAAATCATTCTCAAGGGGGCAGTGAAAATAGCTCTTGATCAGTTTTTCAAGAATTTCGAGAAGCAGGTTTCCGTTATCAGGGCATAAAGGTAATCTATAGAAGGCTATGAGACTAATTCTAACTCAGGTACATCTAAGACGCGTGCTAATAGACGCAGGTGATAGGGTTGAGGGTCTTCACGCCCGTTTTCCAGGTGAGCAATAGTATCGCGGCGCAGGCCCGTCATGTCTGCAAGCTGCCCCAGGCTCAAACCTTTGCGTTGGCGAAGTATGCGGAGATTGGGGAGCCCATGGTGTTTCACGGCTCTCTCTCTTGAGGTATGATTTTTCATTTGATCTTTTTCCTCTCCTTTGAGGCATAGGGAACAACTACCTTTTCCCAGCGACATTGCTGGAAGGAGTACATGTTACAAGAACGATATCCAATACACTTTTTTGAACCCCTATCGACCACTACACAGAGCATACCAGATGAAATACGTGGTTGTCCAGTGCGATAGGCCATTTAGATAGAAAAGATATGAGCATATAAAGGTCTCTCATACCTGAAGAAGGCGTAGACCAACATATGCTCATGTCTTCTATTACGGTCGCTTCTATCGCCTTATCAGTGCGAATGTAGTAAGTTAGGATTATCTGGATGATACTGCTGAGAACCAACCACGGTTAAATAAGCGGCAATATTACCATCTTCGGGGGAGATTGCTAGAACATCGCCTGTAAACGGCCCATCGATATCACCTTTCAGGAGCGTTACCGTGTAGGGACTATGCTTGCCACCCAGGGGAACAAAGTGACTAAAATGTACGCTTTGAAGTGAGCCGGCAATGTTGAGTAATGTTTTTTGATTGATACCGTCCCGCTGGTCGCCGACAATCCAGTAGACGATGCCATCTTTCTGATAAACCAGTTCACTACGCTGGCCATAGACCCAGACCGGCGCTTGAAATTTATTACGTAACATCCATTGGCCATCTACAAAGATCGCCTGTGCACTCCCATTCTGGTCATATTTCAAAGCTGTGGTAGAGCCATCTTTGACTACCTGGAGAACACTCACGTCTGGTTTGAGCTTAAATTCACGTATAGCAAGTTCGCCGTTACCGTGTACTGGCGCACCGGTCAATGTATAATCAAATTCCATAAAGGGGCCATCGGCCCAACTCTGTTGCGGCTCTTGATAGAGATAGCTATCGGTCAACTTGTAGTTATCCGGTAACATTTGAGGCCAGGACATATTCCATGAATGGAGCCGCTGCTGGGCATCCAACAGGGTGATTGTTGGCTGTGTATCGGGATCATTTTGTAGTGCGGCGTAAGGAGTATGGGAAGGTGAAAGCCCTGGCGGGTATTCATGTACCAGGAGGACACCAGATTTAACGCCATGCAGTAAAACTGCTACTCCTGAAGCAAAGGACGCTCCAGTGAGCATGACCGTCATAAGTACCACGAGCAAGAAAGCAGCACCAGCGGTCAGCGAACGCCGCACGGGCACCTCGCTCACCAACGAACGAAGAGAAGGGCGGTTTTGTTGAAAGAGACGTCGACGCAATTTGAGACGGCGAAATACGCGGGCGCGCGTTTTAAGCTCAAAGCCCTGTTCAACTGGCTGGAAACGGGGTTCTTCAGAATCCAACAGCGTCTGAACATAATACGGCGGGATATTTTCTTCAGGTAATGCAAAGAGTTCATCCAGTTCCTGAGCAAAGGCTACATCGTCATCACTAAAATCGGAAGGCAAATCGTGCCCTTGCATTGAAAGGGTCGAGAAATCCCTATCCCACGCGTTCGGTAGTCCTTCAAATTCGCTCATACTCATGTGCATGCTCCTTGAGCGCCTCACGCAAGCTTTTCCGCGCTCGCCAGAGTCGAGTATCAACCGCATGACGGGTAAGTCCCGTCTTTGCTGCCAGTTCCTCGGTGCTAGCGAACTTAAAGTAACGTTGATAAATCAGATAGCGGTCAAGCTCAGGCAACGTCGCCAAGGCCAGGCTCAATTCTTCGCGCCTCTCACCTTGTTCCAATAAGTTTTCCATACTAGACTCTGGATGTGGAGGCAGAGTGACCCTATTGTCACCATCATACCCTCCCCAGCCAAAGGTTTTCCGCCCACCATTGATGTCAGATGACGTCCATTGGCGGGCTTCTTCCGCCGATTGCAAATTGTACGCCTGGCGGCGGCACAATTGGCGCCGTCGATCCAATGCGATATACTTTGCTCGCATCGTTAACCAGGTACGCAACGTTCCCCGTACGGGATCAAACGAGTCAATCTCTTGCCAGACTGCGACGAAGAGATCATTGACACATTCTTCGGCATCCTGTGCAACGCCAATACCATCCAAAACGACGCGGATAAAATAATATATTTCTCGAGAATACCGGGAGATAAGCGTCTCCAAAGCCTCCGGGTTACGCTCATGCAGCCTTTGGGCAAGGTCGTCATCAGACCAGTCCTGTTGCACCATGATGGCTCCTTACAGACCTCGGTCTATCCCTCCTTCAAACCTCGCCGCCAGCCACCTCTCTAGCAGTGTATTACATACAGTATCCAAAAAACGTGTACTAACCTGAACTACGGATCCGGCATGGAAAGGAAACAATGATAAGGGACATACCTGATAGGTGGCGTGCTCGCCTACTCTAGGAAGATATACGTTCCTAAGAGCAAAAATCTCACAAATTATGACACCCACAATCAGGTCGTCATAAATAAGCAGCAGGCTTTTTACAATTCTGCTCGTTTGAACGATAAAAGTCAAGTGTTTTCGTGCCTTTTTTTAAAGAAGTGAAGTTCTCACTTCCCTAATTTTCCCAGCCGCTCTTTCACCTGTTCCAACAAGTCATCGCCCTTGCAGAAGGCGAAACGTATATAACCGTGCCCAATATTGGCATGCTCCTGGCCGTAAAATGTCTCTGGCGGGATACATGCCACGCCAATCTCTTGTATGAGATAGCGCGTAAATTCCATTGGCGTACCGTCAAACACATCAGAATAATCCGCCATAATAAAGTAGGTCCCCTCTGGGACCTGGTACTTCAATCCGCCGCCGTCCAGAGCCGACATCATCAATTGGCGCTTTCTTTCATACATCGACCGAAAGCCCTCGTAGTACGTATCGGGAAGATTGAGCGCGTAGGCAATTGCTTCCTGCGAAGGATGGTGTGTCGCGAATGTTACGAACTGGTGTGCCCGCCATACCCCTGCGACAAGATCAGGGTGCCCATAGACCCACCCAACCTTCCAGCCAGTCGCACTGAACGACTTTCCGGCGCTGCTTACAGTAACCGTGCGTTCAAACATGCCCGGCAGCGTTGCGATGGGAGTATGCTGTGCACTCCCAAAGGTCAGGTGCTCGTACACTTCATCGGCAATAACCGTCACATCATGTTCGATGCACAACTCGGCGATCAGGCTCAATTCCTGCCAGGTAAACACACGGCCACAGGGGTTCTGCGGGGTGTTCAAGATCAGCGCTCGCGTGCGTTTGCTGAACGCGGCGCGCAGTTCATCGGGATCAAATGCCCAGGTCGGAGGATGGAGGGGCACATAGACCGGCACAGCGTTCGCCATCAAAATATTTGGCACATACGAATCGTAAAACGGCTCGATTACAATCACCTCGTCTCCCGGATCAACCAGCCCCAGTATAGCTGAGAAAATCCCCTCGGTCGCGCCAGAAGTGACGATCACCCCGCTTGCCACGTCGATCTCCAAGTTGTAGAAACGTGCCGCGTGATCGACAATCGCTTCGCGCAACGACGGGATGCCAATACCAGGGGGATACTGGTTATGCTGGCCCGACTGCAACGCCTGGATCATGTGCGCAACAATATCAGGTGGCGTGTCAAAGTCTGGCCTCCCCTGCCCCAGGTTCAGCGCGTCATGTTGCTGCGCCAGAATATTAATTTCGGTAAAAATAGTCGTCTCAAACGTTGCGACGCGAGAAGCGGAAGTGGACATACAACTCTACTCCTAAACTATTAAAAACACCCAGAACCAGCTCAACACATCTTTCAAAGCTAATAAAGTCTACCACCCCTACAATGTTTTTCCAAATGAGGTAGCATCTTGTCTAACAAGTAGGTAATCTATAAAGCCGTGGAAGTCGTAATTAAGGTCAAGTGACGAGATTGGAGAGACCCAACATGACCTGCGGAGAATTTGAAGAACTCTCAGGCGCCTACGCGCTTGATGCTGTTACCCCTGCTGAACGTCTGGCAGCAGAAGCACACCTTGCCACATGCGCAAGGTGTACGCGTCTTTTCCAGGAAACACGTGGTGTGGTCTCTCTCTTGCCGCTCTCTGTCCCACAGATTCCCCCACCCCCGTCATTACAAGGGCGTATCCTTTCGGTCATTCGCGACGAAAGCCCATTGACTCCAACAAAATAGGAAAGGGGGTTGCCAAAAAGGGAAAAAAGAAGGAAAATCCTTTCAAAAGATCTTGGTAAAACGGAAAGGAGGTCCTTCTGATGACCCATGATAGCGCAAACGAGAGAGCGAGGCAACTGCCAGTGCCCACCCAGCAACAGTTGGTGAGCTACGTGACCGAGCAGACGGAGGTGTTGGTGCCAGCGGTGCGGCGGCGCGGCAAACCGGCAACGCTGACGACGGTGCATTTGTGCCTGGGGATCGTGCTGTGTGGTCTGGAGGGCTTTGGGTCGCAACTCAAGCTCTGGCGGCTGATCTGTCTGGAGCCGATGGGGCCGTTTGCGCCAGTGTGGGTGGTCGATCAGGCTGTCTACAATCGGCTGGAACGGGCCGCAGGAGCGATGCGAGCGTTCTTTGAGCAGGTCAGCGGCTGGATGGGCGAGCAGTTGGTGGGGCTGGAAGATCGCACGCTGGCTCCCTGGGCCAGGCAGGTGCTGGCCTTGGATGAGAGTACGCTGGACGCGGTGGGACGCTGGCTGCCCGAGTTACGACGGGTGCTGCCGGGCGACCCGCGTTTGCTGGCTGGGCGCATCAGCGCCTTGTTTGATGTGCGACGGCAACAATGGGTGCGCGTGGAACTGTGGCAGGAGGCGGTCGCCAATTGCAAGCAGCAGGCGCGTCTGCTCATTGAGGGGGTGCAGGAGGGGACGCTGCTGCTCTTTGATCGGGGCTACTTGAGCTTTCCGTGGTTTGATACCTTGACCGAACGGAAGCTGTGGTGGATCAGTCGCTACGCCAATCACGCCAGTATGCAGGTGCGCCATATCCTCTACCAGGGCGAGGGGGTCGTGGATGCCATCGTGTGGCTGGGCAAGTACCGAGCCGACCGCGCCAGGTATGCGGTGCGGCTGGTGCAGTTCTACCACCACGGACGGCTGCATCAGTACCTGACCAATGTGCTCGACCCCCAGCAACTCTCGCTGGCCGACATCGCGCGCTTGTATGCGCGCAGAGGGGATATCGAACTGGCCTTCGGGGTGCTCAAAGAGCATCTCCAGGTGAGCCAGTTGTGGAGTGCCAAATGGGAGGTCGTGCAGGTGCAAATCTGGTGTGCCTTGCTCCTAGCCCAGGTGTTTCATGGCTTGCAAGTGCAACTGGCCGCCCAGGAGGGCGTGGAGCCGTTCGATGTCTCGATCGACTTGCTAGTGGAAGTGGTGCCGCGGCTGCTGCAGCGGGGCATCGCTCCCTTGCCTGCTCTGGGACGCCTGGGGCGCGAACTGGGTCTCATTCGGCCCAGCACGCGCCTGCAGGTGCAGGTGCCGTGGGTGGACCCATCCTGGATCACGCCCGCGCCACCGGAAGCCCTGCGCCCACGCGAGACCGTCCGCTATGCTCAGCGCAAGTGTGCGCCAGGGCCTCGGCCTTCGGCCAGGAAAGCGGGGTGAGCGATAGGATTTCGATTTTGTTGGAGTCAATGGGGTGGCAGGGATGAAGGGAGGGGACGTTCCCGGTCATTTCGCGACGCGTTTTGTTCTATGCCACAGCAAGCCCAAAAGCATCCTGCCAAAGCTGGGTGTGGGGACGCGATAAATCGGGTCCCTACGCCCAGGTGGGGCCCAGCGCTCGCGCACATAGAGCTCAGTCAGTCGCCAGACGGGTTTCGTTTCGTGGGGCACGCGCCGGCAGAGCATCTGGCTGAACTCGTACGGCGTCTGCCACTCACGCGGAGATAGGCCCACCCAGCTTGCAAGGCGACACAAACGCCAGTAGGTTCCAGCAACAAAGCTGCTATCGCTATAGAGATTGCGCCACCAGTATCTCGCAATGGCCACAAGCAGCACTAGAATGGAACCCGCGAGAGCCGTCAAAGATAGTTCAAGCAGCAGGTTTTGCCGCGCTGTTGCATCTGGCGATGTTGGAGTTGCTCTTGGTGATGGATCGACTGGCAATTTGGGATACGTCCCTTTTTTCTTATGCACAGGCGGTTGCGTAGGCGCAGGCTTTGTTGGCGTTGGTGATACCGTAGGAGAACTGGCAGATTGAGTATTATTTAGCGCGAAGCCGGGCGTTGGATCAAAATTGATCCAACCATATCCAGGAAAGTAGGCCTGCACCCAGCTATGCGCATCACTACCATCCACAACCCACAGGTTACGATGAGCGTTCAGATGCCCGCGACTAAAACCATTCAACACGCGAGCAGGAATCCCTAACAGGCGAGCCATGATGGTCATGGCAGTGGCATAATATGTGCAATAGCCATGATGCGTCTGTAAAAGCCAGGAAACGGCATCGACATTAGTGGGAACAGGTGGGTTATCCAGAGAATAGGTAAATTGCGCTTCATTACTCAGGTGCGCTTCGAGCATCTTTAACGCATCATACATATCTGTAGCCCCCTGCGTCCATCGTTGGGCAGTAAGCAGGACTTGATGAGGTACGCTATTGGGCACCTGGAGATATACCATTTGCAGTGTGGTGAAGTTTGTACCACTGTTCCAGTAATCCGGATTATCCTGTGGGAATGGCACTGCCGACAAATCATGGGGCGAAGCTGACGAAATACTGGAGGTGACCTGGTAATGTTCTCCTTTCGTCAAAGCACCTTGCTGGGACCAGGCAGAGACAAAGGGATCTCCATAGAGCGTTGTGGCAACATTAAAAGTCGCCGGCTGTGCAGGCCCAAAGAGATAGTGCCTTGTACCACCCGGCGGCTGCACAATCGTCACCGAAGTGGTGACGGGCGCGAAGTTTACGTTCGTATCATTCGGCAGCAAGGCGTTCGCAGCATAATTCCGCATGCTGCCCTGATCTGAAGATGTCCAGGTGTGACCATCAAAATGGTCATAGCTGAATCCCGCGAGGTACTGTGGGGAGCGAGGAGCAGCGGCGCTGCTCGTGTAATCCAACACCTCGCCGGCAGGTAAGTGCACAGAGCCAGCAATGGTCAATTGATCCCCAAAGAAGTTTGTCGGCGCCTGGAAGGGCTGAAGTACTGATCCCGGATTCTCCAACGACAGGTGGCCATGGGTAACGTTCGCCCAGGCATTATCCAGGCTATTCCATACAGTCGCTCCCGCGCCTGGCTGTCCCAGCACAGGCAAAGCCCAGCCCAGCAGCAAGGTGATCGCCAGTATGACAGAGGCGATCTGCATGAAACGCATGGTAATACCGCGCAACCAGGAACGATCAGTATATAACCCCTGGTCTTTCCAGTAATCCAACTTTATTGTCAGTTGCATACGCGCGATAAGGAGGATAAGCACAGCCAGTAAAATGGCCACAATATACGACAGGTCTTGTTTTACATAGTTCAGATTGATCAGTAATATAGAGCAATAAACAAGAGCCACGAGCCAGGGCAGGTGAGCACGATAGAGCAGCCACGCTCCGAAATAACCAAGGAAGAAACTGAGAAAAGAGAGGTAGAACAGAAAAACCATTTCACTATTGTTTATTCTGGTCGGGTCTGTAATGACTGCCCCTATCCCTGCTATCAATAATCCCCATGAGGCATGGTAGGCAATAACACTTGTCAGCCAGATCGAGAGCCAATGGCCGCTGAGGCAGGCGGCAATATGCAGAATCGGCTGTGGTAGTCGATGTACCTTGGCTATAAACAGGCCGAGGCATAAGCCAGCCGCGGCACTCCAGTACAAAATAAAGGTATGGCTCACCCAACCTACGGAACTAATAGAATAGACCACGCAGTAGACTGCCACGGCCAATAGAAGCATTGCCAACCAACCCTCTTTTGGCGTAAGCACCAGCCTCGATTTCTTTGCTGTAGATTGCGGACGTTTCGCTTTTGGCAGCCTGGGTTCGTATAGGGGTTGGCTGCGCTGGTTTCGAACGCTGGTTTCGAACATCGAAAATAGGGGAGGAATAGGTAGGCTCAGCTACTTTGACTATGTTCGACCGCATTCATAACTCCTAAATAGACAATAAGAAATACTATTTTTCAGCAATATACAGAGTATGTCACAAATAATCCGCGAGGTAGTTAATAACAGGCATCCCCATTACTTTGTGGTTATTATTTACATACGTAATGGTGTATCAAATTGTTCTATATCCAGCCTTTTTTTCTTTTGTCGGGCCTTGGCAGCCTATAGCTTCGCCATTGGCTGCCAAGGCCCGACATGTATTACGATCTTCTCTTGCCAAAAAACACCAACAACAGCGTAGGAGTGACCACCAGACAGCACGCCCCAAAGACAAAAGCGGTAGAGAGGCTCACATTCGTTTGCAGCCAGCCGGCAATCGTCGGCCCAATACTAAAACCAATGCTTCAGGTCACTCCGTAAAATCCACTCAACAAGATCAGGCATGACAATATTTTGTGCTTTATGCCCAAAATATTGTCATAGATTTCTAACAGATTAGCCCTCCTACGAGGATGATGTTATCGTGTACTTTTCTCTTGAAAGCAACGTTGTGATTGATGCTCAGTACTCGAAAGGACTCATGGATGATGACACGAGAAGATATGCAGATACTCTTGCATGTAGCTGAGTGGACGCTGAACCATCGCCATGTTCGGCATCATTCTCCTGATGTTCATCGCTGGTATGGAAACAGATATGAAACAGATGCGCCAGGTAGGAGTAGCTGCGTTCGTCTCCGCTTCCGCAGGTGTGGTGGTGCCTTTCGTCGCGGGAACGGCTTTCTCATACGCGCTCGGCTATTCTCTCCCTATGAGCTTATTTCTCGGAACACTGCTCACGGCGACGAGTGTCAGTATCTCCGCACAAACACTGAAAGAATTGGGTAAACTCCACACCAAAGAGGGAACGACAATCCTGGGAGCGGCGGTGATTGACGACGTTCTCGGCCT
>WNFY01000903.1_pt1 | contig 27582 bp, 28 predicted proteins | sample 5400091 | NCBI WGS metagenome assembly WNFY01 (sample SAMN13153364, study PRJNA577476) | soil metagenome | isolation source: 60 cm soil or saprolite under grassland replicate 1 | place: USA:California | collected 2016-06-15 | reverse complement strand
AGTTGCGAGGCAGCGACATTCCCAAGCGCGACGACCTCGTCGCGTGGAAAGAGATCGAGGAAAGCTTTGAGTACCGATAGACCGGCGGATTGCTCAGACTTGTTGGGCGTCCGATTGCTCAACAAACCGCGGCGCGGATCAAAAGAATGCCAAGGAAAGGCATTCCATAACACGAATTGCTCCGGCTTTAGGCCAAGCTTCAGCAGCGTGCTCCAGACAATAGTTGCTGTCGGCTCGGAAAAACCATCCGGGAATTGTTCACGCTTGCTTGTTCGCCTTGCCTGGGTACTGGAAAAAACTTGCTGCGGCTCAATGCCGTCGTCTTTCTTTTTTCCCAGCAAGATTCGCTCGGAGGTCATCGGGATTCCGCTGAAATGTCCGCCGCGATAACCGAGCGCCTCACCGATCACCACAAGTTTTACCTTGCCGACCCGTTTGCGAAGATAAGCGCGTAACTGTTTTCTTCGGATAGCGGGGGCGTTGCGGCCGACATCGTTTTGTTTGTCAACCTGCCACCATGGATTGAAAACAGCGCCGGATGGCGACCGGTTCAATGATCTGACGAACTTCTCGATCGGCTCCGCTGACATAATGTTCCGGAAGTTCCAAATTTCCAACCTGCAATATCCAAATCCAGGACGAGGCCCCAGATTGTTTATGAGGTCCCTGTGAATTAGTCGTATCCACCGACAATGCCAGAGTTGCCTGAAGTTGAAATATTCAAGCGATACCTTGACGCGACGTCATTGCATCAGCGCATCAGCAGCGTTGATGTGCGAAACGCATACATTTTGAAGGAGACTTCAGCGCGAGAGCTTGGGCGCGAGTTGAAAGGCCGCTCATTCGAATCGAGTCGCCGGCATGGGAAACATCTGTTTGTCCGAGCCGATGGCGAGCTCTGGTTGCGACTGCACTTCGGCATGACCGGGTCTCTTCAGTATTTCAAAAACGACGAACAAGCGCCGCGCCATGCTCGAGTGCTGTTTGTTTTCGCTAACAACCATCGTCTGGCGTTCGACGATCAGCGTCAGTTTGGCCAGATCGGACTGTTGAAAGATGTCGATGAATTTTTGAAAAAGCGCGCACTGGGCCCGGACGCACTTGAGATCGACCTCGCGAAATTCAGAAAAATACTAACGAAACGTCGTGGCGCCGTTAAATCGGTCTTGCTGAACCAGCGGCTCATCGCGGGTATTGGCAACATTTACGCGGACGAAATTCTTTTCCGCGCTCGGATGCATCCAGCGACAGAAGTCTCTCGCTTGGACGACAAAGCCCGCACCAAACTCTTCCGGGCTACACGTTACACTTTGGAAAAAGCGATCGTGGCCAAGGCCGACATGAACCAAATGCCGAAATCATGGCTTCTGCCGCATCGGGGAAAGGGCGACAAATGCCCGCGTTGTAGGCGCGAACTAAAATCGTCGAGGATCGGCGGGCGCACCGCGAGGTTTTGCCTGCATTGCCAGAAGCGACTTTGATTCACCTCGCGTGCAGGGCGGTTCTTTCACAGGGCGCAGTCTAATTTTGTTGTGTGACTAAAAGAATTTTGCTTACCGGCCGTCCCGGTTGTGGAAAGACTACGCTGGTCCAGCGCATTGTGAACGATCTGGCGTTGCCAGCCGGCGGTTTTTACACTAAGGAAATCCGCCAGCGCGGTGTGCGCGTCGGGTTCAAACTCATCACGCTCGGCGGTAAAGAGGCTGTCTTTGCCAATGTTAATTTCAAAACGTCTGAGCGCGTTGGAAAGTACGGGCTTGATCTTGCCAAGCTGGAAACTGTGGGCGTTCCAGCAATTCATGAAGCAGTTAGTGCGCAGCAACTTGTGGTGATTGACGAAATCGGACCGATGGAGATCCGATCGGCAATTTTTCGCGACGCCGTAAGTAAACTGTTCGAAACGGCAGCGCCAATTCTTGCCACAATTACCGCGCGACCGTTCCCATTCACTGATGCAATCAAAAACCGGCCCGATGTCAGAGTGGTCGACGTTCGACCGAACACTCGCGAACAACTTGTCTCCAGTTTGTCAGCCCAATTCAACCAGGCGTAAAAACGAACTCGAAGTGGAAAAATAGAACTGACCTCGTTAGCGCAACATTTCCAGCAGCGTTAGCGCGTTTCGCGGGGCGGCACCTTCGGCGTCGTTGTCGAAATAAACATGCACGCCGCGATTCTCTTTTAGCCAGCGCCGAATGCGTGTCGCCCACTTTTTGAGGGCGGGCCTGCCGTAGTTGGATGCGTATTTCCGGGTGTGACCGTGCAGCCGGATGTAAATGAGATTGGTCGTCACTTCCTCCCACATTGGCCAGTCGGGTGCGTCGGACATGCAGACAGCAACCGCATGATCGCTCAGGCACTTAGTCACTTCGTCATCGAACCAGGATTTGTGGCGAAACTCGATCGCATGTCGCGTGCTGCTCCAATGCCGCAGAGTTTTGACGAACTTCTCCAACCGCTCCGCGTCTTTTTTCAAAAAAGCCGGAAGCTGCCACACCACAGCAGCGAGCCGTTTGCCGAGAGGCGAAGCCGATTCGCGACAATGGATCACTGATTCTTCGACGTCGAGCAGCTTTTTGTTGTGCGTGACGTAACGATGCCCTTTGATGGCGAACGGAAAATTGTCGGGCGTCTCGTCACGCCATTTTTTGAAGGTGCTTTTCTCCTGAAGCCTGTAGAAAGTGCCGTTGACCTCAATTCCGGTGAAGCGTTCCGCGCAAAACCGGAGCCACTGCTTTTGCGGTGTGTTCTCGTAAAACCCGTTGCGCCAACTCTTGTAATTCCAACCACTCGTCCCGATGTATGCTTTGCCTGGCATCGCGGTTAACTGCAGGTCAGCACCTTACCTGCTCTTTCTCAGTGAGTGATCGTGTCGGCATTGCTCTCTCTTAGATTTCGCAACGCGTCGCCACCGCACGCTTCTGAAAAATTCAAGGAAATCTGGGAAAACGCATGCTTGTCGCTTCTTTGTCGAATCGCTATTCTGCACGTATGAGGTGGAATGTGGTTGCACTGCTGGTTTTGGTTGCCCTGGCCGCTGCGACGTCAAAGACATACTCGGCGGCGGCGAATTGGGCCGGTGAGTACGCAGACAAGAAATTCTTGAATAGTCAGGCGGTTTTCCAAATGAGCTTGGAGCAAAGCGAAGACACTGTGTCGATCTGGTTCAGCGCCGGTTACAATGACGGACATGGCTGTGCTCCTGAGGCGACAGGCACGGGCAAAGTGGATGCAAAAGGCTCTCTCAAGTTTACTTTTCGCGACAGCGCGAACAACTCCGGCACGGGAACGATCACGCGCGGAGGCGAGGGTATCGTCGTATCGCTCAAGACCGCACGGGTCGCTGATCCGCGGTGCCTTGTCTTTTACGGACAGAGTGTTCGCCTCAAGCGGGTGAAGTAGCATTTGGGCTGGCAGCCAAAATGAACACGTCGGCGGCGTGTGCTCCCCAGAATTCGTTACACCATCGGCCGGAAACGGCCGACGACTTCCTGCAAGCGGCCGGTGATTTGGCCTAACGAACAGACTTCCGCTGCTTCGAGCAGCATCGGGAAACAATTCTCACCGCGCTCGACAGCGTCAGCCAGTTTATCCAGTGTGCGTTTGGCTTTATCGGCATTCTTCTTCTTGAATTTGGCCAGACGGTCCACCTGTAACTGCTGCTTCTTTCGAGGCGTGCGCGTGAGTTTCACTTCCGGTATCTCGTCGCCGCCATCGCGATAGCGATTGAGCCCAATGATTGGGCGAGTCCCATTGTAGATTTGCTGCTCGTACCGATGCGCAGCGTTCTGAATCTGGCTGCGTTGATAACGGTCTTCCACCGCTGCGAGCACGCCGCCCAGTCGCTCGATCTCGCGGAACTCATCGAGAATCGCCGCTTCCACGGCGCGCTCGACTGCCTTCATCCCGGGCGAACCGCTCAACATGTTCATGGTGTGTTTGAAAATGCCGGACTCCTCCAGCAGGATTGCCTGTCCGTGCGCGGCAAGCCGGATCCATTCTTCGCTCGGTGTCGTGAACGGTTCGTCCGCGCTGTTTGAGTGGCACGAATTGGTCGCGTTCATGTAAGCGAGAACTAATTCGGCCGCGGTGCGGGTGAGATTGTTTTTGAATTCCGCGGCGATGAGGGAACGACCGCTGGTCTGAGTGTGCAATTTGAAAAGCTGCCCCCGTGGGCCGGCGCCAAACACATCGCGCATTCCGATTGCCCAAATGCGCCGTGACACACGAGCCAGCGCAATGTATTCGGCGTCGAGACCGCAATCTAGGAAGAATGAGAGACGCGGCCCGAATTGATCCACAGGAATTCCTCGCGCAGCAAACATTTCCGCGTAGGCGAAACCGTTTGATAGCGTATAAGCAGCTTGTTGCACCGGCGTCGAACCGGCTTCGCCGATGTGGTAACCGCTGATGGAAATTGGATACCAGCGCGGCATTTCCTGCGTGGTGAACTCAACCATGTCGGTGAGAAAACGCAGTGAGGCTTCGATCGGGAAAATGGTTTCGTTCTGTGCCTGAACTTCTTTGAAGATGTCCGCCTGAATTGTGCCGCGCAACTTCGGAATAACTTTTGGGCCGAATCTGCGTTTGGCCGCCGCGATGTACATCGCCATGATGACTGGCGCGGGACCGCTGATAGTCATTGATGCAGAAAAATTCGGCGAGCCGAGATCAAAACCATCATAGAGCCGCACCATGTCGTCGACCGTGTCGATGGCCACGCCGCCCTCCCCGATTTTTCCGAAGACCCCATCCGCATCGCTATCGATGCCATACAGCGTCGGCCCATCGAACGCAGTGCTGAGCCGGTGCGTGCGTTGATGCCGGGTCAGATAATGAAAGCGCTCGTTGGTGTCCTCGGCGAGCATCAAGCCAGAGAACAATCGCGTTGGTTCTTCGGTTTGAGGCAATGGCTGCCGCGATGATCGTTGCGGAGGTTCGCCGTTTTTTTCGAAGCTTTCGATCTCGCGAATCGGCTCCAAATACATCTCGCGGTAGGCACCGTTGAGAAATGGAAACTCACCCGGCAATCCTTCGCCAAAGAGATAGCGCGCGATCTCGCCCGGCTCATCGATCTCAGGCAACGCCAGACGTGGCAGCGGCACGCCGGTGGGCGTACGCGTGACTGGAATTTTCGCTTTTGTGTCGTTCCAGCGCCCCAGCAATTCACGCCCGAATTGTTTATCCGTGCGCGCACGCTTCACCTGATCGAGAACGAACTTGTTGTAGTTCTCGATGGATTCAACGACTTGTCCGAGCTTGCTCATTTTGATCCTCTCGAAATTAGCTTGAATAATTCATCCACGCCAGCGTCGCGATGCCGTTTCGCCACCGTATCGATCAGCCGCTGATCACGCCGGTTTTGCTCCAAGCGCTGTTCGATTTCCGTGTGCGCGGTGCGCGCGCGTTGCAGATCGCTTTTGTTCACCACCACAATGTCAGCAAGATCGAGCATCACGATTTTTTGCAGCTGCAACCGGCTGCCGTAATCAGGGTTCATTACCAGCACAGTCTGATCGACAATGCCGTTTTTTTGGAATGGCATCGCCTCCTGGCCAGTACCCACTGTTTCAATGATTACATAATCGAAAGCCGAGCGCGCGAGCAGCGCCAGACAGTCCTGCGTCGCAGGGGAAAGTCCGCCAGGCTGGCCGCGTGTCGCCATGCTGCGCATGAACACGCGATCGTTCTGCGAGTTGATCATGGTAGCCCGGTCGCCCAACAACGCTCCTTCGCCGATTACGCTCGGATCGTGCGACAAAATTGCGATTCTTCCCTGCGGATCTTGATTCAGTAAACGGAGCACGAGCTCGTCAATCAATGTCGTTTTTCCCGCACCGCCAGGTCCGGTGAAACCGACGACTCTTGTATTGCGGGTTGCCCGCCGCGCCGGGTGAACTCCTTGCGGACTGCGGATTTTTGATTGGGCGTTGCGCGTCGGGTATTTTCTTCCGTCTGCGTACGCGTCCTCAATTTTGGTCAGCTTATGGGCGAGTTCCTGATCAGGCGAACGTGGGCGCGACCTTTTCCTGGGCTTTCCGTAGTGCTTGCGGACATAATCGGTCATTTCTGCGAGTGAGGTTCCGGCAAAGAAAATGTTGTCCACGCCTTTGCGCTTCATTGCTGCAGCGTCCTGATGCGTGATCGTTCCGCCACCACCGCCAAAGACTTTGATGTCGTTCGCTCCGCGCTTCCGTAAAAGAGCAATGACTTCCGCGAAGAATTCGATGTGCCCGCCGTTGTAACTTGAGATGCCGATGGCGCGTACGTCCTCTTGAATGGCGGCGCGCACGATATCGCCTACTGAACGATGGTAGCCAAGATAGACGACCTCGATCCCGTGCCGGATGAATTCCAGGTTGATCGTGTTGATCGCGCTGTCATGCCCGTCGCAAATCGGGACCGCCGTCAAAATCCGAATGGGTGAAGCCATTTGCACAGATTTAGTGATTCATTGATTTAGCCATTGCAATCGCTAAATCACTGACTCATTAAATCATTAAATGTCTGATCCACTCGATTTCAGCGGCAAAGTCGCCCTCGTCACCGGTAGCTCGCGCGGGATTGGCGCGGAGATGATTAAGGCATTGGGACGATGCGGCGCGCAATGCGTGGTGAATTATGTGGCCGACGCGCAGGGACAAAACAAGACTGACGCCACCCACGTAGCCAGTGAACTCAATGAGCCGCTGGTGATTGAATGCGATGTGACAAAGTCGACGCAGGTCGAGGCGATGATGAAGCAAATACAAGATCGTCACGATGGACTGGACATTCTCGTCAACAATTCCGGAATCATCAGTGATCGCACGATTAAGAAAATGTCGGTCGAGAATTTCGAGAGCGTGGTGCGCGTGAATCTCACGGGCACATTCACAGTCACGCAAAAGGCTGCCGCGATTTTGCGAAACGGCGGGCGGATCATTAATATGTCGTCCGTTAGCGGCCAACTCGGGCTGTTTGGCCAGGCAAATTATTCGTCGAGCAAAGCAGCGATCATCGCGCTCACCAAAGTGTCGGCCCGTGAGTTTGCGCGCCAAAACATCACGGTAAACGCCATCGCGCCTGGCTTCATCGACGTCGGCATGAGCAAAGGCATGCCTGACGAAGTGACGCAAAATTTCATAAAGCAAATTCCGCTCGACCGTCTCGGTGATGTAAGCGAAATCGTAAACGCAGCCCTTTTTCTAGCCTCCCCGATGGCCTCATACATCACCGGACACGTCTTGAACGTAAACGGCGGCTTCTACATGGGATGACACCCACTCAGTCGCGACGTTTCAACGATTTAACGCTTCAACCTTTTAACCTCAGCGAGGCTCAGTCCAGCTTTTGCACGAGGAGCCAGACCAACGCCGAAAGCATGGCGGCGAACGTGGATAACACGAATGTCGCGCGCTTCGTCTGGCGTATTTTGAAGGCAGGCTTGGGGATGTCGTCGTGAATATGACTCGCCTCGAACAGCTTCATCAGCGCAAACGCGACGATAAAACCGACAGCGGCCCATTTCAGGCATCCCAGAATGGTATCAAGCATCCTGGCCCGACTCTAGCGCAGCCCACCGCCGCGCTCAACTCGCGAAAGCTTTCGGAGTCAAGGGCACGCGCCTCAGAAATTTGCAAATTTTTGGCTCGGTCAAGTCACCGGTATCGCTAGCGCTGCTGGGGTGCGTCGTTTGCTGTTTTCTGCGCAGAAAATGTGTTGCCCATTGGAAATGCGTTGACTGCAATCTCACGGTTTGTTTACCCTCGCCTGCATGACTAAAAGATTCATAACTCTTTTCTTTGTAATCGGACTTGCCACCGCTTGCGCTGTCCAAGCGCAATCGCCTACCCCGGGAGAGTCGCCTGCAGGAGCGCCCGCGCCGGCAAAACGTGGCACGCACAAGAAAGCTCAAACGACGGCGTCACCAGCAGAGACCGCCGCCTCGTCTTCACCTGCTGCGGCGCCCGCGACTTCACCGGCAGGCAAGCGCGGTCGTAAAAAAGCGGGGGCTGCGGCAGCCGCAAGTCCCTCCGCATCACCCTCACCTAAGTTCAACCTCGGCGGTCTGTTCAAACCGAAAGGTTCCGCCGCAGCCAGTCCAGCTGCCGCGACTGGCGCCTCCGCAAAGACTAGGAGCGCCGAGGCAGCAGCTAATCCTCCTGCACCTGGTGGTGGCCATGGTCTGGTGTGGGTTAACACAGACTCGCATGTATACCACAGGGAAGGGTCGCAGTTTTACGGCACGACCAAGAAGGGCAAATACATGACTGAAGCCGAGGCGGTCAAAGAAGGAAATAAGGCCGCGAAGCCCCAGGGCAAAGGCCAATAGAATCGAAGGGGAATCGGCCGAATCCGGTTCAATTCAGAGTTAGACCGGGCGTAGCCGCTGCGCGAGCTACGCCCGGCTGCTTTCGACGATCATTCGTTGGTCAGGCTTTGGAGCGCGTCGGCCAATGTTTCGAAAGTAGCGATTTGGATTTCGGGACCGTAATGGAATTGCGACAGAATATTGAGACCAATGTCTTTGTGTGGGTCGGGCATCACTCGCGTTACGGAAGCGACCCTTTTTTCAGCAAGCGCATCCATGATCTCGGCAACGTGAGGTGCTGCCGCCGGATCCATTGATTCCAGCCATCGGAAATCAGCAAGAACGCGGATGCCGGGCGCAACATCGCGCAAAAGCTCGCGCACCTGCTGCGCGACGAGTTTCGCCTGCTCCGCAGTGACTTGCCGCAGAGCGCTGATCACAAGGAGACGCTTCGATCGATCGATCTCAACTGAATACATTCTTCGTGATCACACGATGCAGTCTGCGTCGCAAGCCGGTGCTGTAATCACCCATCGATCTCTCGCTTCGTCCATTTGCGCAACAACTGATGGCTGCCAAAGATCCCGCTAGCAGACTTTGCATAACAGCTGTTGGGTTGTCGCTAATGCGTTTTGCTTCTTTATTTCTCCCGTGACGGCGACAGATATCACTGTTTGGATCATCTCCGCGCTTTTGGCAGTCGGCATCGGTTTGAGCAAGTATGCGAAATGGAGAACACGCAACAGACTGGTGCGCGACCTCGCAGCCATGGATCACGAGCGCCGTGAAAAAGTTCTCAGCCGCATGAATCCAGAGGTCGCAATGGAGGCCCGGCAAGAATTGATGCGACGATTTCACATAAACTGACCCGCCGTCCATCCCGTTTCGAATTTGTACTCTAATTTCTCCCGAATTCTCCGATGTCGTCTGCGCCTTTTGAAATGATCGTTCCGGTGCTGCCAGGCGATATCGACGAGCAAAATCACGTAAACAACACTGTTTACCTGAGATGGGTTCAGGATGTTGCTACAGCTCACTGGCGAGCCCTCGCCAGCCCGGACGCCCAGGAGAACATCGCCTGGGTTGTCTTGCGACATGAGATCGACTATAAAGCGCCTGCCATCGTCGGCGACGAAGTCGCGCTGCGAACGTGGGTGGGCAAAGCTACCCGGCTTACGTTCGAACGATTCACAGAAATCCGGCGTAATCGCGATGGCCGGCTCTTGTCAAAGGCTCGGACTCTATGGTGCCCGATAAATGCGCAAACCAGCCGACCGATGCGAATATCGGGAGAAGTGCGAGCGCAGTTTTCAACCTGATTGCGTTTTCGAGGAGTTGATCATTGAGCGCTGAGCGTTGAGCGTTGGGCGTTGGAAGTTCCATCTCCTGATTCACGCCCGGTCATCGCTTGTTATTGCGCGACATTTCTCAAGCCAGAGATGTTGCATATTTATCGGCAAATCACAGGCTTGGAGCGATGTATTCCTGTGGTGATCGCGCAGAAGCGCGAACAAGCTGGACGCTATCCTTTTGACCAGATTCACATGGCTCCCAAGCCGGCAACGCATTTCTTGCGCCGCTTTTGGTTCAGGCAGTTGCGTAACGCTCCATGGCAGATTTCGGATGGCGAGCTGCGCGCATTGCAGAGCATTTTAAGGAAGACTGGCGCTCGCCTATTGCACATTTACTTTGGCCAAATCGCTGTTCATCTCCTGCCGCTGATTCGCGCATGGAAAAAACCGTCCATCGTTTCGTTTCACGGCGCCGATGTCACCGTGGACATGAACAAGCCGGCTTATCGCGAAGCCACGCGACAAATGCTCGACGCAGTCAAGCTGGTCCTGGTTCGTTCCGAATCGCTGCGGCGCGCAGTCATTCATCTGGGTTGCGACGAGAAAAAGATCGAGATCCAGCGAACCGGGATTCCGCTGGAAGAATTTCCTTTTTGTGAACGAAACTTCGTCGCCGCGGCGACCGAATGGCGATTCCTGGAGGCAGGCCGCTTGATCGAAAAAAAAGGTCTGCCAGTCACGCTGCGCGCGTTTGCGGTTTTCTTGGGACGACATCCGAATGCGAACCTAACCATTGCAGGAGAAGGGCCCTTGCTCAGCCAACTCCAGAGTTTGGCGCGTGACCTGAATATCGACGGTCGCGTTTCATTCACAGGGTTTATTTCGCAGGAGCAACTCCGCAAAATCTATTATGCGTCGCATATTTTTTTACATCCGAGCCAGACGGGCCATGATGGAAATCAGGAGGGCATTCCTAATTCGATGTTGGAAGCGATGGCCAGCGGCCTGCCTGTGTTTGCTACCAGGCATGGGGGCATTCCAGAAGCAATCGAGAACGGCATTTCTGGCGTCCTCGTGCCTGAGCGAGATCATGAAAAATTGGCGGCTGCGCTGCTCGATGCGGCGAAAGACCCCGGGTTCCTTTCGCGGATCGCGCGCAATGGCGCCGAGATCGTTCGAAAAAATTTCGATCTGCGCCCGCAGGCGCAGCGCTTGGAAGATATCTATTTGCGGACAATGCAAATGTAGCGCGTGCGACCGGTTGCGATTTTCTCTTTCCGAGGTGGTCCTGGAAAGTTTTTACCTATTGATGCGGCTGGACTTATCGGGCTTTGCGAAATAGAGATGCTACTATGAATTCCTTCCACGCGTTATTCGTTGCGCTTGTATTCTTAGTCGTCAGCGCCTTCACCGCACGGGCCCAAACGCCGGCGGAAAAACCGTCGGCACCCCTGAAAGCCGTGGCGGTGCTTCATCCCACCGCAGGCAGCAAAGTCAGCGGTACGGTTACCTTCACCGAAGAGGCCGATGGCGTACAGGTTCGGGCGGAGATCACCGGCCTGACTCCTGGCAATCATGGTTTTCATATCCATGATTTCGGCGATTGCAGCGCAGCCGATGCGAGTTCAGCTGGTGCTCATTTTAATCCGACCAACAATCCGCATGCAGGACCTGACGCAGCCGAACGGCATGTAGGTGATATGGGAAATGTAGAAGCAGACGCGTCGGGCAAGGCGACGCTTGAATACGTGGACCATCAAATCTCGCTCACGAACGACCAACGGTCTGTGATCGGACGTTCCGTTGTGGTCCACGCCAAGGCGGACGATCTCAAATCCCAGCCTTCTGGCGACTCCGGAGCGCGCGTTGCCTGTGGCGTCATCGGCCGGGCAAAAAGCCAGTGAACGCAATTGTGGGGTTGCGCGTTCGCATTCCTGGGTGCTTGATCAATGTGATCCCCGAAACTGGTTGCTAAATCTCTTTGCTCGACAGCGCTCGTTTCATTTGATCAAATTGGAAAAACACCGCCGTCCACGCCTATGCCACGAATACCCAAAACTGAATTGTCGCCGGACAACGGCTGCGTCATCGACATGAAATGGCAACTTGGTCCGCTGAGTTATCACGCTTCTGCGGCTGGGAAAGAGCCAGTGCCGCTTGTGACGCAGTCAACTCGCTTGCCGGAAATTGTGCTTTACGATCACGTTGGATTCAAAGGTGCCTATGCTCGCACCAACTTGAGTTTCCATTACGTCGGTGATTTTTGGAACGACCGCATCAGTTGTCTCATTGTCGTAAACGGCGTTTGGCGTTTTTATCGTGACGACTATTACAAAGGACCTTACTGGGATCTCGGCCCCGGCTACTACGAAAGTTTTTTTGCTGAAAAGGGCCCGGACGACGTCGTCAGTTCGTTTCAGTGCATCGCTCTGACATAGAATAGCGCGCGCTACGCAGCCCCGTCGGTTGCAAGGTCGAAGACCCGTTCTGCACAGCCCCAGGAGACGGTGAACCCGGAGCCGCCATGGCCGTAGTTGTGAACGATAGTGCGGCCGTTGCGCAACTGATCTCGCTCTACGCGAACGCCTGATTTGCGAAATGGACGTAGCCCGACGCGCTCGCCGAGAATATTCGGTTTCTCAATCTTCAATGCACGCGCGCACTCAGTAACGATTCGCTTGGTCGTTGCGGAATCAGCAGCGAGATCGTTGCTGAGCTCGTTCGTTCCGCCGAGAACACAATCATTCCTGCGTGGGATTGCGTACATCAGCGGTGCATCATCACAAACAACGGCGTATGGAAGATCTTTGATTCTCGGCACGATCGCGACCTGCCCGCGGTGAGGCTCAAGGTCGGTGTCCCGGACGAGTTCGCGGGCGCCGATTCCCGCGCAGTTAATCACAACATCGAATTTTGGATCGACGTCTTCGAGCTGCGCGAAATGAATATTCGCGGCGATTGATCCGCCAGCGGTGACAAAACGATTCGCCAGGTAATCCAGATAAATCGTTGTGTCCATCAACGGAACGCGCAGCGAGAACCCACTCTTGAATATCTTGAGAGATCTGATTCGCTCACGTCCCGTTCGCTCAGCTCCCGGCCTTGTCGCGGCTTCCACAGCCGCTCCGTTCTCGACTTCGCTCGAACTGACAGGCGGTAAGCTCGGGACGACAGCTCGCGCGCCGAGTGGAATGGCCCAGTCTGGGATGTGAATTTTTTCAGTGCGCGAAAATTGGCGCAGCTCAATCATTGAAACGCCGCTATCGGGATTGCGAGCGAGATCGATAAGCGTCCGGCAACTCCCGAGTGCCCAGGGAATGACTTTGTCCGCCGGCTCTGCATCGTAGGGGAACCAGAGCGCCGCAGCCGCTCCAGAGGTTGTTTGCTGGCCGATTTCTTTGGCGAAGATGGCTGTTTGGTATCCATGCTGAGCGAAAACCAGACCGCAGGTTAGACCTGAGATGCCAGCGCCGACGATTGCGACCTGATGCTTCATCCGAATCATCTACGTGCAATGAGCCGCCGCGTCATATAGGATGGCGGGCGATGGTCTCTTTAAATCGAGATGGACTGACAGAAAAGGTACTCGCGGGCGAACGAATTTCTGTGGACGAGGTGCTCGAATTGTATCGCTGGCCGCTCGAAGAGGTGGGAGCGCTGGCCAATGCGAGGCGTGATTTGGCAAAGGCGAAAAGTTATGCCGGACGTGGACGCGAGATCGTCACCTACATCGTGGATCGAAACATCAATTACACGAACGTTTGCAATGTTTACTGCAAGTTCTGCGCATTTTATCGCACGGAGAAGGATGAAGATCATTACGTCCTCTCGTTCGAGCAGATCGATCAGAAACTCGACGAACTGTCTTCCGTCGGCGGTGTTCAAATCCTGATGCAAGGGGGACATCATCCGAAATTGCCGCTTCAATGGTATATCGATCTACTGCATCACATTCGGGAAAAATATCCGCACATCAATATTCACGGCTTCAGTCCGCCGGAGTTTCAGCATTTCGCGGAGACCTTCGGGATGCCGCTGTGCGAAGTGATTTCGGAATTCAAGCAGGCTGGACTTGGATCGATTCCGGGCGGCGGCGGAGAAATTCTGGTGGATCGGGTGCGGAAGAAAATATCGCCATTGAAAATTAACAGCGATCAGTGGTTGGAGGTAATGCAAACAGCGCACCAGCTCGGATTGAAATCCAGCGCGACGATGATGTTTGGACACGTGGAGAGTATTGAAGAGCGGGTCGAACATTTGCGGCGCATTCGCGATCAGCAGGACCGCAGCGGTGGATTTACGGCGTTCATCTGCTGGACGTTTCAGCCTCAGCATACCGTTTTGAAGGTCAAGCAGCCGACCGGCGTGGCCGAGTATTTGCGGACACAGGCACTTGCCCGCATTTTTTTGGACAACATCGACAATATACAAAGCTCCTGGGTCACGCAGGGTCCGGAGATCGGCCAGATTGCACTCCGATACGGCGCGAACGATTTCGGATCGGTGATGATGGAAGAGAACGTCGTCAGCAGCGCCGGAACAACATTTCGATTAGATGCCGGGCAAATTGAATCGCTTATTCGCGACGCGGGTTACGAACCGCGCCGGCGAAACAATTGGTATGAACTTTTGAATTGACGGAGCCGGCGGTGATGACCAAACCGCGTGCCTCTGTGAAAAACCTTGACGACTGACCCCTTCTTTCCGATATAGCCGCCTGTCCTGCGTGGGCTCGCTTGCGCGGGGCCGCGCTTCTTAACCTATGAGATATTTTTCTGGATGGATGCGCCCCCCGCCGTTTGCAATTTGGGCCGCTTCCTTTTGCGCGCTACTTGCTGCCACGGTCGCGCGGGCGCAAGCACCCCAGGCGCCGCCGCAGGGACCTCCCATCGTCCGCTCAATTGAAGTGGAGTACACAGGCCCCGGCACTGTCAGCAAGGAACGAATTCTCGCACAAATTCGGACCAGGGTGGGCCAGCCATATTCCAATGAGGTCGTCGAACAGGACATCGCCGCTCTCTACAAGACTGGCTCGATTCAAAACGTTCGCATTTTCGCTCAGCCCCAAGGCGATGGGTTAAGGGTGATCGTCGCTGTGCAAACGCGTTCGATCCTTCGCGAGATCGTAATCGACGGCGCCGAACGCGTGAAAGCACAAAGACTGCGCAAAGAAATCAAATTGAAACTGAACCAGCCGGTCAACGAACAGCAACTGGAAGAAGCCCGGCAGAAAATCATAGAAGTTTATCAGGGGCGCGGCTTCACTGACGTCAGCGTTCAATTTCGAGTAGATCCAATCGACGAGAAACGCGGGACATCGCGCGTTGTTTACACTGTCAATGAAGGAGTCAGAGGCGCAGTGAGCCGAATTAATTTCGAAGGAAACCCGCATTTTAGCGCAAAGGTGCTGCGCAAACAGATGAAGACGCGCGGCAGGACCCCCATTGCTTTCCTGGATAAGTCCGGCCGCTTGGATGAAGTGCAGTTGCAACAGGATCTGGACAAAGTCCGCGAATTTTACCAGGACCACGGCTACATCGACGTCGAAATCAAAGACGTGCGCAGGGAACGCATGGAGAAGGGCCCAATGATTCTCACCATTGTGGTTGCTGAAGGTCCGCAGTATCACGTGCGCAAGCTGGCCATTACAGGTTATCAAAACACGACGGAACAGAGGATTCGTGCGCTGCTAAAAATGAAGGAAGGCAGTGTCTATTCGCCCAAGCAGTTGCGCGATGACGCCAAGGCGGTGGCCGATGCATATGGCAGTGGCGGCTATGTCGACCTTGTAGTCCAGCCGGAAGGGACGCCGGCCGGTCCTGCTCTGATCGATGTACATTATGGCATTGAGGAAGGTGTTCGCTCGTTTGTAAATCGAGTCAACATTGAGGGGAACACGCGCACCAAGGACAAAGTCCTCCGGCGCGAAGTTCTCGTTGCGCCGGGAGACGTCTTTAACACTGTGCGCGTGGACATCACCAAGAAACGTCTCGAGAACCTGGGGTACTTTGCAAAAGTCGAGACTTACCCAGAAGACACCGACATTCCGGGGCGCAAGGATCTCACCATCCTGGTGCAGGAAAAACGTACCGGTTCGCTAAGCTTCGGCGGCGGATACAGTACTGTTGATGCATTGGTTGGATTTGCGGAACTCACACAAGGCAATTTCGATCTGTTCAACTGGCCTTCATTTACCGGAGGAGGCCAGAAATTCAGGCTACGCGTTCAGTACGGCACGGAACGAAAGGACTTCGTTCTCTCCATAACCGAACCGTACTTCCTCGATCGGCGATTGTCCCTGAATGGTCAGGCCTTTTATACGGAGGCAAACTATCTGAGTTCCGAGTACGACCAGCGCAACTACGGGTTTGCCTTCGAGTTGCGCAAACCGATCAATGCATATATGTCCGCAACGTTGGGATACCAGCTGCAGGACGTCGATATTTTTAACGTTGCCGGTAGCGCATCTGACTTCATCAAATCGCAAGAAGGTTCGTTTACCGAAAGCAAGATTTTCAGCGGCGTCGTGTTCGACTCGCGCGACAACCCCTTGCTCTCGCGCCACGGACAACGCTTCAGCTTTTCGCCTTACGTCGCAGGCGGCTTTCTTGGAGGCAACACTCAGATCTACGGATTGGACTTCGAAGGATCGCAATATTTTCATCTTCCGTGGGACACCATCCTGCTGATTAACGGCGAAGTCGCCACAGTCAGTCAGTGGGGAAACGGGAATAATGTACCAATCTTCGAGCGGCTTTACCTTGGAGGCTCAAATAACCTGCGCGGATTTCCGTTTCGCGAAGTTGGTCCGCAAGATGAGAATGGCGAACCACTCGGAGGAAAGACGATGTGGCGCACGACGATTGAATGGACTTTCCCGATCATTGAAAAAGCGCGCGGAGCAGTTTTTTACGATACCGGTTTTGTTAACAGCGACCAGTGGTCCTTCGGTTTCAACCATATTGCCTCGGATATTGGTATCGGGCTTCGCCTTGATCTGCCGATCGGCCCGTTGCGCCTCGATTATGGGTATCCAATACAGCGCGATGGATATAACGGTGGCGGTCGCTTCAACTTCAACGTGGGTTATCAATTTTGAACGAATATATGTGGTTGCAGTCTAACGCGATTCCAAGCACTGTATCCTCCATTTTATGAAAAAGTCTCTGTCTACAATCCTCGCATTGACGCTAGCCTTTCCGATTGCGGCTCTTGCACAAGGCACAATGAAAATCGGAACAGTTGATATGCAGCGTGCGTTTAAGGAATACAACAAGACCAAGGAAGCCGAAGTAAAAATCAATGATGCCAAAAATGCCGCCAAGAAAGAGTACGATGACCGAGCGGAGTCTTACAAAAAGGCCCTGGACGAAATCAATAATCTGAACAAGCAGCTGGAGTCGCCGGCCCTGAGCGCGGATAAGAAGACCCAGACGGCAAAGGAGCGGGATGACAAGATTGCCAACATCAAAAACATGGAGCGTGAGATCAGCGATTTCCGTCAAACTCGCGAACGACAATTGCAGGAGCAGTTGATGCGCGTGCGAGAAGGAATCGTGAAGGAAATCACCGACGTCGTGATGGAGAAGGTCAAAACCAATAATATGGATCTCGTGTTCGACAAATCGGGCATGAGCATTAATGGCGTCCCGTTCCTGCTGTACTCACACGACAATATTGATTTTACGAACGACATCATCACCGTGCTCAACAAGCCGGGACGCGCTGCGAGCTCCAGTGCGAAAGCAACTTCATCCGCCACTCCGGCAAGAGCTGCGAAGCCTTAACATTTAAATTCGACAATTCGGAAATACACGCGAGCTAAACTCGCGTGTATTTTTTTCGTACGAATGAAAACCAATGGCCCATTTGAAAGGGGAACGATTGGTGGACGGTTACGGCCTGCGAAAATATCGATTCTAATCCGGCATCCAATCCTGCAGGCGATCTTAGCATTTCTTGCGTTCTGCTCAAGCGCGCTCGCGGAGAATTGGGAGGCGACGCTCAGCAGGGACCCGGCCGGAAATTTTCCGGAGCTGCGCCCCTTGCGCGCGTCTTATCGCTTCGGCTGGTCTGGCCTTACGGCAGCGACTGGAGATGTTCACTTCACAAAGCCATCTGAAGACAAGTTTGAACTCGACGGAACGGGACGAACCATTGGCCTGGTTCGGGCCTTGTGGAAATTCGATGGGAACTACCAAGCAGCCGCCAGTGCCGAGACGCTGCGGCCGATCGAAACCCAACAAATCGAAAACTATCGATCAAAGAAAATTGTCACCCATCTCACTTTCACAAACAATGGAGTGACTCGCTCGAGAACGGAAGGTAAGGGCGCAGCGGAAGCGAAGACTCGCCAGTTTAATTTCCCCAACCTCTTCGATCTATTTTCCGCCATGCTTTATTTGCGCAGTCAGCCACTTAAAGACCACAGCGTTTACCGTGTTGTGGCCTATCCCGCGACCAATGCCTACCTTGCTATTGTTACGGTCATTGGCCGGGAAAAAATCTCGGTGCACGCCGGGAGTTACAGCGCAATTAAGCTCGATTTGCAGCTCAAGCGCATTGGCAAACACCGCGAATTAGAACCGCACCGGAAATTTCGTCGCGCCACGATCTGGGTATCCGATGATGCGGAGCGACTTTTGCTTCGCATTGAAGCGCAGATTTTCGTCGGCACAGTTTTTGCCGAACTACAATCAGCGCGCTTCGACAATCCCAAATAGCACACGCGTTCTCGCCACCGCGATGGTTCGTACGTTCCGCGACGTCACTCAGGAACCCATTCACCGTGAACCGGCGGGCCAGGCGGGGGACGCCAACGTCTGCGCGAGGGATCGTAAAATGGTTCGCGTGGTTGCGGTAACAAGCGGAGCGCGGCGAGCGTTTGCAAATCAAGGCGCCCTGTTACAGGAAGTTTGGCTCGTGCTTGATACGCTCGTAGCGAAAACTCCATTGCCGGGCCATAGATTCCATTGACCTCCTCGTGATAAAGGCCGCGTCGCGCCAGCGCGATTTGAGCGGAAACTATCACGTTGCGTTGCACTTCGGGCGGGGCAGTTTCAAAAGGCGTCCGCGCAAGTACTCCCGCCGCCGAGGTAGCCGGAGCGACGGGGTTGGAGGGATACACTTGCTGATCTTGCGGCGCATTCGGGAAAGTCTGAACCGGCGCCGGCGTCATGTTCGCTCCCTCAATGGGAGATTGGTCGCCAGGCCTGGGGAAAACGGGGCTGGGCGATGCGGGCTTTGCCGCTGGTTGTGCGGCGGCTGAAGAGTTAATTCGGAGTGATTGAAGCGTCTCACTATTGAGCTGACCGTTCACCTGTAGTCCACTGCGAATTTGATAACGGCGAACTGCTGCGGTTAAATCCGAACTCATCTGACCGGTGATCTCACCGTAATAAAAGCCCTGGTCTTTCAAGGCCTGCTGCACGCTTTCAACCATCTGGTCGGCTCGCGCCAGCATGAGGGATCCGATGAAGATCAGCGCAGCGATCTTGGCCTTCATTGTAATGTTATTTGGACGCCTTCGTTTTCCGGCCTATTCACCGCTTTCCTGGATCTGTTACCGCCAGCGTTGGCTTACGCATCGTAGCGTCCCGATAATGCAAAATGCCGTCAGCAACGGCTGCGGCGATCTGGTCGCGGTAATCTTCGCTCGCAAGTTTGGAAATGTCCTCTTTGTTTGTGAGAAATCCTCCTTCGATCAAGGCGGCAGGAGAAGTTACGTTTGCGATCACAAAAAATTGTCCGGGTTGTGTGCCTCTATTGATAGCCCGTGTGCGGGCGACCAGCGCTTCTTGAACGAATCCTGCGAGTTTTTGACTTTCAGGATTCGGCGACTCGGAAAGTGGTCGCCATAAAAAAGGCAGCCACGAAGCCACCGAGGAGGCTGTGGCGATTTGATGCGAGGCGTAATAAGTCTCCACCCCACTGGCGACCGGCTTGTTGTCCTCGTTGAAATGAATGCTGACGAAAATGCAATTTCTGATCCGATTCGCGAACGCCGCGCGATCTGCCAGCGAGACATAAGTATCCCCCAGGCGAGTCATCAGCGTCGCGATTCCTTCCGAGTCGAGTAAACGATCGATTCGTCGCGCCACGTCCAGAGTGAGATCTTTTTCGAGTAACCCCCCGCACATCGCACCGGAATCCTGTCCCCCATGGCCGGGGTCAAGAACAACTACTGCAAACGGACCGGGTGCAGCCGATGGCTGTGCTGCTCTCGGTTCCGCGGCGGACTTAGCTCTTTCCGTCTGGCGGAACTGCATCCAGACGAAAGACGCCATCATCAGCAACAAGCCAGAGAGAGCCAGGGTATTCCGAAGCAGTTTCACTTGTGACCTCCGGACGATGATTTTTCCCCATAGATTAGTCGCGGATCAAGGGACGTAATTCTTTGTCCGACAACGAACGATAGCGAATTGCCCTGCTGGCGTCACGCTCAAGCAATGCCGCCTCGATTCCAGCATTGGTGAGCTGTTCCTCTCGATGTTTCCTAACCGCAGCGCGGTCTGGTGCTTCTTTTGCATCGTCAGTTTGTAAAGTCATATGCCCGATGCTCCATGCGTCGAGCGCGGAGTTGAGCACCGTCTCGAGGTTGGCATCCTGCGCGTGCTCAGTTGCGAGAAGTGCTTCCATTTGTTCTCTCGATTGCTGTGTCCCGCTGAGTGCGGCAAAGTCCTGCCGCGCTTGCGCGTATGTTGCGCCGTTGGTCGCGATCTCACCATCGTATTCCACCCGTAAAAACAAATCCTCCTCGGGTCGTTCTCCGACCTCGGCGAAGAGCATTCGTGCCAGGTACGGTGCCCCATAAACTTGTTCAAACGCGTTCTTCATTACGGGACTGAGCGAGTAATGTACGAGCCGTCGCAATGAAACATCTGCCGCAGACCGGGTGAAGCCTTCCGTGCTGGCCAATTCGATCGCCGCCATTCGCAATCGCTCGATGTCCCCGGGATGACCTATCGCACCCATGGCAATGCGGTCGTAGACCTCAAAAATCTTCTGGCGCGACTGACTGACGGTGAGAAACAAAATGCCGTCGCGATAACCGAGCGCCGCGATCGGACTGCCCGGAGCGAGTTGCGCTTCGATGTACTCGCGGCGGTTGGCGATTGCTTCGACCCAACGATACGGTTCTTCAATCATGCGACCGTCTCCTTGAATACCGCGGCAATTTTGCTCTCCGGCAAAGTAGTGATGCCGTCGCGCGATACGATTTTGATAAGCGGATAAATCTTTCCGTCGCGATCTACGCCGCCCGTCGCGGTGTCGGATTGCGCAGCGGTATCTAATGCACGCAACGCAATCGATACCGCTTCGTCTTCGCCTAATTCCTGCAGTGGCTTCGCACCCCAATTGTTTTCGTAAAAGAGAATGCCGCGCACCGCTGGCGATCCGGACCCCGTTGCCGCGTAATCGGTCGCTTCAAATTGTGCCCCCATCGCATCGTAAAAATAAAGGCGCGCCTCGGGCTTCGGATGAGAATCGTAAGTTGCGAAGATCGGCACCACGACTCCCACGCCTTGCATGACGAACCCGAAATTGTCACGCAACAACTTGGACAGAGCGCGCACTTTGCCATCGACGCTCATTTCCTGCAGTTGAGTTCGACGAAAATATTGAAATGAGTGTTCGAGCACGCGCGCCATCTCCCACGCTGTTGCTGGCACGCCGGCAATTGCCATGATCGAGTGCCGATCGATTTCCAAAACCTTGTCCGCGCGATCGTAGACGACAGTGTTGCCAGCGGTCGCGCGGCGGTCGCCTGCCACCAGCACGCCTCCTGAAAATTTGAAGGCCAGAATCGTAGTCGCCTCAGTTGGTTGCCACATCTTCTGAGGTGTTCCGGCCTGTGGCGCAGGATTCGCAGCCGCTGGAGCCAGCAAGCCTTTGCGCCGCAACAGCACAGGGAAATCACCGACTGCACCAGAAAAATTCTGGTCAAACGCCACCAGGGACCGCTCCATTATTGGCCGGTGCGCTGGCGATAGCGCTTGGATTGGTTGGGATCCACCTTGCGCATTTTTTTAAGAAGATCCTTCGTGTCCGGCCGCGAAATATCCGGTGAACGTGGACCTCCACCATCGCCTTGTTTTGGACCCAACGGAGCCGGTTCCACCGGCTTCTGAATGCGCTCAGGCATAAAAAAATCTAAGAGCAAAAATTGGAAAGGCAAGCTGCACGCTTCGCGTCGTCAAAAAGTTGAACCGTTGAAGGGTTAAAAGGGTTGGAGCCGGACTCCGTTGTAATGAATCACGAATCACCCTTCGCTTTTTGATGAAGCTTGCCAGATAAATCCGCTGATGGCAAAGTTTTGCCCCGATGAAGCTCGTAGCGACTTTTTGTGCGACGTTCCTGTTCGGGTTGCTTTGCACTGGGTTTGCTCAAACCCCTGAGACGAAGGCTGGCAAATCAGAGGATAATACGCAACTTGAAGCGCTGGTAAAAAAGATGGACGAACAGAATGCGAAGATTGACGCGCTTTCTCAGGAGATCCTCAAACTGGAACAGCAAATCGCGCACATTCGCCCGGGCGTAATGATTGGAGAAAGTACGCCCTCGGCAGCTAGCCCTGCCGCTGCCGTTGCAGCTGGATCTTCACCACTTCCGGCTGGCGCAAATACGCACATCGTCGCACGCGGTGAGACGCTCACTTCGATCGCCAAAATGTACAAGGTTACCGTAGACGAATTGCAAAACGCGAATCATATCGAAGATGGCCGCAAGCTGCAGGCCGGACAGACCATTATTATTCCGGTTGCGTCGCCGGCGGCTTCCAGTTCGCCATCGCCAACAGAGTGAAGCAAGGCTCGTGAATCAAAGCTGGTTTCTGCGCAAGCACGAAGATGGAAGTACCTTTGGTCCGGTGCGTTTTGATCAAATCGCGCGCTGGGCAGCTGCGGCGCAAATCGCACCGCACGATACGCTTTCTAACGACCGGCAGACCTGGCTGAAAGCGCCTATGCTGACTCAGCTCGGTATGGACTGGTTGGTCGAGCTTACCAGCGAGCATTATTATGGCCCGACAACCCTGGGAGCTCTCCAGGAATTTATTCGGCTCGGCGAAATCGATGGCGAAACTCTCGTCATCAACACTCGCACCGGTGCTCGTTGCAAGATTGAGGAAATGCCCCAGTTGTGGGAAACGGGACAACCAGATGCCGCGGATGCCCAAACCGAAATTCAACTGGGGGACCCTGTTGGACCGGCAGTGGCAAGAATGTCGTTTCGTCTCCAGGAGCAGATTCGTGATCTCGAACAAACCTTGGAAGAAGAGCGCCGCGCTTTGATGGAAGCCGAGCGACGATACGCTGAGCTAAAAGAAAAATACGATGCGCTCATTCAGCGCGTCGGAACATAGATTTTTGATCTGCCTGACACCACGAAGCCTGGCGACGCTGGGTGTACATACGGGGTAGCACCCCGCTAAATAAGGGCCAGGCAGAAGAGTCTTGTGGTCGCACCCACGGATGCCTTTCTGTCAGCAGACTGGCAATTGTTCCTTTGATTCGGGCGTCTGTGAAGCGGCAATTTCTGCCGGCGATTCTGTTTCCCGTAGCGGAGACGTTTCGAGCAAACTTTGCTGGCATAACTGCGCGTATTTTCCACCGAGCGCCAGCAATTCGTCGTGCGTTCCGCGCTCGATGATCCTGCCATGATCGAGTACCAGAATTTGGTCCGCACGCACAATTGTGGACAGCCTATGCGCGATGACAATCGATGTGCGGTTCGCCATCAGACGCTCCAGCGCTTCCTGAATCAAGCGCTCCGTCGCGGTGTCCACACTCGCGGTTGCTTCATCGAGTATCAAAATAGGCGGATCTTTCAAAAGGGCTCGGGCAATAGAGAGCCGTTGCTTTTCGCCTACGCTTAATTTCACTCCACGCTCACCCACAACGCTTTCCAAGCCTTCCGGTAAACGTTGGATAAATTGCTGAGCGTTCGCTGCAACCACGGCGCGCCATAATTCGGCGTCAGACGCTTCCGGTTTTCCCATGAGCAGGTTTTCGCGGATCGATCCGTTGAACAAAAAACTTTCCTGCGTTACCACACCGATCACCTCGCGTAATGCACGCAGGTCATATTCCCGAATTGGTTTCCCGTCGACGTAGATTTGCCCACCGGTGAATTCGTAGAAACGCACGAGCAGATTCACCAGTGTCGACTTACCCGCGCCGGTTGCGCCCACCAGCGCGACGGTCGCACCTGGCGGCGCGTGAAAGGAAACATTCCTCAGCGCGGGCAATCCCTCCACGTAGCTGAAGCTCACGTCCTGATAGCGAATGTCTCCCAAAATCGGGGCAAGCTCAGGCTCAGCGCCCATCGAGGCCCGGACGATAGCGCCTGGCTCCGCCGGTTCGTCGAGAATTTGGAACACGCGTTCACCGGCGGCGCGTCCGGCTTGCACGAGTTGATTAAGCTGATGCAATTTCCCGATCGGTTCGTAAAAAAATCCGGTGAGCATGAGGAAAGCAATGAGATCGCCGAGTTGCATCGTGCCGGCCAGAACGGCTTTTGTTCCGACCGCGATCAAGAGGACGACGCCTAACGAGCCAATCAGATACATCGACGGGTGATACATCGCCCAAACCCGCATGACGACGAGCGTGGCCCGCCGCAATTCGTTGCTCGCGTTGTTGAATCGCTCGTGTTGTTCGCGCTCGCGGCTGAAGCTTTTGATTTGCCGAATGCCGGCGAGATTATCGTGGAGTAGCGCGTTCATGTCCGAGGAAGCGCGCCGTTGCAATCGATAACGGCGATGCGCGGTGAGCGTGTATAAAAGCGCGCCGCCGGCCAGAAACGGCGCGGGCAACAGGCTTAACAACGTCAGTTGCCAACTCAAATAAAACATCACGCCGAGAACGACGATCACTTGCAGCGCCGCAACCACGCCCTGCTCGATTCCGTCGATCAATACGCGTTCGACCGAGTTGACGTCCTCGATCACACGTGTCATCAAATCGCCCGTGGCGCGATTGTCGAACCAGCGCAATGGCAGCAGTTGGATGTGCGAATACAAATCGCTGCGCAAATCGAAGATCACTTTTTGTTCAAACGTGTTGTTCAGCACGATGCGCAGCGCATTGAACCCGTGCTGGAGGAGAAATGCGGTCGCCGCCAGCGCGATTAGCGGCAACAATTTGTCCGGTCGATTCGCGCGCACGACATCGTCGATGATCCATTTCGTTGTCGCAGGGAAAACGATCACCATCAGCGTGCTCATGATCGCGCAGGTCAACGTTCCCGCGGCCATCCACGGATACCGCTTCAAATAAGCAAAAACGCGCCACACCGTTTTCATTGCGCGCTCAACCTCAATGCGCGCGCGACCACGTCAAGGTAGGCACTTACTAGTATCCCGCGGTCCGGGGTCGTTTGGCCTCGACGCCCCAGAAAGTCTTGTTAGACTCTAAAAAAGGGTGAACCCCCACAGCACGCCCGCGGAGACTAAACCCGATCTCCCGCTGGAGATCGCGCACATCTTGTTGATCGACGTAGTCGGTTATTCGAAGCTGCTGGTTGACGAGGAGATTGAATTCCTGCAAGAGCTGAATCAAGTCGCCCGCGGAACAGAATCTTTTCGAGGGGCGGAAGCAAGCGGCAAACTCGTCCGAGTGCCAACCGGGGATGGGATGGCGCTACTTTTTTTTCGTAGTCCGGAGGAGCCGGTGCGATGTGCGCTCGAAATTAGCAGAACCTTAAAAGATCATCCGCATATCCAGGTACGGATGGGAGTGCACAGCGGGCCGGTCGGTCAAGTTACGGATGTCAATGATAGGACAAACATCGCTGGTGCTGGGATTAATATCGCGCAGCGGGTGATGGATTGTGGCGATGCCGGGCACATCCTTTTGTCGAAACATTTGGCCGATGACTTAGCGGAGTATCGACACTGGCGGTCTCACCTGCATGACCTAGGCGAATGTGAGGTGAAGTACGGGCTGAGGCTGCACCTGGTTAATCTCTACAAAGACGACCTCGGAAATCCTCATCTGCCCGAGAAACTCAAGCGAGGGAAGAGGTGGAAGCAGGCTGCTGTTCCGGTTCGACCAATCAGTGCGCCGCGTTGGCCAAAGTTCGTGCTTACAGCTGCTTTGCTTATTTCGGCTGTGACTTTGGCGATCAGCTTTTCAATCTTTCTCCGTCGTGGATCACAAACTGCAACCGCCAACCTGGCGACTGCCGTGCGGGAAAAAGGCATTGCAGTGCTTCCGTTCGAAAACCGGAGCGAGGAAAAAGCCAACGCCTATTTTGCAGACGGCATCCAGGAGGAGGTCCTGACACGACTGGCCAGGATTGGAGATTTAAGAGTGATTTCGCGTACGTCAACGCAGCAATACCAGAGCAAGCCTCGCAATCTTGCCGAGATCGCGAAGCAGCTTGGCGTAGCAAACATTCTAGAAGGTAGCGTGCAAAAAGTGGCCGATCAGGTGCGGGTCAATGTGCAGTTGGTTAACGCGCAAACCGATTCTCATCTCTGGGCCGAGACCTATGATCGGAAGTTGACCGACATCTTTGACGTGGAGAGCGAGATCGCGAAAGGAATTGTCGAGTCGTTGCAAGTAAAGCTTACCGGTCGTGAGGAGCAGGCCTTGGCAGCTAAACCAACAAACAACCTCGAGGCTTACGATGCGTATCTGCGCGGCCTGGCTTTGGAAGCACACAGCGGCTACTCAAACGATGTCCTGCGAAAAGCCATCGGTTTTTATGAGCGCGCCGTGCAGCTTGACCCCAAGTTTGCGCTGGGTTGGGCGCGGCTTTCTCAGACGGAGGCGCGTTCCTACTTTTACGCCGGCGATTCCACATCCCCTGATGCAGCCAAGCGAGCTCTAGACACTGTACAGAAACTTCAACCGAACTCGCCCGACACCCAGCTCGCTTTAGGTTGGTATCAATGTTACGTGCTGCGTGATTACGGGCTTGCCAAAACCACGTTTGAGTTCGTCAGCAAAATCTTACCAGGCAGCAGCGAAGTTCCGGAGGCCCTCGCCGCCATTGCCCGACGCCTGGGAAACTGGGATAAAAGCATTGCCTATCTGGAGCAAGCGCTGGTATTGGATCCGCGCAATGCGCAGTTACTGAGCGGTCTGGCATTTACTTACGCCAGCCTTCGACAATTCCCAAGAGCGCAAGAATTTTACGATCGAGCGCTGGATATTCTCCCAAACGATCCCGACCTGATGGCGGTAAAGGCCACCATTTATCAAGCGGAGGGCAACCTGCCAAAAGCCGCTGAAATTTTGTCGAAAATAGATGTGCAGTCGCCTTCTTATCCGTTCTCGGCCAGAATTTTGCAGTTAACACTTGAACGGAATCTCGGTGAGGCCATCCAATTGCTGCAAGCCCGACAGGCTCAATTCCACTTTGGTTCTGAGTTCGAGAAAGCCGCTAATCAGATGCTGCTGGCTTTGGCGCAGCGCCTTGCGGGCGATATCGCTGGGGCGAAGGCTGCCGCTGAACAAGCGCGCAATATGCTCAAGCCGCTCTGTAAAAATCAACCCGATAACTTCGTGTTTGCGCAAGAGCTATCCCTTGCTTACACCCTACTTGGGGACAAGGACGCGGCCCTTAGGGAAGCGGAACGTGCAATTATGCTCTTACCGAGCACTAAAGATCGGGTGTATGGACCCAGCAGTGAAGAACTCCTCGCATTAATTCAGACGATCTTCGGCGAACATAGCCGCGCGATCTCAACTCTCGGACGGCTGTTGCAAACGCCATACAGTGGCACCATTCTTTACGCCCCAGCGCCCGTTACGTCGGCACTTTTAAAACTCGATCCCACGTGGGACCCCTTGCGCTCGGATCCCGCTTTCAAAAAACTCTGCGAGGAAAAGCAGCCGTGAACGTCCGGAGCTTTCATGAGCGCATCGTGAAAGCGTTGCCTACTGGGAGCGGGCCCTCGCCCTGGATCCACGTAATATGGAATTACTCATGCCCGCGGCAGAGACTTACGACATGCTTCGACAATTTCCGGCGGCGCTAAGGCTCTAC